>JACLAB010005951.1_pt1 | contig 24536 bp, 14 predicted proteins | sample 8027921 | NCBI WGS metagenome assembly JACLAB01 (sample SAMN15725117, study PRJNA655200) | protist metagenome | isolation source: fluorescence activated cell sorting (FACS) single amplified genomes of... | place: USA: West Boothbay Harbor, Gulf of Maine | collected 2000-07-19
ACGCACACAAAAAGGGAGTTTTGGTAAAGAATGACGACGACGACGAGCAGCAGCATCATCAGCAACAACATTCCTACGACCACCAACAACGCCTTAAATAGGAGGAGGAATGGGAGTGGTAGTAAAAACGCGACTGCGGCGGCGTCTTCATCATCATCGTCGTCGTCGACTTTTATCCTAAAGAGCAGCGAGAGTAAAAGCAATACTAAGAGTAGTAGATGCAGAGGTGGCGTAATAGTATTCGACTCTTCTTTTTTGTCTTCTTCTTTATCGAAGAAGTGTGTGTTTCCTCCTCGTCGTTTACGTCGTCGGAGAGCTTACTCGCGGTTGTTGGCAAAAGTCTCCGCGACAAAGCCACCACAGGGAGGAGGAGGAGGAAACGAAGCTAAGAAAAACAACAAGAACTATCGGTTTACGATTTTATCCTTAGTCGCGCTGGCGTTACTCTTGTGCAACGCGGACCGAGTGATCATGTCCATCGTCGGCTTACCCATGTCTAAAATGAACGGCTGGGACGTTAAAGTTTTGGGTTTAATCCAGTCGTCTTTCTTGTTCGGGTACGCGTTGACGCCGATATTCGGAGGAGTTCTGGCGGATAAAATAGGCGGAGCGCGAGTGTTGTTGGGAGGTTTATTGGTTTGGTCGTTGGCGACGATGGTGACGCCGTTGGCAGCGTCGACGAAATCTATTCCTTTATTGTGCTTGTGTCGCGTTGTGATGGGTTTAGGCGAAGGGGTGGCGTTGCCGTGCATGAACAACGTGGCCTCGCGGTGGGTGCCGAAATTCGAACGGTCGAGAGCGGTGAGTTTTTGTATGGGTGGGTTTCAAAGTGGATCGATGATTGGTTTGTTAGTCGCGCCGTTGTTGATGTCGAGGTTTGGAATAGCTGGTCCTTTTTACGTGTTTGGTGCGATTGGCGTCGCGTGGGCGGCCGTTTGGAACGCGCGCGCGACGAGTTACCCTCGAGCGAACGAAAGGGTCGGCGAGGAGGAGTTGAAATTTATCGAAGACGGCGGGGCGATTGTTGATCATCTTCGGAGCAGTAGCAGTGAAAGCAGCAGTAGTAGTAGTGGGAAAGAAATAGATGATGAAGTAGTAGTAGTAACAGAAGTGGAGAAAAAGACAACACCGTGGAAGATGTTACTGTCGCATCCAGCCACTTGGGCGTGCGTCGTCGCCAATTTTGTCAACAACTTTGGCTTTTTCATTCTGTTGGCGTGGATGCCCAAGTATTTCAACGACGTCGTAAAACTCAATTTAGCGACGAGTTCCTGGTTCTCCGCGTTACCATGGGCTACCATGGCGGTAAGCGGCGTATTTGCGGGCATTTTAGCCGATAGAATGCTTTCCGAGTGGAGAGTCTCCACGGCGACCACTCGCAAGTTCATTCAATCCGTCGGCTTTTTAGGTCCAGCTTTATGTTTGCTCGTCTTAGGTCTGAAAGGTTTCGCAATCACGCCCGGGTTTGCTTTAACGACGTTAACCGTCGCCGTTGGGTGCACGGCATTTTCTCAATCCGGTTTCCTCGTCAACTTTGCGGAGATCGGACCGAAATATGCGAGCACTATTCACGGCGTCGCGAACACGGCCGGGTCTATCGCCGGTATGGTAGGCACATACGTCGTCGGTTGGATTCTTTCGCGTTCGGTGGAGAGCGGGTGGTCGAACGTCATGTACATGACGTCTGCGACGTACGTCGTCGGTGCCCTCGTCTGGCTCGCGTTTATGAGCGGCGAGCAGGTGTTCTTTTGATTTTTTTTTGCAAGGAAAGAATGTGCTCTTTTAAAGTTAAAGAGTGTGTTTGCGCGTGTACTATGTAACGTAATGTAATGATGATGAGAAATCTTATGCGTGTTTATGATGGTGGAAAGAATACTTTCCATTTTTTGTTTGTTTTTGATTGTTTTGAGTTCAGAAACTCGCCCTTAGAAGACAAACTTCTTAAGCGCGTTCGCCTCTGATTCTTCTCGCCAACTGGACATCCTTCGGCATGATGGTGACTCTCTTGGCGTGGATCGCGCACAAGTTGGTGTCTTCGAACAAGCCAACCAAGTACGCTTCGGACGCTTCTTGCAACGCCAAGACCGCGGAGGATTGGAATCGCAAGTCAGTCTTGAAATCTTGGGCGATTTCTCTGACCAAACGTTGGAACGGCAACTTTCGGATGAGCAATTCCGTGGACTTTTGGTACTTTCGGATTTCTCTCAACGCGACGGTACCCGGGCGGTATCTGTGCGGCTTCTTGACGCCACCAGTCGCCGGCGCGGATTTGCGCGCGGCTTTCGTCGCGAGTTGCTTTCTCGGGGCTTTGCCACCGGTGGATTTACGAGCAGTTTGTTTGGTACGAGCCATTGTGTTTGATTTATAATGAAGACCACTTTCGTGTCAACGATTCATTTGAACCGATTCGAAAACAAAAGAAGGTTTGAAATCAAGATTTAACGTTTTGTACGACATCAGATGTATCACTGATTCATATGAATCAAAACTTCTCAAAGACACAGATATGTTAAATATCTATCGAACAAGTTCACGCGCGATCAAATCCGTGAACATTAACGTACCTATCAGCGCGCTTAATGTCGCCGAATATTTAAGGTCTTGCATTTTCGAGCATTTGCGAAAAAAAGGTGCACTTTGCACACCATAATTTAGGGTTGTACATGCACAACAGTCGCACGTATTCGACGCTCGAGGAACTCGGAGAGCAAATGAAAAGCTAAAAAGTTCTGATGCGATAGATATAGGGATGATAGATGGTTACGAGGAGTTATATTGTATAATTATTTCTTTTAAAACGTGATACGCGTTCCAAGTGATAAGGATCGAGGTTGTTCTTTTTGTTGTATTTTCTTGTCGTTGATTGAATTTCGTCTTCGTAGCTTTTTCACTCGCGACCTTCTCAAACGCTCGTTTTGATGCATCAAATGCACTCTTTATAGCAAAACTGAGAAGTAACCCCTACAAAACAGGCAAAAAAACACAAAAAAACACGAAAAACAAAACGAAAACGTCCGTTCAAATCGTCATTTAAAAACAAATATAATACATATTCACAATGTCCGGCAGAGGTAAAGGTGGTAAAGGTTTAGGTAAAGGTGGCGCCAAAAGACACCGCAAGGTGTTGAGAGACAACATCCAAGGCATCACGAAGCCGGCGATCCGTCGTTTGGCGAGACGTGGTGGCGTCAAGAGAATCTCTGGTTTAATCTACGAAGAAACCAGAGGTGTCTTGAAGGTGTTCTTGGAAAACGTTATCCGTGATGCGGTGACGTACACCGAACACGCCAGAAGAAAGACGGTCACCGCCATGGATGTCGTCTACGCGTTGAAGAGACAAGGCAAGACCTTGTACGGCTTCGGCGGTTAAGCGCGTTAAAAGTCGTTTTCTTTTCAAAGAGAAAAATTCGTCCCTCTTTTCCCTCGTGGAAAAAGAAACAAGAACAAAACAAACAAAATGAAGATTCTTATCTTCACCATCATAAACGTACATAAGATATCATCATTAAGCACACACACGCGTGCTACTGTATACAACGCACAACTCATTTTTATTAATAACATATCAATGCGCAAAACTATCTATATAATTTGGTCAAATCAAATTTACGACGATTTCGAGGAAGGCTTCGCGTTGCCTCCAGTGGCGTTGGCGAGGCCCCCACCTTTGCTTTTCCCGCGCCACAACAAGCGAATAGGTGTCCCATCGAATCCAATATTTTTCCTCAACTGTCTTTCCATGAATCTCTTGTACGTATCCGAGAACAGTTTTGGGTCGTTGCAAAAAAACACAAACGTCGGAGGTCGAATAGCCGCTTGCGTGGTGTAATAGATTCGGCCCTTCTTGTTCGCCTTGGCCGGCGGCGCCTTCCACAACGTCGCCTCTTGGACGACGGCGTTTAACGTCGCCGTCGTTAACCGTTTCTTGTGTATCACGGAAGCCTCGTAGGAAGCGTCTAAAATCTTAGTAATTCTCTGCCCAGTTAACGCGCTTGTGTAAATAATACTCGCCCACTCAAACACTCGCAACTTCGAGCGCAAGTCGTCCGTGTACGAGTTCATCGTGTACGTATCTTTGTCCACTAAATCCCACTTGTTGCAACACAAAACGAGCGCACATCCCTCTTGCACGGCTCTTTCGGCTAAAACGAAGTCCTGCTGCGTCGCGCCTTCCGTCGCGTCGATGACTAGAACGACAACATCGGCGCGTTTCATCGCTTGTAAAGCTCTCCCGATGGATTGTTGCTCTAAACCAAATTTTTTCTCCTCGCCTTTGATACTTTTTGAGTCCCTTTTAATTTGCGTTCGTCTTCGAATACCCGCCGTATCGATCAACGTAAACTCTCTATCCGGATGATTCTTATCGACTACATCCGTATCGATCGTATCTCGAGTTGTTCCAGAAAAATCAGACACGATCGACCTCGGAGTTCCGGCTAAGCCGTTCAGTAAAGAACTCTTCCCGACGTTTGGTCGTCCAACGATGGCGACTTGAATAGGTAACTCTTTATCCTCTTTCTCCTTATTTTCTTCCGCGATAGATATTTGTTCCTCCATCGTCGGTGGTTCCGGTAAGCTTTCGCAAACTGCGTCCAACAGTTCCCCGGTTCCCGTGCCGCTAATCGCCGAAACGCCAATCGGCACCACGCTTTTTGAGGACAACTGCCAGAAATCCAAAACCATCTCTTCGCCTCTCGTGCTCGATTCGCACTTATTCACCGCTAGATGCACTGGAATATCCGCGTGATGCTTTCTCAACCATCTAAAAATCTCTTTATCCGCGGCAGTCAATCCGGATTGACCGTCCGTGACAAAGATTAAAACATCCGCCTCTCTCACCGCTTCTGCCGCTTGCGCTTCAATCATCCCTGGTAAAATTTCAACGCCTCCAATTCTATCGATCGAAGGCGCCGCGTTCGGGTCTCCGGGTAAGTTTTCCAACCCACCCGTATCTACGAGCATAAACTCGTGATCTCCCCAAAACGCTCTCACGTACATTCGATCTCTCGTGACCCCTGGTTCGTCAAAAACGATCGCTCTTTTCGTCCCCGTCAATCGATTAAACAACGCAGACTTCCCTACGTTTGGTCGACCGACGACGGCGACTTTCGGCAACAACTCTTGCGGAATCGTCCCCCAATCTCTCCTCGTCCGGCGTCGTCTCGTTTTTTGATCGTCCTCTGGAACACCTTTTTCCTTTTCTTCCTCCTCCTCCTCGTCGTCGAATTCCGAATCGCTCACCGTCTTTGTCAGTTCCAACTGTTCCATGCTTTCCGCCGAGGCTTTCGCCAACTCCTTCGCCCAAGAGGAGGCAAACTTCGCCGCCTCTCGGTCCAACTCTTTTTGCTCCTTGGAGGAGATTTCGATGACGGCTTTGCTCGAATCGATCGTGTTGGTCTTCGTTTTAGGCGTCTTCTTTGTCTTCTTCTCCTCCTTCTTTTCATCAAAGAAGTTTTCTCCTTCTTTCGCGTTGGTGCCTCCTCCTGCTCGGTCGTTGGTCGCCGCCGCTCCATTATTGGTGACACCGGCGGAGGAGAACGCGCGAGAAGAAGACGAAGAAGAAGAAAAAGCCAAAGACCGCCGCCTTCCCGCGAAAAAGGAGTTCAAGCGCGGCGAAAGTGGCTCTCTCGTACCCGTCGTACCCGTCGTCGTCGTCGTCGAGGGAGAAAAGACTCGAATAAGAGAAGACATCTTACAACTCGTAATTGGAAAGAAAAAACTCGCCGCCACACCACGCTTTAATGATTTTTGGAGTCTCGTCGTCGTCGTCGTCGCTTTTTTTTCGCTTCTCACACTACTACTACCACTCCCTGATGAGAAGCGAGAAGAGAGAAGCGCGCGAAGAGCGAATACTCTTTTTAACGATATATTATATATATGTGTGTGAGCGTTTGAGAATATACTAGTATTAGTATTATTATTATTGTGAAGTTTGTCTTCTTAAATCGATGGGGCGGCAGAAAAGTGCAAAAAGTGGCTCAAGTCCTTTTTCCCGCCTTTTTTTGTGCTTTTTTTTCGTTTGCTTTTTTTTTGTACCAACAAACAACACAAAAACTTTCTCTTTTGTCGCATTCATTACTTTCTCTATACTACTTCTGTTCAGAGAAGAAGAAAGATATATGAGCGCGACTTTACGTAAAAGTAACGAACACGACGACGGGGGTACTACTCGTAATACTCACGGTAGTCCACTTCAAATTCGAGGACAGATGGCGTCGATGACTTTAGATGACGACGACGACGACGACGATGATGATGAAAAAATGGTACGAAAATTGAGAAAAGAAATCACGTTTAAATTCCGCGTGAAGTTTTATACCAAATGGGGAGAGAACGTGGTGGTGTGCGGGAAATCGCAAGCGATGGGAGAGTACGACGCGACGAAAGGGGCGTGGATGAGCTGCGAACACATCGTTTTAAATACCGTGAAGACGAAGACGAAGAAGACGAAGAATAACGCAGATGAAAAAGAAGAGGAAGAAAGTTTCGAAGATGATGAAGAAGATTCAGGAGAAGAAGACGAAGGAGAAGAGGAACGCGAAGGAGGAGACGAACTGTTGTGGACGGCGACGAAAACCATGCGATGGGACGAACCGTTCGAATACAGGTACGCGGTGGTGGATTCGCACGGGTCGGTGATATTATGGGACGCACCTATTCGAATAGCAAAACTAGAACGGCAGACGTCGCGAGCTTTAACCGGGAACGGCGAGAACGTGGTGGAGTTTACGGATACTTTTGAAAGGAAAAACCACGCAGAGACGCTGTTTTCAAAGAGAAGATTCGCCGAGGTGGTTTTGGATAAAGTGTTAGCGGGAGGACAAGGAGGAGCGACGCACGCCGCCGCGGTCGTGAAGCCTCAGCCGTGCGAATTTTTGCGAAGCGGCATTTTGTCCGGGAAGAAGAATGATGCGAACGGCGACGCGAGTTTACGCGTGGTAGTTTTGCGATTTCAAGTGAAAGCGATGCGAATGCCAAGTAAACGACCGGGGAGTAAAGTCTCCGTGAGAGTGACGGGAAGTTGTCAATCGCTCGGGAAGTGGGATCGCTCGCGAGCGATGCGAATGGGAAACGACGAGTGCTTCGAAGTGTTGTCTCCTGCGTCCAGCGATGCTTCAGAACATACCGTTAAAGATAGGAACAACACTTCGAGTAGTAACGACAACAATAATGGATATTGTTGGCACTTGGAAGTCGCGTGCGCTTCGAGCGAACTTCCCGTGAGATATAAGTACGAAATTTGGGACGACGATATCGAGCAAGTCATCGAAAGCGAAGAATGTAAGAGAACTATCGGTATCGATTGGGACTTGAAAAAACGCCAATTCGACGAAGAGCTGCATAGAAAAAACAGAAACAATAACAATAATAACAATAACAACAATCGTGAGGGTGGGGAAATCGAGGGAACGTCGACGGAAATAAACGACGACGGCGAGGAAGACGCAGAGAAAACACCGACGAGGCACCGCGCGACGCCGACCAAAAAGAAGACGTCGACATCTTCGTCGTATGAGCCACCAAAATGTATCGTCGCGTCCGACGGACACTTTGCGCATGCGAAAGCTTTTCGTTGTGCGGGTGTTGCGGTGCCAGTCTTCTCTTTACGATCCTCAAAGTCCCTCGGTTGCGGTGAATTTTCAGATCTCAAATTGATGGCGGATTTCTGTCGCGAATCTGGATTTCGGATTTTACAGTTGCTCCCAGTCAACGACACGAGAGTGCACGGGATGTGGTGGGATTCCTATCCGTACAGTTCGCTATCCGTTCACGCTTTACACCCGATGTATTTGCGCGTGACTGAGCTCGATCAGGAGGAGTTGAACTTCCCTGGAAGCGAAGAGATGACAAAATTTATCGAGGCGAAACGTCGCGAGCTTCAAGAGCTGAAAGACGTCGACTACGAAGAGACGCTTCGAGTGAAAATGTTTGTCGCTCGAAAATTACACAAGCGCTTTCTCGCATCGATGCCTACGACAGAAAGTGGTAGTTATGCGAACGGGTTAGGTAGTGCGAGTAAAAGTAGCGCGGGTGTGAGTAGTAACAGTAAGAAAGCTTTAATTGAGTCGTTCGAGAGGTTCGTGAGCGAAAACCAGGAGTGGTTGAAACCGTACGCGGTGTTTTGCGCGTTGGCTGAAATTTTTCAAACCACGGAGCATTGGCTGTGGGGTCACCTCGCGAAGTGCGACGATAAATTGATCGAAAAATTAACCGATCCGGAAACATCTCCTATTTATTCTGAAGGTGTGCACTTCGTGTACTATTTGCAGTGGCGTTTGCACATGCAACTGAAAGAAGCCTCGACGTATTTGAAACAGTTTGGCATCGCACTTAAAGGAGATTTACCGATTGGTGTCGATAAACGTTCTGTGGACGTGTGGAGAAAACCAGAACTGTTCCGTTTCTATACAAATACGGGCGCACCTCCCGATGCGTTCGATAAGAACGGTCAAAATTGGAAGTTTCCAACCTACGATTGGGAACAGATGAAACGGGATGGAAATTACAGTTGGTGGCGTTCGAGATTACGCTCGATGGAGAAATACTTTTCGCTCGTTCGCGTGGATCATATCTTGGGGTTCTTTCGCATATGGGAACTGCCGGCGCACTGCGAGTCTGGTATCATGGGTCGCTTTCGCCCATCTGTCCCGATATCAAGGCAAGAGCTCGAAGCGGTCGGTCTTTGGGACATCGATCGATTGACGATTCCTAGAGCAGATGCGTCTGACTTGGAATTCTTTTTCGGCGCGAGAGCGGCGGAAGTTGCCGCTCGATTTTTCGATGAAAACGAGCTCTTCTCGAACTCTAGCGATTCAAACGTCAACAGAGCTGGTATAATTGGTGGTGGTGGTGGAGATCTCTCGTTTACCAAACGGTTGCAAAACAAGTATTGGACGTTCAAACCTGAGTATTCCACGGAGGTTCAAATTTTAAAGTGCGAGCAGTTGAAAATTCGAGAAGGATCGCCGGATTGGCTCGTCGCCGAAACGAACGAAATTAAGAACGGTTTAGTCGAACTCACCAGAAACGTCTGTCTCTTAGGATCGGCGTACGATCCAAGCGCTACCGAGGGTGTTCACAGCCTTGCGATGTTTGATAAGGATGCGTTTTATCCAAGGTTTGATATGGAACGAACTCGACTGTTTCAAAAGCTCGAGTGCTGGCAACGCAGCGCACTTTCTCGAATCAGTCATGAACATTATACGACGCGGCAACGATTCTTGTGGACCCAAAACGCGCACACGACGATACCTGCGATTACAAACTCGACAAACATGCTCGTATGTGGCGAAGACTTGGGATTGGTTCCCGATTTTGTTCCCGGAGAGATGCAAAATTTAGGCATTTTGGGTTTGCGCATTCAACGGATGCCGGCGCCTGAGCAAGACGAGAACAACAACAGCGAATTCGGTATTCCGAGCAGATACCCGTACGATACCGTGTGCTCTCCTTCCTGTCACGACACGACAACTTTTCGTGCCTGGTTCGAAGAAGACGAGAATCGACGCAAAAAGTACTACTCGCAAATTCTCGGTCAAGATATCTCGACGACGCCGAAGCGATGCACGACGGAAACCATGCGCGCAGTCATCAAGCAACACTTAGAGTCGCCCAGCGCGTTGGCGATATTTGCGCTCGCGGATGTTTTAGCCATGGACACAAATTACATAAACGAACGCGACCCGAAGGAAGAGACCATCAACGATCCGACGAATTCGCGTCATTATTGGAGATTTCGGTTTCATACGAATTTGGAAGACATGAAAAAGAACGAACAATTAACGGGTGAGCTCAAGAAGATGGTCTTTGAGAGCGGCAGAAACGTCCCGAAATGAAATAGATTAGTAAATGAATAGACTTGTATATACTATGTGTGTATATACCCTAGACGTACTAATGCGCGTGCTAATTTCTAATTAAACTCTACTTCTCCTCAAACAACGCTCTTACGTATTCATCCTGCTGCCAACGTCCAATCTCACAGTGTGGCACGTTCTCCCAAGATTTCGTATAAACGGCGGCGTTCCCTCTGTCCCTTTGTCGTTGCGCAAACTCTTGCACTTCATTCACGGGAACCAACTTATCGCTCTCGGAAAAGAGCATCTTCAACGGAATGTTGACATCTAAAGCGGTCTCCCATGCGGCATACGCGTTGTTTATTTTTCTTTGCAAGTTCTCATCTGATAACAACGTGTTCGCCAAGTTATCCAAAGCAGATTTCATCAAACCACCGATGATACTACTCTCTCCTTCTTTTGAAGTATTGTTATCGTATATATCTTCCACCCTACTCCCTAACAATACCGATGCGAACGCTCGCGAAATCACCTCCGCGCTCAACTTCGCCGGCGCGCAATCTAAAGTCACCGATTTGATCTTCATCTTGAATTTCTTCGCCAACTGTGCATTCACAGAACAATCATCCTCTCTCTTCTTCACATCGCTGGCGTGATGGAACAAGTTCCCGGCGAACAAAAAACCCCCGTTGGAGAACGAGTGCACGTGCACTCCCTCTATCGCTTCTTCCTCGAAAAATCCTGTCAGGAAGTCGTTTGCAATTTGTGTCGTCATATTCGGCGACAAGGATGCCAACGCCGGCGGTGCGACCACGATGACTTTCTCGCCCATTCGTCTGTTCTCGTACATTTGCGCGTACTTTCTCACGTGCTTTTTATCGCTTCCAAACCACGCGAATATTACGATCACGTCTTTGTTTCTTCTTTTATCTTTGTTGTCTGCTTCAAACGTGAACACATCGATAGCGTTCGTAATCTTCTCGCATCGGATGGTCGAAGAAGACCACCCCGACTTTTGAGAAGAAGAATAATAACTACTACTACTACTGCTACTGCTACTACTCTCCGCTCTGACGATTGGCAAATTCGTCGTCGTCGTCGTCGTCGTCCCGGTTTTGTACTTTTTGAACAAAGCCAAGGAGACTAATCGAGAAGATACGAGAGACATTTTTTGTGGTGGTGGTTGAATGTGAGATTTTTTCAGAAAATGAGAAAAAGTTGAAAAAATGAACACTCTGTTAACTACTTTTGCTTCGACGAGAGGAGGATGATTTGCGAGATTTTGAGGAGATGAGAGAGCGCGTAATGGTGATGGTGTTTTCAATCTTTCGTTCGTTCGTCATTTTTGTGGTCATTATATGTTTGGGTTGAACTCGCGCGCGCGCGGCTGCTTCTTTTTAAATAAAGTACCCCCTTTTCTCCCTTTTCTAAAGTCTGTTTATTGCCTCTCAAAATCAACTCCAAATATCTCGAACGTATCTGCCTTCTCTGGTCATTTCTCTGAGCAATGCCTCGGCGTCGTTCTCGTTCTCGTATTTTCCTCCTCCGTTGGTGATGATGGAGAGCAACGTTTTGTGGACGTCTTTGGCCATGTGCGCGCCGTCGCCGCAGACAAAAACGTACGCTTCTTCGCGGAGGATCAAGTCGCGCATTTTCTCCTCGTGTTCGGCGAGTTTATGTTGAACGTAGACTTTCTTCCCAGTCGGGTCTTCGCGGCTGAAAGCGGGAACGAGACGAGTGAGCGTTTCGTTTTCGACGAAAGCGTTGAAGTCGGCTTCGTACAAGTAATCTTCATCTTTGCGTCGGCAGCCAAAGAAGAGCCAGGATTCGGCGAATTGTAACGAAGGGTTTGCGCGCGCTAAAGCTTCACGTTTTTGTAAGAAACCTCGAAATGGCGCAACGCCAGTGCCTGGTCCGATCATTACGATTGGTTTGGAAATATCTTCAGGTAATCCGAACGCTTTCGTGGGGACTTTGTAGATTGGTATTTTGAAGTCGTATTTTTTTTCGTCTCCGTCGTCAACGGGAAGCCGGTCGAGCCAATTCGTGGCGACGCCCAATCGCGTTTCTTTACTTTCCGGGGCTTCGTATTTCACCACGGAGAAAGCCACGGACGGATTCTTTTGCGAGTCTTTACAGCTCGTGATGGAATACATTCGAGGCAACAGGGGTGACGAGATATCGAGTAATCGTTCGAAGGAAATCGAGCAGCTCGGGTACGTTCGCAGGAGTGTCAGAAGAGTTGGTCGCTCGTCGGTAATTTCCGTTTGAAATTGCTCTTTCCCGTCGCGAGAGGAGAGAAGCAGAAGACGATCTTTCTCGTCGTCGTTTGTGCAGCACTCGGCGAGCGCGCGAAGGAAAGATTTCCTCGGGACAGAGGTGATGTCGATGTACTTTTCCAGCGCGTCGCGAACGGAACAGGGCGTAATCACGTGCGGAAGCGGCTTTGTTGCCGTTGCAACGTCACTCCCTGGCGGCGCCATACCTTCTATCCATTCCAAATCGAACGTTTTCGTACCTTCTACATCTCCTAACCGAGTCATCAATTCAGACACTAACGCAATGTCGTTTTTCGGTAACACCGCGAGCGAATCTCCGGGCTCGTAATTTTCCACCGAATCGTTTTTGTTCTTGCAATCAAATTCGAGATGCACGACTCTTCGGTCAGACGACGCGTTCGTGAGAATCTTCTTCGCGGCAATTTTCGCGAAGAACGGAGTTTCTCTCGTCGCGAGCGCGTCTTTTCCTAATTCTACCGAAGATGTTGATCTTTCTGTCGGTCCGTTGTTCGTAAACGATATTTTCACGCGCGCCGGTTGCAACGCTGGAATACCTTTATACGACGACGACGACGACAAAATCGCTTCTTTAGCGGTCGTTGTTGTTACTGTCGTCGTTGTATCACTTTTACTACCGTTGTTTGTTGAATTACTGGTGAGAAAACCTTTCGGATTCTCTCTGGCTGCTTTCGCTCTTGCGATGGCTTTATCTAAATCTTCCCATAACGTATCTACCCAAGCGTCGACTTGTTCGTATAAACCGAGCGTATCGTCCGCTTCTAATCTTTTCTTATACACCGTCGCGCCACCTTTTTCCATAGTTGTTGAAAACATTCTCGGAACTGCCATAAATGCGGAATAGTTTTGATCGCCGAGACCTAAGACGGCGTACTGAGTCCCGGCGAGAACGGGATTGCTCGCCGTCGTCTTCTTCACTCTTCGCTTTAATCTTGTGAGAAACATGTCGCAATTATCCGGCGCGTCCCCATCGCCCGTACTCGAAACGCAAAACAAAATAACCGTCCCCGGTTTCAAAGATGTTTCCGCGTCGAGTTCGTTGCACGCGAAACACTCGACGCGCATCGTTTTATCCTTCTTATACTTTTCCGTCGCCTCCGCCGCTAAATTCTTACAGATTTCAGCCGCGTTCCCAGTTTGCGAGCCGTACGCAAAGACCACCTCGATCGGCTTATCTCTCTCCGCTCGAACTTTCTCTTCCTCGATAGCTTTGAACGCGCTTGGTAACAATTTCTCTTTCAACCACGGCAACACGCCTTCCTCTAAGCCAACGGCATCGTTCGCCAATCCTCTCTCGCACAATCTGCGCGCGCCTAAAGCAGCTAAAGCGTTATCTAACGTCTGCGCGGCTTGATTGCAATCCTTTGCGGTGGTCGTTTGACGATCTAAAAGTAAATTCGTATCGCCCAATCCCATCACGGCATACTCAAATGCGTCGTTCTCATCGAACGGCAGTTTTGTTGCTTTATCTCCTCCCTCTGACGATTTCAAAGCTTTCCTCAACTTGTTGAAATACCTAATGCAGCTTCCCGCCTCTTCCGCCGGTTGCGCGTTTTCCACCGTTTCCACGACAAAGATTGCCCGTCTTCTTTTCCTATTGATCTCATCGTTTTTGTTGTTGTCGTCGCCTTGAATGCGGTGCAACTCCAGCGTCTTTTTGAAATCTTCCATCGACGCCGTCGTCACGCGCACGTCGCTCATCCCTCGCTTCTCCAAAAACTCCTCTTCCATCGCCTCTTTCACGTCCCTGGCGACTTGCTGCGCCGCTTCGCCGCCGTGCAAAACGTACCAAACAGTGTGCCCACTTTTGCCGCTCTTAGTATCACGCGTTTCTTCTTTTTCTTCTTTCGAAATCGTACCGGATTTCGACGGTGCCGAAGAAGAAATCTTCGCCTTCTCCCCGGTATTCGCGGTATTCGCCGCCGACCGTCGCATGTTCGCCATCAACGCCGCCGAACCCGTCAGCGCGACTTTCTCTTCCACTTTACTCGGTACCGTGGTCGTTTTGTTGGTTAAAGTCTCTTTTTCATCGTTATCAATTTCTTCTTCTTTCTTCGTCACGGTAAAGCCGCTTTTCTTCGTCTCCTCTTCCTCCTTCTTCTCGGACTTGTCTTCGTGTGGTCGACGCTTTTTACTTCGTTTCACGTACACCAAAGCGAGAAAAGGTCCCGTTATGATCGCGAGAGCACTCAGCGGCACCAGGAACGCGAAAAACGCGACGACGATGCACGTTATCATCAGCATCGCTTCTTTTTTGCTTCTTCGTTTCATCTTCTTTGCCGTCTGCGCGAAGAGATTCATCGTCGTCGTCTGTATTCCATCCGTCGTCGTCGTCATCCGAGTGGTGGTGTTTTGTCGTCTTTAGATGAGAGAGAGAGAGAGCGATGAAGCGTTTGAAAGAGAAAGACTTTAGGAAAAGAAGACGAACGCTCGTTGTTTCTCTCGCTTCTTGACCCTTCTTCGTCTTCTTATAATGACTTTGTCTTCGTCTTCGTTTGAACGAAATCGAGTCTATTTTCCGCACTTCTTCGCCGCACAAAAATGACGATCGTCACGAGACGAAGAAGAAGAGTACGAACGCGAAGAACGAAAAACGTGTTCGTGAGATTGATAAATTCCACGCGAACGCGATGTTACCAAATAATAAAACTTTCTGATTCCTCTTCCGACGAGGATGACACAGAAGATGAGTTGGAGAGATTGAAAAGCGCGGTGGAAAAGCGCGAAGGGATTCCACGGGAAAAGCAATCGTTCCTCGCCTTGGAAAAGGATGATTGTAAAGAAGAAGAAGAGCGCGAAGAAGAAGAAGAGGACGATGGAAACGGAGGAAAAGGAAACGCGCGCGATGAGACCTCGACGACGAGAAGAAGAAGACAACAAAGAAGACAAAGAATCGAAGAAAACCAAACGTACCAGTTGTTCCTTAAAGAAGGCCTCCGAGGAGGCAAAGGCGGATTCGGGACGTTACTTCGATCCACTGGGAAGAAAAAAGGGAGGAACGCAGAGCCGAACAACGACATGTGTCGAGATTTGAAAGGACAAAGGTACCACGTCTCGGAAAACGCTCGGAAAATGGAGAAATGGACAAAGGAGGAAAGCTTGAGAGAGGAAGAGGCGTTGGCGTTGAAGTACATCGAGGAGCGAACGGGAGAGAAGGCGAGGAAGAGAGCGAAAATGGAGAAGGAGGAAGAACGGTTTAGGAAGGATTCGGAGGAGGTGAAGGAGAGGATGGAAGAGGCGATGAAAGTGGCGACGACGAAAACGATTCAGACGACGGTCGAGAAGGGTAGAGTTCGGGACGACGAGGAGGAGGAGGACGATTCAGACGACGAAGAGGACGAGGACGATTTTCGACGAAAAAAGAAGAAGAGGACGACGAACAAGAGCACTACAGAAGAAGAACAAATAGAAGAAGGAAAAGAGGAGGAGAGAAAAGTCATCAAAGTGGCAAAAGCGAACGACGAGAAAGAATTTCCCGTCGTGGGGGCGGCGCTGATGTCGTCGAACTCGTCGCCTCCAAAACAGGAAAACTTTGAACCAATCGATTTGCACGACATAAACGTGGCGCAAGAATTGGAGCGGTTCGGTTTAGATCATTTAAAAATAGAGTTGACGCGTCAAAATTTGAAGTGTGTTGGTTCTTTAGAAGAACGCGCGAATCGTTTGTTTCTTCTCAAAATGACCCCGTTCGAGGCGATTGATAAAAAGCACAAGGCGATGAAAAAGAAATGAGAAAAATTGAAGCGTACGGTGGTAGTACCACCGTCTTCGGTAAACTGTGTGTCTACAACATGTATTATATAAGCCCTAGTTACCAGGCAGGTGCCTTTTTGTTACAATGTACTCACGTCGTAGCTCTCTTTTTTTTTGCTTATAACTCTCTCTGACTTATTAAACCCAAACATTCTCGGACGCTTTGACGAACTCCTCGTCGGTAACGAGCGAAGCTTTGATAACGTTATCGACGCCGAACTCTCGTCCGTTCATTTTGGATACGCCTTTCTCTGCGACGGCTTCGCTGTCAAATTTTACGTAACACCTCGCGCCTCCTTTTCTCAGCTCTGGGTTGTCGAACACGTCTTGCGTCGGCGTCGGTACGGCGAGAGCCATGACCATCCCGACCGTTCGTTCGCACTCTTCTAAACAAGTTTGCAAAAGTTGTTCTAGAATCGCCTCCGCGCCATCTTTATCTTTCTTCTCCGCGGCTTCAACTTCGTCCAAGGAAAGCAAATTCTCTAATCTCATATTTACCGATTTTAGCAGCGCGCTCTCGTTCTTCTTCTTCTTCCTGAAATTCTCCACCGTTGTTGTCGTTTTCATCTTCGCCGCAATCTTTGCCGCCGCCGCCGCCGCCGCCGCCGCTTTCGCTTTCGCCAACTCCTTTTCTTTCGCTTTCGCCTCGTCGTCGTCTAAACTTCCGCCAAACTCGACCATGCTATCCACCACCTCTTGCGGACAATCGTCTCCAACTCTCGGGTCTTCGATGTATCCTTTTGGTCTCCCGACGTTCATCGGCCTGCCGCACACGTCTACTTTATCGAATCTCAAAGCGATTTGCGCCATCTCGAAGCACCTCAACTCGACAAACCCAAACGAGCCTTGCGAATCCATGATGACGTTCACTACCGGATTCCCCGCCACTTCGCGTTCGCACAGTTTCGGCGCCACTTTCTTCAAAATCGCGTTAAACACGTCCGCTAAAATGTTCGGCGTCACCACGCCTTGAATTAAATTCCCCACGTACACTTCTCTCCTCTTCCGCAAAATCTCGTTTTGTTTCTGCGTTTCCTCGTACCCGTTCGATTGCAACCACTGCTGCGCCATGTTTAATCTATTCTGCGCGTTCCTCTCGATATCTCTCCCGTGTTGTCGTCCTTGCGGCATTTGATGATGAGACCCGTTTGCCTTTTCCGCCGTTCCTCCTCCTATTGGTCGATCGAAACTTCGTCTCGTGCTTTTGTTCTTGCCGTTCGGGAGTTCGGCTTCGTGAAACTTCTCCATCTCCTCCGGAACGCCAAACTTTGGTCTTCCTCTGTTCTCCTCCTCATCTTCGCTTCTTCTTCGTCGTCGTCTTCGTTCGATCCCCGGGGATCGGCTCCGTCCTCTCGAAGGAGGACTCTCCGGAGACGCGGAGGAACGTCGTCCTCGTCGATGGTACCCGCGGGACGATCGGCCGTAATCGTCGTCGTCGTATTCGTCGTCGTCGTACTCGTCGTGGTCACGACGGCGAGGCGGCCGGTGTTGACGACGACGAGAATAGTCTTCCTCTCCCTCTTCTTCTCGACGAGAGCGTCGTCGTTCTCCTCCTCCTCCGAATCGATGATGGTGTTGATATTGTTCTCCTTCTTCTTTTCCTCCTCCAAAAGTTTTTTGTCTTCTTCTCGCGCGCTCCTCCGTGACCTCGTCGTCGTCCTCGTCGTCGCCGCTCAATTCGCCGTACGGATTGGAAATGGATTTCGTCGTATTCTTCGTATTCGTCTCGTTCGTCCTCATCTCTCGAAACTCCTATACGTGTGTGTACTACCTGTGCTACTCTTTACTGCCTTTTCTGTTGTGTGTTCTTCTTTTAGTGTGTCGTTCTCCTTTTAAAGAGAGTTTTGAATGCTCTTTATCTCGTCGTTGTGTTTCTGACGAGACTTTTCCTCACTTTTCGATTTCCCTTCTCAGTGGATTGGATTCGTCGGAGAGAGAGAGAGAGAGAAACGACCGAGAGGACGTTTTGGTGTGCCCCACTCTCGGGGGCTTTCGATTCGTCGAAATCGTGGATAAATAAGAGAGACTCTTCTGTTTGAGAACGCAACGAAGGGAGGTAAAAGACAAGAACGAGACGCTCTAAAAGCGCAGAGTACTATTCGTTGGAGAGATTTAATACACTCGCACGGAGAGCGAAAAGCACGTTCTCTCAAATCATCATCATCGTAATCACAAAGACAAAGACGACGACGACAAAGAAGAGGACGAAAAACACAGAGGACGACGATGGAGAATACTAATAAGAACAACGACAACGACGACGACGATTGGCTGAACGATTTCGACGAGGCGAAGGAGAAAGAGAAGGAAGAGAAGAAGGCGCAAAACAATTTCAACGACTTTTACCAACGAAGAAACAACCAAGAAGAATACGAGCGAAAACGAGAAGAAGTGAAAGAAGAAGAAGACGCTTTTGTGATGCGGCGTGATCATCATCGAGAGTATTATCATCATCATCATCACGAGAGTAATAATAATAATAATAATCAAAACGACGACTCGTCGACGTTTGACGCGAACGCGCCTTCGCCAATCGTGAAGACGACGAGGACGCCACGGAACGAAAACTACGGGTATAGCAATACCAATAATTATTACGACAACAACAACAACAACAACAACAACGATAAAGAAAGACCTTTTTCGGCGGCGTCTAAACCGTCGGATGATACCGTGGACGAATGGTTGAACGAAGAAACGCCGCCGCCGCCGGTGAAGGTACAGGACAACTATGCCGCCTATTATCAAAAACAAGGAGGACGAGGACTAGACGCGCGAGGACATCAGGAACAGCATAATTATCAACGAGAAGAATACCATTCGCAAACGACATCGGCATCAGCGGTAGTTCAAAGCGACAATACAAATTTCAATGGATTATTCGCGGGAAACGACGACGATGTGGCGTTTTTTGACACGTTAGGTGGTGCAGAGGAAACGATGGCGGCGCCATCACCGCCGCTCGTTTATGCGGAGCGCGTGGAAAGTAAAGGCGTTGATAGCATTTCGGCTACGAATGCACCGGCTGTAGATGATGACTTTTTGAACGATTTTGCGGATGTCTCAAATTCCCCCATACAGTTGTACCAGCAGCCGACGGCGGCAGCTACGATTCCTCCTCCACCGGTGACACAGCCCGCGGTTCGAGCGTACGAGCCACCTTCGGAGTTTGGGGGTCCGCCGCCAAAAATGTTCACACCTCCTCCTCCGCCACCATCCATATCGAGTCTACCGGTTGTCCAGCAACAGAATAGTCATGCCGTGGCGTACGAGCCTCCGAGCGATTTTGGAGTTCCTCCTCTCGTCCCAGCTCAAGCGCAGAATAGTCATGCCGTGGCGTACGAACCTCCGAGCGATTTTGGAGTACCTCCTCTCGTTCCAGCTCAAGCGGCTGTGGCGTACGAACCTCCGAGCGATTTTGGAGTACCTCCTCTCGTCCCAGCTCAAGCGGCTGTGGCGTACGAACCTCCGAGCGATTTTGGAGTGCCACCACCAATCATGCCATCTCCACAAAATCAGCCGCAACAATTTCAGCAGCACAACATCAGTAGTCACGTTAGCAACAGCTCAATTCAAGCACACGCGCAACCTGGAACCGTTCGATCTCCGGATGGAAAACCTCCTCATCGCTGCATCGCTTTTGGTTTTGGTGGTACGCTCGCAACGGTGTCTCAAGCGCACGAAAATTTGTTTTCGTTGTGCACACATTCTCTTCATGACATGTTTAGATCTAGCGACGACTTTGGTGCTCGCGAATTTGTCGAGGTTGCGAGCGATGAGACGTTCTTTTTGAGCAACTCTGAGAATTTAATGACCGATGAGAGTTTGTGCTCCAAGTGTGAACGTTTGGCAAATAATTCATCGCAAACGATAGGAGAGAGCGAGATGTGGAGAATTTTGTCTCTCTTTCTTTCGAGAAAGAAAACGTTCGACTCGTTGCGAAGTTTTGGTGAAGCTGCGTTTAAAGCTGAAGTGGCGAGTGTTCTCCACGTTCAAAATCGCGCCGACGGTTCTCCTTCGTCGTTGACAAGTGCGTCTGTTTCCGAGCGAGATGCGTCGCCTGCAATACTGATGGAGATTGAACGGCAGATATCAATAGGAAACACTATCGCTGCTCTAGATATTGCACACACGCATAAGTTGTGGAACGTGGCTGTAAAAGTTGCCAGACTGACTCGCGATGAGACGATTATATCAGATACTTGTGTGAGAGCTATTCAGGAAACTATGCAAGTTGGGACACCTTTGCGAGTGCTTGAATTACTTTCAATCGGACGAGCAGACGTTGCCGTCAAGGATCTAATAACGAGAAACAATGAGAACATTGCACTTTCTGACAGATGGAGAGAGGTGATTGCCATGGTTTCCTTAAACTCGAACGAACGAGATAAAACGATAACGAATGGATTAATTACTCTTGGCGATGCTTGCCGAGAGAGCAATTATTTGGGCATCGCTCATTTATGTTATCTTCTTTCTGGTGACGTTTGGCCGAACGATGCAGCGCGCATGCGCTTAATCGGGAGTAACGATAATCCTTGTCGAGACCCTCGCTCGTATCACCGCTCCTTAATTGCGGAAAGAATCATGCTCTCCTTTGCCGAAGGCAAAGGTAGCGAAGCTTTAAAAGCTTCGTTGTCGGTGCTTGCACCTCATCAAAGGATGAAAGTTTCCTACTGCGTGCTTTTAGCCGATTTTGGTCACTTTCACGTCGCTCTTGCGACGCTTAAGAACGTTCAGAAATATCTTAAGCTCGTACGAGACGACTCTCGCAGTGATTCGGGGGTAAGCGTCGATGTCATCTTAGTGGAAGCAGTAGATTTAGAAAAACGAATCAGAGAAAAGCTCGGTCAGGGCGCCATTAAAGGAAAAATTGCGAATGTCGGTAAAAAGATAGCGGGAGGACTTTCAAGATTCGTTGGAGGAACAGTAGATGCGCTGTTTGGAGGTGACGATGTTGATGTGATCGGTAGTCGTGGCCTCGATGATACTCCGCCGCCGCAGCAATTTCATCAAAGATCGAGCAGTCAAGACACCGCGTTCCAGCATCAAAGATACGGTTCGAGTTCGAGTTTGGAAAGCGTTTCGAATCAACCTCAACAGAATCCATACCATCAACAACAGTCAACAGCATACGAGAGTGCGAATCATTCGAGGTCTCACTCGCTGGCAAGCCTCGACGAACACGGAAACAATAGTCATAATAATACGGGAGAGAAAAATTATCCCCCCTTGTCGCAAACGACTTACTCTGGCCAACAACAACAACAACAACAACAACCGGGAGTTCCTTTTAAGCTGGTCAAATCATTTTCCAAATTATTCTCTGCGGCAGTTCCCGCACCGGACAAGCCTTATGAAGGTCCGAAAGTGGCGCCACAAGAAACCGCAGGTTTGCCAGAGAACACTTTCTATTACGATGAAAATTTGAAACAATGGGTTGATAAAAGTAGCTCGGGAGCGCAATCAACTGCTGCAGAGGCACCAGCCCCGCTCGCTCCACCGCCGACCATGACTTCCGGTGTTGAATATCACAGAAGCGGCGGGGGCGGCGGTGGTATTCCAAACTCATTAGGCGCTAACGTGGGAGCTCGTTACGTTTCAACCTTTAATAACACAGGACAACCGAATTTTCAACAAAACGAAGGAGCAAATTTTAACGAATTTAAAGAAATGCGTCTCGAATAATAAAAAAGTAGAATATCATAGCAGAGAGTAGTTCATTAGCTTGTATTGGGATGTATATCTCTTAGTAGTAAGTAGTAATAATGTATAGTAATGTATGTTCGTGTCTCTCTTCTCGCTACTTTGCGCGCTACGAAGTGTCCTTTCAACTTCTTCCTCCTCACCTCCTCAATTAGATGCTGCGAGCGGCAAGCCTCCTCGAATCAACAGCTCCTTGAAATAGCAAATGTCGCACAATTTACCTTCCAAGTGCAAGACGCTCTCTTTCCACCTGTTGTCTAAATCCTCCGAGTTGCAGACGCAACACTTTGAAGACAACTCGCGAAATTTCTTTTCCTCCTCCAACTCTTCCTCTGTTTTTGGTATGACCGCTGCGCGCAACAACTTCTCCGCATCTTCGGGAGAGATGTCCGGGATGATAACCGGTCTCTTTTTTTGGTAATACGACTTCTTCACCTTCTTTGGCGGAGGTGGCGCGACTTCGTGCGGCAAATGCGTTCTCTTTCCTCCGATACCCCCAGCCGCGGTTGCATCGCTCGCCCCAGACTCAGCCTCCTCGGCATCATCCAATTTCTTCCTCAACTCCAAAATCCCCGCCTCCTTCTTCAACTGTTCCATGTCAATCTTCCCTTCTCTTATCTTCGTCTCTTTCCTGTAACACTGCGTGCACAAATCCGCCCCCGGGATCATCTTCGAACGTGTCCACTGGCTGCTCTTCGTCGTCGAGCACGCTCTGCACGTCTTATCCACCATCGATCTCGCCTCTTTCTTGTAGCACTTTTGGCACAAACACTTCGAATCGTCCTTCTTCGATCGGTACCAACATCCGGATGTTTTCGAGGTGCCGCACGCCTGTGGTGGTTTGAGATAATATCAGAGCGTTAGTAAAAAATGTTAACAACAACAAAAAGTCTATTCGTTTGTTCCGGTGACGACCCTTCCTTTCCTCCTTTGGGAAAAAATCAAAAACGCACGAACGTACCGCGCAAATCTTATCGCTCAATTCCACCAACTCCTTGTGATAACACCTCTTACAAATCACCTTCCCGACGTTCTCTTCCATCTTACTCTTGAACCACTTGTACGAATCTTGCGTTTGACACGTAAAACAGGTATATTTTTGCCCGCTTTTCAACGTCGGCAACGCTTCGGACTCTTGCTCTTTCGTCAGCGGATTTCCTCCGTCTGCTTCTTTGTCTTTGTCTTCTTTGTCTTCCGGGTCGTAAGCGACGATCTGATCTTTGATCGATTTCAGAGGGTCCAACTTTTCCTCTTCTTCTTCCGTCGTGGTCGTCTGAATCGTCTTCGTCGCGGGGTTGTCTTCGCCCATCTTTCTCTTTTCCTTGTTATTTTGTGTGAGATGTTGTCAAGAAATTCAAAATGAAGAGCAACTCTATGTGAAAGAACGAAACGTGGACGTCGTCTGAAAAACAAAGGGAAGAAGAAAAGAGACGCTTTGGCGAGGACGAGAGAGGAGAGAAAAAGAGAACAACCAAGAAGAAGAAGACTAAAAGGGTTCAATGCTGTTCTTCTTCTTCTTCTTCCTCGCGAGTTTATGTAGTATTTCGTGTTTGTGCGAGCGTAATCTCGCTCGCTCGTTTCTTCTGGTATTTTCATCTTCTCTTTCTCTCTCTCTCTCTCTCTCTCTCTCTCTCTCTCTATTGTAAATTCAATGAACTTAATGCCCTTCTAAGCAATTTTTCGGCCATCTCGGATACGGAATCACGTCTCTGATATTTTCCATGCCCGTGGTGAACAAAATCAAACGCTCAAAGCCGAGACCAAACCCAGAGTGCGTGACCGAACCGTACCGTCTTAAATCCAAATACCAGCTGTACTCCTCCAACTCCAAGCCGCAATCTTTCATGCGTTGTTCCAAAACGTCCAATCGCTCCTCGCGCTGGGAACCACCGACGAGTTCGCCAACTTTTGGGACCAAAATGTCCATCGCGGCCACGGTTTTACCGTCCGGATTTAAGCGCATGTAAAACGCCTTGATGTCCTTCGGGTAGTTGTACACCACTACCGGTTTCTTGTACACTTCTTCAGCCAAGTACCGCTCGTGTTCGGTGGCCAAATCGATCCCCCACTCGACTGGGTACACGAATTCTTTCTTCTTCGTTTCCACGGCGTCTTTTAAAATCTCAATAGCCTCGGTATACGAAACTCTCCCGAACGGATTGTTCGCGACGTTTTCCACGCGTTCCAAGCAGTTTTTATCGTACATCTTTTGAAAAAACTCCAAATCTTTTCTGCACGTTTTCAGCAAATATTTGCAGCAGTGTCTGACGTAATCCTCCGCGCACTGCATGTCGTCGTCCAAATCCGCAAATGCCAGCTCGGGTTCAATCATCCAAAACTCCGCGAGATGTCTCGTCGTGTATGAATCCTCCGCGCGAAACGTCGGCCCAAACGTGTACACGTTGCTCAGAGCGCACGCGTACGTCTCCACGGCTAACTGACCAGAAACCGTCAAAAATGTCTTCTCGCCGAAGAAATCCTCGGAATAATCAATCGTTCCATCTTCACTCCTTTGTAAACCTCCAACTTTACGAAACTTGCGTTCCAACTCGCTCAAATCTTTCTTGGCTTGTTCCAATTTTTTGTTCTGTTCCTTCAAACCCGATTTCGACGGTTTCTCCTCCTGTTTCATCTCCGCGATTTTCGTCTCGATCGCCGCCGTTTCTGCTCTCTTCTCCATCACCACCGCTTCTTCCACGGAACTCTTCGTAAACTTCTTCCCGTCTTCCTCGTCGCACTCGCCCAACAATGTCGTCACTTGAAACATCTCCCCGGCGCCTTCGCAATCGCTCTTGGTAATCAACGGCGTGTGCACGTAACAAAACCCGTGCAGGTTGAAAAACTCGTGCGTGGCAAACGCCAAAGCGTTCCGAACTCGCGCTATGGACTGAATCGTGTTCGTCCTCGGTCTCATGTGAATCTTATCTCTCAAATACTCCAAAGTTTGCTTCTTCTTTGCAATCGGGTACGTGCTCGCGTCGCA
>JACLAB010014866.1_pt1 | contig 24522 bp, 15 predicted proteins | sample 8027921 | NCBI WGS metagenome assembly JACLAB01 (sample SAMN15725117, study PRJNA655200) | protist metagenome | isolation source: fluorescence activated cell sorting (FACS) single amplified genomes of... | place: USA: West Boothbay Harbor, Gulf of Maine | collected 2000-07-19
GCCGCCTCTTTCGTCTCCGCGAATTGCTTCTTGCAGATGGACATTCTCACAAACGCTTGGATGGCAGTCACCGCCTTCGTTTGGCGAATCTCCCGAACGATTTTTCTAGCAAACATACCCCGGGCGTATTTGTTGACAGTTTCCGCCGCCGATTTCGTTCGTTTGTACTGCTTTTGCGCGACGCGTCGCTTGACATGCTTTTGAATCTCAACCGCGGCCCACCCGAGTTTTTTCGATCGCAAGGTATCCAAAACGGCCATTTGCCCCGATCGCAAGAAGACTTTCGTCTTGCCGATTTGCCACTCTTGTAAATTGGCAACGTTCAAAATACCTTCCAAAGCCTCTCGCTCTTTCCCGGGCGTAAAGAACTTTGCGGCTTCGTCGGGAGCTAATAAACCGAATCGAGTCAAAAATAACTCGATCGGCTTCCTCGACGGATACCCGGCGCAGGAAATCCGCACCGCTTCCAAGACGCCGCCGCAGCGCAACTGCTGCAAAATGTTGGCGTTCTCAAACGTGCTCGGCACGGAAGCTTGGTTCGGTTTCACGCATCGAACAAAATGCGGTTCGGTTCCGTGTAATTTTTTCATCAAATCATTGAGTTGGTGCTTGAACGAGTTCCCGATGGAGGTGAACTTCATGGCGGATTTCTTCGCGCGCGGCGGCGGCGGTTTGTTCCCTTCGTTCAAGATTTCGTTCTCCTTCTCCTCGAAAATGAGACGCAAAATGTTCGTTTCCGAGGTGGATAAAACTTCCGTGTGTTCCAAAATCGCGTAATCTTTGTTCTTTTCGATGAAGTTTTCGCTCTCGTACGTGACGTCGCCGGCGTAATGGTTCAACGTAAAATCTATTTGCGACCGTTTTGGTTTCGAAAATCGTTTCTCGTCGTCCAACGCGGAGAAGAGCTTTTGCGCAAATTGCTCAGACGTCGTCGATGTCATGATGCACGACTCGTCTAAAAGACTGATAATACCGCCAACTTTACGTTCGATGACGTCTAAAATGTCCTGGTTATCCACAAACTCAATATACGACCAATCGATGGCTTCTTTTTCGTACTCTTCTTGTTCCATTTTAAACACTTTTTGGTTAAAATGTTGCTGCAATTTTTCGTTAGCAAAGTTGATGCAAAACTGTTCGAAGGAGTTCTTTTTGAAGCTCTCAAAGCCGTAAATATCGAGCACGCCAATGAATCGTCTTTTACTTTTTTTGTCGCCAGTGATATTCTCTCCATCTTCCGCGTCTTCTTCGTCCTCTTTCTTATTCCCAATCGCTTGGTTAATCCTTTCGACGAGCCAATCGAACAAACGCGAATACAACATCTTCGCCAACGAGTCGCGATTGTGCTTCGCGTCCGAGACGCTCAAAGGTTTCAAAATCGCCCCGTCCGCGGTGACAATCTGTCTCGAAATCAGCGCTTTCTCTAAGCGATCTTTATCCACTTTCAAAACCGACGCGGCGTCTTCTAAGCTTCCTTTCGCATTTGAAGCGACGACGGACGCGTCTTCGTCCTCTGGCGAAGGCGAGAAATCTATATTACCTAAATGCAACACCCCCGAAACGACTCCAAACACGTCCTCTCTTTCCGATTCCGAAATACCGACCACCTCCATGGCGTTTTGGGTTTCCTCGTACCCGACCACGTCGGAAATACGTTCCAATTTCACGCATTTCGATTGATTCAAGTAATAAAAATCTTCAAACGTCTTACCGTCCAAACGCCACTTACTTTTTTCCTCTTTCGACGCCCCGGCTAAGATTTGATAAAACACGTGAAAGTTTCTCTCCGGATCGGATACGCGTACGACTCTGGAGCGCTCCAACAAATACGTCCGTATGGCTGCCCCGCTAATCTTATCCTCTTCGTCGAACAAAATTTCCGTAAACTTCCCGAACCTGGACGAGTTGTCGTTCCTGACCGTCTTGGCGTTACCGAACGCCTCTAACAACGGATTCGTCTCTAAAACTTGCTTTTCCACGCCGCTGGTCCCGTCTTCGTGCTTCGCCGAGTGCGCCAAGTACTGCATGATGTGTTTCGCGGTTTCAGTCTTCCCTGCCCCGGACTCTCCGGAAACTAAAATAGATTGAGACCCCCCCTCGCTCAACATCTGTTTATACGCCGCCTCGGCGACGGCGTACACGTGCGGACTCAACTCGCCTTGCTCCGCGCCGCCGTACATTTCCATCATGGCTTGATCGTATAAGTGTGGGATTTTTTGAAACGGGTTCACCGCGATCAAAATCTGCCCGGTGTATGTGTATATCTCATCTCTCGCGTACCGTCTTCGTAAGTTGTGCAAAACGCCCGCCTCGTGAAGATAGGAGAGTTTCACCATGTCCTCTTCCGTGTTCCGTTCTCGCAAGGCGAGATCTTCTTTCGCGTTTTCTTTGGCGATAACGATCGTCGTCGGTTGCGCGCTCGCCAACGACAGGTCACCACCTTTACCACCACCTTTACCACCACCACCGTTTCCTCCGTTACTGTTGTTCTTCTTCTTCTCCTCGCGTCCGTCGTCTTCGTCCTCCGCGAACGTGCACTCAAAAAACAAAGACGATGATGTGCCTTCACCGGAGGAAAGGTCACCGGAACCAACTTTCGAAATCGACGCGGCGACCCACGCGTGGTTCGCATCTTTCACCCACACCGGAGTGCCCACGTCGAAGGAAAAATTCTCGTCGTCGTTCATGGTCGTCTCTTTCATCGCGCCGCCGCTCTCGTCGTCGTCGTCGTTTTGAGTGCCACCAAAACCTGCACCTTTGTTCGTCGTCGTCGTCTTCTTCTTTGCCATTTTTATCGGTCGGAAGAACGAGTCAAACGGCAACTCTTTTTTTGAAAAGTTTTGTTCGAAAACGAAGGAGGAACACGAAACGTGAATTGTTTAGGGTTTTTAAAAACCCTAAATAGAGGAAGCGCACACTTTCTTCGGGAAAAGGACCGACCACACATCACATCGCTATAAACACACACATATAAATTGATATCGTCGCGCGGCGCGGAAATCATTCCGAGGACACTTTGTCGGAGCGCGCTTTGGCGAAGAATCGCTTTTCGCGAAATTCTCGATCTCGATGATGATGATGAAGAACGACCACGATTTTGAGGAAAATCATGAAGAAAATCTCGCCCCGGTGGGATTCCAAGGCACGTTTCGAAACCAAACGAAACGATACGAGAGTTACCGGGAGGAATACGTGTCCTCCTCCTTTCCCAGCGGGAAGAGGAGGAACTCTGGGAACGACATCAACCTGAACGATGACGGTGAGGCCACGAAAGGGACGTCGAGATTGCTCGAAGCCGCGATTGATTCTTCTTCTTCAACCTATGATGGAGGGAAAAGAGGATTAGGGGAAAGTGGTGATGAGCTTCAGTCGTCGTCGTCTTTTTTACCGCCGGCGTGGGTGGACGTTTGCGAACACATTCAAAGAGACGTGGGGAAAGCGAAAGCGAAAATTCAACAGTTACAGAAAGCGCAACAGAAAGCTTTGTTGCCAACTTTTGATGTGGACGATGTGAACGACGAGAAAATCGTGGAGCAGTTAACGGGCGAGTGCGGGAGGTTGTTCAAACGGTGCGAGGCGCAGTTGAAGAGGTTAGGGAGCGACGCGGAGGTTACGAATACAGCGAACGAGTTCGACGATATAGGAACGAAAATGAGAAAGAACGCGACGAGGAAGCTGGCGATGGAGTTGAGTCGTCTGTCGCAGGCGTTTAGACAGAGACAGAAAGAGTATTTGAACGAGTTGAAGAATAGGCAAGACCGAGGACCGGGCGCGGAAGGCGTGGACGCCTTGGAGGACGTGTTTCGGAACAGAGTGGCGAGAAGTCACAGTGGCTTTTTAGAGCAAAGCGACGGAGGTGGTACGACGAGTTCTCAAATGCAACAACGACAAGGTTTTGCGAATCAAGACGTCATGTCCTTGGAAGCGGAAGAGAGAGACACGGAGGTGAAGAAAATTTTACAGTCCGTGACCGATTTAGCGATGGTCATGCAAGACATGTCCAAACTCATCATCGACCAAGGAACGATTTTAGATTCCATCGAATACAACTGCGCCACCACTGCCATGCAAGTAGACGAAGGCAGGAAAGAGTTGGTCAAAGCCGAGCACACTCAACGCGCCGGCGGGCTCATCATTTGCATATACTTTCTCATGTTCATGTGCGTCTTGATGACCATCATCATAATCCTCCAAAAGCTATGATGATACAACAACAACAAAGAGTAGTACGTATACGTTTTTGGTAGTAGCAGTTCAAAATTAGTATTTATAGCAGTTTTATAATAGATGTACAACAACAATAAGAAATGAATTTACGAATGAAACAACCCTCGATGTTCGATTTGCGCGTTCAAGCCGACGACTAAACCGATGACTAACCCCGTCAACCCGCCGAAGCACACTTGCACCGGCGTGTGCCCGATGTGCTCTCTCAAAGGTTGATTCTGTATATTCTTTATGAACTGATCGAACCCGTCCGCGCTAAATAACGGCGATTTCGGCGTCGGCGTTTCCTCGTCCTCCAACTCGAGCGTCGCGTCGATATTCCCGCTACTGCTATTCCTATTCTGACTGTTGCTCCCGTACGCGCCTGAAATCAAACTATTAATCGCGGACGCGTGGTACCCAGCCTGCCGTCGCACCCCCATCGCATCGTACATCACCACAATCGCTAACACCGCCGCCACCGCGAACGACGTATCCGCGGTGCCTCTCTCCACCCCTGCGCCAGTCGCTAACGCGACGACGAAAGAGGCGTGCGAGGATGGAAATCCCCCGGACCCGATCGCTAACGAAGGTTTCCATTTCTTCGTCCCGACGTAATGCGTTAAAGGTTTTAATACTTGCGCGACGAGTAACGCCAAAAGGGCGGAGAGTAACGCCACGTTGTCAAAAATATTCTTTTCTTTTTCTGCCATCTCTAATTATTATTCGCGTACACGCGCAAAGCGAAGAAGCGTTTACTACTTTTACGTGTGTGTTTTGCCGCTCTTTCTCTCTCGAGAGTAGAAATCTCTCAAGAAGAAAGAAACCAAAAAAAAACAGACACCAGAAATGTTTAGGGTGTATTTAGGGTTCAGAAAATGTGAGAATTTTTTTTTAAACTTGGCATCGACAGCTTTTTGGTCCGTTACAACAACACAAAAGAGCAGAGACGAAAGCGTTTGACTTTACGGCACGAACGTGCTTTCAAACACACACATATTTATAACATCTCCTAAAATTCGAATTAGAGTTTGAGAGGAAATGACGACGACGACACTATTGGATAACTCCGCGAACGAGTTCGCGGCATTTTCGACCATTTTATCCGGGTTCGATGAAGAATACGTCAGTCCGAATCGGAAATCGAAATCTTCTTTTTCTTTGTCGTCTTCCCCAACGGCTAAGAAGAATGTCGCTGAGAGTTTTTCTTCCCCGTCTCCGCAAGCCGGGAGAGGAAGAGGAAGAGGAAAAGGATACAATAACTACGACCCGGACGAACCTCTGGACGTGCTCCAAGAAATGAACCAAATGCTGGAAGCGGCAGAACGAAGCCCGACGAATACCAACGAGAATTATACCAAAAAAGCACGCACCTTTGTTCGAGAAGCGTACGGAACGTTCGAAGACTCGGCGTCTCGATTGGAACGGGATTTAATGGAGAAAGAAAATCGAATGAAACGCGACGCGGCGGAGGAATTGAGAAGACAGTTGGATAAAGACTCGCCGGAGTTTTCTTTAGATATGCTGGCGAGCGGAGATCGAGCGACGATATTGGCCAGAGAGGCGGAGATATTGAGAGCGGAGGAGGAGAGTTTACGAAGAGTACGAGAAGGCGCGAGTCGCGCGGCGGAGAGAGAGAGACAGAGATTGGAAAGCGAGAGAGTGGCACACGCGAATGGCAGAGCAAATTGGGTGAGCGCGGAGAATAAGAGACGCGGGATGGGGGCGAATGCGAGAGCGTCGGAGCAATCCAATCCGACGCCGGCGCGGCAAGCGCAAAGAGGCGGCGGCGTAGGGACGGTCACGCCGACGAGGATCGTGCCGAAGTTTACTACAAACGGCGGCGACATGGAGGAAGATAAAGAAAACGCTGGAGCTATGGGTTCGAAGAGAGACAAGACGACGCGTCCTTCGTCTTTCTTTAACCCGTTCAAGACGATCACGAACGTTGCCGTCGGCGCGAAGAACGCCTTGTTAAGCCGCGAGAACCCGAAACAAAAGCCGAAAGTCAGGCGTTCGATCATCGCCATCGACGAGCCGAACGAAAATTCCATGAACGCCACGGGACCTTCCGCTGTCCTTTCGTCGTACAAAACTCCAGTGCAAGAATCGAAGAAGCGTTCGACAATTTTGACGCCAGTGGAAAGCAGAGAGACGAACAGAGGCATTTCGTCGTCGTACGAGGAAGAGGACGAGGGAGAGGAAGACGCGACGGAGAGCGACGTCATGATTGCTAAGATGATCTCGCCTGGACAAATGGTCTACATCAAAAAGCCAATCGAAAAAGCTACCGATATTGCCGCGACGAATGAACAAGAGAAAGAAAAGACGAAGACGAAGAAGAAGAACAAGAGATCGCTGAACGTTCACCCGGCGCTTCTGCGAGTCGCGAAAGCCGCCTCCACGATTGGCGCGTCTTTTGTCATCGTTTCAGCGGTTGGTTCCTACGCCACTGGCGCGAGAGATGTTCGTGACTTGCAAAGAGCCGCCAGAAACGTGCAAAAGACGACAGTATCTGTGGCCATGTTCATCGGTAAAACGTGGAAGTCCATATCGAAGAACTTGATACCCGGCGTGACTGACGAAGTGCCGACGTTGACGCCCACGGTTGTTTACCAACGCACGCCAAACAAAGTCGTGAAAAAGACGGTCGTTTTACGACCGCATCAAGTCGGTGTCCAGCCAGGACCGTCTGGGGAAGATTTCAGACGAGCGTACGGGCGCGGATAAACGAAGGAGAAGAGAAGAGAAGAGAAGAGGATGATTCATATTTATTTCTATATTTACTTTTTACCGGATTGACGAGAGCGCTTTCCCGAACAGGGGAGAGTATTTTGGAGAGAATGGCAAAAGCGCCGCGCGAGATGTAATACATTTATTGAACCAAAGGTAAAATACACGCAAAAGTACTCAATCCGTAAATAATAAATATACGCTAATAAACACACACGCACTCTCTCTTTAGTTTTTCTTTTTGTCTGTTGTCTCCTTGCTAAAATAATCGCTATATATACAAACATTTATATTTATGTACAGTATCTCATCATCGATCGTATTATATATTGGTTATTATCTTGCACCCAAATTCTTTTTTATTTTCTTTTGTTTCTTTCCATTCATTGTATTATTCTCAAACAGCAAGGCGTTGAGCGCGTCTTTGTCGGGGATTTGTCCTAAACTCTGCGCCCAAGCGTACGGATCGTCGATGGAAGTACCGCCGCCGTACCTACTATTATTGCTGCTGCCGCCTCGCCTGTTATTATTGCTTCTACTGTTATTATTATTATACTCTCCGATTCGCGTCAACTCGCTCACGTCTCGACCGCTGGTCGTTTTCGACACCGCGAACCCGGGTTGCGGATTCGCGCGAAAGTTGCCGTTACTACTACTTTCCTGCTCATCCAAGCTTTCGTTCGCGACCAAATCCATATCGTACACGCACGGAAACACTTGCACTCGCTTCTCTTCGTCCCGAGTTCTTAAATTCACCACTGGTCTGTTCCCGACCAAAATGTCGTCCACGGAAACCTCCACGTCGTGTTCGACCCACATGCTCCTCGCGTGCATCTCGACGACGATCGGAAACGTCGCCGGCGCCGCTCTTTCCGAGATGGTTTTCTGACACCCGCGAGATCGCGCCTCGTCGTCGCCTAACGTCACAGTGGTCACGCCACCAACCAGATCCGATAATGTTGGGTTTTTGATTAAATTTTCCAAAAGTCGTCCGTGGGCGGTACCGATCAACTGCACGCCTCTTTCCGCGATCGTTCGACACGCCAAAGCTTCCATCTCCGTGCCGATTTCATCGACAATAATAATCTCCGGCGTGTGATTTTCCACCGCTTCGATCATAACCTTGTGTTGTTCGCTTGGATTCGGCACTTGCATCCGTCGTGCGCTTCCAATAGCTGGGTGTGGAATGTCCCCATCACCACCAATCTCGTTGGACGTGTCGATAATCACCACCCGTTTTTGCAAATCGTCCGACAACACTCTCGCAATCTCGCGAATGACGGTTGTTTTCCCAACCCCTGGTTTTCCGAGAAACAATACAGACTCACCGTTGTCTCTGTTCAACACGTCCGCAATCATATCCACGTGCCCAGTCACCGCTCGACCAACTCGGCAGGTCAAACCAATAATCTTCCCGCTTCGATTCCGTATGCACGAAATCCTATGCAACGTCCCGGTCACGCCCGCGCGGTTGTCCCCACCAAACTCTCCAACCACTCGTTCCGCGTGATCCAACTCTTCCTGCGTCACCACATCGTCTCTCAAAGTCTCACTTTGTTTCTTCACATCTTCCATCCCGCTAAACCTCGCCTCCGGTTGCCGTCCTAAATCCAAAACAATCTCTAAAAGTTTCGACCTGTGCGCGTGTTTCGAAATCTTCTCGCGCACGTCCTCCGGGACGATGGATAACATTTCCGTTAAATCGTCCTGTATGACCACATCGCCGTCGTTTTTGTTCGATATTCCCGACGAATTCGTAAACTGCGAGTTCAAGTGGACGTTTTCGGACATTTTGCCGATGGTATTATTCGTCGTTTCGTCTGTTAAAATTTTTAGTTTATTCAAACAACAAGAGAGAGATGATGAGAGGAATATTTTTTTGAGTTTTTTTTCAAACAAACAGACAAAATTTTTAAACGAAACGTCGCTTGGGCGCATAAAACCAAGACGCGTTCTTTCTCTCTCTCGCGCGTTTCAAAAAGCAGATCTATTCAAAGAAGGAGACATCAGTACCTCTCAGGGAAGACGAGGACGCTCTCGTCGGAGTCGTCTTCGTGACTTTTGTTCTTCCACAGTTCTCGTTCTTTCTCGCTCCTTTTCGAGAGGAGGAAGAGGAAGAGGAAGAGAACAAATTCGGGGGAAGATGATTATTGACGCAGGTAACGGTCCTCATCATCATCGTCATCGAATAAAATTTATATTCTGCTCTTTCCGCAAACGCGCGCGCGAGACTTACGTGTTATATCTCGAGTTGTCGTTCCGCGAGTGCTCTGCGACTGCGTGTTATATGTATTGCTCTCAGATGCGAGACGTGATTAATATATATCTCTCTGTGTATGTGCGCGAGAGTCTCGCAGAATATAAACGACGAGAAGATATGCTTTGCTTTTTATGCAGTTTTTCAAGTGCTTTTTCTTGTGAGATTTTTTCAATTTCATGTCATGTGTGGCTCTGGGGCCATTCTCTTTCAAACGGCTATCTAGAAAAAACACCCAAAAACGAACACTTTTGCACTATACCTCGCTTTAAGAGGGGACGATCGAGCGTCAAAAAGTTCCCTCGAGAGTGCGCTCTTTTCGGCTCTGTTCTGCATAAAAAAGAAGCACACACAAAACTCAAATGAACGTCCTCTCTACGCACGCGGTGGCGTTACACGGCATGAACGCGCGAGGGAGTCAGAGGACCCCGACGAGCGCGTCGACATCATCTTTAATAGCACGAAAAAACACCACTAGATCACATAATAACAATACGAAGAAGAATATCAACGCGGCGCGGCATCGTCGACAAAGAAGCATCATCAGGTACGCGAGAGACAATAATTGGAAGGATTTTCGTAGGTTTTTGACGGCTCCATCATCGAGAGATGATGATTTGTCGTGGGTTTACGACGTAAACGACGACCATTCTCGGTCTTCTCTCCTCCTTTTCCTCCCGCTCGAGTTTTCGCGTTTTATTGCGTCGTCGTCGTCGCCTCGTTTTACTTCAAGTGGTAAAGCCGCCGCCCTCTCCGCGCGTGAAGAGCGCTTTCCGTGTTCTTTTTTCAAGGGGATAATAAAAAGCGGACAACGCGGAGATTCATAATAATAGCACTGAGAGAGTCATCTCTCTTTCCTTTTCTTTCGACGATGCGAAGAAAGATCATCCCTCTCTCTGTTTCGTTCTCTTTCGCGCTTCTTCTTTCGCGCAAACGCACGCTGACGACGTCTTCTTCTCTTTAACTTCTTCTGAAAAAACAACATCAGATCTCGAGCGATTTCTGACCCGCCGTCGAAATCGCCGTCGTTCGACCTTAGCAACCTCTCCGAGATCGCGGAACGCCGAACGCGAAAAATATCCGCCACGGGCGCAAACTTGAAAGATTGGACGCCGTCTTCGTACAGAGCGAGAGAGGCGTTGCAACAGCCGAACTACACGGATCAGTCGGAAATCGATGCGGTTTTGAGGCACATGGAAGATTTACCGCCGCTGGTCTTCGCCGGGGAGTCGAGAAAGTTGCAAAGCCAGTTGGCCAACGCGGCGAACGGAAACGCGTTTGTGTTATTCGGCGGCGATTGCGCGGAGTCGTTTAAAGAGTTTAGAGCGGATAACGTGAGAGATACGTACAGAGTTTTGCTGCAGATGGCGGTGGTTTTGATGTACGGGGCTGGTATGCCGGTGGTGAAGTTGGGTAGAATGGCTGGGCAATTCGCCAAGCCGAGGTCGGAGGATTTGGAAACCATCGACGGCGTATCTTTGCCGTCCTACAGAGGGGATAACATCAACTCGTGCGAGTTTACTCCGGAAGCGAGAAGACCGGACCCGAACAGATTGATCAAAGCGTACGACCAATCCGTGTCTACGTTGAACTTGTTGCGAGCGTTCTCCAACGGCGGCTACGCGGCGATGCAAAGAGTCAGCAAGTGGAACTTGGAGTTTATGCAAGGCTCGCCGAAATCCGCGCAGTACGAAAAGCTTGCCGCGGACGTAGACAGAGCCATCGAGTTCATGCACGCGTGCGGGATCGATGAGAACCATTCGGTGATGAATTCGACCGATTTCTACACCGCGCACGAAGCCTTGCACTTGGGCTACGAAGAATCCTTGACTCGATTGGATTCGACGACGAATGATTTCTACGGCTGCTCGGCGCACTTCTTATGGTGCGGCGAACGCACCCGCCAACCGGAAGGTGCGCACATGGAATACTTTAGAGGCATTTCCAACCCAATTGGTATCAAAATTTCCGACAAATCCGACGGCGACGGCGTCGTTTCTTTAGTGAAACACTTGAATCCGGACAACATTCCGGGTAGAATCACGCTCGTCTCGAGAATGGGCGCCAAGGCGTTAAGAGAACACCTCCCCCGACTCATCACCGCCATCGAAGATGCGAACTTGAACGTCTTGTGGGTCGCCGACCCCATGCACGGCAATACCATCAAAACCGACAACGGCTTCAAAACGAGACCGTTCGAATCTATCCTCGAAGAAGTCATGGCCTTTTTCGAAGTGCACGAAAAAATGGGAACGCACCCGGGCGGCGTCCACTTAGAAATGACTGGCCAAAACGTCACCGAATGCACGGGAGGTTCCGGCAACGCGAGCGTCTCCCAGACGGACTTAGAGTTGCGTTATTTAACCCACTGCGACCCGCGCTTGAACGCGAGTCAAGCGATCGAGTTGTCCTTCATGATGGCCCAAAAGTTGAGCGAAATGAAAGCGAGAAAACGAGCCAAGCAAGAGTAAATAAAAAAAGTACGAACGAGAGATGACATTGTAAAGCGAGAGAGAGAGAGAGAAAGAGATGAAAAAAGAAGTAAAGAAGTAAAGGGAGAGAGAAGATTTTAAGAAGCGCGAGAGAGAGTGAAAGAAAGAGAGAGAGAGAGAGAGAGAAATATTACGCGAGATTTTAATACACAACACACACGAAAATACATAATACCTGCATCTTGTCCTTTTGTTTCTGAATGAGAGAAGAATAAAAAAACAAGTTTATTCCTCTTTCCGCCACAAATTCTTTGCTGCTTTATCGACGCACCACACATCCCAAATGCGTTGGTCGCTTCTCGCGGCGGAAGCGCAACTTTTTTCCCCGCATCCCTCCTCCCGAGGAGGTGTTCGAGGAGGAGGAAAAGGAGGGAGAATGCGCTTTGCGGTCGTTCGAGGAGGAGGAAGAAGAGGAAGAGGAACAGGCGCCGTTTTCACAGTCTTTTCCGCGCTGGGAAAGGCAAAAAAAGAGGATGAAAAAGAGGAAGACTTTTCTATGTCGTCGTCGTTTGATCTTCTTTTCTCGAAGAAGAAGAAGACGAAGAAGATGAAGATGAAGAACGAGGTGCAGGAGGAGGACGGGGGTTTGAAGAAGAAGAGATCGTCGCTCTCGTTCGTCGGGAATTTGTTTTTCAATGAGAGTAAGAAAAAGAAGGATAAAGAAGAAGAAGAAGAAGACAAAGAAGAAGACAAAAAGTCGAACTTCTCCCGCTTTTTGTCAGGGGGAAAAGTATCATCTGTACCATCGAAAGGACAAACAGAACAAACGAAAGAGAAGAAGAAAACGAGTACTAATAAGTTATCTCTAATAAACGAAGTTCCGGTGGTTGGTTCGATCGCGCGCGCGATAAAATCGAGACGGGTGGATAAAATTGCCGTCCCGGTCGTCGGGACGTTTTCGGAGCTGTATAGACACGCGGAAATCGCAACCATGAACGATTGGAAGGAGGAAGACGTGAAGGAGTATTTCAAGAAACGAGGGGAGGATGCGAGGGTGTTGGAAGTACCGTCGATCGATCAGAGAGTGGTTTTGGCGGTGAACGATCGGGAGAAGAGGATTACGATTTGTTTAAGAGGGACGAAGACGTTGGTGAACGCGGCTCAGAATTTAAGATTGACGACGTCAGCACCGACGTCTAGGAATAACATTAGTTTAGGTGGTAGTTTCGGTAGTAACATAGATGGTACGCAGCAACAGCAGCAACAACAAAGGCGGTTCCCGACGATTAAGTTTCCGACAATCACCGACGCGAGGAGGAAAGAGCTGTTTGAAGAGTTTCCGGATTTTAACGTGAAGATGCATCGAGGGTACCGAACGATCGCGATTGTCGTGAAGAGAGAAGTGGACCAGTTTCTGAAAGACGGGTACGAGGTTGATTTACAAGGCCATTCGTTAGGCGGAGCGTGCTCTTTAGCCTTGGCGTTGCTTTATCATCACGAAGGCAAGACGAAAGTGAGAAGAGTGGTGACGTTTGGGAGTCCAAAACTCGGGCCGAAAGATACGCAAGACGCCGCAGAAAGAGCCGGGTTGAAAATCTTAAGAGTGGTGCAAAAAGACGACATATTCCCGTTTTTGCCCATGTCTCGACCAGGGGTGACGCAACCGTACGTTCACTGCGGCGAGGGTATTTATTTAGACAGCGACCAACCCGGGAAGTTTGCGGAATTGCCGCGATGGTACGGCGGGTCTGGGATTTTGTGGAGGCAAAAAGCCATCGTCACGGAAGCGTACAAGAGTTCGTTGAAGAAACGAAACGAAGCGTTGCAATCGATTGATTACGATCCGTTACAACCGGAGAAAATTAACGTGCCCGGGATTGGACCGCGAAACGAGAAAATAGCAAAGTGGGTGAAACGCATTCGACGACAACGATTTTTGAAGGCGCGACAGACTCTGTTCTCGTTCGCGAACGAGACTGCGGCGAGCGAAGACTACGCTTTAGCGGCTGCTTTAGGCAGAGAAGAGATCAAGGATTTGTCCGACGCGAGCTCGGGGTCGTTCGACGAGGAAGATTCAACGTTGATGAAGACGGATTTGGAGCCGAGCAAGATGGACATCGTGGATTTATCGAACAAAGAGAGACGTTTGGAATCGAAGATGACAGTAGGCCCCACGATTTTCGAAAGACTGAGAGATTTGCAAAAGTTTGACCAAAAAGAACGCGTGAGACGATTGGAATGTCACAGAATGGTGAGGTACCGCGACGAGGTCAAATCGCTCATGGACGTCGGGCCGCAACAAGTTAATTTGAACGACATGTTCGACGATTTATACACCAACTTCCGCGAAAGAAAGAACAACAACAACAACAACAACAACACCGGGACCGCTACGAACAATACGGGGAGCTCCAATAGTAACAAAATCGCCTCCAATGGGAGTGGAGTCAAAGCGCCGAGGTGAAAATGAACGATAATATGTAATAAAAGCAAGGTACCATGGTACCATGTACCGGGTGCGTAGTTATATCTATTATTTACAACATGTCATAGTAGTAGTAGGTATGAGATTAACCCGGTTTCAAATCCCTTGCAATGCCTTCTCTATTTCCTCTTCGTTGAATACCAAATCCTCTTTGCAGAACTCACACGTCACTTCAATTTTACCATCTTCTTCTATAATTTTCATCGCTTCTTCTCGTCCAAGACTGGCGACCGCTTTCAACATTCTACCTTCCAACTCCTCTCGACAACACGGCCCATATTTTGGCGTCAACCTCGTTTCCACCTCTTCGAAGGCACCCAAATCTCCCAAGATGGCTTTGGCGATTTCCTCCGCCGTCATCCCGCTTTCCACCATCGTACTCGGCGAATCCAAAGTCGGGATATGTTTCTCCAAATAATCTAACGTCTCATCGCTGGCAAACGGCAAAACCTGTACCATATATCCCCCCGCACCCACTACCGTCAACTCTCTATCCAACTGCACGCCGACCGAAATCGCGCTGTTCGTCTGTTCGCTGTCGCGCATGTACACCGCGATATCTTCCGCAATCTCCCCGGTGTAAATGCTCACCTGCCCGTTATACGGTTGCACCCAGCTCGGATGCGACCGAGACACTGAAAGTATCCCTTTCCCGACTGCCATCCCGACGTTCAACTTCCCGTCCGGTCGTAACGGCGGATCCGCTAAAGCGTTCCCGACTAAGCACTTCGCGTTCCCTAAGTTGTCACTGACAGCCGTCAGTTGCCCCAGAGGTCCGTCCCCTCGGAACGTCACTTGCACGGTCTCTTCGTCTCCTTTGAACGACCCGAGTAATAACGACGCGATTAAGTTTCTCCCGATCGCCGCCGTTGCCGTTGGGGCGGCTTTGTGCCTCACTTGCGCCTCGGCAACCATCTTCGTCGCCGTCACGGAAATCACGGAGAGTTCTTGGTTTTTGCTCATCACTCGATAGACTTCGTCTTCGTTCTTGCTGCTGCTGCTGCTGTTTTTCGTGGTTATAAGAGTCGCAGCTCTTCTTTTCGTCGTCGTCCTCTGAATCGTCCTCGTCCTCAATACATGTCGTCGTCCCACGACCGCGGCGGTGCGTGAACACATCATCATCTCTCTGGAATTTGTGCCGTCTTTTCCCCCACTTGTACTAGTAATATTCTGTTGCTTTGATTAGTATTCTTTTAAATGCCAATCGGGGCGAGACGCGCTTTAGCAACGACATCTTCTCCCAACAAAACCGCTAGAACGACGAGCGCTTTATCGTCGTCGTCTTCTTCGTCTTCGGATTTGAAAACCATCGTCGCGGCGTTGTGTGGGTGCATCGTCGGGTGCGTTTTGTACATGATTTTTGGGTGAAAGAGAGAGAGAGAGAGAGAAGCATCTATCTTACTGCGACGATGACGACGTTGGGAGGAAATGGAGAAGGAGAAAAGAGCGACGACGAGGGGAAGCCGCAGACGATGCTTCTTCTTCAATTTGCGGGGTGGAGTTCAGCGGTGGACCCGTCGTTTTGGCACAAAATTGCCGAGTTAAAACTGAATCGAATGCACCTGTCCGAGAAAGAAATCGAGTGCGAGAGCGAGTTTCACATGTCGAGAAACGACGGCGTGGACGTGCCGATGTTTGTGAACGGAGGGAACGTTCTTGCGGACGAAGATGATGCGAATGGTGCTTATGGTGGCAATAACGACAAGAACGACGGCATTATTGGATGTTGGCGCGCTCGAGGCGACGCGATGAACTTCAACGTGAAAGAACGTTTGTTTGAAATGAAACCGAACGAGGAGGCGAAGAAGATAGGGCAGGATCTCTTGGACGCGATGAATACGATGGATGCGGATGTAGTCGTAAACAGATTGAACACGTTCAGAGTGTTTATGCACGCGGATTTGAAAAAATGGAAGTTTTTCTATTGGTTCTTTTTCCCAAGCGTCATGTTTGCGCCGTACGAGTTTGTGGAGAAGAGGAGCGGCGACGAGGAGGAGACTTTGTGCAGGAATGGGAACACGAAGAGCAGAGCGGAGTGCATGAAATCGTGGCTGGATAAGCCGCAAAGTGATTTCGCGTGGTGTGTGGAAACCGTCAGAAAAGAGAACAACACCTACGTTTCTTCCAATCACGCGTTGTCCAAGTTTATGGAGCTGTGTAAAGATGTTACCTCAATAGAAGGTGGTACGGATAGAACGCTGGAGATTTGTTTCGTCGACACCGCGACGGGGGATGCGCCGAGCATTTCTCTTCTCAACGTGCTCACATTTTTGGACGTTCGATTCCAACGAACGAAACCGATCGACGTCGCGTGTATTCGCGCAAACAATAAAGGTATTTTCGAGTTCAAAACATGTTTGTTTCTAAAACAGGTTCAACCGCTCAAGAACGAAGTTCTCGAAAATATTAACACGATAGGATTTAAATGCATAGGATGGGAGCGCGACGACAAGAACAGACTGAAACCGAGGAAAGCAGATTTGTCCAGCGCGATGGATCCGGAGAAATTAGCTAGAGAGGCGGTCGATTTGAACTTGAAACTCATGCGATGGAGACAAGCACCCACATTACACGTCGACGCTATTTCGAAATCGAAAATTGTATTAGTCGGGGCAGGCACGTTGGGATGTTCAGTCGCGCGAACGCTTCTCGGTTGGGGCGTTCGAAACATCACGTTCATCGACGACGGACGAGTTTCCTTTTCAAATCCCGCGCGGCAAAGTCTCTTTACGTTTGAAGACTGCTTAGACGGAGGCAAACCGAAAGCTCGAGCAGCAGCGGAGCGTTTAAAAGACATCGTGCCAGATATTAACGCAAACTATATAGAAATGCGGGTACCGATGCCAGGTCACGCGGTCGCCGAGTGTGAACGCGACGAAGTTCTCGAATCGATCGATGCCCTCGAAAAGGAGATTCGAAACGCCGACGCGGTCTTTTTATTGACGGACACGCGAGAATCGCGATGGTTACCAACTGTCTTATGCGCTGCGCACAATATTCAGTGCTACAACTGCGCGTTAGGCTTCGATACCTACCTCGCCATGCGCCACGGCGTCCCGACCGACGCCCTCTCCAACCGCAAAGGATGCTACTTCTGTAACGACGTCGTCGCTCCAATCGACTCCACGCGCGACCGGTCTTTAGACCAACAGTGCACTGTCACGCGTCCAGGATTGGCGCAAATCGCCGGCGCGTTAGCCGTCGAACTTTGGGTCACCGCGAGCGAAGAGGCTCGTCGAAAAGATGAAAAATCAAACGCCTCCTCCTCCATCTTCGGCATTCACGACGATCTCGCCGACCACGAAGCGAGCGAAATCCCTCACCAAATCCGAGGCTCACTCCGTCAATTCACCCAAACCATCTTCCAAGCGCCTCCGTTCACCAATTGCGTCGCGTGCTCCGAAAACGTCCTTCGCGAGTACCGCGAAAACGGGAAAGCGTTTCTTCTCTCTGTCTTTAACAGCGATAAAGGAGACGTGTTAGAGCTCGCGTCCGGGATTCGAGATTTGTTAAAAGGACTCCGAGAGGATGATGGTGAGGACGACGACGACAACGACGGGGACATATTCGGCGCGTGTTCGGAGGAGGAGGATTTTTAGCATCGATCGTCGCGAGTAGAATAACGCTCGTCTGTGTACAATACCTTCTGTTAATTTTCAAGGAAATCGCCACAAAACTTCCCCTAAAAAACAAAAGAAATGGAACGAACGCCTTCCTCGACCCGATCGCCGCGAGACGGGACGACGACAGAAGAGCATCATCGATCGTTTTCCAAATCTCCGTCTTTTCTGCGAATGAAGAACGATGATGATTTGGGCTTCATTTCTCCGGCTGTAAAGGTACTACTCATAGTTCTTTCATCACATCATCGGGGGGGAACAAAAGATATGAATTTGCTTTCCCGAATACCTGTTTTGTTTACTGACATCTCTCTCTGTTCTTTTCGTAAACACATAAACGCAGAACGTGGCGAAAGACTCCCCGAATGGGGCGAGCGTGACTTTATCCGGTCGACGAAAAAAATCGACGACGACGACCGTCGTCGCGTTTGGACGAACAACTCCCGTGATGATGAGGAATGAAAAGGGAAAAATGGGTGTCGCTTCGCCAAACGTGTCGTCTGCGCCGCGAATGAAAACAACATCGTCTCCTTCACCGGCGAATAAAACTACTACTACTAATAGCACTGCGACGACGATAAAACGAGATTCGATGGAATACGTCAGTCCGAAGTACACGAATAAGTACGCGCGGGAGCACTCTCGCGTGTCGAGAGTTATAACCGCCGCCTCGGAGAGTACGAAACCGGCGGCGTCGCCGAGAGTGAAACGAGCGATGGAGTACGCGAGGCACAGAATGATGGAGACGAACAAGGCAACGACGAGCGTTAGTTGCAGTACGAGCGAACGCGTGGCTAGGATATTAGCGGCGGCGAAGGCGAAAGTACATTGTAATACTATTGACGTTGGCGGAGTAGTAGTTCCTCCCGCGGTGGCGAGCCGAGAAGAAGACGAGGAAAAAGAAGAAAAAGAAGAGAAGAAGAAGCCGCATGTTGCAGAAAAGGATGTCGTCGTCGTCGTCGCACCGCCGCCAAAGCCGAAACCATTGGAAATGGTAGCAGTAGTAGAAAACGAAGGAAAGAGAGTCGAAGAAGTCGAAGAAGTAGGAGTAGAGATGAGAGCGCGAGAGGAGGAACAGAAGGAGAAAGACGAAGCAGTCGTTGCGCCAATTCCAGCGCCACCGCCTCCACCGTCCGCGGTAGCCAGAGCGGTTGCGTTCAACTCGCTCGGTTCCAAGAAGGAGTCTTTTAAATCACTTCCAAATGCAAATCAATCGGTGTTTTGGTTGAAGAAGTGCAACGTGGCGCTCGCGCGAGGCGACGAGGAGGCTGCGTGTTTAGCCTTACGCACAGGTATTTCGAGAAAGGCGCAACCGACGGAGGAATTATCAGAGAAGTTGAAAGGTTTGGTGACGATGAAAATGAACGAAGCGATAGAGGCATCGGAGAAGATCGAGGAAGCAGAAGAAGTAGAAGTGAAGACGCCGAAAGAGGAAGAAAGTACGAGAGAAACTGTGAATGACGCAGTCGCGCCTCGCTCGGCCTCGTCCTCGGAAGAGTTTGAGTTCAAAACCATCCAAAAAGTAGATACGGCTGATTTCGCGCAAGCAGCCATCGAACACGAAAACAAGTTGATTGTTTCCGAAGCGATGGCGATGATTGTTCGCGAGTCGCCCAAGTCGCCCACGACTGAAGTACCGAGACGCCAGTCCATGGATAATAGTAGAAGTCAAAGAACGCTGGAGTACGAAGGCGTGACGCCACCTCTGCCGACGACAACGACGACGCCAGATCCAGTAGCTACTGCGACTAATCAAACCGACGAAGAGTTTGCGTTCCGCGTGTCTCCTGCATCTCAAGACGCTCCAGAAGAGTTTGGCGACCAAGTAGCGCCGGCGCCCTCCTCCTCCTCTCCACCAACCGCGTCGCCGTTGTCTATTTTCGCAAAGCTCATGGGCAAGATTATCACCGATACGCTCGAACTCACGGATGAAGCTGCCAAGAAAGCAGCTGCCGCCGCGCAGTCCCCACCACAAATTACGCGCTCGACGTCCTCTCCGGAACCGTACGTCTCGCCAGCGGTGATGGTTTCCACTCATATTTCTCCTCGCTCGCCTGTTCGAAGGCAGCACTCTCTCGATATGAAGAAATTTTACGAGCGAGGAGAAGAAGAAGTAGAAGAGGAAGTCAAAGCAGCCGGGGAGAGCACGCCGCAACCGGAACTTTCCCCGTCGAAAACACCGTGGTCGAAACTTAAGAAAGTAAAAGACGTCAAGTCGGAGAGAAAAAGTACGATCAAAAAGAAAAAGAAGTCGTCGACGCCGCGGCGTCCAAAGCTCGACCGATGATAGATTCTCTCGTCAATAGTTTAAAATATACGCAGATTTAACAGAATACCATTAAAACGCAACCCACATCATCTCACTCACGCGTTCAACTGTACCTCCAACAACTCGTCCTCGTCCACGGTCGTAATCTTCACGCCTTCCCCGACCGGTTCCGCGCAGCACAACAAGACGAACCCTTGCTCCAAGACGTCGTCGGATAACATCGCGTTCGCTTGCTCGACTTCTCCGGTCACTTTTTTCGCCGGACACATCATGCAAACGCCCATTTTGCAGTCGTGTCGTAAATCAATCCCGGCGTCTAAACCGGCGTCCAGGATGGTTTCTCCGTCTTGCACTTCCACCGTGTAATCTTTTCCTTCGTGGTTGATGACGACGGTCGCGTGCGGGTGAAGGTGTGCTCCTCTTTGATGATGAATGGTCGATGTTTTCGACGAGCTATGTTTGGAGGACGCTACATGGAAAGATGACGATGCGACTGCGGAATGGCATCGGTGAGAGAGAGAAAACATTTTTAAATATATATGTCTCGTTACGTGCCGCGACAAAGATATACCAAAGCGACTGCTATTGAAGGTGTTGAAGGTGTTTTATCTTCTCTTCCGCTTTCAAAGGAATGAGGCACTCGAGGATGTGACGATGTGATGCCTTTTTGGATAAAGATTTTTTGTGTGAAAGATGAGATCCTTTTTACTCCTTAGTTTTCATCGCTAGTATTCTATTTTAAAGTAAAACTATCAATCGTGAAGCATCATGTCGTCTTCCAAACCGACTCTCGGGGACGCCACGGGGGTATTATTTCTGCTACTGTTGCTCGTACTCAGAACGCGAACTTTCGCAGGCGGGGTCGCGTTCGCGAGAGGGAGCCCCGGGGTTTTCTTGGCGGCTCTTTTCAACGTTTTCGCTCGCGCGGTTAACCGCGCGGTGGCTTTTTTCAAAGCCGTTTCGACTTCCATGGTGTGCCTGATTGTTTCGATGTGCGCCCAGGTGGTTTGAGTGCCTCGTCGGATGAATCGGTGCATGTCTTGTTCGCTCGGTTGGGCGCCGATGGAGCAATAGTCTTTGAACGTGAGCGATGGGAGGACGGTGATGTGGCCTTGGAAGTCTTGGACTAAGATGCCTTGCAACGTTCGCAAGATTCGAAGGTTCAGTAAATCGACTTCGAGAAGTTTCTGGATGGAGTATTTGATGTTCAAGAGAAGGAAGTTGGCCACGCGGAGAAGTTTCGTTACCGCGGCGCGGCGATTTTTACCTCGTTCGGCGTAGGTGGATCTTCGTCGACCGTGCGACTCTTCGGCGAGGTGCAAGACAAAGTTCAAGTGTGGGTTCACTTGGGAGACGATGAAGTTGTTGCAGTTGAACAGTTCGGTTAAGCGCGCGGCCGGAATGTCTTGAGTGATGGTTCCGTCGAACGAGGAAACGCCCGGAGGATGAAACGATTCCAAGCTGCCGTCGGAGGCTTTGCAAAGAATGGGCGATGGACGCATGAGTCCCGGTAAAGCGCACGAGGCGCACACGGCGGTTCGCACTAACGCCCGAGGAGACGTCACGTGGTTCAAAACGAAACCATGCCCAGAACCGACGCTGACTTGAATGCTCACGTGTCGCTTTGAAATCGCGTAGGCTTCCTCGAACGTGATGTCGCCGAAATACTTCTTGGTCGTGTTTCCAAAGTCAACCTCGGACATTAAGACGCCATGTTGGAGGAAGTGCGCGATCATTTTCCACACCGGCGGGAACCATCGAACGCCGTGTCGAACGCTAATATCGTCCTTAATCGTGCCCAATAGATCCTCCTCGGAAAGCATGGAAATGAACGCCGCCACTATAGATCCGCCGGACGTCCCGGAAACCACCGACGGGCACAAACCTTCCTCTAACAAACACCGAATGACGCCAAAATGGTACATGGCTAACGCGCCGCCACCAGAGAGACACAATCCCGTCCTTCCTAAACTTCTGTGCGCCTCGCGGACGAGTTTTAACGTATCCACGACATCTTCATCTTCGCAATACTCGTCCGAGGAGATGAACTCAATCGCGCGCACAGTTTCATCTTTAAACCGCGTGGCGAGTAACTTTGTGCCAACTCGCGAGTGTTGCAACTTCATCAATCTATCTAATCCAGCAAAGTTTCTGTGTAAAACCGTTCGCAACGCTAAACCAATCGCGTTTACGTCTTTCCTTTCCCTCGCCGCAATCATAGTCTCCGCGTATCCTCTCACCAACGCGTAATCGTACGCGTCCGACGTTTCGTCCCTTTTCCAATCATTACCACCTTCACCGGTGTCCACCGGTAATGCATCCAGCTGCAAAGCGATGTCTAGCCACTCCTTGTAATCCTTCGCCACACGTAATTTTTCAATCAACTGTACGCGATTGGTTGTGGCCTTCGTCTTGCTCCCGGCCGCGTTGACTAACAACGACGACTTTTCCAATCGACTCACAAAAAACCACTTTAAACTCAACACTCGATTTGCAAACACGATCAAATGCACGCCACCTAATAATATCAAGTTCAACGTCAAACTAAACAACTCCATCCCGACTAATGCGAACGCCAACACGTGCGCAAAAATGTTCGGGAACAGCGGCGGCGCCACGGCGGATCCAATAATCGCCGATATCGCAATCACAACTTTACTCGTCAACCATCTCCCTAACTCTTTCCACGCTAAATAGAGCACGAACAACCAAAACAGAACGAGAATTAACGCGGCAAACGTAAACGCGACTAAAAATAAAGTCACTTTTCTATTCTCTCTCGTCCAGTTCGTTTTATACAACTCGTATCCCAAGTTCAATCGAGACTGCATCGATTGCGACATTCTCGCGATCAATCGAGAGGCGTTCTCCGAGCTCGTGCTTAACAACGTCGTCATCCTCATTCGAACGTCCTCGATCAACTCCTTCGACGCCTCAAACGCCAGATCCGGTAAGTCCGGTAAGTCAATCGTCGATATCGATTTTTTCAAGTATTTCAGCAAATGGTTGCTCGAATTTTCTCGTTTCATGTTCGTTTTAGAACTTGTCGTCGTCGTTTCCGTCCTCCTCTCTTCTTCCAATTCTCGTTGATCCTCCTCCTCGATCATCGCGTCGTCGTCGTCGTCTTCTCGACCACGCGCGGCGTCCTCCTCCTTTTCTTTGTCTGAATCTTCCTCCTCGTCTTCGTCGTCGATCGCGTTCCACGACGATTCATTTCTCTTCATTGTTTTCGGGAGACCGTTATCTGTTTTTTCTCGTCTCGGGATTTGATGACGATCGAAAGGTTGTGTTATTTACGTTTTGTGCGCGTGTGTGTTTACTAACCGCGTTTCGCCCCTCGAGTCAAAGACCTCCCTCTCAAATCTCTCTCTCTTTATCTCGCTCTCTCTCGGCGCAGAAGTGTCTTTTCGTTTCCGATGATGATAAAGAAGACGACGGTTATTAAAAAGTGAAGAACGACACAAAAGGACGGAAAAGTAGTGAGCGAAAATTTTAACCAAAAAATAACAAAAAAAAGCAAAAAATACGCGACAAAAAAAAGCGGTTACCCTCTCACAGTAACACTACAAAACACACACGTGCGCATACATAAAAGAGAAGCAGGTGTGTTTTGCTCTATCTGATATCTTCGAGCGATGTTGGGCGCGTTCGATCAGATCTGATGAGAACGTTTCTGAAGACCACGCGCGAGAGTGATTGTGTCATGAAGTCTCTTCTCTCGTTTTTTTCTCGGTTCTGGGGGTCTTTCTCTCTGTTTTTTTTTGTATCTCTCTCTCTTTTTTGCGTCGCGCGCGCGCGCGCTGTGTCTCTCTTTCTCTTCTTCTTTCGCCGAGGACAACGCACCAGGGTGGAGAAGAAGATTTCGGCGATGCTTTGGACGATGATGATGAAAATCAGAGATCTCTGAACGTATGCGTTGATGTACAAAAAGATCGTTGTTCCGATCTGAGTCCTGGACAGACGCGTTTCTTTTTGTATCTACTCTGAACAAAGCTTGCGTGGGAAAGAAAAGAAAAGAGAGAGAGAGGATAGATTTTCGTTGGCGATGATGATGAGAAATGCTAATGCTTGGATATTCTTTCTGAAATCAACGTGATTGATTAGCAGTAATCTGAGCCAAACGATATATAAGTCTCGTTTACTAATACTTACTCTACTTTTCTACTGACCCGGTCCGCTTCTTTACCTTTCTCTCTCTTCAGATACAAAGATGTCATCGAGTTATCGTCCGATTGCAAACGCGACTCCACTCGGTCTCCTCGCGTTTGGTACAACAACTGCTATTCTGTCCGCAGGTTTATGCACCATCGCCGAAAAAGATCGAAACGCGGCGTTGACCGTAGGCTTTGCGTTTGGTTTCGGCGGCGTCGTACAATTTCTCGCCGGTATCATCGAGTTTGTCCGAAACAACGAGTTTTCGGCAACTGCGTTTTGCGTATACGGCGGGTTTTGGCTCTCTTACGGCGTTTGGAAGATTATGGAAACGACTGGTGTGTTTGTTCCAGACGCAAACACGTTGT
>JACLAB010001125.1_pt1 | contig 24521 bp, 16 predicted proteins | sample 8027921 | NCBI WGS metagenome assembly JACLAB01 (sample SAMN15725117, study PRJNA655200) | protist metagenome | isolation source: fluorescence activated cell sorting (FACS) single amplified genomes of... | place: USA: West Boothbay Harbor, Gulf of Maine | collected 2000-07-19
ATGGCTAAACTCTAACGTTGTCATGCTTCACAAATGCATTTACCAACGCAAAAAGCAATCTTGAAGGCGTTTATGGCGGCCAACTTCTGCGAGTTTGCCGATAAATTCTCAACCCATTTGGCCAAATCTGCAGCGCTAATTCATGGTGCAGGCGTAAAAGGCAAGGCCGCTTTTTGTGGGTTCAAACCGGGTATCGTTTTGAACGCTGCCGGATCAGGGCTTGTCAGATTTTGGGCAAGCCCCTAGGGTTTTGCGCAAATTCCTTTGCAGAGAGATTGTTGATGCCCACCCTGTCTGATGTTGTTGACCTGAGCGCCTATCCTTTGCACGATCATGCTTTGCTTGAACGCTGCCGGGCTGCTTTTGATCGCGAGGGGGTGCTAACCTTGAAAGGTTTTTTGCGCCCCGAAGCGGTCATAGATTTGGTGAAAGAAGCGCAGCGGGAACGCAAGCATGCATTTTTCACCGCATCAACGCATAATGTTTACTTAACGCCCAAAGATCCTAGCCTGCCTGAAGATCATATTTTTAACCGTCAAGTTAGCTCGTCAAAAGGCTGCATCACCACGGATCAAGTGCCCGCAGGGTCTGGCCTGCATAGCCTTTATAATTCGCACGTGTTTCGCGGCTTTATCGCCCAATTGGTGGGAGAGCAGGCGCTGTTTGAATATGCCGATCCGCTGTCTTCGATCAACGTGCATTACGCGGGCGAAGGCCAAGAATTGAATTGGCATTTCGACAATTCGGAATTTGCCATCACTTTGCTGTTGCAGGCCCCTTTGGCAGGCGGTGATTTTGAGTATCTGCGCGATCTGCGCGATGCAGAAAATGACGATATGAATTTTTCTGGCGTGCAAGCGGTTGTTGAGGGCAAGCGCCAACCCGAGGCGCTTTTGGTTGAGCCTGGCACTTTGGTGCTGTTTCGTGGACGCAATGCGATGCACCGGGTTACTCCAACGCAAGGCGCGCGGGATCGCATTCTGGTGGTTTTGGCATATAATTCCAAGCCGGGTATCGCGCTGTCGGAGGCCGCACGGATGACGTTTTTCGGCCGTCTAGGCTAGGGTGTGGTGCCGCTTTAAGCTTTGCCATATTGCAGGCGGCCAACGCCATATGGAAAGGCGATTGTTTTTTATCATGTTTCACATATAAGCGGCGCATCGTTTGATCTGCAGCATCTATGTTGCAAAAAAGGGCCATGCTCTCCATATCTTCTGGGACACTGGCGCAGGGAATGGGCAGAAACCATATGGCTTCGAAACTTTTTTCGGAAAAAGACAAATCAAATATTGCTTGGTTTTGGCGCCGATATCTTAAAAGAAAAACCCCATGGTTGGGCTTGATATTGGCGTTGGTGCTTTTGGAGGGCTTCGTGCTGCAAAAGTTTTTGGCCATCACCGAAACGGGATTACGGGTGATTTTTGAGCAGGGCGACATCATAGATCTGCTGTGGATTTGCTTGATGGTGTTTTTGATTTTTACGGTTCGCGCCTTGGTTTCTTTTGTGGTGCCCACTTTATCCGTGCGTCTGGCCAGTGGCGCTGTTTTAGAGCTGCGTTCGGATCTGATCCGCCATGTTCTTTATATGGATCAAAGGTTTTTTGATCGCACCAATTCTTCGGATCTTATTCTTCGCTTTGTCAATCAAGTGGAAGCGTTGAGTCAATTCGTTGGCCGCACCACGGTGGAAGCTGTGCGCGATGTGGCCACGATTGTAATCATTTCAGGGTATTTAATTTATAAATCGGCGCTGCTTTTTGGCGTTGCGCTGCTTCTTTTGCCGATCATTTTTTTGCTGATGCGGATGGTGTCTGAAACCATCAAACGCATTCAGGCGCAATCTGAGCAGGCGCTGGGCAGTTACATGAATACAATTGAAGAAATGTCTGGGGGCATGCGCACGATTAAAATGACCGGACAAGAGGCGGCTGAGGTCGATCGAATGATTTCTGAATCGGGCAATATCAAAAAATTAGCGGTCAACCTTCATATGGCGCAGGCGCTTGTTTTGCCTTCGATCGATTTATCTTCAGCGGTAGTATATATGGTTGTGATTGGCGGTGGTGGATATCTCGCGCTTTCAGAGGCCTCGGCCTTAGACGGGGCGTCGATTATCGCTTTTCTGTTGGGTTTGGTGATCGTTTTTGATCCCGCCCGGCGCCTGTCGCAATTTTTCACAAAATTGCAAACCAGTTTGATCTTGCTTGCCTCGGTGCGCGGGGTGTTGCAAACGCAGCCCGATGTTTCAGATGAAGGCAATGTCTCAAAGTTTACCGATACGCGCATCGATATCACCCTGCATGATATCGGGTTTTCCTATGAGGCTGATCAAACATTATTCGATGGTATCAGCCTGCAGTTTAAAGCGGGGCAAAAAACCGCCATTGTCGGCTCGACCGGTTCGGGAAAAACCACGCTGCTTAGTTTGATGGCGCGGCTTTATGATTTAAATAGCGGTGCGGTTCTGTTTAATGGACAGGACATTAAAAAGTTCACGTTAAAATCGGTGCGCGAGAAATTTTCAATCGTGGCGCAGGATGTGGTTATTTTTAACAAAAGCATCGCAGAAAACATCCAATATGCAGATCCTAAAGCCAGCGCAGAGGCGGTGCGTGCGGCGGCAAAACTGGCGCGTATTGATGATTTGATGATCGAACGCGGGGATCAGCCTGTGGGTCCAAAAGGCAGCCTGCTTTCGGGTGGTCAAAAGCAGCGGATCGCGATCGCGCGGGCCTTTTTAAAACCGGCGCCGATCCTGCTTTTGGATGAGGCAACATCGGCGCTTGATGCGCTGACAGAACAAAAAGTTAATGCCAGTTTCAAGGATCTTCAGGCCGGTAAAACCACCATCGTTGTGGCACATAAATTTTCGAGTGTGGTTGATGCAGATCATATTTATGTGCTTGAGGCCGGCAAATTGGTTGAACAAGGCACTCATGCCGATCTGATGGCCAAAGCCGGGCTATATGCCAGCATGTTTTCTGCACAGGATGATATTTTAATATCTGGATGATGGTGTTTGCGCGCCTTTAAAACCCTGGTTGAGGCGGTCAATATTTTGCGCAGATCTTCGTAAAAGGCTTTGAAACCTTTCGCCAAATGCCGTGAAATGGGCCAATAGGCTTGATTAATCTCACGCGACGCGCCAACACTGTTGTGTATCGTATTGGGGGCCGGCATGCTCAAACCTATCTTGATTATGTTCAATCTGTTTCTTTGGGCGTCTTCGGCGCAGGCGTTTCATCTGTGCACGGATATCCGGGCTGTGGTGGTGCGTGGAGCTGAAATGCTGTTAGAAGGTCAAGAAGAGGTGGCAATTGACGGGATGATTGCGGCCCAAATGCAGGCACATGGGCACATGCATACGCCCGCTTTGCGCGGCGCTATGCTGCGTCAGTCACTCAAATTGAGCCGAAAAATTGCCAATAGCGATTTAAGGCAAGTGACGGCTGTGAATTATTTTGGTGATCAGTTTCATACGGATTGTACCCGCAATAAAATCTGGTCGGGCATCGGACATTAGCGTTTAGAGTGACCGTTTCCTAAAATTATTCTGCTGTTGGTTTCAAGGTTGATAAAGCCATTAAATGCAGCGCGCTGCGAGGCGAGAAAATGAGTTTAAGGCTTGTAAACCCAGAAAAAATCACTCAAATTCCGTGACACCGCGCCCAAATTGGGTTTTTCAGAAACAGGATGTCTTATGGGAATAAAATTCCGCCTACCTTTGGTATGGAATGTCTATTTTTCGTTTTTTATCTATGCGTTCAGTCTGGGGGCTATTTTCCCGCGGCTTGGGGATTTGCAATTGCAAATGGGCATTGGGCCTGCGGCGCTGGGGCTGTCGGTTACCGGTGCCGCGCTGGGGGTGCAAGTCTCATTATTGATGGCCAGTTCAGTCTTGTCGCGGTTGGGATTTCGAAAAGTAATGTTCTTTGGCATGCTGTTGATGGGTATTGGTGAAGCTTTGGCCGGTTTGGCCACCAGCCCTTATGTTTTCTTTGGATGGTTTTTTCTGGCGGGTTTGGCGATTGGCGTTGTGGAGGTTGCGGTGAATGTCGAAGCCGACCGGGTTGAGGCGCTAGCGGGTCGGCGGATTATGAACCGGTCGCATGCTTTTTGGAGTTTAGGGTTTTTCGCCACGGGTTTGCTGGGCGCGTTCGTGGCGCAGTTGGGCGTGCCTGCAGGCCTGCATTTAAGCTTGACCGGGCTTGTTTCGGTTGCGTTAACGCTGTTATTTTTGGCAAGGTATCAGCCAGCGCCAATCCGCGGCGCCGATCATGATGGCCCGCCAAAATTGGCCCGTCCAACCCGTGGGATCATGGTTTTGGTTGCCTTTACATTATCTGCCATGCTGCTCGAAGGGGCTTTGATTGATTGGTCGGTGATTTATATGCGCGATGTTTTTGAGGAAAGCGCTTTTGTAAATGGATTGGCGCTGACATTAGGAGCTTTGGGGCAATTTATCATTCGGTTTTTTGCTGATCCCGTTGTGGATCGCCATGGCGCTGAGCGGGTGGCGCGGGTATCTTTGATCGCGCTGGCTTTGGGCGCTGGCGTGGTGTCGTTTACGCCCAATTCCACTTTGGCCCTGATTGGGTTTGTATTTTTGGGTGCGGGAACTGCAGTTATTTTCCCTTTGGCGATCTCGGCGGCGGCGCAAAGAGGCGATCGCTCATCCCCAGAAAATGTAGCAGCTTTGGCGCAATTCTCGTTTGTAACGTTTCTTTTGGCGCCGCCTTTATTGGGTTTTGTGGCAGAAAATTTTGGCATTCGCTATTCCTTTGGTTTGGCGCTGCCTTTGATCTTGGGCAGTTGGCTAACCGTGGGCGCGCTGAGCCATGCGGGCCGGAAGGCACAAAATCTGCGTTGATCCGCTTGGCCCGTCATCTCTTGTCGCAAATGAAGCTGCAGCAAGGGGTCTTGGTCGGTTAGAGCAAGGCTAGAGATATGAAGAGGAAGCCCCGTTATGTCCCAAGCGCTGGTGTCAGATCAGGCCAGGTTAAGCATTTTATGCGTGATGGGTGCGTCTTTGGCGTTTTCCTTAAACGATATTACGGTAAAATATTTTACCGATAGCTTACCGCTTCATGAAGTTATTTTATTCCGCTCGCTTTTTGGAATGGCATTCATTTTGTTCCTTTTCGGGCGAGGGGTGCCCTTAAAAACCATGTTTTCAACCCGCCGCCTGTCGCGCCATATCTTGCGCGGGCTAAGCGTGGTGGTGGCAAATTTTGCTTTTTTTGCAGGCTTGGCTGCCTTGCCACTAGCGGAGGCCTCGGCGATTTTCTTTATCGCGCCGCTGTTAATAACGGGATTTTCGGCATTTTTCTTGGGGGAATATGTAGGTGTCTGGCGCTGGACGGCACTTTTGGTCGGCTTGCTCGGCGTTTTGATCATCGTAAAGCCCGGCAGTGCAGCGTTTCAATGGGCGGTGATTTTGCCGCTTTTATCCGCGATTGCCTATGCCACCTTGCACACGATTACCCGTTCGATGGGGCTCGCGGAATCGCCCATCACCATGTCGCTTTATATCCAATTGGTCTTTATTGTCGTGTGCCTTGGGATGGGTTTGATGTTTGGAGATGGAAGATTTGCCGGGTTGGGCCATCCTTCGGCTGAGTTTATATTGCGCGCATGGGCATGGCCCAGCGGCAGAGATGTTCTTTTATTCGTAGCTGCGGGGTTTTTCAGCGCGTCTGGTGGCTATCTTATCAGCCAAGCCTATCGCAGCAGTAGCGCTGGTTTGGTGGCCCCTTTTGAATATTCTACGGTCATTTTGGCCGTTTTATGGGGTTATATATTTTGGCAGGAAGTGCCGGGCTTAAGTTCGGCCTTTGGAATCTTTTTAATCATTGCCTCCGGGGTTTTTGTAGCGATACGTGAGTTTAAACGACAAGTGCCGCCTGCCTCGCAAAAGCTATCGGCGCGCCGTTGAGCCGGGCAGTGGCTGCGCTGAAATTAGGGTGCGTTTAGCGCGTTTTCAGCCCGTTTTCCCGCGCTACAAAATCTACCAAATGGGGCACGTAATCCTCTGGGCCATCGCCACCCATGGCCATGGCACGCGCAAAACTACTTTTCGCGGCATTTCCAATTGGATTTGCAATGCTTGCCTCATTGGCCATGCTTTCGAGATAGCGCAGATCTTTGAGCGCGTTGGTCATGGTGAATTTATGGGCCTCACGATTGCCATCCAGCGCGTAACCCATAAAGGTTTGATAAAACCCACAATCCATCCGGCTACCGCGGATCACGCTGTCAAAGCGCTTGGCATCAATTCCCATTTTAGCCCCTAAGGCCAGCGCTTCGGAATACATTGCGGCATAGCCCAGCGATAGAAAATTATTTAGCAATTTCATACGGTGGCCATCGCCAACCGCGCCGATATGCACGAGCGTTGCAGCCCAGCTTTCGATCACTGGTTTGATCCGCGCAAAAACCGGCTGATCGGCGCCCACCATCGCAGATAGCGCGCCCTCTTCTGCTTGCACCGGCGTGCCTCCTAACGGGGCATCCACCATATGAATGCGCTTTGATTTCAAATTTTCTGCTAGTTTTAGGGTGGAGGTGGGGTCGGATGTTGAGCAATCGATGATAACGGCGTTTTCTGACAGATTAGGGGTGAGTTCCGCGATAATCTGTTCGACCTGAGGCGAACCTGGGGCACAGATGAATACCAGCGTTGAGTCTTTGGCCAGCGCTTCTAGGCTGCCGGCTTCTTGCGCGCCCAGCGACAGCAGATTTTCAACCGGCACGCGGTTTTTATGCGCGATTACGGTCACAGGATATCCCGCGCGTAAAATATTTTTGGCCATGCCATGGCCCATCAGGCCCACGCCGATAAATCCAATTTTTTCGTTTTGCTGCATGCCAACCTCTTTTTTGAAATTTTATGTGTGCATTAATCGTTAAATCAGGTTGCATCGCAAGGGCTTCTTACGCCTAAAGGCGATTGCCTTTGCCCCTGTTGATGGGGTTTACGGACAGCATACCCCTTAATTTTTGTGACTCGCCCCAAAAAAAAGAGACGCTATTTCTAGCGTCTCGAGATACCGAATAATCTGGGAGGATATATTTTCGGTTTTTACGATCTGGGAGGAGGTAGACCGTGCTCTATTGCTACCATATTTTTTTGCACCGCAGAAATACTTTTTTTGAATTGCTGCTATGCAGAAAAATCATAGCTCATACATAATCATCCGTGGTTTTGTGCAGATAGGCGAAGGAATGCGTGAATTTTATGCAGCGAAAAATTTTATCTGGGTATGTGCGAATTTAGCGCGCAAGCCTTCGGGCGGATCTGCTGCGCAGATCCTGGCTGGGGTACAGAATCGCGCCCTATTTTCGGACGCACCATAATGGCCCAGCCCCCCACTTTTTAGGTGATGAGGTATAAAGAATTGAGCGGGTGCTTGATATTAATTTTCTGCACCTCAGAAAACCCTGCCTCGGCGCAGAGGTTGCGCAACACAGAATCGGATAGACCCACCGTTCCCATACCTTCTCCGCCCTGCCACATTGAGGTGGTCATACAAAAATGTAGACTGATGCCCAATTTAAACACGCCATACGGGCCTGAATTATCAACCGGATCTTCTGTGGCTTCGATATCCATCAGCAAAAACATCCCATCCTGGGCCATAGATTGTTTCAGGGTTCTTAAGCCAAGCGCCGGGTTTGGCAGATCGTGAATTAAATCAAACGTGGCGACAATATCATATTGACCCGGGCTGCCTTCATCCATATTCCAATGTTTAAATGTGATATTACGGTCAACGCCAGCCTCTTTTGCGTTGACGCCGGCCTGTTCTATATTTGGCAAGAATGCATCATAGCCAATAAATTCTGACTCGGGAAATAGCTTCGCCAACTCAATCGTGGACCTGCCCGTACCGCAGCCAAAATCGGCAAATCTGGCGCCTTTTTTTAAGCGCTGAGTCAACGCTGGGATATGGGGCAACCAATCTTTTACCAAGAAATTACGATAGCGCGCGCAGCCCGTGTGATCCAGCGCCTGCCAAAGCGCTGGCGGATAATCTTCAAACCCGACGCCGCCACCAGATTTGAAGGCCTCGCGCAGCTTCTCATAGGGCAATAACGCGCTGTTCAACAATTTAAAGGCACCATATTGGGCAAAGCGGCCGCCGTCTTCCACCAATAGCTGTGCTTGATCTGGGCTTAGCCAGGCTTCGCGCGTGGCTTTATCAAACATCACATAGCCGCTGAGCACGATCCCGTGCAGCCATTCGCGAACATAACGTTCGTTTAATTGCAGGCGCGCTGCCAGTTGCGCTGAGGTAGAGCGCCCGTGTGTGTGCAAATCTTTAAAAAGCCCCAGTTCAATACCAAGACTGCACAGCCGCACTGAGACGGCCCCCGCCATATCCCTTCCGGCTTGTTCCAACAGGGCTTTGGGTTTTGTATCGCTCATCAGCTTGTTTCCTCGGGTTTTGCGGGTCTGCTCTGGCCAAAGGCATGGGGAGGGGTTGGGCCGCCGACGCGCCGTTACATCTGCCCTGCCATATTATCAATTTTGGGTATTGTGTTAAGAATATATTTGCAAAATTCCGCAGCGTTTTTTGCGCAGTTTTAGAGGTGAAGCTCTTCTAGATAGGGTGGGTTACATCCCGCGCGTTCGCAGTTCAGCGCTGCCGCTGTTGCGGCGACTTCTAACAGGCTTTGCAAATTCTCAGGGCTTAAGGATGAAAGTGCCTTATGCGTGTCCCAGCCATTTTTGGTGATCTGCGCGATTAAAGTGCCCATAAAGGTGTCGCCCGCCCCCACCGTATCGGCCAGAGGGGATGCAACGCCCGCAGGCACCGCGATTTTGTGCTGCGCGGTTGCGCCGATCGCGCCTTTTTGGCCCATTGTCAGCACCAGCAATGCGGCATTGCTCAGCGCGCGGATCTTTTCAAATGCCTCTAGCAAAGGCAGCTCTGGAAGCAGATAGGCCAGATCTTCATCGCTTAGCTTGACCAGTGTTGCCGAGCCCAAAAGCCGCAACACGCGCTCTACATATTCTGCTTTATTGGCAATCAATCCCGGCCTGGCATTGGGATCTAGGCAGGTCATCATGCCTTTTTCGGCGCAGCTTTCAAAAAACGCCTCCCAGGCTTGGGCATCCGCACCGGTGATCAAGGCCAAAGAGCCAATGTGAAACGCCGTTGCCTTGGCGGGACAAGTCTCGATCAATTGCTGATAGGATATCTGGCGTTCCGCTGTGCCTTCACGGTAGAACTGATAGCTTGGAATGCCATCCGCCAGCGAAACAACCGCCAGCGATGTTGGCTGCGACACGCGCTGGGCGGCCAAGGCAATATTATCTTGTGCCAGGCGCGCTTCCAGCATTGCTCCCAAAGCATCTTCTGAAACGGGCGTCATATAGGTGACATCTTGGCCTTGCCGGGCTGTCGCTATTGCGCAGTTGTAACAAGAACCGCCTGGAATGGCTTGGTACAAAGCCGCCCCATCCGGCGTGTCGGTTTGTACAAAGTCAATCAGGTTCTCTCCACCCACAAGAATCATATGATCGTTCCTTCTTTCTAATTTTGAGCCGGTATCATCGAAAACGCGCTCGGCCAAAGGGGCATTATAATCACACCGGCTTAATAAGCCCTCCAAACCAGCAACGCCAGAGCGGGTTTATTAGATTTACAGCATTGAACTGGGGTCTTTGCCACCCGAGCTGGCGGTCTGTCAAACCCCGTTACAAAGACGCTAAAAACTTGGACACTTCTTGTTGAAACACTGGCCATCCGGCATCTTGTTCCAAAATAAGATGGTTTGTTGAGTCAAGCGGCACAAAGCGGGCATTGGGCATTTTATCTGCCATTATCTGAGATTGATCCATTGGTACGCGTTGATCGCCGCGGCTATGCATGATCAATGTTGGCAGGGTGATCTGCTCTAAGCGGTTGGTCACATCAATTTCGGCATTCACCCGAGAGATTGCGGCCGCATTTTCTGCGCTGGTGCTCAGTTGCATCAACCGATCAAACGCATCTTTTTCCGCCTGGTTCGAATCGGGAATCATAGTGTTTGCAAAAAACTGCCGGAAGGCCGGGATATCAGAGTCCCACCCGGTTTGAATCATCTGAATTTCCAAGTCAGTTTGCGATGGGTTGGCGGATGGTCGCTTATTGGCGCCTTGCGCAAACCCGCCTAAGAAAATTAAACCCTTGACGCGCTCGGGATGGCGATATGCAAATTCAATCGCCGAGGCGCAGCCTTGCGAAACACCAAAGAGCACGCATTTTTCATCTTGAATGGTGTTTGAGACCGCCATGATATCATCTACAAACGCGTCAAATGATATTGTTTCCGGGTGGCGCTCTGACAGCCCATTACCGCGTTGATCAAAGCGCAGCAATTGATGCTCAGAAGAAAGGTTTTCGAAAATATGGCGCCATAACGGGCTGCGCCAATCAGCATCCAGATGTGTTACAAAATTTGGCGATTTTAAAAGCACCGGGCCCTGCCCCAAACTGGCCATGGCAATTGCGCAGCCATCGGCACTTGTACAATAGCTGATTTGCTGATCGAGCTGTTTTCCCAAAATTGCGCTGCGCGGATGGCTCGGATTAAAATCTGGCGCGCTCATAAAGCATGCAATTGGACGGTCTATATTTTTAAGCCGTTGAAGACCTTGGGCATCAAAGGCCTGTTGCGCCTGCGTTGACATTTTGCCGAGGCAGTGCTCAGAGGTGCAGATAGATCCCGGTTTTGAAATACTTTCCAACCGCGAGGCGATATTGACGGTAGATCCGAAAACATCCCCTGCCAATTCTATAACTGGTCCATGATGCAGCCCAATCCGATACACGAAAACATCGCTGTTGGGATCCTCATCGCAGAAGGCTTTCACCCCGCTTAGCAGCGCTGTTGCAAAATCAAATCCGTCTTGAGCAGCCTCAAAAAGGCATAAAAACCCATCCCCGGTGGTTTTAATCAAGCGTCCGTGATAGCGGGTTAAAAGCGGATGAAGCAGCCTAGTATGTAGGGTTTGTTGGCGGGTGATGACGCGGTGTTCATCCCTCTCAACCAGCCGCGAGAAGCCAACAATATCCGAAAATAAAACGGTTTTTTCCTGCGTGTCCATATTACCCTACAGAGTTATGTTATGGGGCAAGCGCGGTGCATTTGGCTGTTTGTCACCAGCTTTTGCGGCATATGCCTGCTATCGTGAAAATTTAGGCAACATTTTCTTCCGGTTGCGGTTCTGAAAGTTCATCAATGATCTTTTTAAGGGTTTCCAATTCTTCCAGATCCAGCGGATGTTTCGTAAGCTTTAGCTGAAAATTCTCACCTTCAAAATTCTTTGTTTCAGCGCGAGACGTATCACTAATATCAACTTCATAGGCGATCACACCGCGCTCTAACCCTTTCAATTCAAGCTGTTGGGGGGCGTCAAAGCTAAAATAGTCTTTCACTTGAAAATAGGTTTCCTCAGAGACCAATATTCCCGATGGCATCGCGGCGCTTTCCAAACGTGAGGCCAAATTAACTGCAGCGCCCACCACGGTATAATCAAGCCGGTCTTCACTGCCGAAATTGCCCACGGTGCAATATCCGGTATTGATCCCAACGCGGATTTCCAAATCTTTTTTTAAGCCAAAATGTTTGCTCCAATAACCCCATAACTCGGCCATTCGTTGTTGCATTTCAACCGCCATCGCTACGCATCTTCGGGCATCTTCTTCAATTCCGAAGCTTTCCGGATCGCCAAAGAAAATCATGATCGCATCACCGATATATTTATCAATTGTCGCGCCATGTTTCAGCGCGATCTGCGACATTTCGTTTAAATAAAAATTTAATAACGCGGTAAGTTCTTCGGATTCCAATTTGTCAGATATGGCTGTGAAATTTACAATATCAGAGAAAAATACAGTGATTTTTTTACGGTAGCTTTTTACCTCGACATTCTGCTTGCCGCTAAAGATCGATTCGTAAATTTGGGGCGAAAGATATTTTGCCAATTGCCCCGATACGTCTTCCATTTGCTGGGTTTTCGACTGCGCCTCAGCCTTTGCGTCTTCGGCAACCTTTTTTTGTTTTTCCAGCTGGGTTGCCAATGACTTACGCAAATTGGCTTCTAAGCGTAGGCGTGAAAGTTCCTTTTTAAGATCTTTCAATTCTGTTTCTTGGTCTTTGGGCGTTTCAGTCACAGATTCTTTCCTCGCACCAGGGTTTTAAATTGGGCCAAAGCTAGAATGGTTATATACATTGATTTTGCGGCTTTACGGCTTTGGTTTCACAACAGTATTCAGCAAGTCGAAGGTCGTGACAACATTCTAATTGTTCGTTTTGACAAACAGACAAGAATATTGATGAAAAGACGAAAATTAATCAGCCGTCACGGAATAATAATTCAATCACTTTACCGGTATTTTGCCTGAGATCAGCGGGAATTGTTCGGCCTTAGAGAAACCACGTTTCCCCGCTCTTGTCTCTGAAAACGTATTTTTAACAATTTAAACCAATTTTTTAAAAATCTTTTGCTGAGTTTTGGTTTTCTTTGATTGGATATGACCCAAGGGAATTTGGTTTCCCCATAGACAGGTTAAAATAATCTTCGTTAATCTAGATCTTAAAACGTGGGTGACGTTTGTAATGTGAAAACAGGCGGAATGAATAAGATGAATTCTTTAGAACAATCAGATTTGAACGCAGTTTTAATTGAAAGTTTGGACACTCTTCCAAGCGGCGTATGCGTTTGGACAGAAGATGATCGCCTGGTTTTCGTAAATCGATTTTTCAACGAACTTCAAAAAGAGGTTGGGGTGTCTCTCGAACCGGGCATCTCACGCTTAGAAGTTGTGCAACAAAATATTGATTGTGGATTTTTAAAGTTACCTCCCGATTTAGATATTGAGGCCTATCTGCGGCAGAGTAAGGCCGATATGTATGCCCAAGATGGGGGCTCGCGGATCGAGCTGCCCCTGCGCGATGGCGGGGTGCTGCTTTTGACCAATAAGCCTTTGAGCTCGGGCAATTACCTGCAGCTCTATACCGATATCACCACGCTTAAAAAGCATGAGGCCGAGCTAGAAGATAAAGAGCGGCGTTATGTTGGGGTAACGCATGCGCTGAATGCATTTGTCTTCGAGTGGAATATTGAAAATGGCCAGACCAGCTTTTCAATCCCCGAAGGCGTTGGGCCGGCAGCTGAAAAAAATATGAGCAGGCTGCAAATGGATCGTTTGGATGCTGTGTTTGAAGAAGATCGTGCGGCGTATAAATCCGCGATGATCGCACATTTTAAAAAGCAAACCCCGCTATTTTCATGCGATCACCGAATCCGATCGGATACAGGCCAATTGAATTGGTACCGCACACGCGGCAAAGCCCTTTGGAATGAACAGGGGCGTGCGGCCAAATTCTATGGGTTGGTTGAAAATATCGATGATCAAAAGAAAATACAGCTGCGCATGGCAGATATCGAAAAACGCTCGCAGGATGTGTTGAACAGTATTTCAGCCGGGATTATGGTCTGGGATGCCAAGGATCATCTGGTCTGGGTGAATAAGTTTTTTGATCGCTTCGGCGTGCCGCTTGAACCAGGGCAACCCTACATTAACGAAACTGGAAAGCTTGTTGATGGGGGCATTTTTTCTTTAGATGAAGGGGTTGATAAGCAAGAATTCTTAAAAGACCGAGTGGCGCAACGCCAGGCGTTGACCGGAACGGCTATAAATTTGCTGCCAAGGATGGCAGATGGGTCGCATCTTCAAATCACCAGTAAACGCCTCGAAGATGGCGGCATGGTGCAAGTGTTTGTGGATGTGAGTGATTTGACCAACCGTGAAGAAGAGCTGAATAATTTGGTGGAAGAGCTCAACACAGCCAAACAAGCGGCGGATGCGGCCAACCAAACGAAAAGTCAGTTTTTGGCCAATATGAGCCATGAATTGCGCACCCCATTAAACGCCATTATTGGCCTTACTGAAATGTTGAAGGAAGATTGTGTTGATGATGGTTTGGAGGATTTTATCGAGCCGCTTGACCGTGTCTTTAGCGCCGGCAAGCATTTGCTGACGCTGATCAATGATGTTCTAGACCTATCAAAAATTGAGGCGGGCAAAGTCGAGTTATATAATGAAACATTCGCATTAGAGCCTTTGCTGCATGGCGTGATTCAAACCACCCAAACGCTGGTCGAGCAAAATAATAATGAAATTGCTTTAACTTTCTTGGAGTCGATCGGTGAGGTAACAAATGATCAAACGCGGATAAAGCAGATTTTTCTGAATTTGATTTCCAACGCCACCAAATTTACCGAAAATGGCCAAATATCTTTGACCGTCAGCCGGCAATCCACGCCGCAAGGCGATTTGGTCAAAGTGGATGTTGCCGATACTGGTATTGGCATGGATGAAGAACAGGTGGGCCGTTTGTTCAATGCTTTTGTACAAGCCGACAGTTCGACCACCCGCAAATATGGCGGAACCGGCTTGGGGCTCACCATTTCAAAGCAGCTTGCGCAGCTGATGGGGGGTGATGTCAGCGTGCAGAGCGAAAAGGGCATAGGCACGGTATTCACCGCAAGTTTCGCGTTGAACAATGCCGGGCATATGCATACCGAAAACGCCAGCGCTGAACCTTTGATAACGCGGGTGATCCCCGGCGGTGAACCAACGGGTAGGAAAGTGCTTATCATCGATGATGATCCAACGATCAGTGCGTTGATGCAGCGGCAACTGGTCAAAAACGGGTATGCGGTGCTTATCGCCAGATCGGGCAAGGAAGGCCTGTCTTTGGCCAAAACCCACCAGCCCGATGTGATCACCTTGGATATTTTGATGCCAGAGATTGACGGATGGTCAACGCTTCGAGCGTTGAAGGCCGATCCCGAAAGTCGCCATATCCCAGTGATTATGGCGTCAATTTTGGATGAAAAAAACAAAGGTTTTGCCTTGGGTGCGGCAGATTTTCTATCCAAGCCGATCGAGCGGGATTATCTTATTTCTTCGGTGCAACGGCTTATTGGCCAGAAAAAAGCCGCAACCATCTGCGTGATCGAAGATGATCAAGACCTGCGCTTTACCGTGAAAGAAATCCTAGAAAAAACCGGCGCGACAGTGCTTGAGGCGGGCCATGGGAAACAGGCGTTTTCTGTCTTGGAAAACCACAATGAACTGCCCGATTTGATTTTGCTTGATCTGTTGATGCCCGTGATGAACGGATTTGAGTTTCTGCAAAAGCTGCAGGCAACCAAGTTTAAATCAATCCCGGTTTTGGTGTTAACGGGTGCCGATCTAAGTTCTGAAGAGCGCAAAATTTTATCGCAGGAAACCTTGCGCGTGATTGAAAAAAATACCGAAAGCGTGGCGCTTATTGCCGATGACATCGCGCAAGCGATCGAAACAATCAGCGGGGCGGTGCGCTGATGGTGAAAATATTATATATCGAGGATAATGAAGATAACGTTTATATGCTGAAGCGGCGCTTAACGCGCAAAGGCTTTGACATGGTGATCGCGGGTGATGGGCTTGCCGGGGTGGCTATGGCGCATAGTGAATCCCCCGATTTAATTCTTATGGATTTGAGTTTGCCCAAAATGGATGGGTGGGCTGCAACGCGGGCGATCAAGGCAGATCTCGCCACGCAAGGGATTCCCGTCATTGCTTTATCCGCGCATGCGATGGAAGAGCATAAGCAAAGCGCCCTGCAGGCAGGTTGTGATGATTATGATACAAAGCCGGTGGACCTGCCCCGATTGCTGGCCAAAATTAACGCAGCATTGGGGCGGTGAAATGACTAATAAAGAACAGGCAAAGATCCTTGTTGTCGATGATATTGAAGCAAATCGCTTCACTTTAGAGCGCCGGTTGAAGCGCGATGGATATGCCAATGTTTCTTTAGCCGATTGCGGTAAAGCCGCGCTAAGCTCTGTTGAAAGCGCTGAATTTGATTTGGTGCTTTTGGACCTTATGATGCCTGATATGAGCGGTCTTGAGGTGCTTAAAATCTTAAAGTCTGATCCACGTTATCGCAAAATTCCAGTTGTTATGGTCACTGCCTCTGATGAGGTTGAGACGGCGGCTGAGTGTATTTTAAGCGGGGCTGATGATTTCATTACCAAGCCGTTTAACGCCACATTGCTGAAGGCGCGGGTTGGCGCCTGCCTTGAAAAGAAGCGTTTGCAAGATAGCGAAGATCTGTATCTTAGCCGAGTGGAAAGCGACAAGCAGCGCTCTCAAGAGGTATTGAAAACAGTGCTGCCCAACGATGTCGCCGTAGAGCTTCAATCCACTGGGCGCGTGCATTCTCGGCGCTATGACGACGTCGCTATTTTGATCTGTGATCTGGTGGGGTTTACCGCGTTTTGTGAGCAGAATGATCCTGAAATTGTGGTTAAAACTTTGCAAACGCTGGTGGAAGCGTTTGAACAGGTGTTCACCAAATTCGGTTTAGATAAGGTGAAAACGGTGGGCGATGCGATCGTTGCCGTGGGCGGCTTAGCGCGGCCAGCACCCGAAGCGGTGAAATCCTGCGTCTCTGCCAGTTTGATGCTGCGCGATATTGCCAATGCGTTTGAGCCTTCTTTTGGGTTGCATGTGGGCATCCATAGCGGCTCATTGGTTGCTGGCACCGTGGGCAAATCAACCATCCAATTTGATATTTTGGGCAAAGATGTGAATATCGCCTTCAATATTTGTGATTTGTCCGAGAGCGATCAGATTTTATTGTCTATGATGCATTCTTGCCAAATATAGAACAGGCCGGCGTCAACGCAAAAGAGGCTGGCGTTGACCGTAATATCACATTTAAACATTGGAATATGGATGAAGGCAGCCCGGGTCAATATGATATTGTCGCCACGTTTGATTTAATTCACGATCTGCCAAACCCGGCGCTTGGCTTAAGAACCCTGAAACAATCTATGGCCCAGGATGGGATGTTTTTGCTGATGGATATCGAAGCCACAGAAGATCCGGTTGATAATTCAGGCCCGTATGGCGTGTTTAAATTGGGCATCAGTCTACATTTTTGTATGACCACCTCAATGTGGCAGGGCGGAGAAGGTATGGGAACGGTGGGTCTATCCGATTCTGTGTTGCGCAACCTCTGCGCCGAGGCAGGGTTTTCTGAGGTGCAGAAAATTAATATCAAGCACCCGCTCAATTCTTTATACCTCATCACCTAAAAAGTGGGGGGCTGGGCCATTATGGTGCGTCCGAAAATAGGGCGCGATTCTGTACCCCAGCCAGGATCTGCGCAGCAGATCCGCCCGAAGGCTTGCGCGCTAAATTCGCACATACCCAGATAAAATTTTTCGCTGCATAAAATTCACGCATTCCTTCGCCTATCTGCACAAAACCACGGATGATTATGTATGAGCTATGATTTTTCTGCATAGCAGCAATTCAAAAAAAGTATTTCTGCGGTGCAAAAAAATATGGTAGCAATAGAGCACGGTCTACCTCCTCCCAGATCGTAAAAACCGAAAATATATCCTCCCAGATTATTCGGTATCTCGAGACGCTAGAAATAGCGTCTCTTTTTTTTGGGGCGAGTCACAAAAATTAAGGGGTATGCTGTCCGTAAACCCCATCAACAGGGGCAAAGGCAATCGCCTTTAGGCGTAAGAAGCCCTTGCGATGCAACCTGATTTAACGATTAATGCACACATAAAATTTCAAAAAAGAGGTTGGCATGCAGCAAAACGAAAAAATTGGATTTATCGGCGTGGGCCTGATGGGCCATGGCATGGCCAAAAATATTTTACGCGCGGGATATCCTGTGACCGTAATCGCGCATAAAAACCGCGTGCCGGTTGAAAATCTGCTGTCGCTGGGCGCGCAAGAAGCCGGCAGCCTAGAAGCGCTGGCCAAAGACTCAACGCTGGTATTCATCTGTGCCCCAGGTTCGCCTCAGGTCGAACAGATTATCGCGGAACTCACCCCTAATCTGTCAGAAAACGCCGTTATCATCGATTGCTCAACATCCGACCCCACCTCCACCCTAAAACTAGCAGAAAATTTGAAATCAAAGCGCATTCATATGGTGGATGCCCCGTTAGGAGGCACGCCGGTGCAAGCAGAAGAGGGCGCGCTATCTGCGATGGTGGGCGCCGATCAGCCGGTTTTTGCGCGGATCAAACCAGTGATCGAAAGCTGGGCTGCAACGCTCGTGCATATCGGCGCGGTTGGCGATGGCCACCGTATGAAATTGCTAAATAATTTTCTATCGCTGGGCTATGCCGCAATGTATTCCGAAGCGCTGGCCTTAGGGGCTAAAATGGGAATTGATGCCAAGCGCTTTGACAGCGTGATCCGCGGTAGCCGGATGGATTGTGGGTTTTATCAAACCTTTATGGGTTACGCGCTGGATGGCAATCGTGAGGCCCATAAATTCACCATGACCAACGCGCTCAAAGATCTGCGCTATCTCGAAAGCATGGCCAATGAGGCAAGCATTGCAAATCCAATTGGAAATGCCGCGAAAAGTAGTTTTGCGCGTGCCATGGCCATGGGTGGCGATGGCCCAGAGGATTACGTGCCCCATTTGGTAGATTTTGTAGCGCGGGAAAACGGGCTGAAAACGCGCTAAACGCACCCTAATTTCAGCGCAGCCACTGCCCGGCTCAACGGCGCGCCGATAGCTTTTGCGAGGCAGGCGGCACTTGTCGTTTAAACTCACGTATCGCTACAAAAACCCCGGAGGCAATGATTAAAAAGATTCCAAAGGCCGAACTTAAGCCCGGCACTTCCTGCCAAAATATATAACCCCATAAAACGGCCAAAATGACCGTAGAATATTCAAAAGGGGCCACCAAACCAGCGCTACTGCTGCGATAGGCTTGGCTGATAAGATAGCCACCAGACGCGCTGAAAAACCCCGCAGCTACGAATAAAAGAACATCTCTGCCGCTGGGCCATGCCCATGCGCGCAATATAAACTCAGCCGAAGGATGGCCCAACCCGGCAAATCTTCCATCTCCAAACATCAAACCCATCCCAAGGCACACGACAATAAAGACCAATTGGATATAAAGCGACATGGTGATGGGCGATTCCGCGAGCCCCATCGAACGGGTAATCGTGTGCAAGGTGGCATAGGCAATCGCGGATAAAAGCGGCAAAATCACCGCCCATTGAAACGCTGCACTGCCGGGCTTTACGATGATCAAAACGCCGAGCAAGCCGACCAAAAGTGCCGTCCAGCGCCAGACACCTACATATTCCCCCAAGAAAAATGCCGAAAATCCCGTTATTAACAGCGGCGCGATAAAGAAAATCGCCGAGGCCTCCGCTAGTGGCAAGGCAGCCAAGCCTGCAAAAAAAGCAAAATTTGCCACCACCACGCTTAGCCCGCGCAAGATATGGCGCGACAGGCGGCGGGTTGAAAACATGGTTTTTAAGGGCACCCCTCGCCCGAAAAGGAACAAAATGAATGCCATTCCAAAAAGCGAGCGGAATAAAATAACTTCATGAAGCGGTAAGCTATCGGTAAAATATTTTACCGTAATATCGTTTAAGGAAAACGCCAAAGACGCACCCATCACGCATAAAATGCTTAACCTGGCCTGATCTGACACCAGCGCTTGGGACATAACGGGGCTTCCTCTTCATATCTCTAGCCTTGCTCTAACCGACCAAGACCCCTTGCTGCAGCTTCATTTGCGACAAGAGATGACGGGCCAAGCGGATCAACGCAGATTTTGTGCCTTCCGGCCCGCATGGCTCAGCGCGCCCACGGTTAGCCAACTGCCCAAGATCAAAGGCAGCGCCAAACCAAAGGAATAGCGAATGCCAAAATTTTCTGCCACAAAACCCAATAAAGGCGGCGCCAAAAGAAACGTTACAAACGAGAATTGCGCCAAAGCTGCTACATTTTCTGGGGATGAGCGATCGCCTCTTTGCGCCGCCGCCGAGATCGCCAAAGGGAAAATAACTGCAGTTCCCGCACCCAAAAATACAAACCCAATCAGGGCCAAAGTGGAATTGGGCGTAAACGACACCACGCCAGCGCCCAAAGCCAGCGCGATCAAAGATACCCGCGCCACCCGCTCAGCGCCATGGCGATCCACAACGGGATCAGCAAAAAACCGAATGATAAATTGCCCCAAAGCTCCTAATGTCAGCGCCAATCCATTTACAAAAGCGCTTTCCTCAAAAACATCGCGCATATAAATCACCGACCAATCAATCAAAGCCCCTTCGAGCAGCATGGCAGATAATGTAAAGGCAACCAAAACCATGATCCCACGGGTTGGACGGGCCAATTTTGGCGGGCCATCATGATCGGCGCCGCGGATTGGCGCTGGCTGATACCTTGCCAAAAATAACAGCGTTAACGCAACCGAAACAAGCCCGGTCAAGCTTAAATGCAGGCCTGCAGGCACGCCCAACTGCGCCACGAACGCGCCCAGCAAACCCGTGGCGAAAAACCCTAAACTCCAAAAAGCATGCGACCGGTTCATAATCCGCCGACCCGCTAGCGCCTCAACCCGGTCGGCTTCGACATTCACCGCAACCTCCACAACGCCAATCGCCAAACCCGCCAGAAAAAACCATCCAAAGAAAACATAAGGGCTGGTGGCCAAACCGGCCAAAGCTTCACCAATACCCATCAACAGCATGCCAAAGAACATTACTTTTCGAAATCCCAACCGCGACAAGACTGAACTGGCCATCAATAATGAGACTTGCACCCCCAGCGCGGCACCGGTAACCGACAGCCCCAGCGCCGCAGGCCCAATGCCCATTTGCAATTGCAAATCCCCAAGCCGCGGGAAAATAGCCCCCAGACTGAACGCATAGATAAAAAACGAAAAATAGACATTCCATACCAAAGGTAGGCGGAATTTTATTCCCATAAGACATCCTGTTTCTGAAAAACCCAATTTGGGCGCGGTGTCACGGAATTTGAGTGATTTTTTCTGGGTTTACAAGCCTTAAACTCATTTTCTCGCCTCGCAGCGCGCTGCATTTAATGGCTTTATCAACCTTGAAACCAACAGCAGAATAATTTTAGGAAACGGTCACTCTAAACGCTAATGTCCGATGCCCGACCAGATTTTATTGCGGGTACAATCCGTATGAAACTGATCACCAAAATAATTCACAGCCGTCACTTGCCTTAAATCGCTATTGGCAATTTTTCGGCTCAATTTGAGTGACTGACGCAGCATAGCGCCGCGCAAAGCGGGCGTATGCATGTGCCCATGTGCCTGCATTTGGGCCGCAATCATCCCGTCAATTGCCACCTCTTCTTGACCTTCTAACAGCATTTCAGCTCCACGCACCACCACAGCCCGGATATCCGTGCACAGATGAAACGCCTGCGCCGAAGACGCCCAAAGAAACAGATTGAACATAATCAAGATAGGTTTGAGCATGCCGGCCCCCAATACGATACACAACAGTGTTGGCGCGTCGCGTGAGATTAATCAAGCCTATTGGCCCATTTCACGGCATTTGGCGAAAGGTTTCAAAGCCTTTTACGAAGATCTGCGCAAAATATTGACCGCCTCAACCAGGGTTTTAAAGGCGCGCAAACACCATCATCCAGATATTAAAATATCATCCTGTGCAGAAAACATGCTGGCATATAGCCCGGCTTTGGCCATCAGATCGGCATGAGTGCCTTGTTCAACCAATTTGCCGGCCTCAAGCACATAAATATGATCTGCATCAACCACACTCGAAAATTTATGTGCCACAACGATGGTGGTTTTACCGGCCTGAAGATCCTTGAAACTGGCATTAACTTTTTGTTCTGTCAGCGCATCAAGCGCCGATGTTGCCTCATCCAAAAGCAGGATCGGCGCCGGTTTTAAAAAGGCCCGCGCGATCGCGATCCGCTGCTTTTGACCACCCGAAAGCAGGCTGCCTTTTGGACCCACAGGCTGATCCCCGCGTTCGATCATCAAATCATCAATACGCGCCAGTTTTGCCGCCGCACGCACCGCCTCTGCGCTGGCTTTAGGATCTGCATATTGGATGTTTTCTGCGATGCTTTTGTTAAAAATAACCACATCCTGCGCCACGATTGAAAATTTCTCGCGCACCGATTTTAACGTGAACTTTTTAATGTCCTGTCCATTAAACAGAACCGCACCGCTATTTAAATCATAAAGCCGCGCCATCAAACTAAGCAGCGTGGTTTTTCCCGAACCGGTCGAGCCGACAATGGCGGTTTTTTGCCCCGCTTTAAACTGCAGGCTGATACCATCGAATAATGTTTGATCAGCCTCATAGGAAAACCCGATATCATGCAGGGTGATATCGATGCGCGTATCGGTAAACTTTGAGACATTGCCTTCATCTGAAACATCGGGCTGCGTTTGCAACACCCCGCGCACCGAGGCAAGCAAGATCAAACTGGTTTGCAATTTTGTGAAAAATTGCGACAGGCGCCGGGCGGGATCAAAAACGATCACCAAACCCAACAGAAAAGCGATAATCGACGCCCCGTCTAAGGCCGAGGCCTCTGAAAGCGCGAGATATCCACCACCGCCAATCACAACCATATATACTACCGCTGAAGATAAATCGATCGAAGGCAAAACAAGCGCCTGCGCCATATGAAGGTTGACCGCTAATTTTTTGATATTGCCCGATTCAGAAATCATTCGATCGACCTCAGCCGCCTCTTGTCCGGTCATTTTAATCGTGCGCATGCCCCCAGACATTTCTTCAATTGTATTCATGTAACTGCCCAGCGCCTGCTCAGATTGCGCCTGAATGCGTTTGATGGTTTCAGACACCATCCGCATCAGCAAAAAAATGATCGGCAAAAGAAGCAGCGCAACGCCAAAAAGCAGCGCCGATTTATAAATTAAATACCCTGAAATGATTACAATCGTGGCCACATCGCGCACAGCTTCCACCGTGGTGCGGCCAACGAATTGACTCAACGCTTCCACTTGATTGACAAAGCGAAGAATAAGATCCGAAGAATTGGTGCGATCAAAAAACCTTTGATCCATATAAAGAACATGGCGGATCAGATCCGAACGCAGCTCTAAAACAGCGCCACTGGCCAGACGCACGGATAAAGTGGGCACCACAAAAGAAACCAAGGCGCGAACCGTAAAAATCAAAAACACCATCAAGCAAATCCACAGCAGATCTATGATGTCGCCCTGCTCAAAAATCACCCGTAATCCCGTTTCGGTGATGGCCAAAAACTTTTGCAGCACGAAGCCCTCCAAAAGCACCAACGCCAATATCAAGCCCAACCATGGGGTTTTTCTTTTAAGATATCGGCGCCAAAACCAAGCAATATTTGATTTGTCTTTTTCCGAAAAAAGTTTCGAAGCCATATGGTTTCTGCCCATTCCCTGCGCCAGTGTCCCAGAAGATATGGAGAGCATGGCCCTTTTTTGCAACATAGATGCTGCAGATCAAACGATGCGCCGCTTATATGTGAAACATGATAAAAAACAATCGCCTTTCCATATGGCGTTGGCCGCCTGCAATATGGCAAAGCTTAAAGCGGCACCACACCCTAGCCTAGACGGCCGAAAAACGTCATCCGTGCGGCCTCCGACAGCGCGATACCCGGCTTGGAATTATATGCCAAAACCACCAGAATGCGATCCCGCGCGCCTTGCGTTGGAGTAACCCGGTGCATCGCATTGCGTCCACGAAACAGCACCAAAGTGCCAGGCTCAACCAAAAGCGCCTCGGGTTGGCGCTTGCCCTCAACAACCGCTTGCACGCCAGAAAAATTCATATCGTCATTTTCTGCATCGCGCAGATCGCGCAGATACTCAAAATCACCGCCTGCCAAAGGGGCCTGCAACAGCAAAGTGATGGCAAATTCCGAATTGTCGAAATGCCAATTCAATTCTTGGCCTTCGCCCGCGTAATGCACGTTGATCGAAGACAGCGGATCGGCATATTCAAACAGCGCCTGCTCTCCCACCAATTGGGCGATAAAGCCGCGAAACACGTGCGAATTATAAAGGCTATGCAGGCCAGACCCTGCGGGCACTTGATCCGTGGTGATGCAGCCTTTTGACGAGCTAACTTGACGGTTAAAAATATGATCTTCAGGCAGGCTAGGATCTTTGGGCGTTAAGTAAACATTATGCGTTGATGCGGTGAAAAATGCATGCTTGCGTTCCCGCTGCGCTTCTTTCACCAAATCTATGACCGCTTCGGGGCGCAAAAAACCTTTCAAGGTTAGCACCCCCTCGCGATCAAAAGCAGCCCGGCAGCGTTCAAGCAAAGCATGATCGTGCAAAGGATAGGCGCTCAGGTCAACAACATCAGACAGGGTGGGCATCAACAATCTCTCTGCAAAGGAATTTGCGCAAAACCCTAGGGGCTTGCCCAAAATCTGACAAGCCCTGATCCGGCAGCGTTCAAAACGATACCCGGTTTGAACCCACAAAAAGCGGCCTTGCCTTTTACGCCTGCACCATGAATTAGCGCTGCAGATTTGGCCAAATGGGTTGAGAATTTATCGGCAAACTCGCAGAAGTTGGCCGCCATAAACGCCTTCAAGATTGCTTTTTGCGTTGGTAAATGCATTTGTGAAGCATGACAACGTTAGAGTTTAGCCAT
>JACLAB010014670.1_pt1 | contig 24521 bp, 16 predicted proteins | sample 8027921 | NCBI WGS metagenome assembly JACLAB01 (sample SAMN15725117, study PRJNA655200) | protist metagenome | isolation source: fluorescence activated cell sorting (FACS) single amplified genomes of... | place: USA: West Boothbay Harbor, Gulf of Maine | collected 2000-07-19
CGTCCACCGCCGCGGTCTCGTACGCCGGATTCATCCGCGCGTCGTACTCGCGCCCTCGCGCGCCCGCGCGCGCCCGTCCCTCGTCGTCATCGCCCGCGTCGCTCAGAATTCTAAAAGAATTAAAATTCCCGTTCGATCGCCGCTCGCGCGCGTTCGACCCCGCGCGCGCGTCGTACGCCAGCACGTCGCTCACGTCCTCGAACCGTCGCGTCGAGCGCGTCTCCAGCGACGAGCCGTCGCCGTCGTTCGAGCGGCTCGCGCGTCGCCGTCGCGTCGTCGTCGTCGTCATCGAATCGTCGACGAATTCGCGCGTCGTCGAGTGACGACGCGCGCGCGACACCGCGGCGCGCCTCGCGCGATGCGCGCGGATCGAGGCGACGCGGCGGGACCTGCGACGAGGGATTGGACGGCGAGCGCGTCGACGCTGATGCGCGCGGAGTTCGAGGCGTCGACGGCGGCGCGAGCGGTTCGACGACGGCCGAGGGATGGAAAAACGGTGAAGCGCTGCGTCGAGCGCGCGTTCGGCGTCGAGGCGTTCGCGAACGACGAGGACGCGCTCGAACACGTCGCGAGTTTGGTCGCCGCGGACGCGGACGAGGCGGAGGAGACGCTCGAGGACGCGCTCTCCGCGGTGATCGACGCGTACGATTTAAAGATTTCTGGTTCGGTCGAGGACGTCAGTCGTCGCTTGCGCGAGCTGTTGGACGAACGCGCGGAGGTGGAGATTCGTAAGACGAAGCGCGGGGTGACGCCGGACGCGGCGACCGGGGTTCGAAAGCTCGCCAACGTCGTGAAGATGGGCGACGTCTCTCGCCGAGGACGAAAAGGTCAAAGCGTGGACGCCGCGGCGGGACTCGTCGGCGGGAGCGCATTTTGGGAGCAAGAGCAACGAAAGCAGCAGCTGGAAGAGGAAGAGCGCATGACGGCGCTGGCGAAAGCGAACGCGGAGGCGGTCGAGCAGAAGCGTCGACGACGAGACGAAAAAGCGGCCAAGGCCAGGGCCAAGGCGCGCGAACGACAGCTCGAGGAAGAGATTCAAAACATGGAGCAGCTCGCCATCAACGCCGTGTACTCCAAAGGCGCGTCAAGTCGACTCGGTTCGCGCGATATATCTGTCTCCGAATTTAGTATGCCGCATCCCCGCGGTGGCGACGACTTGCTCGAAGGGACGACGTTGAGTTTAAGCCACGGTCATCGGTACGGCTTGTGCGGGCGAAACGGGTGCGGGAAGTCCACGCTCCTTCGTTTGCTCGCTCAAAAGCGCGTACCAGGGATTCCCGCGGACTTGCGTATTATGTATGTCGCGCAAGACTCGAGCGATGATCTCGCCTCGTGCGAGTTGACTCCGATCGAAGTCTTGGTCAAGTCGGACACGCGTCGCGAACTTTTGTCGAAGCAACTCAAAGAGTTGCAAAATCACGAAGACGCCGCGGTGGATGTGGCCATCGACAAACGCATTCGGGAAATTTGCGATGAACTGAAAGCCATCGGGGCCTCAGACGCGCACGAACGCGCGAGAAAAGTTTTGCGAGGTCTTCAGTTTGATGCCGACCAGACCAGACGGCCGGTGGCATCGTTGAGCGGTGGCTGGCGCGTGCGCGTATCGCTCGCTCGCGCGTTGTACGTCCATCCAGATTGTTTATTGCTTGATGAGCCCACGAATCATCTTGACTTGGAAGCGTGTTTATGGCTCGAGCAGTACATTTGCAACGCGTTCGATGGGCGCACGCTCGTCGTCGTCTCGCACGACCGCTCATTCCTCAACGCCGTATGTACCGACGTCCTGGCGGTGTCGAATAAGAAGCTCACCGCGTACGCGGGCGATTACGCCACGTATGAAGCCGTGCGAGACGAGCAAAATGCGCGCCAGCAAAAAATGTACGACGAGCAGCAGGCTAAAAAGAAACAAATGCAAAAGTTTGTCGACAAACATTTGCACAAAGGTTCGTCGTCCATGTTCGACGACGGAAACGCCAAGAAGGCGAAAGAGATGGCAAAAAAAATGGAACGCATGGGCGCCATGGGACACGACGGAAAGAAGTGGAAACTCTCGTACGACGGCGCGCAGAAAGAGTTGACAGCGCCTGATGTGGAGACTGGAAGTTTTAAGTTTAGCTTTCCAGATCCTGGTCCGCTCCCGTCTAGCGAAAGTGTCCAGCTGCGCGAGATTGCGTTCAAATACACCGCCAATGAGCCGGCGATGTTTGATCAGTTTTCGCACCCATTCGACTTGACCACGCGGATCGCGCTCGTGGGTAGAAACGGCGCGGGCAAGTCCACACTCATGAAACTTATCACGGGCGCGTTAAAGCCGACGCAAGGTGAGATTTTCCGCAGCGCCAAGATGAAAATCGCTCACATCACGCAGCATCACGTCGAGCAACTCGATATGACTATGACGCCGCTGGAGTTCGTGTTGCACGTCTCTGGTATCGAACCCAGCGCGTCGACCTCACCCGAGCACGAGCAAGACGCCCGTCGTCGACTCGGTCGATTCGGCATTTCCGGCTCGCTTCAAACGCAAACCATCGCCCTGTTAAGCGGAGGGCAAAAATCGAGAGTCGCCTGGGCCGTCGCCACTTGGGACGAGCCACACATCCTCCTCCTCGACGAGCCCACCAATCATTTGGATTACGAAAGCGTCAACGCGTTGATCGACGCCATCAACGCCTTCGACGGAGGCGTCGTTTTCGTCTCCCACGACGAATTCTTCGTCCAATCCATTCACGGCGCGCGTGTTTTGGAAATAACCGGCGACGGCGCGCCGGGCGCGGTTTCCTTCGACGACGATTTCGACGCCTACAAGCGCAAGGCCCTGAAAGCTCTCAAACGATGGACGTGACTCCCGCGCGTTCCCTATAGTCTAAACGTAGTTTGTAGTTTGTAGTTTGTAGTTTATAGTTCGTAGTTCGCGTCCCGAAGCCCAGTTTGTAGTTTGTAGTTCGTAGCTCGCGTCCCGAAGCCCCGCGCGGCGAGGTCAACTCTGAGTGGCGCGATGCGTTCGCCGCACACGCGCGCGCGCGACCGCAACCGACGCGCGCGCGCGAACGAACGTCGACCGCGGGCATGACGGACGACGCGCGCGTGCGCGAGGGCTACTTTTTCGGGCGCGCGTGCGCGTGCGCGCCGCCCACGAGCTGGTGGCGCGATGACGCCGCACGCGCCGCGCGCGACGCCGCGGACGCGCGTCGACGCGCGCCCGCGCTGCTGAACACGTTCACGAAGACCAAAGTGCCGTTTAAACCGCTGAGCGGGAACTCGGTGGGGTGGTACATCTGCGGACCGACGGTGTACGACTCGGCGCACGTGGGACACGCGCGCAACTACGTCAACTTTGACGTCTTGCGCAGGGTGATGACGGAGTACTTTGGCTACGACGTGCGGTTCGTGATGAACGTGACGGACATAGATGATAAAATTATCATGCGCGCGCACACGAGACGGGCGGAGGCGGTGGTGAAGGCGGCGAGGGAAACGGGCGAGACGAGACTCGGAGCGGAGACGCTGGCGGTGGAAAAGTTGTTGGCGGAGGGTGGGAAACCGTTAGGGGCGCTCGATAGCGCCACGCGGACGCTGGCGAACGCGGTGAAGGCGGCGATAGGGGGTGGGATCGATGCTGAGCACTGTTGCGCGAAAGATTGGACGATTCAGGATGGATACCTCACGCTCGCGCACCAATTCGAAGCCGAGTTCATGGAGGATATGAAATCCTTGGGCGTGGCGCGACCGGACATGCTGACGCGGGTTTCGGAGTACGTGGATAAGGTGATTTTGTACATTCAAGTCATCATTAACAAAGGATTCGCGTACGAGTCCAACGGCAGCGTGTACTTTGACGTCAAGGCTTTCGAGGCGGCGGAGAATCACAAGTACGGCAAGCTGAACAAAAACGCCATGGAAAACGTCACGGAAGCCATGGATGGAGAGGGCGCGCTCGAGGCGGAAAAGAGCGAAAAGAAATGTGATTTTGACTTTGTGCTTTGGAAGATGAGCAAAGACGGTGAGCCGTGCTGGAGCTCGCCCTGGGGTATGGGTCGCCCGGGGTGGCACATCGAGTGCTCCGCGATGTGCAGCGACATTCTCGGTCAATCCGTCGATATCAACGGTGGTGGGATCGATTTGAACTTTCCTCATCACGAAAATCAGCTCGCGCAGTCGGAAGCGCATTACGATACCGAACAATGGGTGAACTTTTTCATCCACACCGGGCACTTGCACATCGACGGATTGAAGATGAGCAAGAGTTTGAAGAATTTCATCACCATTCGCGCGGCGCTCAAGATGTACTCGGCGAGGCAAATTCGGTTCTTATTCCTGCTTAACCAGTGGTGCGATCCGATGGAACTCACCCCAGTCGCCGCGCCTGATGGATCTGGCGTCGTCGGCTTTAAGCAGATGGATCTCGCGCTGAGCATCGAACGCTTGTTTGTAGAATTTTTCCACTCCATCAAGGGCGTGTTCCGCACCTCTGGAAGTTACCACGTCGACAAGCAGCAGACTTGGGATGAGCTCGAGCGCGAGCTTAGTGATGCGCTCGACACGTCTCAAGCCGCCGTGCACGAAGCTCTCATCGACAATATCAACACCCCCAACACCCTTCTCGCGTTGCAAGATCTCGTCAAGGCGACGAATAAGTACCTCGCGGAGACAGGCGGCGTCGACGTTCGACCACTTCTCCTCGAACGCGTGGGCAAGTATGTCACAAAGGTCCTTAATTGCCTTGGCGTGTGCTTAGACACCGGCGCGATCGGGTTCCCGGAGTCTTCGGAGGGTTCGTCCGAAGGTCGTGAAGAAACGCTTTCACCGTTCCTTGATTTGATGACGAAATTCAGAGACGACATTCGCAAGCTCGCCCAGGGCGGGGCGTCCGCGAAGGAACTTCTCACCGCGTGCGACAACCTGCGAGACGTCGGGTTGCCAGAGCTCGGCGTGAAGCTCGACGACAAGGAGGGCGGTGCGTTGTGGAAGCTTTACGACGCGGACGAGTTGAAGAAAGAAGTCGCGCGCGAGCGCGAAGCCAAGGAGGAGAAGGAAAGACTGAAGCGCGAAGCCAAGGAGGAAGCAGCGCGCAAAGCGGCGGAAAAAGAAGCCAGGGCCAAGGTTCCACCGAGTGAAATGTTCAAGACGTTCAGTGAATACGAAGGATTGTACTCCAAGTACGACGACGACGGAGTGCCGACACACGACGCCGCGGGCGAGGCTTTGGCGAAGAGCGCGGCAAAGAAACTGCTCAAGTCGCGCCAACAGCAAGAGAAGGCGCACGAAACGTACCTCGCCAAGGCGGGTATGGAGAAGCTCGCAGTCTAATGTCTCAGTCATTCTTATTAGCGAGTTGTCAAATAAACGAAAGTGAATTAAAAAATGTGTTTACATTTGTCTCGTGCTCTACGAAGAGTATCCGAGCTTCTTGGACAACTCTTCTGCCTCGGCCATAAGACCACCGAGGTGGGCGTGCAACGCGTCGCTCCAGAACGTCGCCGATTTTGGGTCCAAACCAAACGGTTCGACTGCCTCGACGAAGTCCTTCGTGCCGCCGGCTCGCAAGAGATCCAGAAGCTTCGCTTCAAAGCCCTCCGGTTGCTTCATGTACGCGCCGTACAACGAGCCGACCAAGAGATCACCGAATGCGTAAGCGTAGACGTAGAAGGCAACGTTGTGGAAGTGCGAGACGTACGCGTACAGGTGAGAAGTGTCTTCGAGAGAGTCGAAGATTTCACCCTCCTTGCCGTAATACTCTTCCGTGCACTCGCGCCACGCCTTGGACATTTCCTCCGGCGTCACCGTACCCTTGGCGCGCATGGTGTGCACCTTTTCTTCAAATTTGTCAAAAGAGCATTGACGCACGACGGAGTTGATGATATCGTCCACCTTGGACATGATCATCGCCAAACGATCTTCATCGCTCGGAGTCTTCTCCAACAAGTCACGGAACACAATCATTTCTCCAAAGATGCTCGCGGTTTCCGCGAGCGTGAGCGGCGGGTGGAATTGCAAGATTCCTTGCGGGTAACTCAGCTCGAAATGCACCGCGTGGCCAGACTCGTGCGCCAGCGTGGCGACGTCACGCGCGGAGTGGGTGAAGTTGAGGAGCTGGAACGGGCCGGTGCCGTACGCCGAAGAGCAGTATGCACCGCCTCTTTTCCCGTCTTGCGCCGGCACGTCGATGCGCTTTTCGTCGACGAACTTCGTGAACATGTCGGCCATAGTGGGAGAAAACTTGTTGTAGCCCTTGTGCACGAGATCCACAGCTTGTTCCCACGAGTAGTTGTCCTCGCCCGAACCGATGTCGATGGAAGCGTTGCGATCGGCCCAAGTGAAGGTTTCAAGTCCTTGCGTCGACTTCAAGATTTGTTTCTTCAACGTGTAGTACTTCTTGCAGTAATCCACTCCCGTGGTCGCCACGGCGGCCAAGAGCGAGTCGACGACGTCGTCGGGCAAGTTGTTGCTCAGGTTGCGCGACGAACGCAAATTCTTAAACCCGCGCTCCTTGTTTTCGATTGCCCATGATCCGGCAGCCATATTGAGCGAAAGCGCGCAGATTCTCTCAAAACTCTTCAATCCATCGTTGAGCGTCTTCATGCACTGACGCCGCACCATTGTGTCCTTGCTGCTCGTCATCTTCGCCAACAGAACTTCCATGTTAACTTTTTTGCCGTCGAGGTCGAATTGCAACCGAGAGAGCTCGTTCCCGTAGAATTCAATCACCTTGCCCTTACCCGTGAACGAGCTGCGCACGGTCAACGCCCGCTCGACTTCTTTGGACAAGTTATACGGCGCCGATCGACGCACCTCATCGATGTACGGCTTGTAATTCTTCAACTTTGCGTCCTTCGCGTACTGCGCCTCCAAAGCGCTCTCCGCCATATCCGCCAACTCGAGTCCGAACCACGTCAAATAATTCCCACTCGCCTGTCCGTACTGCTGCATCAGCGCCCCTTTTCTTTGTTGCACCGCATCATCCATCAATCGCGTGTCCGCGCTCAACGACATGTAGCTCAGCACCGTCGTCAGCGTTTGCTCGATGCCCTCGTACGTTTCGATCGCCGCGAGCAGCGACGTGTCCAGCGTCCCCTCGTACGTCGCCTTGAATCCTTCGCACGCCTTCTCCACCGCCGACATCGCCTCATCGATCGCGGAGTCGCTCGTTCCCGCGTATCCAAAGTGTTTTTCCAGGTCCCATCGCGGTTCCGTCGTCGTTTGCGCGTCCACGGCGACGGCGTTCGTCGTCATGCGTCGCGATGACGTCGCGCGCGCGATCGACGACGCGCGCGGTTTCGCGGCGACGCGCGCGGTCGCGAGGCGCGCGCGGGAGGGCGAGGACGCGCAGACGTATCGACGGAGCGCGCGCGTGACGAGAGTGGCGCGTCCGAGGGCAGACATCGACGAGTCGACGAGTGCGGATGAGATTACGAGATTAGTAGCGTGGTTGGACCGCTTCGGCGGCGCGAGAACGTCTCTGCGGCGACCGACTGACGACGACTGTCCATGACTACGACTATTTCGGCTAAAAGTATAAAAATATAGGTCGACGAACGCGGCTAAATTTCGACGCACACGGCGGCGGTGCGACGCCGGACGTAGGACATGGACGCGAGCTCTTCCCACGCGCGCTCGCGAATGTGATAGGCGAACGCGCGACCGGTCCATCGGCCGTCGACGATGCCTCCGACGGCGTATAAGACACCGTCGTGCGCGCACGCGGTGAAACCGAACCATTGTTTGAGCGGGAGCGCGCCGAGATCTTCGTACTTATCGCTGGCGGTGTCGTAGCGATAAAAACCGCCCGACGACGCGACGGATTTCGCGCGTTTGGCGGCGGCGCTCGTGCCCCAGGCGAAGACGAAGCAATCCGATCCCTCGGCGCACGCCGTGGCGCACGCTGGCGATGGTAACGGCGCGATCGCAATCCATTTGTCTGTGACTGGGTCGTAGCGCTCGGCGAGATCGGTTTCGATGCCCTCGCGAAGCATGCCGCCGAAGACGAAGACGTTGGCATCCGTGGCGCAGACGCCGTGCAAACGCCTCGCGTGCGCGATTTCGGCGCCCGCGCGCCAGGTTTTCGTCGCACAATCGTACACATCATTCGTCGCCAACGCTTCGCTCCCGTTGAACCACCCGCCGACGGTGTAAATCTTTCCGTCTTTCGTCGCCGCCGAGCCCACGGCGTGTCGAGGTCGCACGACGTCTTCGACGAGCGTCCAACTCGCGTCGTTCGCCGCGTCCAAGGTTTCCATGGACGACAGATTCGACTTTATGCCACCGCCAGAGACGACGTAAATCGTCGAATTCACCGCGCACGCGCCGTGCGACCCGCGCGGTTCGACGAGCGTCGGCGCGCGCTCCCACCGATTTTCCAGCACGTCGTATCGCTCGACGACGCCCACGGTTAAGCCGCGATTTCTTCCGCCCAACACGTACACGTACGGCTTCGTCGTCGACGCTCGCGCGCGTTTCAAGCGTTCGCGATAGTCCTCGTGCGTCGTGTTCACGCGCGTGTCCTTGACGCTCGGCCTCAAGCGCACCCGAGTCTCGCGCTCGTGCTCGGCGAGTCGTTCGCAATCGTACGCGCGATGCCCGTCTTCTCCGCAATACGCGCACTCGTCGTGATTCAGCGCGCACGCGCCGCCGTCTCGCGCGCGCGCCTCGCATCCACCTCGCGCGTAGTTGTGAAACTTACACACCCCCTCTCGCGCGTCGAAATCGTTCGGCCACGCGTCTCCGAACAGCGCCTCCGCCGACGGTTCGTCCTCCGCCCGCCGCGTCTCCTCCCGCGTCGCCATCGCTCGCATCGTCTCCCAACCGCGCGTCGTCCCGTCTTCGTCGACGTCCATCCCGCGCGCTCGCGCGATCGCGCACGCCAACGGCGACCGCACGAAGACGACGCGTTCGCCGTCCGCTATCCGCATCGCCGCCGCCAATCGCACCGTCGCCTCCGCGCCCTCGTCCCCGTCCTCCGCGTCCACCGCGCACGCGTCCGCGCGCCGCGCTCGCGCGATCGTCGCCCGCGTCGCTCGTAACCTCCGCGCGCGCACGTTCGCCGCCGCGTCGACGTCGGACACCACGCGACGCGCGTCCGATTTCGTCGCCGTCGCGCAGTCCACCGTCCGCGCGAGCGTCGCCATCGCGCGCGTCGCCGCGATCGCCGCCGGCGCGCTCGACGCGACGACGAGCGCGCGCGTCGGCGCGTCGTCGCGCGCGCGCGCGGCGCGCTCGCGCTCGACGGCGCGCGCGAGCGCCGCGCGCGTCGGACACCACACGACGCGAACGCGCGCGTCGTCGTCGCGGCGCGGCATCGCGCGCGACGCGACGCGTCACACAGTGACGCGAATGCGAATCGAATCGAACGCGATGCGCGCCGTCGCGACGCCGCGCGCGCGACTCGCGCGCACCGCGACGACGACGACGACGGCGGCGGCGCGGCGCGGCGTCGCGACGGCGGCGTCGCGGTACGCGCTGTGCGCGCACGGGGAGAATCTGCCGCATCCCGATAAGACGGCGAAGGGGGGCGAAGACGCGTGGTTCGCGCGCGTGTCGGCGGCGAACGGCGGCGGCGCGCTCGGCGTCGCGGACGGCGTCGGTGGGTTCAACGACCAGGGCGTCGATCCGGGGCTGTACGCGCGCGTGCTGAGCTACGAGGGGCTGCGGGCGTGCGACGACGACGGCGGCGGCGGCGGAATCTTCGGCTCGAACGCGAGGATCGACCCGAGGGCGATCGCGATCGAGGCGCAGGCGAGGACGAGGCTGCCGGGCGCGGCGACGATGTGCGTGGTGGCGCTGGATGGGAAAAAGTTGACGTGCGCGAACGTGGGGGACTCTGGGTTTCGCGTGGTGCGAGGCGGAGGTGTGGCGTGCGGGTCGACGGCGGGGCAGCATTATTTTAATTGCCCGTATCAGTTGGCGTACGAGGCGCTGGCGAAGGATTGCGACAGCGCGAAGGATGCGGATGTGTACAGTTTCGACGTCGAGGCGGGGGACGTGGTCGTGGCGGGGAGCGACGGGTTGTTTGATAACGTGTTCGACGAGGAAATCGCGAGCGTGGTGAACGCGGCGTACGCGAGCGCTGGGGACGCGGCGTCGGCGGCGGAATCGGCGGCGAAGGCGCTGGTGAAGGTGGCGAGAAAGCACGCGGAGGATAAAAAGTACAACTCGCCGTACGCGCGCGAAATGGCGAAGAGCGATACCGACAAGGGCGGCGCGCCGAAAGCCGTGGGATTGTTTGGGGGATTTCAGCAAATGCTCGGCGGCGGCAACTTGGGCGGGAAGATGGATGACATCACCGTCGTCGTCGCCACCGTCGTCGACACGGCGTCGTCGCAGCGCGAGCTCGCGCGATCCGAAGCTGTGTGCGACGCCAACACCAAGGCGCTGACCAAGGCGCGCGGTTTGGCGTCCATCGAAGAGACCAAAGTCGCTCGTACGGTGGCGCTTCGCAAGGAAATGGACGACGCGTTCAACGAAAAAGTCGCCGAAGTAAACAAGAGAGAGAAAGCCATGGCGAACGCCAAGTCGGAATTCACCCGCGCGCAAATCGATTCGATGGACGCGCCCACGGTTCGCAAGCTCTTACAAGAGCGCGGACTTCCCACGAGCGGCAAGATCGATCGATTACGCGATCGCTTAGCCGAAGTTAAGGCGCTTTAATGAAATAATACCTGTGCATTCATTTTAAATTAAATTACAGTGATCGACCCACCGTTGAGTGCGATCTGCTCGAGAAAAATGAGGCTGACGGCGACGGCGTAAGTTCCGCTCACCGCGCCCAGAGGTTCGTAGTCGTAGTCCACGTAGTCGCTCGCTCGCGCCTCACCGCCGGCGCCTTCGTATTCGTCGTAGTCTGCGGCATCGTTTGTGGACGTATTCTTGCCGAGGCTTGTGAAATGCGTCGCTCGAGCGGTGTCCACGCCTCGAGGACCTTCGACAGCGGTGTCGTTCGACAACGGACGGATCCATCGCTTGACGCGCTCGGTGAGCGTCATGTTGGCGTCGTCTCCGCCGCCCTGCGCGGAAACCTCGCCGTCGGCACCGGCTTCGCGAGACGCGATATCGCTCTCGACGATCGAATTGACTTCGTTCACGATGCTCGTGACCGCGTCGATGATTTTCGTCGCGTCGTTGATGGCGTTGGCCACGGCGATGCCTTTTGAAATACTTCCAGCGATGGCCACCGCGGGATCGATCGACGATGCGAAATCGATAGCGGCATCGTATCCGTGAAATACGATTTGGTTTGAAATCGTGTTCTCCGCCGCGGCTTCGTAGGTCGTGATCCCGACGCCAGGCGTCGCGACGCCGACCAAAGCCACCGTGATGTCCAAACTAATTCGAATTTGCGGATCGACGACGTACTCTTCGAGTAAAGCGATGAATCGGTCGCGAATAGCGAGCGGTAGCGTTGCGGGAAACGACTCGAACCAATTCGTCGTGAAAAGCTCAACGTCGTCGTAGGTGACGTCCACGATTTCAGATAGATGACGTCTTTCGCGTTCAATCGATTCCGTCGACGTGCCGTTTCTTCGCTGAAGTGCGCGTTTTGCCGCGGCGCGCAAGTCGACTGGATGTTGAACCTGAGTTATGACCTCCGCACCTTCCGGAAGCTTTCGCGCCCTGGCTTCAGAAGCGCTCAATAATCGCCGTCGTCGTCTATCGGGCGCGCCTTCGATGGATTCCGCCGCGTACTCGTACTCGTACTCGTACTCGGTGTCCTTGGGTTGTAATGCCTGTTGGATCGCCATCGCGGCTAATCCACTGACCTCGAAGCCAAATCCATAGAATTGTTCGACTAGTTCGCACACACCGTCAGTCGTCAGTCGTCGAAGTTGCATCGTCGCATCGCATACTCACCGCCGAACGCGCCGCCCGCAAAGAATTCACTGAACACGGTGTTATCGAGCGTCGAGGACCCATCAATGACCCACTCTTGCGCGAGTACGGTGTCCGTGGTGACACCAGAGCTGAAATCTTGAATCACCCCCGATGCGAAGCTCGCGAAAACGTTGGTGAATTTGGTGAAACCGAGATCCGTTGTCAGGATCATTTGCAGAAATTCCTCCACCATTCCACCGTTATTGTTCACCGAGTTGCGAAGAATGAGCAGCGCGACGCGTAAGAAGGTCGTCGGTTGAATGATGGCGTTCAGAATCACTCCTGCGGGACCGACAGGCGCGGTCAAGAGTTTCCTCGATGAAGCTGCCGTCCCCGAGGCGATGGTGGCGTTCAGAATCACTCCTGCGGGACCGACAGGCGCGGTCAAGAGTTTCCTTGATGAAGCTGCCGTCCCCGAGGCGATGGCGTCGCCAACCGCGGAAGCGCGAGGAGTATAAATCGTCGTCGTCGCAATGACGAGCGCGCACGCGCACGCCACGGCCAACACGAATTTCAGAGTACGATTCACATCCTTTCTTGGCATGCTTGCGCCGAGATTCGCGCGCGCGTGAAAGTGTCCGCGAGCACGCGCTTCGCCTCGATGTCGTCGCCGTTCTCGATTGTGTCATCAAAGACATGTTGTTACAGCGTTTTCCTTCGTCTCAAATCATTCAAAGTCTTGCTCGTCCATCACGCGTGTTGCCGCGCTCATCACGCAACCACCATTTTGTCGCGCTGCTTTCGAACCTCTTCGGTGGACATTCCCATTTGCGCAATGACTGCAAGGACGTCCGCGAGCGCGATGACGCCGGTCGGCACGCCGGCGTCGTCGACGACCCACACTCTATGCACCGCATTCACGTCCATTTTCGTCAAAACATCCGTGAGTGTATCCGATGTCTTGCACGAGACTACTAATCGCTCGCGGTGCCGCATCAGCGCGGCGGCAAACGCGCTGGTGTTTGGGTTGTACAGCCCACCCGATCCTTGCGCGGGCGTGGACACCGACAGTTTGTGCGCGTGCAGAAGGTACTCCGCGACGGGTAGAGCGAGAGCGGCAAACGAAACGCCTCCTCGCAGATGCGTCAAGTCAGACTCACTCAACGTCCCAATCAGCGTCCGTGTGGCTTCGTCTACGATTGGCACCGCCCCGACGCGATGGCGTTCCATCTCGCGAAACGCCTCAATCGTCGGTGTCGAAGCGCCGACGAAGGCGATCCCAGGCGTGGCTGCCAAGCCAAGCTCAGTCACGGTCGCTTCAGTAAACAATGGCGTGAGAATGTCGCGATTGGTGTGCAAGTACATCACGATGTCCGATTGCGAAACGATGTGTTCAATCGCGTTGTCTGAATTCATGACGGCGAAGCGATGCGGAAGCGCGCGCAAACGAACATCCCCGGGCTTTTCGCTCGGCGAGATGTACAGGCATCGCTCCAAGCACTCAGCCAGAGATTGCGTCGTCGTGGCACTCTTCCATATCACGGTCCCATCCCACTTCGTTCTCGCTTGCTTCAGAGGAAGACTTTCGAGTTCAAGTCCGACGGCTGCCATTCTTCCCATCGTCCCGAGAACGTCGTCGTCCCGCGCGTTCAGTTCGGCTTTGTCGCACGCCTCGATCAGCGTCGTCACGAGATCACCGTTCGATAGAAAGCACAACGCGTCGTATGCACCGACATCTCGACCCGCACCAGACTTGTACCGCACTAAGGGCATCGATGAAACGCGAAACTTGCTCATCATGCTCAACGCTTCTTGAAACGAAGATTCGCTGGACAAAACCAGAGTACATCGGCCGCGAAGCGATTCAGGTTGGTCACCACGCGCCTTTTCCGCGAGTGCATGTCTCTCGGTGAGATACTTTGCCAAGTTGGTGCGGCTGAGCACGCTCAGAGGTGTTTCTTTCATCGCCTTCGTGTCGTTGGACGCCATCCAGAGTCGCGTTGTGCTGACGAGGCTACGACGCGGATTGAGAAAACTCGCCGGCGCGAACGCGATCGCGCTTGACCCTCGCCAACATCTGTTCGATTTTGGATTGCGCTTTAAGCAGACGCTGCGGCGTGCCCAAACCATCCTGTGCGAGCGCTAAGTCGTTCACCGTGGATTTCAACTCGGCGCGTAAGTTGGCCGCGCTGGCGGATCGCGACGCCGAGGCGGAAATCCCGCTCGAGTCTTCGTCGCCGGTGAGGATGAACGATCGAAGCGAGGCTTCGTCGTCGTCTTGAAACGATCCGAACTCGTCGTCATCGCCGTCATCGACAAGAATAGACTCACTGTCGTCCGTGAACGCGAAACTTCGTCGAGTCACCGTCGACGGCGGCGGACGCAAATCTGGAGAATTGTCAAAGGAGTCGTCGACGCCGCGGCGGCTTTGATTCGGCTCGTCGTGGCGAGTGGCCGCGCGCACGAGCCGCACGTTTGACCAATGCGATGGCTTTCGCGATGTTGTCGTCGACGGCGTTTGCGATTTGGATGCCGACCCAAATACTTCTCTTGGCGAATGGAAATCATCGTCTTCGTCGGCGGAGGACGTGCCGGCGTTTGCGGCGTCTTCGTCGCTCACGGCGTCCCGAGTGGGACGCGCTTTCGTTACCGATCGAATCGGTGAAATCATGCGCAGCGCGTCCATGGAAATATCATAATTCGTGGATCGAACGCGATCACTGGGCGTGGGTCTGCCGATGTCGTCACCGTTGTCGCCATCGCTTTCTGAACTCACATCGCGCGATAACCAATGCTCGGTGCGATCGAGCGGCGGATCCTCTGGATACAGTCGCGCGCCTTCGACCATGAACGACGCGTCTACGTCGTCATCGCTATCTAAACTACTGGTCGTGTCATCGCCGTTTTCGCGACGCGCGTTGACGGGAACGAACGACGATACCGAAAACATCGAGCAGCTTTGCTCGTCGACCGCAGAAGAGCGCCGCCGAGCGTCGAATCCGCCACCAAGCATCGCATCCGTTGGAGCGCAAACGCTATGTAAATACTCCCCGAGTACCCACGGCGGCGCTCTTTCTTTCAGCATCGACAGCAAAGGTTCGCTCAACTCGCCCGCGTCGTTTCGAAACAACTGGCTCGCCGCGAGAGCCCACGACGAGCCGAGCGCCGCGGCGCCGTCGCACGTCCGCAACGAAGGCGCGCAAAATTTCGCCACCGCCCGCGCGTCGTACCCGTAATGATGCGCGCGCGCATCGATTGGATTGCCCCTTAACCTCAAATTCGCCAACCGAGGAAAGTACCTCAAAAACCGAAGCTCCTGCACGTCCGCCAGGTCGTTGCCGCCGACGTCCAAGTCGGTAATCGTGGCCGGCGTCGACCGCTCGATCCCCTCCAACGACGCGATCGCATTCTCCCTATAAACCACCACTCGCAACCCTACGCACGACGAACAATCCACCATCGCCATCAAGCAATTATCCGACAGATCCAGCATGCGCAGCGCGGGAAATCCATCCACGCGCGCGTCCGCGAACGCGTTCGACTTGAGCGAAAGCGTCCGCAGCCGCGTCATCGCCCTCCCCAGCCCCTTCACGCTCGAGATCGCGTTCCCATCCGCGACGACCGCTCGCAGCGTCGATCCACACGCCCGTAATTCATCCAGCGTCGTCAGCCGATTCTCCGACACGTCTATCGCGCGCAATCGCTCGCAGCTCTCGACGCCCCTGAGCGTCGTTAAACCGTTCGCTCGCAAATCCAACCGCGTCAACGACGCCCACGACGCCTCCGCGCGCGCCGCGCCGATCGATGTCGGCGCGCACCATCGCGCGCGATCGCCAGACGCGTCCGCGCGCGCGTCGTCGTCGTCGTCGTCGCCGAAAACGCTTCGGGACATCGCGCTTCGGGACGACACAGCGCGACGCCGAATGTCGAAGAGCTGCTCTGGCATGCTCGCCGAGTTCCTCGATTGCGTCGAGTCGTCGGCGTGCGTGAAAAAGCACGGACACGCGCTGAAGCAGTGCGCGTCGCCGACGTGGACGGAGCACGCGCCGAGCGAGTGCGAGGTGAAGCGTTCGAATTACTTTGCCTGTCGAAAGGGACAACTCGACATGCGCGCGCGATTGCGCGGGAATAAGGGATATTGAAACGCGCGCGCCGGTGAGAGAACGTCGATGGATACGCGGCGCGCGATGGCGCGCGCGCGACGCGCGTCGGGATGGTGCGGTGGTGGAAGCGCTCGAGCGTCGAGACGACGCCGAAACGCGAAAGCGCGCCGCGCGGCGAATCGAGACGACGCATACGACGCGGTGACGTACGAGTGCGTGAATGGTGAGACGTATTGCGATGGACGTCACGCGCGCGCGCTCGGGCGCGCGTGCGCAGCGCTTCGAACGAGGTGTTTTTATGAATTTGAGCGCGAGGAGACGTTCACGTACGATTTTTCGTTCGACGAGGACGACGATTCCGCGACGTACCTCAGAGCGCGGTTACGATGGTGGGAGGATCGAATCGCGAGCGAGACGTTGCGAGAGCCGATGATGCGTCAGGCTGGCGTGCGCTCGCTGCGTACTTTCGCGGCTTTGGCGAGAACGGACGCCGCCGGTCGACGAATGGGATTCGAAGAGAGTTCGACGACTGGCGAGACGCTTGCAGACGCGGAAGCTTTGCGTCGATGGAGCATCGTACACGAACGTGCCGATGCAAACGGGAATACTAGTGTCGCGGAATCGCATCTCGCCGTCGTGGGTACGCTCGACGTGCACATGGGGCCGAACTTGCCCGGGGAAATCCTCGTTGGCCGACGACCGTTCGCAGACGCGTCCGCCGCCGCCAACGACGACGATCAATATGGCTTTGACCCGCTCGCCATCGTTGACCCTCCGCGAGCGTACGTCTTCAACGTCTGCGTCGCTCCCGAATTCCGCGGTCGCGGCGTCGCGGAAGCCATGCTGCGCGTCTCCTACGAATATCTCGCGTCTCGCACGCGCGCCGAAGTCGTCTACATTCACGTCGAGCGCGACAACGTCAGCGCTCGGCGCGCGTACGAAAAGGCTCTCTTTTCCATCGAGAGCGAAGAGACGCACGAGCAGAGCGCGAGCGCCGCGCACGAGCCTCGTATTTTGCTTTATCGAGAAATTCTTCGCGCGTCGCCGGCGTTTTGAACTTTTTAACCAAAGATCAGCTGTACAGTACATCAATCAACCGTCTTCAGTACGAGCCTTGCCCCGTCGCCAACGTCAACGAGTGCGCGAGCATCAACGTAAACACGCGATGGCGTCTATCGTGCTCGCCGGCGGTGCCGCCGCGGCGTTCTTCCGCCAGAAATCCGCGACAAAGTCGCAGCTTCAAAAGACAACGGTCGAGAATGAGTCACAGCTTCAAAGCGTCCATCGCGCGCGCATCGACGCCGAATGCGAGCTGGCGCTCATGCACGCCGATCATGAAGACGCGCTTGAACGACTGCGCGAAAGCGAGGCGCGAAACGCGGCGTTGGAGGCGACGATGAAAGAAATGGAGGAACAGCGTGAGGAGACGGCGACGAAGGTGAGGGCGGATAAGGAACAGACGACGAAACTTCGATTCTCGTTGACTGTGGCGAATGGCAGGATCGATAAAATGCGCAAAGAAATCGATGCGCTCAAGGCGCAGGTAAGCGAGGAGGGGAAACTGTCGGAGGAGAACAAGAGATGGAAAGAACGGGCCAACGACGCGGCGAAAAATTTGGAGACGACGAGGGGACGCGTGCGAGAATTGACGGAGAAGAATGGGGAGTTGGTGAAGGAAATGTCTAGGCTCGAGCACGAGCTCGAAGATGCTAAGGCAGCAGAAGCAAAACTGGAGACGGCGCGTGCGCGAAACGTGCAGTTGACCGATGAATTAGACGCGAAAAATCAAGAGTTGGCGGCGTCGACGCACGCTTTGCAAGATGCAGAGGTGAATTTTCGACACTCTGAGAGTCAAAATGTGCAACTTGGGATCGAGGTGGAAGAGCTGCGGGAACAAGTCGTCGCACTCCGCGCGCAGGAGATTGACTTACAAGCCGAGTTGAAAGAAATGCTCGAAACATTGAATATGGTGACGTCGAACGAGCACGAGGGCGAATTCGAGCGCGACGCTGAAATCGAGCGCATGATGGAAAAGTTGAGCACCCCGTTGTCCGAACGTCAGGGATTTAGTATGGCGAGTGATGATATGCAGGATGTCAGTCATAGAATGGCCGTCCTGATGGCTCGTGTGGAGGAGTGCAAGACGCCGATGGGGATTTCGAAAGCCATAGCGGAGTTGGATGAGCTTCAAGTCAAGCTCAGGGATCTTCAGGGCGACGAAGACGACGACATCACTCCGCCTGACGTGAACTCACCGGACGCTTGGCCCATCTCGCCTCCGTCACCGGTGACGACGTCTAAGAATATATCCGATGATGTCAACATTGGTGAGATTACGCCGCAACGAAGCTTAAACTTTGGCGACCCGTCGACGCCGCCGAAAGGCGCCGCGAAGGACGGCATGTGCGCCAAGTGTGGTATCATCCCCATCGCCGATGGATGCGACGGTCGATGCGCGCTTTGCCATGCGAAGAAGCAGCAAAAGCTCGCGGCTTCGCCTTTGCAGCGTGGACTTGCGAGTTTCAAGGACGTCTTTTCGCCATCGAAAGAGAAGAAGGAGGCACGATCAGCCAAAAAGTCGAACAAGAAGAAAGGGAACAAGAGAAAGTAATTCGCCTATTGCACATGTATGACAACGCTTTACATCCTTGCCGTGGTAAATATCCCTTTCCCGTCGAACGCTATCGTAGTCGCGCGTCTTCGCTCTTGCGATATCCGCACTACTTCCATCGCGGCGATGTGTGCGGCGACGTACGCCGTCGGCGCATCCATCCACCCCGAGAACGACGCACGCGTGAAGGACGAGTCCGTGCCTAAACTAACATCCACGACACATGACCCCACGCTCGTGCTCGTAATTTCAATCACCGGCGATTTTGCCTCTCTCGCGATGGCGACGACTTCGTTGGCGGCAGCGCACGCGCTCGTGCGAACCACGACGTGGTATTTGTACGTTTCTAAATCGTCTAAATCGCACAAATCGTCCACTTCGCATTCGCGCCGAACAAACACTTTCGATCCACTCGCCCCGTATACGTCGACGTTACCGACGCCGACGGCGGCAAGCGCGCAGACGCACGCGTCGTTGGCGAGCGAATCCGTGCCGCACACGAGGACGTACATCTCTCTCAGCTTAGCCAACGCGTCGTAGCCGAAAAGTCTCGCGTGCGTATCGAAACCCTCGCAATCTTCATCGCCGTCTCGCGCGTCGTCGGCGTCCATATCGTCCCCGCTCGGAAGAGCCTCGTATTCGGACGCGTTCGGCGCGGGCGCCAAGTGCGAGTCCGAGCGATCGGGCTTGTACAACGCCAACGCCTCCACGTGCGTCCACTGATCGCACTCGCGCACCACCTCGACGGCTTCACTCGCGTTCAAATGATTCAATATCTTACTCGCCACGACAGCGGCGACGACGCCACACATCGACGCCGTCTCCGGCGCCTCGTCGTCGTCGCCGTTTCCCGGCAATCCTTTCCTCGCGTCCGCGCCCGCGATCCCCAACAACGGCCGCGTCTCGGGATGCGCGCGCAAAAACTCCCAGTGCAACCCCGCCTGCAGCTCATCTCGCGCCTTCGCCTCCGCGTCCGCGCCCGCGCTCGACGCCGACAACGTCTCCGCCAATCTCGCCGTGGCGCTCGGCCGCAGCGCCTCGTACAGCGTCTTCGATCCCGCGCCGCCCGCGTCCACGAACACGCATCCCGTCGTCGCCCTCGCGCGCGCGTGCGCGAACATCGGCGCACCGTTTCCGCGTCCATCGTCGTCGTCGCGCGCTGATTTACACGCCTCCGCCATCGCGCACGCCTCGCTGAGCGTCCCCGCGCCGCAGAGCGCGACCGCGCGCGCGCCGCTCGCTCGAATCGTCTCCGCGTCCAGCGCCTCGCCCGCCCGCGTCGACGCGCGCGCGACCGCTCGGCCGCACGCGCGGTTGATTGAATCGACGCACGCGTCGACGGCGTCGCGTCCGACGTCGTCGAGCGTCAGCGCGCCGCCGGCGGCTTCGTAATCCTCGAGCGAGACGCGGCGATGTCGACGCGCGTCGTGCACGACGAGGGTCGGACGCCGCGGCGCGCGGGCGAGGATCGCGGCGAGCGCGTGCGCGACGCCGCCGGACGCGCCGGAGAGGACGACGTCGGGAGGATCGGCGGCGCGCATGCTCGCGGGGGAGTGCGGACGGAGGCGCGGAGGCTCGAGCGGGCGTCGACGCTCGCGGCGCGCGACGAGAGACGGATGACGAGAAACGGACGGCGCGCGACGAGAGACCGGGCGCTGCGATGGGTGTAATAAAGTATTAATCTTGTTCGAGCGCGGCGAGGCGGCCGCGGAGCTTGGCGTTTTCGAGGGAGAGGGCGCTTTTTCGCGCCTCGCACTCGACGATTTCGTTTTGCAGCGCCGAGCACTCGGCGGCGATGGTGTCTTTGACGGCCATGATTTCGCGGCCGATCGCGGCCAACTTTTCGAGCCTTTGAATCTTTGCTTCTTGCTTGGATAAGACGGCTTCAAAGTCCGCCTTCATCGCTTCCACGTCCCCGGTGGGCGCGCCGACGGAGTTTAACAGCGTTTCCTCGACGGCGCCTTCGAGCGCGGATATTTTCGCCTCCAACTCGACGCGTTCTTGTGCGTGCGATTCGATCGCCGAGAGGAGCGCGTCTTTTCCCGATGCCTTCGAGTCTCGCACCGCTTCCGCGAGTTCGTCGACTCGAGATTCCAACTCTTCGACGGCGGCGGAGGCGGTTCGCGCCTCGTCGCGCGCTCGCTCGAGATCGTCCCGCAACGCCTGCGCGACGCTTTCACCGGATTCGAGCTTTGACTGCGCTTCACGATACGAGGTTTCGAGACGTTCGATTTGCGCGCTCGAAGCCGTCGCGTTTTGCTCGTACTCTTGGAGCTCAGACTTTCGCCGTTGGGCTTCGTCGGAGAGACGGCTCTCCAACTCATCGCGAGCCGACTCGAGCGATGCGATGCGCTCGAGAAGCTCCACACCTCGATTGGCTTCTATGCTGTGCGCGGATTGTGCGCGCGTCAACTTCTCTTCCACCTCGCGAAGTTGTTCAGCCATCTTTTGCTCCTTGTCCGCGAGCGCGACCTCAAGTCCCGCCTTGACGCGTTCGAGCTCGTTCGCTTCGGCTCGCGCCTCGTCGAGCGCCACGTTCGATTTGTCCGCGGCATCGAGTGCAAGACTCAAGCGCGACTCCATGTCACTCATCGCGTCAATCGTCTCCTTTTCGAATTCCTCCAGCGTGAGCTCGAGTAAAGCGGCTCGACGTTCGGCGGCGACGCGAGCCGAGTCGCCCGATCCGCTCGCGCTCAGAGCTCCTATGCGTTCGGCAGCGCGCAAACGCTCGCGCATTTCGCTCTCCAACGCCTCAAGTCGCGCATCCTCCTTCTCCATCGCGCGCTGTAATTCCTCTTCCAGCTCTCTGTTCTTCGCCTCGCTCTCCTCGAGCGCGTGCTGCATCGCGTCCGCCACCGCCTGCGCCGTGTCCCGCTCGCGATCGATTCCAGCCTCCTTCGCCGTCTCCAGCTCACGCTCGAACGCCGCGCGCAGTGCGATCATCTCATTCGCGTGCGCGTCCTCCATCTCTTTCACCGCGCTCGCGTCGCCACGGCGCGACCGCGACGCCCACTCCTCCTCGAGCGCCGTCAGCTCCGCGCGCAGGTGCGCGTTTTCGTTGTGCGCGTCCCGCAGCTCTTCCCGCAGCCGCGCCGCGCGTCGCGCCTCCAGCGACGCGACGTCGTTCGCGTCGACGTCGTCGGGCGACACGCCGCCGCCGTCGTCGCGCACGACCGCGCGCGCCGTCGTCGTCGTCGCGCGTCGGGACCGCCTTATCCGCAACGCGCGCGCGCGCGCGTCGTCGCGTTCGCGGCGCGCCGTCGCGCCGAGCGCGATCGCGAGCGCGCGCGACATCGTCGTCGTCGACCTCGCGCGCGGACGCGCCGTCCCGCGCGCGTCGCGCGGCGAAGTGCGCCACAATGGCGCGCGCGGTCGAGCTCGCGCGCGGCGCGCGCGTCCGCGCGGCGCCTCGCGAGCGCGGCGCGCGACTCCGCCGTCGCGCGACGCCGACGCGCCTGACGCCGTTCCCGCGCGACTACGCCGAGCTCGAGCGACAGGCGCGCGAGAGCGTGAAACGATGCGCGAAAGACGGCGTCGAGCTCGTCGAGCTTCAATTTCCGCCCGGTGGATTGGAACTCGCGAGCGGGGATTTAGAGGGGAACGTCGAGTGTAATCTCACCACCGAACGGTTGAGAGGGATATGCGACGCGTTCGCGGCGAACGGGACGGCGAGCACGACGCGCGTGTTGTTTCCGGATCCCACGGAGATGCGATTGGCGACGACGGGGGCGAACGCGGCGCCGGACGGGATTCGAGCGCCGGAACAGAGCGACACGCGCGGGTGGTTCGCGGATTGGAAAGGACCGCTCGATTACGTCGATGATCCTAGTTTCATGTCGGTGAGTGGATTCGATAAGATATTCGGCGGGAAGAAGAATATTTCAGAGCGGATGAGAGGAGACGAGACGGCGTACGTCGTCGCGTATCCGAGTGCGAATATTTCAGAGTTGGCGAACACGCGAGATTTGTACGAAGGGTGCGTGCGAGGGACGGGAAAGTCGCTCGTGGTGTGTAACGGTGAGTTGGAACGCACGCGATCGAATTATTATCCGCCGTTTTGGAACGCCGGGGAGATGGGACCGTTACGATCGTTTTGTCGAAAGTTTGAAGGCGCGTACGTAATCTATAACTTTAAGGGATCCAATCCCGCCGTGCTGTTTCGCGTGTACCCGGAGCCATGGCAGGTATTTCGTCGACGCAAGGGCGGCCGCGACGGGTTGGAGACGCTCGAGCGCGTGTGCACGTTTGAGAAGTTTGAATCCGTGAAAGCCGTGGCGCTAGACGTCTTGCCGCGATACCCGTGATAGCAGCGCGTTGTAATCTTACTTCGTAAAAATTCGTGAAATAGGTCGCGTTAGACGTCTTGGCGTCGCGATACTCGTCGTTGTTGTCTATGTAGTTGTGATATCACACGAGGGAGGTGGCTAGTGCCTGTCGATGTCTTCCAAAATCACCTGGGTCGACGGCGCGAGGCGACGAAGATATTTGAACACCCAGAATTTAAATAATACGTCCACGGAGACCGGCACGAAGGCAACGAAGAGCGAAATGAGTTCTTCTTGTTCCTTCACGCCGTAGTGACCGCCGATGCTACGCAAAAGCGTTTGCCACGCGTCGGCGGAGTGATAGCCGACGAGGACGTCTGAGGAGAGCAATAAAATGAAAGCTTGTTGCGCGGGCTCGAGGCTAAAGAATGCGTTCTTCGTCCCAGTGACGACGACTTTGGCTTGATCGGAATATACGACAACCATGATCAAGAAAGCAGAGATGAAAACCAAGTCTCCGTACCGGTTGCCACCGACTTGGATGAAGTGATTGATTTCCTCATCCTCCAGACGTTGCGCCTCGTGTCGAATCTTTTCCTCCTTTTGAATCGATGTGAGTGGTGCCTCACGACCCATGAGGATGTCAAACTCCATGCGTTGTTGGTAACGGGTAAGCTTACCGAGAATCTCCGACTCTTGATCGTCGCGCAGCTCTATGGTGGTCCTGTCTTCGCCCGCTAATCTCAGTTCTTGGCTCACGATGGGATCGATGATGGTGAACGTGACGACTTTGGAGATCAAGCTCGGAATGACAAAGAAATTGAACATCCACTTCGCAGCTTCGGATTGCGCAAATTCTTTGACTGCTTCCGCGAAAGATTGACTGAAGTTCGTCTCTTCCTGTTGCACCGCATCTCCCTCTTCTTCGAACTCGTCTTCCCATTCACCGGAGAAAAACGCGCTTCCCTTCTTCTTCGCCTCGATTCGCGCTTGCTGAAGAGCTTTGCGTTTTTCTTGCTCTAGTACGCGCGCTCGCTTCTTGCGTCTTCGCTCGAGCTCTCTGGCTATCCGTCTCGCGCGACGTTGGCGCTCCAGCGTCTCGAGCTCGTCCACGTCGATCGCCGTCTGTCCCAGAATGGCGTCGAATAAATCCGGCGTTCTCGCCTTCATCCCATCCAGCGCCGTGCCGTCCAAACGCGAGCTATCCCACGACATACTATCGCCCCACTCTCTCATCACCTTGTCCGCGTCCGTGACCTTGATTTTCGACGAACTCTCCTCCTTCTTCTTCTTCCGCTTCGTAAACGTCGCCAACGCGCCGCCGACGTCCACCCCCGTCCACTTCATCGCCATCTTATTCGACCCGTCCTCCTCAGCCCTCCCGCTCGCATCACTCTCCTCGCGCGCTAATTCGATCGCGTCTTCCCAGTTCCGGTCCGACGCGTCCGCGTCCGCGTCCGCGTCCGCGCCCCCCTCCGCGGCCGCTTCCGCGTCGTCCCTCTGCTCCGCGATCGCTCGCGGCGCCCTCGTCCCCGTCCTCGCCGTCCACGACTCTCGTTTCGCGCGCGCCTTCCGAATCACTCCGTTCGCGTCCGCGCCGCGCCCTCGCTCGAAGCGCCTCCCACCGCGCGTCGCCGCGCGAATCGTCGTCATCGTCGCCGACGTCGAGGCCGCCCCTGCGCGCGGCATCTTTCGCGCCTCTCTCGCTCGCGCGCGCGCGTTCGGGCGCTCGCGCGCGCG
>JACLAB010001296.1_pt1 | contig 24509 bp, 34 predicted proteins | sample 8027921 | NCBI WGS metagenome assembly JACLAB01 (sample SAMN15725117, study PRJNA655200) | protist metagenome | isolation source: fluorescence activated cell sorting (FACS) single amplified genomes of... | place: USA: West Boothbay Harbor, Gulf of Maine | collected 2000-07-19
GCATTGGGCCAAAGATACATAAAATTGGGGCTGTAGGCTCTGCCGCACGTGCCGTAATTACCGGCGCCGTAAGAGCCTCCCACCACCAAGGTTATCTTGGGAACCTTAGTACACGCCACTGCCTGTACTAGTTTGGCACCATTTTTGGCAATGCCTTCAACACACCACCATCGTCCTGCAGCCGCTGCAGCAGATAGGTAGAGTCAGACGGCCCCGAGGGTGCAGAACGGGGGGAAAATAGATACCCTAACCCTCTTAGACACTAAAACTCGCTGGGCTTCACACATTTGAGGAAGGCTTCAATGTCTTCTGTTGGACTTGGGCGCTGCCGATCACCTGCCATAAAAGTTTATCGAGCACCATGGTTTTAGGGGGGACTTCGCACGTCATCTAAAACGTTCCATAATCATCGCGCCTTCGAAATCTCAGAAGCCAGTGTTCTTTTGCAAGAAACTTCTCGACTTGAGAGTATAAAATGCTGGAAGAAGGAGAAGGTGGTATTTCATCTCGTGGTCAATTTGCTGATGAGTGGGCGAGGAAGTTCCAGTATTTGCTTGATAAAAGTTCGCCTCATATTTTGTACAGATGGATAGGCTTCGCAGTCTGTCTTTTATTATACTTCATCCGCGTGTTCACATTAGAGGCTTTTTTTGTGGTAACGTATGCTCTGGGTATTTTCTTGCTGAATCAACTCATAGAGTTCATTTCCCCACAATTTGATCCCGAGAGTGAGGAAGGAGGGGAGCTCTCGGGTGGGCTGCCTACTAAGGCTGGAGAGGAGTATCGCCCATTCGCTCGCCGCTTGCCAGAATTCCGATTTTGGTACTCTTGTACCAGAGCAGTAGTGATTTCTTTCTTTTTGACATTTTTCGGAATAGTAGACATACCCGTATATTGGCCCATATTACTACTGTATTTCTTCGTCCTATTCTTCATCACAATGAAGAGACAGTTGGAGCACATGTGGAAATACAAGTACATCCCCATATCGTGGGGCAAGCCCAAGCCTGGACAGAAATCAAACAAATAATCAACCATTGTATACTTACCATAAAACAAGAATGATACATTTAGAAATTCCATCCATTTAAACTGATGTATATATAAACGCTGACAGAATAATAATATCATTTACTTCGCTACTTCCTCCCCCTTCTGGGCTTAACGTAGTTGGTCTGATACACATCCAGATAACTACTGAATGACTTAAACTCAACCTCATCGTAACCCATGCCGCCATCAAGGTTACCCGAACCGTACCTGACGTGCGATAAAGGTGATGTTTTCGGATCATTGTTAGTATAATGTATGTACTTGGCGTTCCGGATACTCAAGGACGTGGTAGTGCTAGATAAGGCATTTCATATGCAGTACTGAATATAGCACATCTTAATGGCGTAAAGATACAGCCCTCTACAAGCATTCCACTCATGTATAGCACGTCACGTACTTCAGAGAGCTCTTTTTAGGCTGCTTCTTAAACGGGTCTGTGGCGGCCATAGACAGCACGGGTAAGGTCTTCTGTGCGCCTCGGTGGCTTGCAACTGTAACCTTCACACTGAAATCCTGCCAGAACTTGGTTTCATCTCGCGCAGGATCGGGAGGTACCGACAGTGCACGACGACCCAGCTGCATCATGGCGCTGGCTCTGCTATTGGAGGATCCATCGGTTGATGCGCCATTTAGCGATGCATAAGTTTTCTTAACTTCATGGGCAGCATCGTTCATCATTCGTTCTCTATCGTGATATTGTGATATTAGTGGTTGATGAGGGGTGTTTGCGGGTAGGGTTAGCACGATCACTGACTGACGTGAAAAGAACATAAATGAACATAATACATTAGACTGTGGTAGGGGTGACACGATACGTGCTATAAACTACATAAAAAAAAGGCGCGTACCGGATTTTTTTCTGCTCCCTGCGAGTCTTGTCCATTGCCACTTCAACAGGTAAGTCATCAGGCACTAGGCATGTAAGCAGCGCTAAGGCTTTTTTCTTGCTACCAAGGAGCTCGCTACTGCGATAGCCGATCAATTGTAATTGTCGATTTGAGTACGGTGGGTAGGGGGGCGATGAAGTATGATGGGATGTAGGGGTCGATATGAGTACAATGGGTAGAGGGGCGATGAAGTATGATAAATTGGTGGAATGGTTACGATACTCATGCTTAAGGTAAAACTAAAGCAAACCATTTTAATGTGCCACTAAGTCTTCAATAAAAATCTTTACCACAAACCTGCGGTAACCAGTCTGAAGGACATCCACCTCATTCTGCTGTATGTGTTTTGAAGGCGTTATCAATTTGTTATTGTATTCAACGGACTTGTTTAAATACTAAATCTATAGTTCCGGTGGTTCAAGATAAGACGAGACCTTTAACATAAAGCACACATCAATGACATAACGCCAATGGTATATAGATGTACTCCTGTAGAACTCATCACGTCACGCACCTGGCCCGGGACGTCCTCGGTTGGTGATACGCTAGCAGGAGGCAACTTGAACTTGCTGCCTATACAATTGTGTTTCTTGCCTTCGAGTAGCGGCCGGGCCTCATACTCGCCTATCAATGCCTGCTGGTACTTTAACAAACCTACTGAAGGCTTCTTCAAGATGTGGTAGTCCTCCTCCCTCTCCTCCTTCTTTTTTCTACCGCCCTTGGACGGGGACTGAGCTGGAGAAGCAGCTGAGACGAGAGCTGTTTTAGTTATACTCTTATCTTCCTCCCGTACGTTTAGCATACAATCCCCAGGGTCGCTGCGCCGGTCGTGATCAGAGCCCACATCGCTAGTAGCCGTTGACATGAAGGATTCGATGCGCGCCAAACTTTTTGCGGGTGAAAGCATGAGATTCGTGGCGTCAATAGTGCCATCCTTAGCGTCCCGAATAGTGCCGTTATTGTCACCAATAGTGCAACCTACAGTTCCATCGTGCCCCGCATCTGCACCACCCGCGACGTGGTCAGGGTTAACATGGCTGTCCTTTTCTTCGTGTTGTGGAGTATTATCATCGAGTTTCGGCAGGCCCTCTATCTGCACAGACCCTAAGCCCTGTTCTAGTACTGATTGTACGTTTTCATTGTCTTGTGTTTCTACATGAGCATGATGGTCGAAGGGAATAATTAGTATAGTGATTGCACTACGGTGCTCAAAAAAAAGGATTTGGTAGAACTAAGCAACGCCTTTCACATGAGTCACTCAGCATTGTATATGATATCAGTATGATGCTAATGGTATATGGATCCAGCCCTCTGAATAACAACCGCACGTCAACAGTGATGACATAGAGATACAGCCCTCAAAAGTCTTGTCATGCATTTACTGCATATACGTACCAGATGAGCCGAGACTGTCAGACCTCCTCGTCGAAGCTTCCCTCTGTCTCTGCATCTGTATACGTTGATATGTCCGAAATTTGCGGGGCGATCGGATGGTTTTTGGGTCTATATCTGTGCTATGCGCGGTCATGCTACCATGTATATTATCGCCCTCGTCATCTTCCTCGTTTCCCGAGTGCAGGCTCCTGACTTTTGTCAAATTATTATTATTCGAATCACTGCCCGCATCCGCGAATCCCATCGCTGCCACTTGCTTTTTAAACCACGCTGATCCATCCCCCTGGGTTTTCGTACTGTTGTTGCTAAGTTTCATAGCGCGAGTGTTCCATCCATTACGTTGAAGGAAATTTTTTCTCTTTGCGAAATCCTTGTCCATCAAGGCATTTAAAAAGCCATGTGATGCTAGACCAAGATGTAATACAGATGCTGACATGAGAATGGTGGTTTTATGTCATGTTTATCACTCCTACATGGCATAGAGCTCACAACTTCCGCATCTATCGCACGTCACATAATGTGATAGAGCTGTGTCACAGCTTTCAACGCTACCGAGTGTTCTACGATATAGTCATGGTTAAGAGATAAAGCCCTCTAAAATCTTATCACTTGCTGAACTCACCTTCTAGATCTGCGAACCGCAAACTGCCGTGATCCGGCAGAACTGCATCCCCACCCCTCATCGCGAGCGGAGCTGGGTCTACGTTCTGCTCGTATCTGCATTGCATGTAGGATGTGTACATGTACGCATACGTAGGGGTATGAAAACGAATTAGTTAACCTCATCGTAAATGCTGATATGGAGAGATATGCAAACATAATCTGCCATCTATAAAATCTATATCACGTACACGGCCCCTTTCTTCTTTTTTTCCGACTGCCCCGAGGAGAACGTAATAGGGTTGAGCATGGCTTCCATAGCTTCACTCAGCTGGATTCTGCGGGTGGTAGTGGGTGGTGCAACTCTTACAAATTCTGCGATGTCCTTGGCTTCAGCTATTGTCATGCCTATGATCAAAAAAAAAGGTTTGATCAAAAAAAGGTTTGAGAGGCATTGTGAGTGCAATGCTAATGCCACAGAGGTAAAGCCCGCTTAAAATCACTTCTACGCATACACACCTAACTCCTTCTTGGCCTCCGCTTCGATGTGTTTCTGCCCGTAACCGCTGGATTCTACGTGCTCCATTCGCTCCGCGTGCGTACGATAATGTTTATCGTCGAGCTGGAATTGCAGCGACTGTAAATTAGCGAGTGCATTATATGTACGTTTTTTTTCCTTTTTTTCATCTTGCGGAACCCCTCTTGGCAAAAGATAGTCCCAGTCTTTTTCCTTCCAGAGAGATTTTGGTGGGGAATTTTTTTTTCCCAATTCTCTTTCTCTCGTGGTCGGCCTACTGAACGTGCTGGCCAGGATCTCGCCAAGCTCGTTGCAGCCACCCAGGGAGGAGGAGGACGGTGGGCGCCAGTTCTCTTCATTCACCATGGAAGGTACCTGCAGGCAGGAGTAGAATGATGACGTACGATGGATGTTTAGGGGTGATTATTGGCATGCTGATTCATAATATTCACACATAAGTTAGAACCAAATGAATCATTTAGTATCGAATATAGTACTAGTGAAATAGAGATAAAGTCCTCTACAGTTCGCCAATATAGCGCACGTACTGTACATGTAAGTGGATCCCTTATGACGACCTCCTGCTGGATATTCTGTTGTACCTGTCCAAAACTCTCCAGTGGGAGGGTGTGATTGGTGGCATCAGCGTCGCTTGGCTTGAAATCGTCCATCACCTGAACCTCAACTTCTGTAGTAGTAAACGCTTTTTTGGATGCCCTCATTGCTGCCCTTCCTCCCTCAGTGGCCAGCACCCTCTCCATCTCTTCTGAACGTGCGATATCTATGTGTTCCAAATAAGGCAGAATACGAGATCGTTTCAAGTCGTACCTGTGGTGGAAAATGATGGAAAAGTGATATAGATGCCAGTGATGGAGCATCATTATTGTGAGGTAGTGCGATAGATGAGTTGCATTCTCATAGCATAGACGTCTAATCTTCGCTAATACACCGATACACGTACATCTTACGTGCGATTTGCTCTTCTTTCGTTTCTCCAGGTCTTGGAACCACATCTTCATTGTCTTGAAACGACGCATCTGACTCTTCAGTAACAGACAAGTCAGCATCCTCAGCATCTGAAAATGATAACGTTTGAGGGTCACGATTAGCGTGACGGATATCTTGATGCAGTAGGGTTGGTGTGGTGTAAAGACACAATCCTCTAAAATTCGGCATGTCACATACCATCCCCTTCTTGAAATGATACACGCATCTCTTCACTGCCTACGGCTCCGGCAGCGGCAGATTTGAACATGGATATGATTCCCTCGGCTTCGGATATCCTCAGATGCTCGCTTTCTTCTCCCTTTTCTTCCTCCTGGTACTCTTCTTGCCTGTCCTGGTACATGCGCAACGAAGCTCGAAGTTTTTTTGTCACGTTTCTTACTCCCACCCTACGAGCCTGTGCTTTCATGTGCGATGCATCTACATCTACTTTAAATTTGTTAAACTGGTCGTGCGGATGGTGCGTAACCATACTGCCTGGGCTGGGGGCATTGCCATGTATACCATCAGTACCATGAGGATTACCAGTAGGATTACCAGTAGGATTGTCAAGATCGCTGCTACCCTCTCGGTGCCCATACGGAGTGGTGGCGACCTGGCTGGAAGCACACTCTTTTTGCGACTCCCCCTTTGCAGATAGAGAGGCCAAGGGTGTTAGGTTGTTATTGGTATGATATTTGGCTGTATGATCACGATTCCTAGGATGTGATAGAGCTAAACGATATCTTTCACATAAATAATTCAGTATTGCTTGTGATACTGACGGTGTAGAGATATTGCCATCTATAAAGTTCACAATCACACAGACATGTACCTCTGCTCGCTGCTCCTCTTCCTCGTACAGTTTCTCCATCCTATCCTCTCGGAGCAGCTGGTCTTGCAAGATGTTCACCCTTGCGTGTAACCTCACGCTTTCCGATAATACCTTCTTGCTAGCTGCATTATGCTGTCTAGCTACACCTAGTGCAACTACAGTCAGCCGTTTCAGATTGAGTCCACTGTCCGCAACATCGGCTACAACGACAGTAGAATTCTTAGAAGATGCAGTATGTTTGCTTAGCGTGCTATCACGCCTTGACTTCTTCTTTTTCTTCTTTTCGGCGAGCTTCCTGTTCTTCTCCATTGCCTTCATCTTCTCGGCCTGTGCATCTTTCCCAATATCTTTCTGCTTGGTCTTATTAGCGGCCGCTTTCTCCTAAGGTAGATAAAAATAGAGGGGTTGATATTAGGAGGATATGAATACAATGGTGATAGTGTAGCGAAGGACTTATACTTAGCTTTCTAGATATACGCTTTACAACACTTACCTTGCGGATTTCCGCGACGATCGGACGAATGGTCTTGAAGTGGGGCCCGTGCAAGTCTTCGTCTTTAATGTTCCAGTTTTCTGCTGTACCACGCCAGGGGTGGCATTGCGCTACAACTTTCCGTAGGGAGTTGAGATTTCCATATAAATTATTCGTTTCAGCTTCTCCGATTGGGACTGTCCATCTGGGCAGTTCTTTATAGGCAAGGGCCGCATATCTCATAGCTTTAACCCGATCTACTAGGAACTTTCGAGCAAATCCTGCTGCCTCAAACACCACGGCCACCTCACTCACCACTGCGGCAGTACTAGAGCACTTCGCATCGAATCCTAGTGCAAATCCGTGAATATTCGATCAATATGAGTATGATTGCGTGCAATAGTCATGGTACATATATAGCACGTCCATATGAGTGTGACGATTGTGTAAAATGGTCATGCTACAGAGAAATTACCATCTGAAGTCCACCAATACATCTATAGCACGTCAATATTCGTGGCATAGAGCAATGGTCCTCTGAAGATAGTGGCCACTCACCTAATATGCCCTCATCTCCTAACATGCTGCCACCTGATATATGGAAACAACGTTCGGAAGGGGAGTTGATGAACGGCTCTGAATGATCTCCAGCATTATCACCGGACTTCGGAAGTGATTGACCAGCGGAATCAGATACATCGAGTAACATCTCTCCAGATACTATTAAATAAAGCTTTTCGGCTTTGTCACCTTTCGAAAACAAAATCTCGCCTGCAGAGAAAGATGGAACGTGTGGTCAATATGAGAATTAAGAGTGTGTGATGAGTGTGATGAGCGTGGGTATTTCTTCAAATAAAAAACTCACCTGCGTACAAGGTGCGTTTTATCATGCTCTGCGCTGCTTTCATGAGCTGCTTGGGCTCAATCCTGCTGGCCAGACCTGTTTGTCGGAATAGCTCTATAGCCTCACTTGGGGCACTTCCTTCCTCGTTATTTCCTCCTCTTCGCGCTTCCAGACAGTCTAACAGGGGTTTATCAGGTACGACCAGTACATCCACCCTACCTTCCTTTTCTGAAAACCTTTCATCTCCATCCTTATCCGCAATAGCTACATTAACATTGTGGTTTGTCTTGCGTGTATTGGGATTGCTGCCTTTGCCATTCCCTGGGGTATATGAAGCCCTAATGGTAGCCGCACGTTTAACCCCAGTGAGGGTTGACAGCTCTCCAAAGCCCGCAGGGGCCTTCATTTCTGCTAGGACTGAGCAAGAACTTAGCAATTGCTTTGCGCTCTCGAACTTGCTGCACTTGACGTAATCTTGCATCTTTAGATAAGCTACACTTTCGGAAGGATACATGAGTACGTCACATGTTCCTTTCAGTATGGTGAAATGCCCATCCTCGGCTTTCGGTAATGTACCTTGGAAGAGTATAGGTTCGCCAGGATTGAACGTCTCAAGTCTAGCATGCTGCAAGATGTTGACAATAAACTTGCGCCGCTTGCACTGTTTGATGGTGTTGGCTATGCCGGTAAAATCTTCGTCCGCCTTTTGTTTGACCCACTTGTACATTACTTCGATTTCGAACTCACTTCGCATTTCGTTTTCTGGAATGGGATGGCTGAGAATCGAGATCATGTCCTGAGTATAATCGTGCTCCATCCCCGAGTTTGTCGTCCAGTAGTCCCACGCCTGCTGCAACACTCTTTGCCGATTCCTGGAAGTGACGATAAGGATACTTCGCGCTAGACCTTCCACCCCCCCGATCACAGGGTCCTCTTCTATGAACCGTGATCCAGACTTAGGTTTCCATTTGCGGATATTCGAGCTCAGATACCTGCAATAGGCTTTGCTCTGAAGGGCATCACCCATCTAAGCTGTCACAGTTACAGTAAAGCTTTCCGTCAATATGAGACGAAATAGATCGCTTCGAACCTTTCTTTCCGCGTACAGGTAAAAAAAAAGGCACAATTTTGATGACACAATCGTTCTCCTGTTTATAAAAGTCTTATCTAAAGGCTTAATATGATAATTAATTTTTTTGTTAAAGCGCACGTATATTACGTGCGCCTTCCGTGGCTCTTAAAAACTACATTTTGAGGACATTCTTTGAAATCGTGTTCGGTAATATCGCAATAAGGTAGGCTGCTATGCATAAATTTGAGGCATTTATTCTTTGTTTAGCCGTATTGGGGACGATATGGCCATACAACTTTGCTTCGAATTCTAAGTCCAGAAGCTGCGTGCTTGCCCACGCTGAGGGTGTTTCGATTGAAGAAGAGTCTCTTAACAATGCCAGGTCGTGGAACTCCCATCCGTATTTTGATATGGCACCACTGGGTGATGATAGCAATGGGAAAGGGGCGTGGGGCTCATACCGACCTGGAGTGTATTTCGGAATGAAGCAAATCGGCACAGCAAGCGCCTTATCGTCTACTTCATCCCCATCAGATCCTAACTCTACCAAATCTAGCGCACTAGGGGCATCTCCGGTCACTGGTATCTTGTGGGGCACGTCTAAAGAGCACCACAGGTAGGTGATAATACTGATCTATATAGGGCTATATCACTGTATCAAAAGAGTTGTATACAATGTGTAGTAGCTCGTATTTAAGCTTGAGTCCACGTTTATCCTATATTTGATTGTTGTGGGCGTGCAGTGTAATGATTATACTCATAAAGACCCTCAAACATCCATCGCTGTTATTCACACATAGGAGCCTGAGGCACGATGCGCACCACGACGAAGTGACATCTTTCCAGTGGATAGAGCACGATGGCAGAACTTATGGACAAGAAGAGATTAAGGACGGTGACATGGGACTAAGTATCTCTGCATCATTCATTACCAAAGCAGCTTCTACCAGTGCTGGAAGTACGGTCAGTAATACCAGTAATACTGCTGAGGAGCACAGTGAGCAGTGGGAATGGGCCCAAAGAGTAGAGTTCCGAGAACTTCCCGCGGCGTCCCAAACGGGTAGTACCACCGCTAGCCTGTTCTTCTACCTGACATCTGAGTCCAGCCAAAATTTGGACGAAATAAATAAAGATACCGCTGTGGGTAATGATGATACCATCCGCACGTTACTGGGCGATGCCGTGAAAGTGCACGAGGTGCGGGAGGTGCGTATGAAAGGCGAATTCTTGGGTCAAGGTCAGGGCTAGAGGACTGAATGCGGTTTTTAACATTGGTATCATATTCTGTACTGGATGGTTCATATGCGATCTAGTGAAGCTCTATCACGCCCGTGGTCGTCGTGAGCTTACAGTACAACCATCACACTCATATGACTGTCAAACATCACCAACATCACCAATATCACTGCAGGTATACGAGAATAAGAAAGATGGCAGCAGGGGTGGTGGAGTTAGGCGTATGGAGATCCTCGGGACCAGCAAGAAGCTCGGGACTGGAAGGGAAAAAAAAGGAGAGGCGGAGGAGGGGGATGAAAAAGAAGAAAGAATTTTCACCCTTTCTTTCTCCCTGCACCCTCTCGCGAAACTCGGGGTGCTGGAAGCTGGGGCGGAGGACTTATCTCTCTCGTACGTCACAGCCGGGCCTGATACGGACATGCAGGTTAGTATGCTAAAAAAAAATGGTGAACTTCAGAGGGACATGCTAGCTCTGTGCCTTTCGAGATCTCACGTACTGTTGAAGTGCACTCAAAAAAAAATGGAAAGTGATTCTATCTCACACATGAGTATCATAGCCATTGCGCGCATTCATTGTGCTCATATCAGTGCCTGTTATCTGCATTTTTTATCTTTTCTGACACAGAGGGGGGTAGATCGTCTGAAGCGAGAGTATGCGCAAAATGCGATTCCAGCACATTTCTTGAATCAGGACGCAGAGGGACGTGAAAGCAAAAAGAAGAGAAAGATTCAGCAAGAAGTAGGGAGCGATGGTGACAGTGATCTTAGTCCTGATTGGTTTGATCAAAATACGGGGTATCTTTCCAATCGCGGTAATAGTGGTGAAGGCAGTGCATTCGCATGTATTCAGGCCTCGGGTCCCGTAGGTGCGGGTCGCGGGTTTGTGCTAAATGCAGTACTACAGCTACACAGCCAACCCTGCTTCGCCGACAACAGTACTGATGGCACATGTACGAGGTTATCATTGGTACCCCGTGGAGGGCTATAAGTACACACTAGTGCATCTGTATTCAATATTGAGTCTTTCTGTAAAAGGCCTAGTTCTACATCCTTCAGTATTATCGCCACCCAATGCACTCATCATTCTTACAGTGACCCCAAACATGATTACGATATCGCAGGCCTCTCCGGGACGGCCTCTCCTTCGACTACCACTGATATTGTGGGACGTGCGATACATGCCCAGTCTCAGGCTTTTCGCGTTCGTTTTGAAGAAACGTTCGCTTTATCGTCAAAACTCGTTCCAAATAATGCTTCTAATGTTGGCGGTAGGGAATTCAGCGATAGAGATGTGGAGGCTGGTATGGCAGCCATGTCTTCGCTTCTCGGCGGTATCGGTTACTTCCACGGTGTGCCGCGTCTTGGCGATGCGGTGGACGTGCGCACGGGAGATCACGCCGACCCCATGGGCGTCCATTCCCACATTGGTGCTGATGGGGTTTCAACAGAGCCAGTTTCTCTGATGTCTGCAACGCCCAGCAGGACAGCTTTTCCCAGAGGATTTTTATGGGACGAGGGGTTTCATCAATTACTAGCAGCGCAGTGGGATGTTAAAATCACGGTTCAAGTTCTGTCCCATTGGTTAGGTGCCATGTACTCGCATAATGGCCTCGGGTGGATCCCGCGTGAGATGATACTAGGTCACGATGGATCCAAACGCGTACGTACCATATCCATACTCTGCAATTTTAACACGTCGTGCGTATACGCATCACTATCATAACCATACCAACACACTCCACTTTATCAACCCCATATTGATGTCCAAAGGTGCCTGAAGAATTTATCACTCAGCGAGTCAACATAGCCAACCCTCCCACTCTTTTGCTAGCGGTGGAAGCACTTCTCAATAAGCGAGAAGGGCATCTTCGTCACACATCTAATACTGATGGTACTGGTGACAGCGATCAGGCAGAGGAAGAAGAGAAGGGAGTAGGTTTTGGAATCAGCAAAAAGAGCAAATCTGTTATTGACATTGGTACTGAAGCATCATCATCATCGTCAGCAGCAGCAGCAGCAGCAGCCGAAGAATTGGCGATAATCGACGCATTTCTCGCAAGATCGCGGGGCCCTTTGCAGCAGTGGGTGGACTGGTACGTGCTATATGCAGAGAATATAGTTGATGTTAGCGTATCCATAAAGCCTTGTCCACTCATTTCATACTAAAGTCCAGCTCTATCAATTCAACATGAAAAGGTTTCTGGTTACCCAGAAGGGTACTCATCCACCCAGAGAGTCCGGTATCTCGCCCGAGACTTACGCATCTGAGAGGTACAGATGGCGAGGTCGCAGCGCTCAGGATGGAAAGGTAGTGCCTAACACCTTGGCAAGTGGGCTGGATGACTATCCTCGTTCAGCGTATCCGCATGAAATGGAAGCGCACGTAGATCTGCACTGCTGGCTAGTCAAGGCTGCTCAGGTCATGAGCAGATTAGATGAGATCACCGGTTATGATAGTGGTACTCGCTCTGCTAGTGGTAGTAGGGACGTGGGAAAAACGTACGCGGCACTTCAACAAGATCTGCTTACTTCTCTGGACCAAATACACTGGCACCACTTACAAGGGGCCGCAGGGAGATATGCGGATATTGGCGTGGCTGGTGCAGCTGGACAGGACGTACGTGCCAGGATATATTCAGTTGACTTTGTAATGCTATATATATCTATAGTCCATGAACATACTTCATGTGCATACTTCGAACTAATCATGTCATCGGACTTTTTTTTCGCAGGTGCTTGTACAAGGCATAGTCATTCGCTGCGATTCGAGTCTTTCAGGCGGAGGCCACAAAGACATTTTGGTGCCTTTGGAGGTGATACAGGCTAAGGGTAAGGACTTAGATCAAAACTCTCTGTGCCCTAAGTCCTACCCGAGATTTCTGTATCCGATGGGGGATGGTTTGGGTGGCTATCTTATGCAAGAGCAGTATGTGGTGCCTGGTGAACAAGAAGAGGGCGGGGGTGCATTGGCCCTGCAGCCATTACTGCGCACGGGATACGTGTCGATATTTCCTCTATTACTACGTTTAGTGGATGCTCAGAATAATGATGGGTCTGTAAATCCCAAGCTAGAAACTCTCTTAGACCTTGTATCCCCCCCTTCCGATTCCGAAAAAAAGGAAGAAACCAGTGGAAATAGGTTCACGCTTTGGTCGGATTTCGGACTGAAATCTATGGCGCAGGAAGACATGTTCTATCGCAGGTTAGTAGTTGATCTGCAGAGGACTATAGCTCATTTGAACGTTTTGATGTAGCTCTATCTGATGCATGCGAATTACTGTAAGCACAATCATCGCACTCACATGAACCTTACTCTTCATCACTCTATCGCAGAAAAAATGCACCAGGGGATGAGCCGTACGTTTAATTTTTGAGGACTGTATCTTGATGTCATGGTTATAAAATTCAATGCCGATCGATTCATGTAAAAGATATGATCTGATTCTATCGCATACTAGAGTATCGTGAACATTACATCAGTACATCTATCTCACTAAAAATGATTGTTGAACTTCACCATTGCAGGTATTGGCGTGGGCCGATTTGGATAAATTGCAACTATCTCGCGGCAGCAGCCTTAAAACACTACGCGGTCACTCCTGGGCCCTCCCAGAAACGTGCGGGTTTATTGTACGTGTAAGGAAGAGTGAACTTGAGGGTAGGGTTGCCGCGGGCTTTCGAAAAAATATAATCATCTTACTAAAGCTGGCCACGCCTGCCCATACTATCAGATATACGCGGCTCCGAACTGCCTTGCTGAGGACTATACTTGGAGAGTACCATCGTACCGGTCATTTCTGGGAGCAGTACGACGAGCGTACGGGCGAAGGCATGAGAGGGCACCCTTTTTCTGGTTGGACTGCTCTGGTGCTGAATATCATGGCAGAGAAATACGACTAGGTTTTGTTAATGTACAGATATTAAACAAATACACAAATTAAATCATCATATCTCTTTCTGAACGACTGATCAAGGAGTGATAAAATCGAGCAACAGGAGGAAGATCGCAAGTCCCACACTCATAAAAACCACATTCCTTCCGTGGGCTTCCGAACGTTCCAGGGTAGTCTGCAGTTCCTGCCCACTGTCCTTCACGGCAACGGCTGCGGAGCGCCCTTCATCCTGCATCTCCTCCACTACCCCGTCTTGCGTCTGCAAAATTGTCACGAATTCAACCAAGAGGTTGCTCACCTAAAAACGTGCGATTTATGTACGATTCATGAGTGTAGGTGGGTCTTGTGAGAATTGCATACGAAGCCATTACTTCGTCAGTATATTACGCACGTCAAAGTTCGAATACATTCCATATTTACGCACCTGGTGCACAGATTTCTCCATAGTAAGTGCATGCTGCAACTCTTCGGAAAACTTGGTATGCATAACTTTGGCTTCCTTGAGAAGGACTGCCTTCTGTCGTTTGGCTATGCTATCGTATTGTCGAAGCTTTACCGCTGGTGCCTTCGTACCTATGACGTGCGATGGTGGTGTTTCGGGTTCATTGAGAGAGTGATAATTGTAATGTTCATAATTAAGGGTGTCGCAGAGCTACATGAGACCTTTCAACTGGACCATGAAAAAAAAAACTCAATACAATACTAATACCACACACGGTTAAAGCCCTCCAAACATCGACCTAAACGTACGTACCCTCGAACCTCTTCACAAAACTCTCTGAAACGAATGATTGCCTTACGCCAATCTGTCTTTTATCCTCTATATCTCTTATATCTTCGTCGACAGGGGATTTAGCATGGAATAATGAACGAATATTGCTTGAATTCTTCTCGCTTGCGTTGGTAGCATTTGTATCATTACTGGTATAAATGTTATCATTGTCATCGTGTGCATCCCTATTGTCATTAAAGGAACCCAACGAACCATTCTCCCCAACATCGGGAAAGAATGCAAAAGGATCCCGCGCCTCTCTTAGCCTCTTCCTTTCCTTGTTCATGATCTGGGTCTTCTTAGTGAAAATGCCCTTTAAATATCAATGTTTGGGGGAGATTATTAGTATGATGGTTATACTGCATTTCACGAGAACCAAAAATGTGACAGTAATAGATAAGATCTTTCATGAGGATCACTCCATGTTATGCATGATAGTCATGGTATAGAGATAAGACATCTGATGATCACTAAATACACGCACCAGACGGGCTGTAAGAAAGGCGAGGATCTCCTGGTAGTGCGATTTGCTAGCGATATTCGTGGTATTATAGAGGCCATTGTCATCTGCAGTGCTGTTGCACCCTAGTCGAGATACCATCTCTTTCATCTCTTTCAGTTCGGCTCCTACTGCTGCGATGAACGATGTGACCTCCTGGCTCAAATCGTCTCTATCGCTTTCACTCATTTTTGCATCGCTCTCGCCCGTTTGAGATACATAATTAACATGATAGCCCACAAACTCCGCAAACACGCTCTTTAGCAGGCCCTCAAAGGTCAAGATCTCTACGAAAATCTCTCCGGATTTCAAAACGAAAGGAGATGTCACTTTCCGACCCTTTTTCTTCAATAGTGTGCTACCAGCATAATTCTTATGATCTTGCCCAGTGATAGCATCTCTGAACTCGAATGTGCGGTCCATACTGATAAATTTGTTTGCTTTGTGTGACAAGACGTGCAATATACTACATCCGTACGGCAGGGCTTTCTCAGATCGTCAAATGCGCGTCACACTATATCATTAAGAGATTACAGTGATGTTCAACCTTTTCACATTGCTCTTTTGCGTAGCCTCAGTGCATAGTTTTAGGCTACCACGCCATTATGGTGCTGTTCAACGCAAAATCGTGAGCAGAATCAAGCAATATCAGAATCAAGCGTCAAATACAGCCCTGAGCCTGTCTCAGAGTCCTGTGTCCATCACTGACGGGGAACGGGTGCAACCCGAGTCGGGTGAGGTTATATACCCGGAAGATATCTCCAGCGAATGGGAAGTAGATTGCTATTCGCGACCTGTATTGATGGACGACGGAAAGAAGCTTTGGGAAGTACTAATCACAGACAGTACAGGTAATTTCAGGTATTTAAAGACGCTGCCCAACAATTTAGTGAACTCGAGGAACCTGAGGAAGGTGATAGAAGAAGTAATGGAAGAATCTCCTGTTCGGCCCACCACTATCCGATTCTTTCGATCACAAATGTTCAACATGATCAGCATCGCTTTGCAGGTATGTGAATAGTCGGACTTCAAATGGCAATTGATCTATACCATTGCGATACCATACAATGTTTTAGGGCTCATTTGAGAGCTGCAATGTATGGTATCACTACCATCGCACTCAACCAGTATACTCATTGTGACGTGCTATAGATGTATCACGACCATTGCACCTAACCATCATACTCAAATTGACTACATTTCATCCATTATTGCTTGCACTACAGCCGCTAGAAGTGGAAGTAAAGCCCTCTCGAAGAGTGTGCAACCTGCTCATGTGGTTGCAAGAAAGGGAGACGTACATCTACCCCAAGATGGAGGGCTATAATCCGCAGTTGCGTCAGCAGACCATCATGGATCTAGATATGTGCGTATTGTAGGTAATACCTATCTAAACGTTTGAGATTTTTCTTGATAGACACTTCAAGAAAATCATTCTAATAATTCCCATCACCTTAACTTCTATATATTATAACAGTAATCAACCTGACCGGCTACCAGACGTTCTGAAGGCGGAGTCGTATGCCTTTGTAGCCTTGCCAGCAGAAGTATTCTTCGACGGACAGGTTCGTGATGTAAGAGCTATACAAGAGTGATGTTTAGCGGTTAGTGAGATATTGCAGGCTCGGTTATCTGATTAAGAAGTACGTCATCAATTCAGCATTTCTCCTCAAATATTGTTATTTTTAGGTGACGAAGGATAACTGTGGCAGAGGGCGTATGGTCCCGATTGCTGACCTGCCGAAGGAGGGCTGGATCCACGGAATCACTCTTTTCTCGAAGCGGTCAGAAGCCGTGGCTGCCTGGATGGCCGGCCTGGAGATATCCCATCTGCAGGTGAGTGCGTAAAAGTCAGAGGATATAATCCCTTTTACCATTGCTACACTATTTATCGTTTGATGGCTCGTTATGTAGCTTTTATTAGCTGTACCGTACTAGACCATAATATAGAATGTAGAAACGCAATCATGTTACTTATACTGACCTCTATTTTTTTGACTTTTTTTTTGATCTACAACTGCAGGCCAATTTGCTGTCTAGGGAGCTCATGTTGAATACCGATATATCTACTCAGTTCGTTGTAGCTCCGCTAATGGACGCTCAGACAAGAGAAGCGCAAATATTCGAAAAAGGAAAGGCCACCTCGTACGGCTATCATTTTCTGAGTGTGCAAGCTGAGCCAGATTCAGAAGAAGTTGATGGTTTCTGGTTGCTGAGGCAGTTTGCGGATAAGCTGTGATTTGCCGAGTATTAGATTAGTTGGAGTGTTTGTATACATATTTAGTAAGTGTTTTGTTTACAAAAAGAAATTTAGACTATTTCTTTTATCTTTTTATTGTCAGTTAAATTATCGTGCATCATCATCCCGCAGGCATTACACCGAGAGTCCGGGTGCGAGAGTGCCGAGTGCCCCCAATGCCTTGGCCTGCGTGCAGTAGCGCGGTGTATGTGTTATCAGAGGGTTGGTTCGGATGATTGTGTTATGTCTATTGTAGGATATCGAAAAAAAACACAAAAGACATACCTGAACGTCCTCTGACCCTTCAGCCGCGGCTTTGGTAAGAGCATCCAGTAGGGGCTATAGTGTGTGCATAGTTATTTTAGAAATATGTGGTTACTACAGGGTTAGAGTCATACACATGGACAGAAGGGCAGAATATGTAGACGTGCGAACTCCCTCACCTGATGCGCTGCCATTGTAGTGCGGTTGCTAGAGTCAGATCCAAGCGACCAAGCTAAGCTACAGGCCTTTAGTTTTACATCACTGGCAGTCGCAGTTGACTCCACACACGCTGCAAGCGCTGGCACTAGCCCTGTGGCTGCACAGACCAACGGCTTGTTCTCCGCTGCTACGGTAAGATTGAGAAACAGACCAAGAGCGTTACTTCGTAATGGTTCTTCCGTAGCGATTACTTTGGATACCGTATCTGCGAACTTTAGTGGGTCCCCGTCGGACAGCATGCTCAGCCGGTTGGTGGGAGACACGGCTAAATTCTATTATATGTATATATAAAAAAGGGGGAGGTATGAGTACGTAAATTGTAAGAGTCATAAAATATCATAAAATCCCCTAGACATGGATATGGCACGAGAGCTATATCCACTGTCGTTAAGCAAATATCAAGCACAAATCTATAGCACGTACTTGCAACACTCCGCACGCCCGGGAACGATTATCGGTCGCTCCTGATCCAGCAGTACATGCCTCTCCCTTCAGTACTGTGAGCAGCGCCACGATGAGTTCTTTGCATTGCCCTAGCGCATCTTGAGTAGTTTCGGATAGGGAGAGGTTGACGACAGCTCCAAAAGCCTTTTGTTTGGCTTCATTTTTCCCAAACCTGATAGTACGTGCCAACGCTGGTATTAAGGCAAGATCGGCACTAATCATGTCTGCATGACATTCTTTGGCTCCCGCCAGGTTTTGCATAATCACACAGCACTTCATCACGGCTTCGTCTGTAGGTTTATCCTCTACAACTTTCTTAGCATCAACACTATTGTTCGGAATATTGGCAGACATAAATGCCACCATTGCGGACAATAGACCCAATGATGGCTGCGCCATGCGTGCTCTATTGGCCTGTAATACAGACACGTTCCATAGCACTCCGCAAGCTTTATTGCGCAAGTCAGCACCACCTGCGGGGCCAGCGTCGCTAATGGCTTCCACCAGCGCCTGTGGTATAGCATAGTGCAGTGAATCGGTGGAAGAAACGTGGACAAGGAGAGATTTGAGTATGATGGTGACGTACGATAGATCATGGAATGCAGTGTGGCGAGTTGTAATGATGTCCACACATAAGGTAGAGCTCAATAGAATAAGAGGATATATATATATATACCTGCATTAGACCTATCTCTTCTCCCGCCAGTATAGCTTTATTCTCCACTGAAGAAGATAGGTTCACGAATATCCCACATATCTTGACCCTTCGATCTTTGTGCTCTGTCGCATTGGAATCTTTCATTAGCTGCGTGTTGCAATAGAAAAAATAAGAATACAGGGTGTAAGAGGTATATGAGTGCGTGATGATCAACATAATGCATATCTATTCAGACGAGCATGTCATTATAGCACCGCCTTCACCTGCACAAGGGATGCCACTAATCCAGGGACAGCAGCGATATCAGAACGGTTTTCACTCGCTAGCGTGAGGTAGTATCTGCGTGACAGTGATGGATGTTCGAGGGCATATGAGTGCGATGATTGCGCGTTATTTAGGTTTATGAGAGACACGCCTTTCTTCATAGGTCCGACATCACTCATACATACACGATGATCAACGCCTTGCCCGCTATATTATCCCTTGCATCTAGTAACATGTCAGCCAGAGAGGCCACTAGGCCGTCTTGAGCAGCTACCACAGTTCTGTTAGCTCCGCAAGTGCTGAGGTTCCATAGCACTCCGAGGGCCCGATCACGCAAACCTTCCGCTTCTTCCGACTGGGGCGCCATCAGCAGATTTATCAACGCCCGCAAAAGACCAGTATCTGAAGCGGTTTCACCAAGCTTAGGCTGCGCATCTTGGGAAAGAGATACATTATGTAGCACGCCTAGTGATCGGTTCTTGGCTTCAAGCTTCTCGTCATCGCTATTCAACACCTTTACCAAAGCAGACACGAGACCAACTTCTGGGTTAATGATTTCCACTCGATTGTCAGCGCTCACACTGAGATTCCAGAGCACCCCTATCGCTGCCACACGACTGTCTCCCGAGGTGTCTTCGATAATGGTTTTGGCGAGCATGGCTAGGAGGCCTAATTTTGGATTTACCAATTCTTTCCCATTTGATTCGTCTTTTGACAGATTTGAAATTTCCCAGAAGGTGGCTAACTGGGTGTCGTTATCTCCACCATCGTTGGCATCACGCAATTCGGTTACGAGCGAGTTGATCTGTGATGAACCACCTACGACAGGTTTTTCTTTGGCGGCACCTCCGGCTTTGCAAGCCGGAGGAAGGCCTGCAAATAGCCATATTTTATTTTGGCGATATTTGAGTATGGTGACATGTATGAGGTTTCTTATACTGTAGGATGATATAGAACTTGAAAGGACCTACTACACTCAGAATTGAACGCAATAGCCATGGTATAACCCTCTAAACATTCTATTTAACATACCAGAGGAAGGTCCACTGCTCACTGCAGGAGCAGCACCAGAAGCAGATATAGGAGCAGCGGGCGGGGTAGCCTTTGCAGCGGCATCAGCAGCCTTCTGGAGACTGAGTCTCTTTTCCTTGGCAGCTGCGAGCGCTTTCTCCATGGCTGTGTATAATTGGTGATTGGGGAGTAAGTATGGTATAGAGGAGTGTGACAGCATATGTGTATAACATACATGCACACATACCCGGTGTCATGATGGAATCGATCTTCTCTACAGTCGGCGCCCTCCACTCAGACTTGTTCTTCAGCCTCTCAGCATTGTGGGTTTTGCAGACCATGATCATCTTCTCGGAGCCGTATTCCTTCACTCGGAAAGCGTCGCTAGCTGTAAGGCTGCTGCCACAATCCTTGCACTTCGCACAAGCGGAATGGATTTTACCATTGAAATTGATTTGACGGTCAGCTGCGTATATAGACTTCGTGCACACCCAGCATTTCTCCGTAGCTGCACCAAACATGATTATTGATATTATTTGAAGCTTAGAATCTTAATTTGCTCGACCGTAACTCTTACACAAGAAGCACGTCAAAAACGTGGGAAGATCCGATCCAGCTCCAGTTTAGTGTTGAGCTGATTGTGTTCTACCCAATTAATATCAAAACCAACTAGTTTGGATTTCTTAGCCATTGGGGTCTTTCTTGTGTGTGTTGAGTTGTTTGTCCTTTTTCTTAATACTGTAGCCGTAAAATGGGAGATTGGTGGAGAAGCGCTAGATGTACTTATGTCGACATTGTAGTGAATGAAAACGCCGCTATCAGTACCCTTCGCGAAGTGGGGTATCTAGGCTGCATCCACTTTAGTGACATGAACCCTGAGTTCACTCCAATGCAGAGGGCTCATGTGGCTTCGATCCGCAGATGCAGGTATGTCTATAGATAATTGGGTCTAGCTTTAGAGGAGTGTAGTTCTACACAATTGTTGTAGTATTCAATATATATATATAAGTGATTACGAAGATGTGTCCTAGTTATATCGTTTTTTCTAGCCATTACAAACAACAATCGTACGCATACCAACCCTTACGTTTAACCTTGATCCATTTATACAGCACGATCGAGCAGTCCTTACAGTACCTTCGCAATGAGATCGAGGCCCTCGGCATCCACATTCCCGACTACGATCCCTCCGAGAGCGACTATAAATCACAGGGGGGGCAGTACTTGCTTGAAAAGATGGGAAACGAAGTGACCAGCATGGCATCGTCAGTGCGAGAACTTTCTGACCATTCTTCCGCCCTGAAAAAGACGTACATCTGCAATCTAGAGTACTACTACCTGATGGTGGCTGGCCAAAACATTGTGCACAAGCGGGTGGTATTCAGTCCGGATACAGCTAATACACTACGTAGCGGTCTGGATAATATAGGGAAAAAACCTGCGATGGAACTTAGAGACCTGAGTCGTGGCGGTACCAGTAAGTCTACTTCGACATCGACTGCAGTGGACAAGCGGTTAGTGACTAAACATCCTAGCTTAATGACACGAGTTCCCCGATTCGACAATTCTAGTAGTGCGAGTGACAGCAGTCCTGATTTGGAAGGCGGTGAAATCTCTGATGGATCATTAATATATAATGATCAACATATGTCCCAACATGAGAATATGCGTAGCATGACCTTCAGCAACGTCAGGTATGTGCAAATGCATGTAAAAATGCTAATGGCTTTCGCTCTCTACCGCCATTAATACAGTCGAGCTGATCGGCCCTTCTCCAAAAATCCTTCAGTGGAGTTCTGCATGAGAATGAAAGAGTAACATTCGAACGTATGTTGTTCAGGTATGTAAATCATACTATAGGCTTGGAGTGGGTACTAGAAATCGTCACTTCATAAATGTTATCCAACCTTGTGCTAATAGCATCCCTGTTATGACGCCCGCTACAACACCAACCGTATCCGCATATGTCAAAGGGTTTCAAAGGGAAATGCTTTGGTCAAATTCGCCTCCATGAATAGATTCGGCATGGATGCCCCAGAGCTGAACGTGCGAGTGGGATTTCTAGTACGTGGTATAGAATCTATAGCGTGGATGGACAGTGGGGATGTTTCTTCGAGTCGTTATGTGTTTCTGATAAAACATGCGCTTCCATACACTTCTACCCCTGCAGGTGTTTTACCGTGGCGAAGCCCTTGGCAAGAAGATTCGTACGTCATGGATGCACGGGATGGTCTTGAGAGAGCTGCGTCATCTATCTTCGTATTCATCATAAACCCAAACCCATTGTACTATGAGCATACTTATAACAACCCCATCCAAACACCACAGACCTTATATGTGATGCGCACGGGGCAAACAGATACGATTTGTCATTTTTGCACTCGGAATCACACCTCAAGGCTGCCACGACTGCTAAACGTGCTGAAATCAACGAGGCGTCAGTGTTGCTTGTAAGCGAGATTATGGGGTTGGCGATGGAGGCATAGCCATTTCACCCATATTAATATCCATTTTCTTTCTCCTGTGCACTACAGGCTAAATCTTTGACTGAGTTGACAAACCAAGCTCTGGCTGCAAGCATTGATCTGAGTATGCAACAGTGGCTCGTCCTGCGGGAGAAGGGGGTGTACGTGCTATAGATGCTACAACATTGATTGGATGTACACGCTTGAAGTTCATATCCTTATGAACGTGCTATATATAGCACTGGGAGGGAGGTTCATGCCAACCTGATCAGGGCTGGAATGTGATCGTATGGCTACGACTTGTACTTGGAATGTTCTCTCGCACCGATGTGTATTCTATTGGGTTCCCTCTTTCATAAGCAACGCTGACCCCACTAAACGTACACCTCCATCATTTTTTTTAACCAGGTACGGGATCCTCAACACGCTGCGTCCGCTACACCACGAGAAGGGCTACGCTCGCCCCTCCGAGGTAAGCGTATGAATGTGTGTTGTACGTATGTGCGACAGGTGTGTTTCACGTGTTGCTTTATGCTGCTCTTTATGGTTGAGAAACGTACTAATACGGTTCCGCCATTCTCTCTTCGCGATGTTCCTAAAAATATGACATTCCTCCCGTCTTACCTCAAACACACTCTCAGCCTGCACTGCCGGATGATAATAGCATCAATACCGAGATTGCAGGTAATACTGACAACGCTGCGATCGCAACCGAGGTCAAGACTACGCAATTCTTGCAAGGCAGGGGTTGGGTGTTGGACAACTCCATCAACGACTGCCGCGCAGCCGTCGAGAAATCCCACAAAACGTGCGGGGTACCAGGCACAGGGTATTTGACTGCTGTCATAGGTAAGTGCGTAGGTATGTGTATGTAAGCTAGGGCTCTGTCTTAGGCGCCACAGTTGCTTTCTCAGTATAGGCAGCTAATACTAATATTCTGAATAATCATAACCATCGCCCCTGCTATCGGAACACCCCATCTTATGACTGCCGCTACAGGCGAGTGGCCGACTGCACCAACCCACTATAGCACCAACGAGTACACCGTTGCGTTTCAGGAGTTAGTGAATACGTACGGCATCCCACGTTACAGGGAGGTCAATCCTGCGCTGTTTGCCGCGGCTACCTTCCCCTTCTTGTTCGGGGTTATGTACGTGCTATGCGTGCTATAGCGTCAGGAATATCGGTGTTATCGGCGTTGGAATGTGCAAGAGTGATAAAGCTCCGCACTCTCATTCCAGAGGACGTGAAGACGTGTCATGTCACCTACATCCTAACCTAACAAGCACTACCCAACACCGTGCATAAGGTACGGGGATATAGGACACGGCGTAATCCTCACCATTGGTGCTCTGTACGTGCTATATATTATAGCATTGGTGGGAAGTGCACGCATCTTGTGGATTCTCATACCAACCGCAACCTGATCAGGGTTAGAATTAGGATCGATGGCCGCGATTTTTTTCTTGAAACGCTCTCTCGTACCAATGTAAGTCCTGTATATTCGTTTGTCTTCGATCAACATTGACCCCACCAAAACGCACAATATTCCACTTGTACGATTCCACCGCACGTCATCTAGGCACCTGCTTCTCACTGCGCCCAAAACAGGGAATCGGCAGGAGGAGAAGAAAACGTACGGGAACGATGACATGGTGAAGTCTCTGTACGTGTTCAAGATCTGGTGCAACTCTACTACTCCCTTGGCTATAACTCTATTATGAACTTACAGCACAAATATCGCACCAACGGTGTCTGTCCCTGGGACGCCACTATTTTCACTACCTCAGATACATGGCACGTTATATGCTGGTGGGCATGGGCCTGTGCGCCATATTCTGCGGCATGGTCTACAACGACTTCTTCGCCCGTACGTTATTACAAGT
>JACLAB010013459.1_pt1 | contig 24484 bp, 16 predicted proteins | sample 8027921 | NCBI WGS metagenome assembly JACLAB01 (sample SAMN15725117, study PRJNA655200) | protist metagenome | isolation source: fluorescence activated cell sorting (FACS) single amplified genomes of... | place: USA: West Boothbay Harbor, Gulf of Maine | collected 2000-07-19
TAACCGGGAGGATCTTCGACGAAGATGGCGTGAAAGAGTGGCGAGAGGAAAGGTGCTCGGATACGTGTTTGCAAGATGAAAGCGGATGTTTTAAAACGAAGTGGTTACCGATATTGAGTGAATTCGTGAAAGGTTTCGAGACGGAAGACGCGATGGAGACGCACAGATTTGAAAAAACCGGAGAGGTACTGGCGGAAATTGTGTTTTCTTCTTCGAGTAGTAGCGATGGTGATAGCGATATTGAAGACGACGACGATAGCGATACGTCCACATCAAACGCGTTCAGCATTGTAGACGAAGAAACGAGGTACACGATTCGATTAAACCGAACGCATTTTGGAGGCCAGAGAAAGCTCGCTCGCGCTACCGGTAGACAATACTCTACGGAGTGGGAGGGCGAGAGCGAGCAAGACTACTGGAAACGGTTCGAACGATCGGTACAACTCCAACACGCCGTCGATCAAGCCATAGTGGATATGAAAGATGACAAAGATGACGGTGTGCCAAAAAAATTTAGCGTCCAAATTGATTCCTCTATCAAACCGTTCCCGGCGGTTGGCTACACGTACAACTTGGGTGGTATAATCGCCGCGTCGTTTATCGGTTTTGTTGGCACCATAGCGTTTCAGTCTTCTGCTGTATTAGTCATGAAAACCATAGTCGTAGAAAAGGAGTTAAAATTAAGAGAAGGGATGAAAATGATGGGCTTGACTGATTTCACGTACTGGTCGAGTTGGTTAGTTACGCATTGGGCAGCCTCTATGATTACAGTGACCAGCATGACTTTAGTTGGAATCTATCCGTTTGAGTACACGAATCAATGGTTTCAGTTCTTGTTTTACAGCGTGTGGGTGCTATCGAACATTTTGTTCAATTTTATGATCACCACGTGGTTCGATCGAAGCTTGGTTGCGACCATTGTGTCGTTGTTTATTTACAACTTGTCCATACAACCGTCCACTCAAATACGAATTGTCGCACCGGAAGGTTCTGCCGCGTGGCTTTGGACGTGTTTACTCCCAGCTGGGTCTTTAAACATGTGGGGTCATGTGCTCTCGCAGTTGGAGTTAACCAGAGATGGTATCACCGCTGAAACGTGGTCAAAATCAGTCGTCGAAAACGTCGACGTGAGCGCGAGCTCAGTTTTTGCCATCACTGTTTTCAACTGCTTCTTTTACGGGTTTATGACGTTTTATTTCGACAACGTCTTGCCGAAAGAGTTTGGTCAACGAAAACCTCCGTGGTTTTTGTTTACGAAAAGTTATTGGTTTCCCACGACGGAAGTGCATTTGTTAAAGCATAATAACAATAATAACAATAATCAGAGCGAAATAGAAATGAGACAGCGGTATTGTGAACCGCTACCAGAGGAAAGCACGGAGTCTATATCCGTCGAAAATTTACAAAAAATTTTCCCGAACGGCGTTTCCGCGGTGGACAATTTATCCGTCGCGTTCGTTCCTGGACAAGTCTCGGCATTATTAGGCCATAACGGCGCAGGGAAAACGACAACGATTAATATTTTGACCGGCGCCATGGCACAAACGGCGGGGAAAGCGACCATAAACGGTTTTGATGTCGCCACGCAAATGTCTTCCATTCGTCTTTCATTGGGTATTTGTCCTCAATTTGATGTTTTATGGCCAGTTTTAACGTGCCGGGAGCACTTGAAATTGTACGCTTCTCTGTCTCAAAATAAAGATGTGATGACGGATTTAGACGAATCGATCGAAAGCGCGTTGCGTGAGGTAGACCTTTTGAATAAAATAGACGAACAGAGTAAAAACTTATCGGGCGGTATGAAGAGAAAATTGTCGTTAGCGTGTGCATTTATAGGTGACCCGTCGATTGTATTTCTAGACGAACCTACGAGTGGGATGGACCCGTACTCTCGGAGATTCATATGGGAAGTCATTCGAAAACGAGCGCAAACGGGCAAGACGATTATGTTAACCACGCATTTCATGGATGAGGCTGATTTATTATGCGATCGAGTTGCGATTATGTCTGCCGGGTCATTGGCGTGCGTTGGAAGTCCGGTATTTTTGAAATCCAGGTTTGGGAGCGGGTACACTCTCACGCTCGCGAAAGACCTCGACAAAGAGAGTAGCAGTAGGAATGGCGACAACTCGGCGCAATACTTAACCGGGTTGCAAAAAGAGGGTTCTCGAAAGGCCTTACATTTTGTCCGGAGCGTGGTAACAAACTCATCTTTAATTTCAGACGTTGGTACCGAAGTTACCATTTCCTTGCCGTTGGATGCGACGCATCTATTTGCAGAACTTTTGAAGAAAATTGACCACGAGTTACCGACGTTGGGATTCACCTCGTACGGGATCACGTGCACGACGTTGGAGGAGGTGTTTTTGAAAGTTGCCTCGAACGCGAAACATTTGTCAATTGAACAGAAAGAAAACGAAGAGCACGAGAGGCGAAAGCAACACTCGCGCGCGAACACGGACAGTATCGTGGACAAAGTACACGGCGAGAGCATGAGAGAAGCGTTCGTGGCGAACTATGAAGAGCGCGCAGAATACGTCACCGGTTCGAAACTGCTTTCGAGACAGATTCGATTCTTACTTTGGAAACGGTACTTGAACTGGAAACGGACGATAGTCACGACGTTTTTACAACTGTTGTTACCGTGCGCGTTCTTCGCCTTGGCTTTATTTTTGACGACGGTTGAATTCAAAAGAGATATCGTCTACAAACCCGTGACGTTTTCGCGGGGCGCGCATCTCGACGGGCGAGATATTTTAGCAACATATCGTAACAACGATGATATAGCGGATAAAGTCGTTCGCAATGCGTGGCCTGATCAGCGAACGCAGATTACGGAGGCTTTTGGCGAACAAATATCGTGTAGATGCAATTGCCCAGCGCCGAAGCAGGAGGCGTATTACGCCGCATTGACGTGCTGCATGAGCGATCCAACGCTTGTAAAACCGAAGTACGAAAACAATACCATCGCGAAGTTATCGAATGCGTGCGGATACACGGAAACACAAACAGAAGTTGTCGGTTTCGCCGCGAGAGATGCTCTTGGGAATTGTGCAAAGAGCCCGATTCATGGAGTCGATACCCAAATCAACAGCTCGTGCGAAGCGAGTGCGGACACTTCCTTCGACGGCACTTTGCTCGGTAAATTCGGCGACAAACAAAAACCGTGTAATTTGCGCCCATCCGGCGCCCCATGCGATGCAATTTGGGTTGACTCCTACGTCGATGAGAACGGAGCCGGGAATAAAGTTACCGGAGGCGTGTATAGACACACGTTGTACACTGATGTCACCGCTTTCCACGCTATAGGCGTGTCCACGAACGAAGCCAACACGGCAATTTTACGACACAGATCCGGGAACGCAAATGCGAAGATCAAAACCACTTTGAAATGGTTTGAATCAAAGGAAAAGTACGAAGATGGTGAGATTGTTGAAGAAGCGGACAATGCTCTCGTCCTCATGTTTACCGCGGTCTTCTCCGTCCTCGGCGCTTCGATTTTAACCGCTTCGTTTGCCGTTGTTCCTGTCAACGAAAGAGCGAACAATACGAAGCATTTACAGCTCGTCTCGGGCGTGAACAAGACCATGTATTGGCTGTCACACTTCATCGCAGATATGTTCCAAATGATTATACCGTTGATTACCATTACGATTGTTTTTGCTGGGTACAACGTGGAAATGTTCCGCGGAAGAATTGGAGACATCTTTGCGCTACTCTTCGTCTTCCTCCTCGCGTCTATTCCGTACGCGCACGCCGGTGGTTTCTTCTTTAAAACTGGATTCACCGCGTACGTAGGGGAAATTGGTATCGTTTCCTTCTTAGGTGTCATCACGACCATCGCGGGTATCATCTTGTATAACCTCCGAGAATTGAACGACGCAACGAAACAGGGCTCGGATATAAGCAAACACGTTTTTGCGTTGGTCGTCCCTCATTACTCCCTAGGTCGAGGTTTGTTCGATTTAGGCATGCTCAACGAGCAAAAGCAACGACAGATGTTCGATTTCGATTGCAATTGTTTGAAATTCGTGGAATCGGATTCGGTTGGCGAGACCATGTGGATGCATTATCTCTATTTGTTTGTCAATTTTGTCACGTTTACGTTCCTGGTGTGCGTCTTGGAAAGATTGGAATCCGTGAAAGGACGAAAACACATTTCCGAGTACAAAGAGGAGAAACGATTAAAGCGAATACGGAAGGCGGAAGAGAAAAACGAAAAGATTAGATTGGCGGCGGAAAGGCGACGAGGGGCGCGACAGAGCAGGGGAAGAAATGGGTTCACAGAGCGGCCGTCGTCGGCGTCTTTGGGTCTCGAAGAACAGCAATTATCGGAACAACAGTATCAACAGCAATTGACAACCGTCGCGTCAGAACAACCGGACGAAGAAGATGAAGACGTCGTTGCCGAACGACGACGCGTTCTCAATACCGAATCCAATTTGACCGCCAACGACGGCGTGATTATTAAAGATCTCGTCAAAAGTTACGGTTCAAAGAAGGCAAACGCAGTCGACCATCTCTCGGTTGGTATGGCGCACTCGCAAGTCTTTGGTTTACTTGGTGTCAACGGCGCCGGGAAAACGACAACGTTCAAAACAATCACCGGCGAGTTTGCGCCAACCTCTGGTGACGCACTCATTCGCGATTACACGAGCACAAACACCTCTTCCGGCACCGATCGTCGCTTACTTTCTATCTCCAACGACTTAACTGCCGCTCGACAAAGAATGGGATACTGTCCTCAATTTGACGGCTTACAATTAAACCTCACGGGGCGCGAACATATCAAGTTTTACGCGGCGATTCGTGGCGTGCCGTATGGCTCCATCGATTCCACCGTCTCGAAACTGCTCAACGAAATCCAACTCACCGACGCCGCCGATCGCATTTGCGGTACCTACTCCGGTGGTATGAAACGCAAACTTTCAGTCGCGCTGGCTTTGGTCGGCGCGCCTTGCGTCGTCCTTTTGGACGAACCAAGCACGGGAATGGATCCAGAAGCTAAACGATTCTTATGGGACGTCATCTCCGCGGCGGCAAAATCGAGGACGATCGTCTTAACCTCGCATTCCATGGAAGAGTGCGAAGCTTTGTGCCATCGAGTTGGTATCATGGTTTCCGGTCAATTCAGTTGCATCGGGAGTCTCCAACACTTGAAAAACCGATTCAGCGAAGGTTACTCCGTCACGGTAAACTTTGACAAATCCAAAAAATCCGAAGTTGTCGATTTCTCCTTGAAAGAACTCAAAGCCTCCATCGCGGAATCTCACATCTCGGAGTTGAAATTACGCGTCAACCACACGCAAAACGAAGACGAAATCAAGTTGTGGCAAGTCTTCGCAAAGTTGCACGAGGTGAAAACGAGCGGTTTAATCATAGATTACTCCGTCTCGCAAACGACGCTCGAACAAGTCTTCGTGAGGTTCGCTTCGAAGCAAGGCCAGTTGGAATAAAATAAAATCTCTCATCTCCCAACTCATTTAAGAGTACGCGTGAGTGAACGTGTGTGTATATATACTGTCATTGAATGTAATAAGAAAAGTATCAGTAGATTTCTCGAAGCGCTTCTTTCATCGAGGAGATGTGCTTCTTCGCTTCACAACTTGACACAACAACAAACTTTTAAGCACTTTTATATAAGAGAAAAAAATGTTCCCCGCGTTATCATCATCGTCTGCTTTGGTTCCCACCTCTTCTCTTCGACCAATACATGTAAAAAGGCAAACTTCGACGAAAAGAATGCGGCGCGTTTTCAAAACAACGAAAGCTCTTCTGAGTGAGAGTGCGTTTTCGTCTTCGTCATCCGTCAAAGTCGCGGAGTCAAAATCATCGACAAAAACGGATAACGAACACGAAAAACTCCAATCCGCTTTGACGTCTCTCCTCCTCTCCGCGACCATCTTCTTCACCTCGCCTCTCGTATCCCAAGCGCGTCTGGAAGGCGTGAACAACCCAAAACTTCTCCCGGATGGCCCTCAGTCCGAAAATCTCGTCATCGACGTTGCCGGGTATTTAACCCCTCGAGAAGTGAAACGTTTGCAAACTCGAGTGGAAAACTTACAGCGAGATACGGGCGTGAAACTGAGAATTCTCGCGCAAGCGTACCCACAAACGCCCGGGTTGGCGATTAAAGACTATTGGGGCGTAGACGACGACACGGTGGTGTTCGTCGCCGATCCTGGACTCGGGAATATTTTGAACTTTTCCATCGGCGCGAACGTCGATTTAGAGGTGCCGCCAAACTTCTGGACGAAGCTGGCGAACAAATACGGGACGAAGTTTTATTGGGCGGATAAAGGGGAGGAGGCGTCGATTGTCGCGGCTGTGGATGCCATTGAGTTTTGTTTGAACGAACCGAGCGGCAGAGCAAAGTGCACGACCGTTTTAGACGTGGATAAAGGCATAAAGGAGGACATGAAGAGAGAGGCGAAAACGAGCTCGGGAGGTTTCAATTTGAAGCTGCCGTTTTAAGTTGTGTAGATTTAATAAGAACGCGTTGTCATCCTAGTAAAGTGTATCATGTAAAGAAAACGTTTACGCTTTTTGTGCTTTAAATTTGCGATGTGTATTTAGTAGTATAGTATTGATTTACGAACGCAAACTTCTTCTCTCTCTTTCCGATTCCGAACACAAATCACACATCTCTTCTCTATCTAGACATAATACTGAAACACGTTTATTAACCCAAAATAGCCAACACGTCGTCCTCGGTGACAAACTTCCCTTTCGACCCGTCTTCGAACTCAATCTCCGACCCGGCGAAGCCGTTGATTAAGACCGAGTCGCCTTGTTTTACCGTCTTACAATCCGCCCCGACCGAGGACACGGACCCGCAAATCGAGGACCCCGGTCCTGCACTCGCGGAGGAGCTCATCAACAAAATACCACCCGCCGTTTGCGCCTCTTCTTGGTCCGGGATGACTAACAATCGTTTGCCGGTCGCTTTCAACTTTGACGGCGATAAACCACTCGCGGAAACGTGAACGACCGTCGATTTTCTTCTATTGTTTTGTTGGTTCTTTTGGTAAATGCTGCTCGTCAACAACGACGGCGTGGAGGATGATAAAGTAAACATCTCTTCGTTTTAATATGCGTGTGCGCGGGTAGTATTACGCAAAAAAGAGTAAAATTCAGACGTTACAAATAAACTCTGACGTGAATTTAATGCGTTCGAAGCGATCGAAAGTTCGCGCGTGTGCTTGCGGAACGTATTTTGTGACGTTTTCTTTTACTAATACGCGCTTTAAAGGGCAAATTTGGATAGAGAGAAACCTGTTTCTTTTTGCTTCTTTTCGAATGCTGAAAAAAATTTCTCTCGTGATGATGATGATGATGATATTATTATAATAATAAACAAAAATTCTGCAATATCAGAGAAGAAGATTTTACATCTCTCTTTTCTCTCTCTCTCTCTCTCTTTTAATTATTTAGTGCCCATCTCCGCTGGTATCGCTCGGGTCGTGAAAGTGAAACTTGCTCGCGCCCAAGGCGTTCATGACGACGTCGAAGATACCGAATTGACCGGCGGTTAAGGTACCGATCATGACGCATCTCGCGGCTAAACCTTGCGTGGCTAACTTGACCATACCAGTTTCGGCGATGATGTTACTCAAACGGGACATCATAGATCCAGTGCCACCGGCGCCGGCTTTGTTGATTTTAGACAACAACGTATCCGCCGGGTGGGAAATGATCGCCGCGGAGACGCCCGCGATGACGCCGGAACCTAAGGAAACGGATAAGTTTTCAGAGCTGGTGCATTCTTTGTTCGTTTTGCCCATGGCTTTGTAGATTTCGTCCGCCGCGGCGCCTTGAACGGCGAATTTCGCCATCGTGTACGGAATCTGCTTCGCGAGAATCGGACCGAAACCAGAATAAAACGCGTTGACGATGCCTTCTTCGCTCGCCATCTTCGCCATGGCCCCCGGCATGCTCGACGCGTACGACGGGTTGGACACTAATCGAATTCTCGTCGCTTCCAACGGGCACAAAAACACATCCGCGATAAACTCCGCTCCAGCCGCCGCGCCCAAATAAATGTTCGTCTTGTTATCCCACGCTTTTTGTTCTCCCAAAGTTTCCACGGCTTTGATTTTGAAGTACTCGACGCCGCCAAACTTAAACCAACCTTGGACGAAATAGCCAAAGCACGTCGGCGCTAAACCAGTCAACAACGCCCCGGCACCTTCCTCGGCGGCAATTTTCGACGCGCCGGAAATCATGCCGCTGTATTTACTCGGGTCCAATTGCATGCGCGTTTTCACCACGTCCACCGGCGTCAACGCGCCGTGGGTCACGCCGCAGCAAATACCGCCGGCGAGCGCGCCTCTCAGGAAGTAATCCAAACCGTACTCTTTCTTAGAGTGCGCGGTAAACGCTGTTGGATGTTTGAATTCAGACGACGAAGTCGAAGTCGACGTGACTTCTTTCGTCAGCAGCGTTTCCATCGTTTGCGAGGACGGTTGGTATAAGTCTCGGTTGACGAGCGGTAAGCGGAAAGAAGACATTTTGATGATCCTGATCCTGAGAGAAAACAAGCGAAAGAAGAGTTTGGTTGTTAGTTTCCAAAACCGATTAAAAAACGAGATCGGACGAAACGATCGTCTCGATATCGTTCAAATCGACGAACATATCGTCGAGTTTTGACGCCGGATCTGCCCCCGCTGGAAGATGATCTTTTGAAAAGAGAAGAGAATAAAAACCATCATCATCGCCTTAAAAAAAGGACGAATAATCCAAAACACATCATCATCATCGGAAAAAGAAGAGAGAACGAAAGAGGGAATAAAGAATACTCTCTGTGAATACGGGTGCGTGATCTCGAGAGAGAGAGACACGCACACACAGAGAGCGAGAACTTGGTATATGTATGTGGTATATAAACCTCTTTTTTCGCGTACCTTTGTCTTCTTTCGTAGAGAAATTTTATGTCGTTTTCTGATGAAAAGAAGATCTCTTTGTTGTTCTTATTTTAAGGCGGAAAAGTCTGTCTGTTGTTGGATCTCTGATTTTTGTTTTATACTAGAATTTTTTTGGAAGCGGGGGTTGCTTTTGTGCACTTTTTGCACGTGTGGGCTTTGTTTTGGAACCCCCACTCTTTTTTGTTTTTGAAAACCAAATCACTCAAATCGTTTTCGTTCATATTTCTCCTTTCGTATTTATCTTTTCTCGCGTTCGATGTCGTGAGTTGCTCGCGGGGTAAACCTCTTTCTCTTTCTCTTTCTCTTTCTCTTTCTCTTTCTTTTTCTCTTTCTTTTCCCCCAATTTTCCTAGTTTCAAGAACGAAGTGTGCATCCGTGAAAAATGGGAATGTTCCATGATGGACGTCTACCTCGTTCTCACCGTGGTTTTTGTTTTCGTGTGCTCCATCGCGCTCGGCGTCAGCGAGTCCATCGAAATGCGAAAATCAAAACGCGATTTCTTAAAGTACGACAGCGATTACTCCGGCGATTTGGATAAAGACGAAATGCGCGTTCTTTTAACGGATCTCAAAATCGAGTCCACGGAAAAAGTGCTCAAAATGATCTTCGACAAGTTCGATAAGAATCTTTCCGATTCGATCGATTTCGAAGAGTTTATCGAAGTCGGTATTTGGATTCACAACGAGCTCCCGAAGCAAAAGTTGAACTAATTCGATGAAAGAGTATTTTACTGCTACACTTTCGTATCAGGTACTATGCATCATGAACATACTATGTTATTTATATACGTATATTTATTATTACTCGTATTGAAATATTCTTCGCATGTGTGAACGCATGTGAGCATCTTCTTCTTTAAAATCTTCTTCAGAATTTTTTCTCTCTCGTATATTATTATTCCTATTTATACGAGTGGTTTACTTTACGCGCCATGGGAGCGACTGCGACGACTACGACGACGACGACTCCTGCTGAAAACACCACAAAAAAAGTAAAGTTTGCGTTGTTCGATTTGGACGGGTGTTTATACCCCATCGAGAACGGGTACGAACACGCGTGTCGCGCTCGAGTGTTTGAGTTCATGGTTTCACAACTTGGGTACGAAACCATCGACAAAGCGAAAACGATATGGAAAAGAGAGTTTACGAAGCACAATCAAACCTTGAAATCCTTGAGAGAATTAGGACACGTACGTTTTAAGAAAGAAACGTACTGGGAGTTCACGAGAGGCGACTGTTCGCAACACCTGGAACCGGACGAACAGGTGAGAGAATGTTTACGAAAAATGTCAAAATCGTTTCCGAAATTCGTGTTGACGAATTGCGCGGAGACGGAAGCGAAGCAGGCGTTAGAAAGATTGAATATATTGGACCAGTTTGATTACGTGTACGGGGCGGATTTTATGGGCGACACGTGTAAACCATCGAAAGAGGCTTTTGGGAAAGTACTTCGAGACGTGAAGCGGAGGATGAAAGCGATGGATGGTGTTCGTAGCGACGGTACCGATGATGATGTTCACAGTGTCGACGAAGACGATATCACGGAAGAAGAAGAAGCAAACGAAGGCATTCAAGAACCGTTCGACGACGACGAGGTGTTCATGTTCGAAGACTCGCTCAAAAATCTCGTCTCCGCGAAAGATAATTTCAACATCACCGGCGTCTTGATTAAAGGCAAAACGCTCGCCGAGGAGAACGACGGTTCGGAAGTCTCCAAGAGGTTCGTTCAAATAGACAAACCTGTTCTGAGCGAGTTAATGGAGAAAGTGCCGAGTTTGTTCGCGTGAATATAGAAGAAGATAGCGTAGTTTACTCTAGCATAGTACATGTGTATATATGTGTATGTATTCAGAAGTCATTTACAATCGACGTTGAGAGATAGGAAAGAGCAAAAGCACTGCGCAAGGAGGTGAATTTTTTCCAACTTTTAGAAAAGGGGCAGCAAAATCGGTCGGGGTAAAACCGAAAATCTGGATAAATTACCGCCATAAAACAGAACGGATTGCACGCGATATATATATATTAAAACGATTGAAATACGCATCTCGCGCGTGTTATTTATTGTTTAGCCGTTATTTAATTCGTCTCGCGTTGGTCGCAAAGAGGAGAAGTTTCGAGGTTTATTCCCATCTCGAGCAGCATCGGTTTGTAAAAAAGCGCTTTATATAACCGCTAAATTTGAGGAGAAATGCCGACTCCTTTTGCGATGGTTTCGTCCGCGAAAGCGATGGTAAACCTACCTAAACTGTCTGATTTAACGATCAATAAAAGTCGATCGATGCGAAAATCTCTCGGGAGAGAGAGAAATCGACTCGCGAGGTTTGCGTTGGAGGAAGATTCCCATCTCGAAGGAGGAGATTCACAGAACGCGTTCGGGAAAAACGAGGAGGACGAGGAAGAGGGGAAGAGCGAAAAGTTGGACGAGGAGGAAGGCGCATCCTCCTCGTCCCAGTCTGCGACGGGAACAACACATTCGAACGTGGAAGCCTCGTCCTCGAAGTTTATGGCTTTGAAAAAAGACACCAATAACGCCAAAACGACCGGCGGAGAGAATACCAACAAAGAACAAAAGAATATACGAGTGGCGAGACGAAGGGTGAACCCGGCGACGGCGGCGGCGGTGGCGAAAGCGAAAAGAGAGACCACCGTCTCGTCTAAAGGAGAGGAGAACAAAAAGGAGAACAACATCGAGGACACGGATGAAGATGAAGACGAGACGCACACGATTCTCGTTCGTCAACCGTTCGAGACGTCTGACTTGGAGCTCGAGTTGAACGACTCGGATGCAAAGGCGACGACCTCGGGAGGGTCGGTCAAAGTGAAAACAGAACGAAGAGTGGGGAAAAGTGGCAGTAAGTCGTCTAAGAATTTTATCGGCGGCAAATCGGGTGCGAATGGGATCAACGCGAACAAGACGAAGAAAGAACGCGAGGAAGAAGACGAGGAAGAGGAAGACGAATACGCCGTTTCGGATTGGAAGAAATGGAACGAACGTTTCGACCAATTGGCGAAAGAAGACGAAGCCTTGGTCGCGCTCAACGGACAACTGGCCGAGGCAATCGACGTCGAGGACTACGGTCGCGCGTCAACGATTCGAGACGCCATCGAGGCAGCTTTAACGGTTGACCCGGCGATGAAAATTCGCCGAGGCTTTTTGAGAGCGTTGGAAACGGAGGATTACGGCGCGGCGGCAAAGTTTCGAGATTCTGGAGCCGGTTTGCTCGGTTGGTGGCACGGGGTTGATATCACGGACTATTTGCAGTCGTATTCAATAGAACGCGATAAAATGCACGACTATGCGTACGGCGTGAACGGTGATCAGTTGGTTTATAAACAACCAGAACGAGAAGAAGAAGAAGAAGAAGAAGGAGAAGAGGCTGGGACGAAAGCGATGAAACAATCGCCGAAGCCGCCGAAAAAGTTTACAAAAGGTACAATTGTTCACGTGACGGTGAGACGTGGACGTTTGGTTGGCACATCGTTCACCGCGAGGGAGTTGGCGGACGCGAACGATGAGTCGCCGTTGGACACGTTCAAAAGTTGGGCTCCTTCGGCGTCTGACACGCCGGTGAATGGCAAACTCGATAAGCTTAAAGAAATCCTCGACACGCAGTACGAAAAATATACGAATAAACGTGATGAAGAAGAGAAAAGCAAAGAAGAAGAAGGTAGCGACGCCTACGACGTTAATGAAGAAGAAGACGCTGCCATCAAGTATTCAGTGAAAGACCAAACGTTTGGGACGCCATATTTTGAGCTGCACGTTCGCGAAGAGTACGATAAGGACTCGAAAGAGATAAAATTCGTTACGCAACCGGCGAGACTTCATTACGTGGAGTCGTTCAGAAGAATCCCAGTAGTTGATTTGAATGATCACGCGGACGAAGATGGACAGAAAATTACGGTGAGAAGAGAAACGGATGACGACGACGGTGGTCCTGAAACCATCGACGACGAGACCAAGAAAAAATTGCTCGCGGATTTGCAAGAATACAAGGATAAATTAGCCTCGACTAAAGCTGCACTCAGCGCCCACGAGAAAGAGCTCGCCACTCGCGAAGAGCGCATAAGGAAATTGAAAGAAAATTTGCTCACGAATGTGAGCTTATTGCGCGAAGAGATGAGAAAGAATACAAGTGCGATTGACGAGATTACTTTAGATACCGACGAGGCAGCGGAAAAGAGACGACAAGAACGCTTCAAGCTGGTCCAAGAAATTCGAGACGCAGTTATCGCAAAGGGCACGGAACGCATAAAAGAAGAAGAAGAAGAGCTCGATAATGTCATCAACACAATCTTTGACGCGTACGATCAAAACACGACTCCAGAGGATCCTCCGAGCAGAGAAGAATTGATTAAAATGTTGGAAGATTACGATACGTTGGATGAGTATGGCAGTGGCTTACTCAACGCGCTCCGCGCGGATGAAAACGCAGACGTCGCTGACGAGGACTCTTTGTTTGCAGAGGAATTCTTTGAACGATGGAGTGGGATCGATCGCAAGATTCGAACTAATTCGCCGGATTTTTTGGCGAAGTTGGAAAGATTCGGAGATGACGCGCTGGCGTTGGGAGATGCGTTGTTCGACGATGCCGACGACGAGGACGATTTTGACGAGAACGATGATTATGACGACGGCGACTTTGACGATTTCGATGAGTCGAACATTGTCGAATCCGAGGGTGGTTTTGATTCACGCATGAAATCTATCGAGGATTTATACGGCGATCCGAGCTTGTACGATCGCGTCAGAGTTCCTGCGGAGTGCACTCGAGTCTCGCAATCCTCTTTCCTTCTAAAATCTGAGGGCTTATCCGTCGATACCGACGTTCTAGGCATCAACGCCGAAAACGTGAAGGAAGAAACGGAAGAGAAACATCACCGATCCGTCGCAGCTTCGACTGTTCGTTTCGAACGCATCCCGGATCACGTCGCGACGCAAACCTCGAAAGATCCGTTCGATCGCCTCTACGTCGGCGCGTTTGGTCCACACGGTGCCGAAATCGTTCGCATCGTTCGAGGCCGATATGGTGACGAGTTGGGTGAAGACTCAAATTGTATCACCGGCATCAAACTTACCGGCGATGCGAACGTTCCAGCTGGTGCGGCGTCCTTTCGCGCGAAAATCGATGAAGAAAATAAACTTCCCAAACTCACCGTCAACGGTTTACAAACCTACCCGGAAGAGCTCGGCGTTTTAGCGCGATACAAAGGCCAAGGTCGAGTGGCAAAACCAGGCTTCGAAGACGCCTCTTGGACGGACGGCGAACTTTTGGTTTTGGACGGTAAAGGAGGACAACTTACCGGCGGCGCAGAGTTGGGTTTCGTCTGGGCGGTTCCGCACGAGCGACGCTTGTTGATTTTGTTCACCTCCTTGAAGTTGCCGAGCGACTTGCGGGACGATTTGAACAACAAAGACAACGACGCCGTCTCTGCCTTATCGAGATAAGTATTGAAGAAGGAGAAGAAAAAGAAGAAGAATAAGAAAGCTGAAAAGCTGCTCTACTAACTTATTACTAAACAAACAGAAAGAGAGAGAGAGAGAGGAAGAGAGAGATGATAAAAGAAATGGTATGTTTGTGTGGGCGAACGCTTATTTAAAAGGATGACGCTCCGCACGCAAATTCTCTCTGTCTCCTCTTGTACATTAAAGTCAGCATAAAGAGACGCTCACATCTGCTCTCGTCGTGTACTAATAATACACGCACAAACAGAGACAGAACTTGTTGTATTTTTATAAATTAAGTTAAATATCAAATTACAAACGCAAAAGTATACGGTACTCTTCTAAGAGTTTGTGAATCTCGTTTCTTCTTCTTCCGCGAGTTCATACGCGAAACCACTCCTTCTCTGTTCTCGTCTGTCTCTCTCATTCTCTCTCTCTGATCTCTCATCACTTCGCGTCCGGGTTACTCGCGATATACGCGCTCGCCTCTTCGATGCTCAAAATCTTATCCGCCTCCGCGTCTGGTATTTCAATCGCAAACTCCTCCTCGATCGCCATCACCACTTCAACCGTATCTAAGGAATCCAAACCTAAATCTTTTCCAAAGTGCGACGCTTTCGTGACTTTCGACGGGTCCACTTTGCTGAAATTTTTCACGACGGCGACGATGCGATCGTTGACGAGGTCTTTGTCCAAAAAGCCTCCCCCTCCGCCGTAGGCTCTGCAGATGCTCGGAAAAGGTGACGGTGTTTGGCACGAACCCGACGTCCCCGAAGAAGCCGACGCTCGCAAACGTCTCGACGCTTGGCTCAAAGCTCTTCGCATCATGATGTTTCTTTTTTTTTAGTGTAGTTGTTTTGTTGTGTTTTGGAACAAATTCTTCTGACGTTTTTTCTCACAAAATCACACAAATGCAAAAATGCTTCGAGCAAAAGCGAGGAAAAAGAAGCAGGGGGGAAACGACGATTTTGACGACGATCTTTGGAAGAAGGAGAAGGAAAAAGACACGTTTGGTGGACGAAAAAAGATGAAGAAGAGAAAAAGCGGGAAAGATGGTTCTTTATTGAAAGATGTCGTCGCGATTGGAATTTTAATCTGTTTTTTCCTCTTCGTGGTCTCTCTGTACTTTAAAGAACCGCGAGGACAAAAAGTGTTCGTAAAAACGAAGACGGAGAAGAATAAAAAGAGATTAAAAACAAAAGTTATCGCCATAGGGGATGTTCACGGCGACGAGGACGTTTTGCGACGGTTACTGTTCGCGACTGGCGCGACGGATAAAGTTTTAGGCGAGGATGTGAAGTGGGTGAAAGAGAGAAACGAGAGAACGGTTTTAGTGCAAACGGGAGACGTGGTCGATCGAGGGAAGGATTCGATTGGGAGTTTTACGTTTATCAGAGATATCAGAGCGCAGGTTTTAGTACCAGGAGATGAAGATGATGTGGATAGACGGCAAATACGGTTGCTCGTGGGCAATCACGAGTTGATGGCGATACAGGCGGATTATCGGTTCGTCGCGAAGGAGGAGTTGGTAGCGCTCGGCGAAGCGCAAATGGAGAAGTACGGAGAGCAGGAGAAGATTCATCCAGATTCCACGATTGGGAAGAAAGCGTTGCAAAAAGTTGGTTTGTTGAGGTGGAAGAAACTTTTTGCGCCCGATGAGGCGTTCGGGAAAGAAATTAGAGAGTTTGGGAGCGTGGTTACCGTAGCCGGAGAAGGGAATTGTAAATCTGCGTTTTCGCACGCCGGAGTGTTGCCTGAACATTTGAAAGAAATGAAGATTCGTAGCGAGGATTACGATAATACCGATGACAGTGGGTTGAAAAAAAGCTTAGATAAAGTCATCAACGAACACTACCGAAATAGCAGCAAAGGAGTACAAATGTCCGGGAACAGTTGGCAAGAGCGAAGCCGATTGCCGAGTTGGATAAACGGAGGCGACGGCGTGTTTTGGACTCGAGAACCACCAGATGCGTCTGAAACGAACGGCGGATGCGATAAGATTAAGGAAATCGTGGATTTATTAGGTGTGAAACGCATGGTTATTGGACACACCGTCCAATGGCAAGGCATGAATTCTATTTGCGGCGGAAAGTTGGTCCTCATCGATTCCGGCATGAGCTACGCCTACGGAGGTCGGAAACGAGAAGCTTTTGTCTGCGAAGGCGTGAATGGCGTGCCCATGGCTGTTGATACAAACGGGAAAAGTCGAAGAATTTAGTTTAGTGATAGTGATTTAGTATTATTATAGCGTGCTTTGTATGTGTTACTTAATGTACAGCAGTCTAGTTTGCTCTATTCTCTTTGCTAAGTTTTGCGGCGTGTTGGAAAATTCTCGCCACGTTCTCTAAAGTCTTCCGAGGACCTCTGGATTCTAAACCGTAAGCGTCTAAAATCTGCTGCACATTCTTGTTCAACAAAAAAACGCCGTACGCAAACCTCCGAGCGTCTCCAGTTGCCTTTGCGTGATCGTCCAGAAACAGAGGAAACTCAACTCTTCGCCATTTGGTCAACGTGATTGACGAGGACGAAGATTTCTTCTTTTTCTGTGGCGAACCGAGGAGTAGATTCGGACTACTGCTGTCGTCGCCATTGTTTTGCGAAGTTTCCATCCTGTTCGAATCGCTGGTGCTCTCGTTCTCACGTTTGATCTCCTTCAAATCACCTACGAACGACCTTGATGAACCAAACGCCAACGGGTACCGAGACGGAACATCAAAGATGGACGAAAGACGAGCGACGAGTAAACAGACCGTGCCTAGCGCTGCGGCGGCAACCTCAGCGTCATCTCTCGCTGCGGACGAGTGAAACTGCGTGTAGTCGGTCGCGTTCGTATTCCTCTTCCCTCCTCGTGCGCGACCATCTCTCGATTCTGCTTCGGAGGCGTTGAGAAACTCCTCGTCTTCGTCGTCCTCGTACCCGAATAACGTCGCTAAAGTTTGGAAGAGTTGATTGCCGGCAGGTTTATCGGCGTTGTTCACGTTTTTTATATTCCTCGCATCCTCTAGACCACCACTCGCACTGTTCGAAACGAGTGACTTTACATTCTCCGTCGTGCCTTTTTCGCTTTGCGGAAGCATTTGCTGCTGATGTTGGTCTGGATGTTGGTGCTGCTTTCTACTCGAATCACTCGTCAGACCTAACAACCGATCCGCTAAATCCAATTTTAAACCACATATAGCCCATGGTCTGGCGACAGCTGCCGACATCTGCCCCACTTTCTTCGTCGGAAACGCCTCGGCTAAATCTCTGACCAACTGCCATCTTCTATTTTGCAGCGCGGAAACCGTGCGGCGTAAGGTACCGTCGATTTCCGGACCTTCCAAGTGCATCCGCAATTCATCCAACTGGCGACGCTTTTTCATCAATAACTCTCGTTTCGTTCGTATCGATTCCGTTTTCACACTGACTAACTTTTCCAATCGAGAGCTTTGCTTTTGCCCGCTCTCTAAAGCGCGCTTCAACTCGTCCGCTTTCTTCTCCGATGAAGCTCGTTTTTGTTCAATCTCAAACAAGAACTGCGTCTTTTGCGAAATGTGACGATTATTGCGAAGTTCTTCTTCCAACTTTAATTGCAATATAAGTTTCCCTTGCTTCAATTCTTCACGACGGTCACTCGCGAGCATGACTTTCGAGATGCTTTGTAAAGCATTTTCCGTGTTTAGCTTTTGCACGGATTGCTCGAGGATTTCTCTGTAGTTAAAATTCGCATTTCTCGCTTTAGATTGCGGCGAAGCAGCTTTTACGATGTCACCAACTCTCTCACCACCACTACCGAAAGGGCCACCTCGAAACGGTGACGAAAAAGGCGACGATGCAGACGCCGTTGCTGTCTTTGGCGTCATCGTTGACACTAATCCCACTAATTCGCGTTCATCTAAACTGTTCGTTCTACCTTTCTTCTTACTCGCGGCGAGAATATCATCCGTAATGACAACACCTCCACCAGTGGTTTCAGAACTGATATCGTCTTCGTTTTTGTGAGATTCGTTCTCCTTTCCATTGTTGTTATTCACGTGATGACTGCCATTATACATTTCGTGCAAATTCTCCTCCTCCCTCAACAACTTCTCTCTAACGTCTAAATTCTCGAATTCTTTCACGTCTCGAATATCCCTCGCGTAATACGTCATCGCCCCGTTCCTTCTGCTCGATTTTACTCTCAACACAACCACTGGCACTCGAGAATTTTGCGAGAGTTGTTTCAATTGCGCAGTTGCTCTCTTTACATGACGAAAGGAGATGAGCGCTTTGTGCAAGAGGTTTTCTTTCGATTTGTCTTCGATTGATGTTTTGCCCCGTCTTCTTCGTCGATTCTTTTCTTCTTTTTCCTTTTCCTTTTCGTTTTCTTCTTCATCTTCTTCGTCGTCGTCGTGTGAAGAACTGCTCTCGTTCGAGGAGTTGCTCGTATGTTCCTTCACCCTTCTCCCATACACCGCGAACTCAAACAGTCCCGGCACGAGCGCTTCTTCTTCGTCGTCGTCGTCGATACCGTCTCTCTCCAACACCTCTCGAAACCGTCTTTGCTCTTTCTCAAATATATCCCAATCTGGATCGCATACCGATTTATTATCTTTTTTGAACGATATGGCTTTCGATGTGAACGTTTTCAACGAATCGTCGCACACGCGAATCGAGTTCTGTTCGTGTTTTGAAGATTTGCTAATGCCACCCCCGAGAAAGACGGACGAATCTTTCACGATTCGTTTCAACGTGAAGTACACTTCGATAGAGTTCAGTTGCGATGCAATGTTGTCATTGTTGTTTCCATCATCATCATCATCATCATCATCATCATCTTTAAAAAACGCATCCAAAACGTTCAATCTACGAACAGAAATACAATCTACGTTGCGCAATCCAAACGGTGGTTCGTATTCATCCGTTAAAGTCTCTCTCTTCTTCAGCGTGTTCTCTTTCGCCGCTTTTGTCGTCGTCGCTTCTCCCTCAACAACAACAGCGACAACATTAGCAGCAGCAGCGGTGGTGGTGGTACCGTGACTGCTGCTCATGATGTGCTCTTATTTATTCACGCGTAAAGTATTCATCGCATTGATGAGATAATTGTGTTTGTTTTTGTAGAGCGATTTACTCCATTTCAAACCGCTTAAATTCCCCTAGTAATGCTTCACACGAGTACACTTTTACTTACCGTAAAGAGCACTCGTATTTCTACAACAACGCGAGGAAAAGGAGCAGAAAACAGTTTGCGTTCGACGAGGACGAGTCGTTTTAGCAGTGAGAGGCGTCACAACACCACGAAAAGCAGTAGCGTTTCGGAAAACGCGAAAATGACGAGCAAAAGCCAACGTGGGGACGGAGAAGAGGAACGAACGTCACAAACGAAAAACACCATCGATTTCCTCTCCATCTGCGGGAAACTGAAGCAAACAAAGAGAACTGGGTGGACGAAATATAAAGAGATTACTTCTCGGGTTGAATCCGTGGCGGATCACTCGTTTCGGATCGCGCTGATGGCTTTTGTGTTTGGTTTGCAACAAGAAGAAGACAAAGAAGAAAAAGTATTAGACGTGCAAAAATTAGTCACCATGGCGTTGGTCCACGATATCGCAGAAAGCATCGTCGGGGACATCACGCCGCACTGCGGCATCTCCAAAGAAGAGAAGAATACGTTAGAGGTGGAAGCGATGGAGAAACTGAAAGAAACGTTAGGGGATGTGGCCGGCGAAACGATCGAGACGTTGTGGTTGGAGTACGAAAACGGGAGCTCGCGCGAAGCGAGGGTCGTGAAAGAGTTGGATAAGTTGGAGATGTTATTGCAAGCGAGCGAATACGAGAACGAATATAAAGACGTGGATTTGACGGAGTTCTATTCGAGCTGCGATGGGAGCTTTAAAACCGAAAACGGGAAGAGGTGGGTGGAAGAGATTTTGAGGAGGCGACCGGTTAGGTGATTTACAGCACATTGTGAGAACGAAAGTAGAACAACACGACAAATAGCACAAACGATAAATAATACAACACCCGCGCAATACAGAGCAACGATATACTAAACATTCAAAGCGTCTAACCATTTCCCTCGCTTCCACAACCACGCGTACACCATCCCGACGCCAACTCTGTACAAGACGTAAATCGCCCAGACGCAAAACAAGCCTTGGTTGAGCTTGTGTACGCTAAACCAGGCAATGGGTAAAAACACCGCCCATTGGGCGAGGATAGAAACTAAAGCGACGGTTTTCACGTCGCCAACACCTAACAACGCGTTTTGCATGGTCAACGATACCGCATCACCGCACGCGGTCAAACCAGTCAGTCGTAGCGGCATCGTCGCGACTCGGATAGCTTCCGGGTCGGTTAAAAAGACGGACAAAATCGGTTGAGGGAAGAGCGCGATGAGTAAACCAAAGATAGACATGCCCGCCGCGGTGATTTTAGATACATCCCACGGCCATTGCTTCGCATCCTCCACGTCGCCTGCGCCTAAAGCTCGTCCAGACAACGCACCAGCGGCTAACCCCATACCCATGCACGGCAAAACTAAAACCAACATGAGGTTAATCAACACGTTCACCGCCGCCACGGACGTGGTGCTTATGGCGCCAACAATCGCGTACATGAACACCATCGCCGAGGCGTATAAAACGTTAGTAATTCCTGTCGGCAGCGCTTGTTTAATCAACAGCATGATTTCTTCTTTCGTCGGGAACGAACTAAACTCCTCGTCCAATTCTGCGCCGCCTTCTCTCCTTCGCAAGGAAAACCCAAACCCATATTTTTTCGCTCTTTTGAAGCCTTGATAAATGTACATCGCCGTTCCAACCCAGACGCTAAACGCGGTCCCTAATCCAGCACCAGCGACTCCCAATTTCGGTACTCCAAGTGCAGGTACCCCCCAGATGAGCATAAACGATACCGTGATATTTGTTATGTGCATCACGACCAACGTATTCATGTACACCTGCGGTTGCTGAATGGCGTTCCAAAATCCTCTAAACGCAAAGTTAATCCCAACCGCAGGTACGGCGAGTAACCGCGCTCGTAAATACGGCACCGTTGCCGACGCCACGGCCGCATCTCGACTGGCGTAATACGTCGGCACGAACCACGCGCAGTTGTGATAACACCACCACGCCAAAGGAAACCCAAAGAACAATACGATAACAATCGCCGCGTTCAACGGTCTCGCGATTTCCTTCTTCTCCGCGAACGCCACATCCGTCATTGACTTCCCGTAACTTCTCGCCGCAATCGCTTGCACTGCACTGGAAACGCCTTGCAGCAACGCTTGACACTGAAAATTCGCGGTCGATCCTAACCCGACCGCCGCCACGGCGACGGTGCCGAGTCGAGCAATCATAGCCGCGTCCACCAAGTTCAAGACGTTTTGAGAAACCATCCCACCCATGACCGGTAAAGCGTTGGACAATACCATGGTCACGCGAGTCATCGGCACGCCCACGAACGTTTTTTCCATTTCGCCGCCTAAACTCGAGGTCGACGACGACGCGCTGTCCGACGAAGATCCTTCGCCACCGAAAGCCACGTCGCCTGAATTCTCCGTTTTAGGAAACGCCGTTGGTCGATCAAAATACGGCGGTTCGTCTTCATCTCTCGATGTACTTCGCGTTAAAACCATTGACAATGATTTTCTCGCTCTGCTTCTCATTTGAGTAATAGGAGTCGTAGGAGTCGTAGTCGTATTCCTCCGCCGAGCGGCGAAGAAGTCCAAATCCGAGTTCGTTATCGCATCGATGTTTCCAAAACACGCGCGACTTTTGAGACGACGACGATTCACCTCGCGACTTTTGAGACTACTATGACTACTACTACTGCTACTACTCGCGATGATCATCGTAGTTGTTCTGGAATGACTGTACATCGCGGTGGTGGTTGGCATCATCAAAGCGCTTAAGTAGAAGCGCGTGATATATTTATTCTTTTTTTCCTCTTTTCCTTGCTGTGTGCACGCGACAAAAGCGATTGAATAGGCGAAGATAATGACGAATTTATCGTGCAAAGAAATGTGCATGATGCTCGTGTTTTGGTATTCGTCCTCTAAAAACTAGCAGAACCATCAATAATAGAAAAACGCGCGCAACAAAAAATCAATACATATGCATCCAAAGAAGAGTACATTGTTACAAGCGCTTCTTAAGAGATCAACCTCTTTCTTTCGCTCTCTCTTTCTAATCTATCCTTTTCTATCTATTAGTATCTATCTATTATTTATCTCTCTCGATCGATCGATTTCCGAAAGACGTCTAACGACAGTCTCCGCGGAGTCGATGACGGCGACGCGTAAGGCGATAAGCTCGGATCTAACATCTTTTTCAGCTTCAAGACGGATAGAAACCCACCCTTGGTGTACGCCTGTATAGCTTTGGAATCCAACTTCATCTCTTTGCAATAGTGTTTGCAGGTTATGGAGTCTAAGGAGACGCCTTGGTTTTCGAAGCAGTCGGTGAACTTGGCCGCGGCGAGAGTGCTGACGACGCCTCGGTAGCCGACGTCGAAGTAACAGACCTTGGAGTCGAGAACGACGAGTTCACCCGAGTCGCGACGACCTCCCATCGTCGGCGAGTCGTTGGTTGTTGTTGTTGTTGTTGTTGGTGGTGGTGGTGGTGGTGATGCTGTTCCTGCTGCTCCTGCTGTTCCAGCTGTCGTACTACTGGATGTATCGTTGTCTTCATACGTCTTCTTTTCGGCGTTTTCGCGGTCGTTTCTGGGCGGCAAAAGCGTCGAGAGCGTGAACAATACACACCCGAGCGATCCGTCGCTTTTTTTGTTTTCGTTAAAAATTTCATCCAAACGAGGGTCGACTAATAAAGATTCCATCGGTTCCTCCGCGTCTTCCGTATCGCCGCTTTCGCCCATGCTTTTCTTGATGAGATCCGGCGACGCGCGCCCGTTTTCTTCCAAAAAAGATTTCTTGGCATCCTCGACCAGCGCGTTCACTGTTGCATTTGTCGCCTTTGTTGTTGGTGTTGTTATTGCTGCTGTTGCCGATGCTGCTGCTCCTTGTTCGCTCTCATCTCTCTTTTTGCCTTCTTTAGCTGCTTCGTCTGTGTCTCCCGCCGCAATATCTTCTTCCATGTCTTTCGAAAACACTTTCACCCTAAACGCTGTGGACAGTTCTACCGCACCTGGTATCGGCCACACCGGCGCACAATTCATCGGTTTCATTATTGAGCTCATCGTATCGTTCTTCTCGTTTGAATTCGCTCGCGGTAGATACGGCACCAGCGATCCGCTCACGCCGCAGCAAAACTCCTTCGTCCCTAACGAGATCCACTCGTCTCTGTAATCGTTCGTCTCCGAGACGACGATTGATTCTGAATTTGTACTGCTCGTGTTATTTGTATCTTTATTTCCTCTCCCTCCCGTTTTCTTCCGCATCATCAGTTCGCACTTGTATTCGCTCAACCGCGGCGGTCCTTTGTCCTCGTCTTTAGGCGATTTTTTGCTCTCATCCTCCTTTAAGCGAAACGACTGCAGATACACGTACAGGACATCTTTCGCTCTTGTCTTGTCTAAAATTGCCTGCGATGGGTGGTTTTCACTCGCGCAGTCGAATAATTTGCTCATCTTTTCTTCCGTTTCTTCTTCTTTCGTTGTCGCGCGTCCTTCTTCCGACGAAGATGCTGACGAAGCATTTTTCCCCGTCGGATTGTTCGATTCAATTTTCGAAGACGCGCACCCCATTCTTTCTTATCCTCTCGTTGTTCTTCAAAATAATGACGTATGAGATGTGTTGTTGTTTTAAATACACGATTACACGATTCACCTCAAACGATCGAAGATGATTTCAGATCGATGGGAGGATGATGGAGAATGTGATTAGTATGGAGAGATAATTTTTTAAATCGTGACTGCATGTGTTTTTTTTAAAGGAAGATTGAGAAACAAAAATGAATGAAAAATGCCTCTCATTACTAATTTGCGTTGCGGTGCGAGCGCGGACAAAATTTTCAGAGAAGAAGAAGAGTTGTGTCGATGAGAGACCCAAAGAGAGACCAATCGGTGCGCGTCGTCGTTGTTCGCGTCGCGTTACTACTGGTACCTGTGTGTATTTATAATAATGATATATTTTAATTATATTTGTGGTGTGGTAGTTTCGTCGTTCTTTCGCTCTCTGCGCACTCTCTTTCTCTCTC
>JACLAB010009834.1_pt1 | contig 24482 bp, 19 predicted proteins | sample 8027921 | NCBI WGS metagenome assembly JACLAB01 (sample SAMN15725117, study PRJNA655200) | protist metagenome | isolation source: fluorescence activated cell sorting (FACS) single amplified genomes of... | place: USA: West Boothbay Harbor, Gulf of Maine | collected 2000-07-19
ATTCAGCGATTGACGCCTACGTGCGACGAAGGTGTACGAAGACGGGGAAGATGCTTCCGGATGAAAGGTGAAACACGCGACGTCTTTGCCCAAGCCACGTAAACTGGATTTCAGCATTCGTTCCCTCACGTCGCCGCAGCAGTTCCGACAGTGCGTCCAAGCGTCTTCTCGTATCCAAAGTTCACTCAAGTATTTTATTGATCGCTCGCATCCGCGCGTCACGAGTCGCAAAGACGATTGAAAGTCCAACCAAAAAGCGAACAACAAAAACACGCCGAGCCGTCGCGCGCAGGACTTCTTCATTTAGGTAGTGACTATCTCAACGCATACGATCGCCGGCTCCTTACTTCCATTCCTTCAGTTACACCATACGGGTCGTTTGTACCATAACGGTGATGCGCAGTGATGTGACACGAGTTGTCACGGCTCGAAATAGATGGCGCGCCTAGGGGTGCAGCAATCCGGTACCAGCGATTTCGTGGTACGTACCAGCGTACCAGTCCGAATGTCCGGTCGTCTAATGCGAGCTATAACCGATACTATTTGAGCAATCGGGCCTAGTGCGTCGATAAGTGATGATGATTACAATTAGTTGTGATTGATTAGTTCGTTAATGAGTGTTAACTCGTCAATTAGTCATCCTAGGTTAACTAGGGGAAGCTATACTTCATACTTTACTCTTCAGATTTCTAACATCTAAGTCGTATGATTAAACAGTATGAATCGTCTGGTAGGAGCTGGTAGGAGCTGGTAGGAGCTGGTACCGAGGTGACGAATCGACGAGAACCGCGCGAGAACCGACGCACTTCGCGCGCTTAGTCTATCTGTTAATTCAATCTTCTACTCTTACTTCGTCGCTCCTTCTCTTGACGTCCTAATGCCTCGCGAGCTGCCTTGCGTGCAAAAGTTTCCTTTGCCTTGTCCCGAGCGGGAAGCGAACCATCATCACGCACCGGCACGTTTGCATCGAGGCTGTCCAGAAGCAGTACTTCCATTTGATCCGAAACGTTTACACGTAGTAACATGACAAGCTCGTCTGGGCCTTTGACGTACTCATCCAAATTCTCGTCGTCTGACGAGAGGATTTCAACGTCTCCAATTCCGTCACCATCGCTGTCAGCTACCACGGGATCTACGCGCCGCGCGTCCACCACGGGCGCAGCGCGTTATCTTCCGCACCGTCGTCCTCGCGCCTCGGCGCGGCGCCCGGGTCGTCGACGTTCGACAGCGAGCGTCGACGTCTGCCGCTTGCTCAGTCACCGTTTCAAATTTCAAACACGTCGCGCGCGAACCCGCGCTCGTAAACCCCGGTCGCGCCCTCGCGTTCGCCCGCGCGTCGCTCGTCTCGTTTTTCCCCTCTTGACGGGAAAAATTTATATATCGCCCCTTTAGAGAGTACCTACACACATGACGAGTCATGAACCGTGGATATATACGTATTTTACACCGTTTAGTTCACCACGAAAACCAAAACCTTGATTCTCAAACGCCACACCACGACAGAGTGGGGCTATGGCCGACACAGAGCTTATGAGCCTCGGTGAACTGAGCGACGGTGCGGTGCGTCCTTGGTATCTCCGAGATGATGATAGACGGACGAGACTCGTATACGGTGCTGGTGCGGTTGTGGCGGCTTTGTTCGGACTGATCTTCAGCTTTCTACTTGGATCAGTGGACGGGGGAATAAGAACGCTCGTGGGGCAAAACCGTCAAGCCTTGGGTCTTACACGAGCCTTGGGTTTTACTCAAACTGAGTACCACATCGTGTCTTGGTGTCCGTGCGGGAGGACTTTACCTGCGGGGACTTTCACCCTTGGTGTTACATATACACTGTTGCCCCTAACAGACGAAACATGCGATGGGTGCTTTGATAATCTTCTGTGGTCGCGATACGACAAGTTAAGTCTGGACGACAAAAACAAGAAGAAAGCGTTTCCTAAAACGGACTACGACCATACTGATGCGAATCCAAGCGTCCGCTCTTTCATTTACCAGATGAAAAAGCACAACTTAACGGACGAAGTCATCGTTGGTAAGTGTGGTTGGCGAACGGAAGGCTCCGCATATTATGCTTACGGACAAGAAGAAATTGATGTGCGAATGTGTGTAATTGAAGAATTTTTAAACCATATGGCGAAACAAGGCTGGCGTTTTGGGCTTGAAACCTGGTACGCCCAGCAGAAAGATATGATAGTACTTGTAAAACAAGGTTGAAGATGATGGTGTTGTTCCTCCAAGAAGTGTGAAGAAGAGCTTCCGTAAAGATAATCCCATTCGTCAACACTGAAAACGAGGAAGAGGGGCTGGCACGAGAAGATGGTCGATGAACACAAACGCAAGGCAAGCAAAGGCGAGCAAATTAGCATTAGGAACTACCTCTCGTAGATGTTGTAGAATCAAACTTTTAGAACTAAACGGTGTAAAATACGTATATATCCACGGTTCATGACTCGTCATGTGTGTAGGTACTCTCTAAAGGGGCGATATATAAATTTTTCCCTCTTGACGTCACTTTCTGAGAGATAATGCACATGGAATGAACCCAATCCCGTATTATAGCAATACTATGTTAGAAATCTGAAGAGTAAAGTATGAAGTATAGCTTCCCCTAGTTAACCTAGGATGACTAATTGACGAGTTAACACTCATTAATGAACTAATCAATGATAGCTACTTGTAATCATCATCACTTATCGACGCACTCGGCCCGATTGCTCACAATCATATAAGGTACTATATATAATTACTCTTCGGCCTACTAGTTAACCTAGCTTTTTACGCAGCGCGCCGATGGGCGAACGATAAAAACGAGCGCACGAGTGCGTTCTCGCCGCTCTTGAACGCCGATGTGACGTTGAACGTCTTGAGCAGGCCAACTCGACATGTAACCGCTTTCTTCAGCGAGTTTCGCGATAGAACGAAAATCCGGACTTGATCGCGCTATCCCGTTCTCTTTTTGTTGCCTAACCATGCGCGTTATGTCCGATAATCGTTTCTTGTTTCTCAACTCTGCGTCGTCGCGCACGCGCGGGTACTTCTGACGTAGTTCGACCATCTCCTCATCATCCTCTGGGGTCCGTCCGCGGGTCCTAGTTGCTCTAACACAAATATGTTAGCATTTGGTACAAACAGCGGTGGCCAAAGCCGCCGCGCTCGCCACATGGGCTTCGTCGAAATCACGCGCGAGCGCGGCGACTTCGACCACCAAACGCCGACAAAGCATCTCACCTCGCAATGCCCGCCTCCTGACCGTTTTCACCCGTCACCGCCAGAACTCGATTATCCGCACCCACCGCTTCGTCCTCCATGCCTCCTGAACCTATAAACCCGCGCGTGCGCGTCGCCCGACGCCGAAGTGCTAACAAATCTCGTTGCCCACTCCGATGGCCCCGATCTTCTCACGCGTCCATCGACGCCGATACGCGCGCGTTCCGCGCGAACGGCGCGTCGGCGGAAAGTAAAAGATCACGAGCGCGAGATCCCGGCGCCGCGCGCGCCGCGCGTCGCGTTGTGGCGTCGTCGCGAGTTATTAGCACTTCGACGGCGCGCACATATTAGGGACGTGGAAAGTAATACATACTGATATGAATAAGCATCAGACAAGCAAGCACGCACTACACGCATCGCGACTTATAAATCCGAGGTTTCTCATCTCAGGAGACTCCAAGTTGGAGTAGAAACTCCGGCTGCATTGTCCTGCGTGCGGCATGAACTTTCTTTCAAGTTGACCGTGACGCGCTCAATGAAGTTTACGTGCGCAAAAAAGTCTTTCAGAAGAACCGCTCATCTCCTTTTGTTTTCAGCCGTTCTAGTCATTTCTTGTGCGCGCGGTACCTTTTTTCGCCCTGCCGACCTCGATTTCTCGAGAAAAGTCATACGTTCGGCGTATGAAGCAGCCACACGTCCACGTCCAATCGTCGCGTGTTGGGTGTTGCGCACGAACACACCGGATGGATTAGCTCGCAGTTCAGCGATCAGCCGTGGATGGGGCAAGTCGTGCGATTACATGGAATTCGTGGACGACGCCACACCCGGGATCGAGGTGGACTGGGTTGAAAAGTATGAAGACATATCCGCAAAGAGTTACCGAGCTTGGGCATTCATGTATCACAAGTACATGAATACTTCGCAAAGTAGTGCTGTGTCGGTCGATTTCGTGTTGAAAGCCGACATGGACACGCATATCATTTGGGAGGAAGCGCTCCGATACTTGAGCCGATTCGACTCGGCGTTGCCGCACTACATCGGTCGACAACTTGTGGACCCACGAGACGGACCTTTCGTCGCCGGCACAGCGGTGATTCTAAGTAACGAAGCGTTGAGAATATTTCAAGAAACCACTCGCACAGGATTAGGCGCGTGTTCTCGCAAATATTTTGCGTCTCACAAGCAGGCGGAAGACGTCGCGCTCGCGCACTGCTTGAAGGAGGTTGGAATTTACCCTCAAAATACACGCGATGCGTCGGGAGCGGAGCGATTCATGGTTCTTAACTCGCACGAGATGTACAGCGAGGGTGACCCACTGCCGCGCTGGTACATGAAACGAAGCTTGAATACGAAGAAGGGCTCAGGGTGCTGCAGCGACGAAGCCATTGCGTTTCACTACGTCTCTGCGGCGGAGTTAGCCGAGAAAATACCAGTGTTCAAAGATGGCGAATGGTCGTGGGCCTCGAGAGACTATCATTAGAACGAGTGTGTTGATTCGTTCCATAACGAATCAACCAAGCTAGCTGTATGTAAGAATAGATAGCACCGATGTCAGAACCGTGAGTGGTTACGCTCCCCGTCACTGCACAGCACGACCAGTAAAACATGTGCGTCCCACTCGCCACCATGCTTCACAACGCGTAAATGAATCAAGGTGCGGCACGCGCATCCAAATCGTGTGCGCGCAATCACAGGAAATTTTGCTGTGCCCTCGTTTGCTCGTTTTGCTTTTCGGTGTGTGCGTACGTACACAACAATTTCATATCGAACTCTTTCGCAGTGAGGCGAAACTTCACATGGGACGCGTCGAAACTCACGCACATTTATTGTAACCCTGATGATTGGAGTTGCAAAGGACACTTGTACGTCGAGTTAGCGCGAGCCCTCGCGCGAAGCGGATTCGACGTCTCATTTGAGCGAGAGCGCTTGCTCGAGGACTTGAGTCCTCGTATATTTTTTGTAGGCGCAGATTACGAATTGAAAGCGGCGAAAAGAAACGCATTATTCTGGGCCAGCGATCTACGCGTGCTCCTTCACGTCGAACCGTACAAACTCCGTCTGAAACCAAACATGATCGATGTGGTGTTGTCCACAACGTTCGATGTTTCGGCTATCAAGGCTGGCGCAACGATTTATTTCCCGTACTTTTACCTGAGTATGTGGCAATTCCAAGGTGTAAATTTAAAGGACTTGAGCCGTAGAGACCCACCAATGTCGAAACCAGAGAGAAAATTCGCCGCATATGCAACCAGTCATTGCAAAGCGGCGCATCGATCGACTTTCTACGATTTCATCGCGCGGCGGTATAAACCAGCCCATTTTCTCAACAAACGATGCGGACGGGAAGATTTAAGTTTCAACGACGGGCGTTCGTCCGATAGAAGAGACGAAACGCGTTGGTTGACCACCGTCGCGCACGATCTTTCAGCATTTAAATTTGCCATTGTATTCGAGAACGCCGATGTACCGGGTTACATCACCGAGAAAATGCTTGCAGCGAGAATATCTGGCACCGTTCCAGTGTACTACGGTAGTGACGTTGTGTACGATATCTTCAATCGCGACGCGTTCATAGACTGCACGCCGGACCGTGGGCTTGATGAAACGCTCGAGACGTCTTACGAGAGGTGCTCGGCGAAGATACGACGCGTGGACACGAACGAGACCGCTTGGCGTGAAATCTACATGGCACCGTTGCTCAAACGGAGCGTCGACGCGCCGGCACGCTTTCTCGCAGACGTATTTCATGATTTGCTCTCGAAACGAAGGGAGTCTGTGAGTAGCAAGAGTTATAGGTTTGATTGCTCTTCGATGGACCGCGTTTCGTGGAGCCACCCGAAAGTGTATTCCATAGCCGGTTGTTAATGTAAGAAAATGATACACCAGACCTTGCAGTTCGTTCGTTCATCCTGACATATTTCGTCGTCATTGGGTCTGCACACTCCGCGACAAAGAGAAGCGATGTCGAAGAATTTTCGGAGGAAAAACCGGGCCGACCACACGACTGCCACTGTGCCTCAAAGCTGCCCTCCATCTACTTTGCTCCTCTGATCAACCTCTTTCCACTGAATCTGAAGCATCTGATGAGAGAATACGTTTGATACTCTAAACGCGCGACCGCATCGATCGGCAGAGCGTTAACATCAGACCATGAAGGTGGCAAAACCCTTCCTGAGGACCTCAATCAGTTTCTTGGTGCTCGTCTCGATGTACTACGACCTTACGCTTGGTGGGGGCCGTCGAGCTTCGCTCGAGAATGTGAGAGGCACTAAATTTATTGACTCACACACTCATGTGCTAAGCAAGCACGATGAAGAGTGCTGGCTGCAACCTTACATTGACTTTCACGCCGACGCCGTCAAAAGTTTACGCCATGGACACTGCGTGTCTTCCTTGGTTTATGTTTGCGAGAAAAACTGTGGAGGCATAGGCGATCGAATGAGTGGTATTATCAGTGCGTTTTATCTAGCCGTCGCGCTCGATCGAGCGTTCTTCATCGACTACAAGTCTCCCTTCCCTTTGACGGAGACGCTCGTTCCGAAAACCATGCGTTGGGACTACAGAGTCAAGCGTAAATGTACTACTACGAATGGTTTTAGATCAAAAGAGAATGAGATTTTCATGGTTGATTCCGAAAGTCCTGATCAGGTGTTGCGAAGAATCGAGCAGTTGCACGAAAGGGGAACGAGCACGATTCAGCTCCACGTCAATCGATATTACGTCGGCATACTTTTATGGTTGATGCCGTCATCGACGAAGCGTTCTGAGCGTACCCCCGCCGCTTTTGAAAGTGGGATGGTACGTAAACTCGATGTTTATTGCTCAGATAGGAATGCGATCGAGAATACCGCGGGATATACGTTTAGTCTTGCCTTTACACAACTGTTCGATTTCGCGCCGGAGGTGAAACATCGAGCCTCGCAGATGACCGAGGAGCTGGCATTCGGCACAGACGCTGAATTCATCGCTGTTCATATACGAATCGGAGGTAGGCCGAAAAAGTCGACGCGCGTCGTGGGGTGGATTGATCCGAAGCGCCACGAGATCGAAGATGCGGCGACGTTCTTTGACTGCGCGGATTCAAAACGCCGCAATGCTGGGTCGATATCCAAATCTTCTCCGATAGTCTTATTTTCAGATAGCGAAGAATTGAAGAAAGCACCAATCGTGGCGGCTCGCGGCGTGCGAGTTGTAAAGAGTACCCACATTTCCCACACCGATCGAAGCTGGAGCTTCTCGAAGCAAAGCATGCGACGAGGAAATGTCGATACATTTGCTGAACTTTACCTCATGTCTCGAGCATCGTGCATCGTTGGGTCAAACAGCACGTACAGTGGATTGGCTTCGTCACTGACGTTTCCACCGCGCGAGTGTTTTTCATATTTTGGGAACTGTACCGAGTCGCGCTGGGACTTCTGGACTCAAACAGAGCGGAGCGTACTGCGATAGTAAGAATGTGATGATGAGGCCAACAGGAATGGGAGAATGTAATCACTAGTACACGTGATTTCGGTGATAAACGGTAAAATATGTAACTTTTGACCTTCGCGCGCCCCTCGCGTCGCGACGCGCGCGCCGTTAGCTGCGAGTCGCGGATATATTTTTTTACACTTTGAGAGCTTTCGAACGCCGCCGGGCTCGTCGCGTTTCGTTCGGTATCGCGTCCGCGTCACGCGCGACAAGTTCATGCACGATGCATGTAATTTTTCGCGAAAATAATGAAAACGGTGATGGGGTTATTTTCAAGTTGCTCAGGGTTTAGAATTACAAACTTTGCGGGAACGTACCGACGGCGCTCGCATGCGTCGAGCGCTGGAATTTCGCGGTTAACTTAAAAATACTATTTTTCATCGATGAACTGAACTTGGCCTTGTTTTCGAGCGCGTCACGTGTTCTTTTAGTCCGTTATAAGTTGTACTCGGACGCCACTTGGATGGTACTTCACCTCGCACCGTACATTTGCATCGTCGACTGACGACGCGTGACGTGCTCTTTTGGGCCGCCGCGCGTTCGCAACTCTTGTACATTCTATGTTTGCTTCATAGAGCCGCTCGTCAACCTCTTTCAACTTATCTCTCAAGACATCAGCCGTCGCTCCTTGTGGCAGTGGAATTCGCTTCGCGCGCATCACCTTCATGAGTTCAGCTCTTGTAAGAGATTTCTCGAGCGAACCGGTGTCTTCCAGGCGTTTATGCAACGCCGCGAGAAATTGAATATCATCCGTGTTGTCTTTGAACCGAGCGTCGCATACGTCTTGAGCTGCTTTGTGCGTTCTCTTCTTCGTCTTCTCTCTCTTCTCTCTTGCCTCGAGCAAGCGAGCCATCGCTGGAGCAGTCGCTTCATCGTAGCGATCGTGTCTGCGTGTATTCCTCTGTTTGCGGGTCGTCGTTACGATGCTCTTTTCGATGTCTTTTTGCTTTTCGAGAATGAGCTGCTTCATAACGTTCAAGTGGTCGTCGTTCATAGCATGGTTACTCGGATTTTCAACAAGGCTCTTGTACACTTCGTCCAGCTTCATCATGTTCATGGGCGCTCGCGCGAACGAGTCTGGACTACCATCAAACGTCATATCGAATGTCGAGTCGCTAGAGCGTGCGATCACTCGCAGTCCGGGCGCTCCTGGTATGGACATGCGCTCAACGCACCGCTCGGCAGCTTCAACTTGAGACGCCTTGTCCGATGGCGAGCGCTGCGGCTCTGTGCGTTCATGGTTCGGGAAGTTTTTCCAGAGCGGAGCTCGATTAAAAGGGAGCAATCCTTGCATTTTGAATCCTTTCTCGACAGCCTGTTTCGTCCAAGCGCCTTTCCATGCCTCCTTAACCGCGTACCAAAACTCTCGCTGTCCAAAAGAAACTGCAACACCAGAATTGTTGAAGCGCTTGATGAACCAGCTGGAAGACAGCTGTTTCATGGCTTCGATCTCAGCACGCTGGACTCGGAAGGCTCCTTTAAAGATACCAAAGTGGTACAAGTCTTCGCCTTGTAAGATATGCGTGCAGTGGGGCGGCAGAATGACCATGAGAATCCCCATCGTTGCACAAATCTCAAGCACCTCGTCGACTGTGTGAGCGTAACATCCGTCGCATATCACCATAGCCGGATTCTCCGGCGATAAATCGGGGATACACGGCGCGAGATGATCCTTCACCCAAGTCGCGAATGCGAATCCGTCGAACGAACCCTTCTTCGTTCCTCGCATCCATTGAGCTTGTTGGCACGCACCCGTCGTCGTATCGATGATAGTTCCAGGAATTTCAAAATCATCTTCAATACTCGGCTCCTTCGTGCACACGAAGTAAGGCGCCAAGGATTCGCCGGCAAGGTTTCTACATCCCATAACGGATGCCGCGAATGCATCGTTCGCTGTGACAGCCGATCTGCGGTTGTCTTCGCCCTTGATGACCAACATTCTTACTCCACGCACGCCTTTCTCATAGGCAAGCTGAACCTTCGCCTCGTCGAACGTAAACACGCGGCTCTTCTTTTCTTCATCCCAAATGATCATCTCACTGCTCTTATCGTTCGCGTCGAAGTCGGGATTCCATGTCGCGAAGCCGTTACTGGTTGCTGTTCGTGCCACGCGCTGGAAGAAATTACTGACGTTGTGCTCCGTTGCGGAGTTGAGTCTCAAGGCATCCTGGGGATCGTACAGAGAAGTGGCAATGCCGGCGCGATTGAGAAATCGATAGAACCACGCGGACCCGAACGTGTTATCAGAAGGATCTGTGTTATGCTCGTCGCGATAGAAGTTCTTTGCCATCGACAAAATCGTATTTTGACTCAGTGATATCCCGTCTCGAATGTGGTGCTTCACAATTTTTGCAAGCTGGTCCGAGTATGCGTTGCTGAGTGCGCTTGGTCTGCCGCGACGGTCTTCGCACTCCGACAGACGTGGAATTGCATCACCGAATGACAAAGCGCGCATGGCGCTCTTGACAAAGTTCTGGGTGACTCGAACATCAACCCCGCGCATAGCTCCGACGCCCTCCGCAGCGGTGATGACACCATCGCTAACTTTTCGCACCACCTGCTCGAACCAGAGCTGAGGATTTTGTCGACGCTCTGCTGAACGCGTGCGTACAACTTCGTTTTCATCGTAGGCGGTCTCATCAGAGAGTTGCGACGAGGAATCGCACTCCTCGTTCACAAGAGCCAACGCCTCACGTTGCACGTCAAGGTTTTGCTTGAGACGATGTACGCGAACCTTGAACGTTGAAGCACCCATCAGACCCGCGCGACAGGTTTCAGTTTCCAAAAATAGTTCAGTGACCTTCACCTTGCGAATGACTTCGTCCGAACGCGCCATACGCGCCTCGTTAGCGAGCACAGAGAGTGCAACTTCCTTGACGTCGCGCTCGACTTGTACGTTGTCATCGCTCACGTCCTTCCCAAGGGACGCACCCGCTCCCACGCCTCTCGGCGATGCTGCATATCGTCGAGAAGGCATTGTACACCCTTTCCCTGCCGTCGACACGGTCGGAGACGCGCTTCGACGCGCGCGAGGGCGCGACATGCACGACGGAATCTAGCCCCAAAAGTTACATCCTGCGTTCGACGCAACGGTCGTCTTCCGCCAACACCCACGCGTGGAATTCAAACTTAAACGGTCGGAAACCGCGGTAGGTGGAAAGATCCGTTGACTCCGCGTCGCCCGGACGCGCGCGCGGCGCGGAGTGCCGCGCGACGGCGCGGCAAAACGAGGATGTAATTAAATTCATTATTTTACCCTCATACATTATTTTAAGAACCACTACTTACCGAGATTTCTGACGAGTCGTGACTCGTGTTATCAATCGTTCGTTCGTTCGCGCGAAAGGTTGGGTACGTGTTGCGCGATCGCCAGATTGCGACGCGCGCGAGTCCGTACGCCGATCGACCTAGCGTCACTTCTTGTGCGCAGACACACACCATGAAGACTGTTCAAGTTTCTCGACGCAGCGCTTCGTATCGACGACGCCTGTTCGCTGCGGGCGCTTTGAGCGCCGTCGTGGCTCTGTCCCATGTGGATTCTGCTGCCGCTGTTGCGTGTGCTACAGATACATTCTACGACGGGACCACGGTCGATTCGGCGGGAACTAACAGCGGGCTCTTTGATGCCAACGCTGACTGTACACCTTGTATAGTCACTGGTACAACGGCGGCGGCCATTCCGGATGGCACCAGCGCCACGTTCTGCGAAGGTGTCAAGGCTGGTTTCGCCGGAACTCCTGGCTCTGGTGCCGACGCGACAATCACCGGCTGCGACTCGGGCTACTACATCGCTACTGTAGCTTTCAACGCTGCCACTAGTAACACCGACACCTCCGGTCTCGTGTGTACCCAGGTACCAGCAAACAAATACTTCACCACGACGACGACGACGCCACTCGAAGTAACAACGGCAGAGGCCCCCACAGCGTGCCCGAACGACTCCACCTCCACAGCGGGTTCCACCGTGCTCGCCGATTGCGAGTGCGCGGCCAACTTCTACCCGAGCAGTAACACGTGCGTTGCGTGCGCATCTGGCACCACCAGAGCAGGCACCGTCTCCGTCACTGGAACTGCGACGTGCTCCGCCGCCGCTGAGAGCGCCGGCGCGTCCACTCCGACCGCCGTCGCTTTGGCCGCCGCCGCCGCGGTTCCGCTCTTGCTTTAAACAAACAAAGTGAATGAATGAATAAACGAGATGCCGACGATGCATCGCCGCGTGGTTTTTTAGCACGACGCACACGACGTGTGAGTGCTTTTCCACGAAAAATATTCAGTATCAGTATACGCGTGAGTCATGCATAGTTGGGATTTTGTGTAAGTCGTAGTTATGGTCAAAGTTATCTACGGTGCTCTTAGTCGGCCTAAGGCCGACTAAAGCCGACTAAGAGCACCGTAGATAACGTTAGTATATATTTAGGGTTTACCTACTAGTTAGTACTAGTACTAACTTAGTATTTTAACATCGATGTATTAGCTACAATCTGGTCAATCACCCTCTGTAGGCACCATTTTGAGAATTTTGGCCTCACCTTAAAACACCTCCAATGAGAACTGAGGGCTCGAACGCCAATACGCGTCGCTCACGCAACGTTTCTGGGTGCAAATTAACGCAAGACAGTATCTAGGTCACGACAGGACGAACGCATCGTGCCGTGGACTCCGCGAGGATGGCTGTCGAAGTGACTGTGCCGCTCTTCAAGGTTTTCATGGCCCCGGAAGCCTCTGAGCGCGTGAAGACTGTGCTCGAGTCTGGTTTCATCACTCAAGGCCCTGTCGTGGAGGCGCTCGAGGCAGAAATGCGCGCTTATCTAGATAACGAACACGTAATGACGACGAACAGCGCGACGAGTGCGACGCATATCGCCATGCACTTGCTCAAACGCGCGCACGGAGCTTGGCCTGGTCTCGAACCCGACGACGAGGTCCTCACCACGGCGTTGACGTGCACGGCGACAAACTTTCCCATATTGGCGAACGGCTTGCGCATCAAGTGGGTAGACGTGGACCCAGCTACGGCGAACATCTCCATCGTAGACTTGGCGCGAAAACTTTCCCCGAAGACGAAAATAATCACTTTTGTTCACTGGGGAGGGAATCCTGTGGATTTAGATGCCGTCAGAGAAGTTCAAGAGCTCGCATATTCGAGGTTTGGATTTCGTCCGATGGTGATTGAAGACTGCGCGCACGCGATGGGTGCCAAATGGAGAGGAAAACCCGTCGGCTGCGCGGAACGCGGCAATATATGCACGTTTTCGCTCCAAGCGATTAAGCACCTCACGGCGGGTGACGGTGGTTTGCTTTGTTTGCCGAACGCGGGTTTGTACGAGCGCGCCAAGCTCGCGCGTTGGTACGGAATCGATCGCGAGAAACGTAATTACAAAGGGAAAGATTTTCGTTTGGAGAGCGACGTAACCGAGTACGGGTTCAAAATGCACATGAACGACATCTCGGCATCGATTGCGCTATCAAACTTTCCTTACCTGGAACAGAATCTCGCGATCATTCGAGAAAATGCTCAGTTTTACACTGATCGATTGAACGATGTAAACGGCGTCGATCTGCTCGATATCAAAGAGTCGGCGGTGAGCGCGCACTGGATATTTTCATTTTACATCGAGAGCAAGGAAGAGTTCATAATATTCATGAAATCCAAGGGCATCGTCGCGAGCCAAGTGCACGCGAGAAACGATACGCACACGGTTTGTGCACCATTTCGCACGCATCTGCCAAACTTGGATCGCGTCGAGAAGAAGTTTGTGAGCATTCCCGTAGGATGGTGGGTCACTCCGGCGGATCGCGAGCGCGTCGTCTCCTGCGTCCAAGAATTTTGCAGCACCCTCACGATCCCGCGCAGTGTGTCGCAAAGAAAAATAGTAATCACCGGTGGTTGTGGTTTCATAGGGCACCACGTCGTCGAGCATTTCGCAAAGACGACGGATTGCAACATCGTCGTCATCGACAAGTTGTCCTACGCGTCTTTGGGGTACGACAGATTGCGCGACACGGGCGTCATGGAACGCGTGAAAGTGTTCGCGTGCGATTTGGTGCAGCCTATTCCAGAGGGTATTATTTACGAACTCGGGAACAAAATCGATTTCATCGTGCATATGGCTGCAGAGACGCACGTGGACAACTCGATCGCGGATCCCGTGCCGTTCATACGCAACAACGTGGACAGCACGATTTCGATTCTCGAGTACACGAGAAAGCTCAAACAGCAAGGATGTGATTTAAAAGCGTTCTTTTATTTCAGCACGGACGAAGTCTTCGGTCCCGCTCTCGGGTCGACGTTGTTCGAAGAGTGGGATCGCCACAAGCCGACGAACCCGTATTCGTCTTCGAAATCTGCGGCGGAGAACATCTGCATCGCTTACGAAAACACGTACAAGATTCCATTGATGATCGTAAACGTCATGAATGCCTTTGGTGAGCGTCAACATCCCGAAAAGTTTATTCCAAAATGCATTCGCAAAGTCATGAAAGGTGAGAAAGTACACATTCATTCGTATCCGGATAAAAAGCGCGCCGGGACTCGGTTTTACATTCACGCGCGAAACATCGCGGCAGCCGTGCAATTCTTACTCAATAACGGGTCGATTGGTGAAAAGTACAACATCACCGGCGAACAAGAATTTGACAACTTGGAACTCGCGCAATTTATCGCCGAGATTTGTGGGAAACCGCTAGAGTACGAGATGGTAAACCACCACGAGACGCGACCGGGGCACGACTTGCGTTACGGCTTAGATGGAACGAAAATGTCCAAGATGGGTTGGAAACTTCCCCTTGGTTTCAGGGAATCATTACGAAATACGATCACGTGGACGTTGGCAAACCCGCAATGGCTCAACTTGAAGAAATGGGCGGACGACCCCGAATCGGCGGCGTTCGCGTCAGGTTCAGAATCCGACTGAGCGCGCGCGTCGAAACGCGTCATTTCACAAACACGTGGACTCGCTGCTTTCCTTTGCTCTCGCGATGGACCTGGACCCAGTTTGAAGCTAGATATGGCCAACGTAATTCTCCGTACACGCGGTGCGCGTTATATTGTAATTCATCTGAACCATACATCACAGCCACGACGAGTGATCCTCCACGCTTACAAACGCAATGCGCGCGCGCGATTTCGAGTACGTCGCCCCATGGATTCAATGCATCACCGTATCGACCCAAACCAGAGTGCTCGACGCTCGAAAAGGTCACGATTGCGTCGAAAAGTCCGAGTTTTCCGCGAAGGTAATCATTTTTAAATTCAGAAGGCGTCAATGTTGCCACGCTTGGATGCAGAGAAGTTATCTTCCCGTATTCGAGCGTCACGACGCTCGATGCCCCTGCCTCTAGGACGCATGCCTCAACCCATGGATTTTCGCTCCCTATGACGAGCACTCGACCATCTCTGACGCCGGGCGCGTGCTTGAGCGCGTTCCTGAGGTGGTTGGTCTCCGCGGTACCGTAGTTACCTTTGAGTCTACCTTTGCTGGCGAGTTTCGTCCAAGACGAAACGAGCTCGCGTGTCCATGTCGATGTTTCGGCATTCGACGCCAGATACTTTTGATTAAAGTAACGTCTGGTGACAGGGATCACACCGTCAAGCGTAAAGTCGTCAAGCAATGAAACGGGTATGTCCCTCGGTGGCTCCGCGCGGCCGTGTCCTCGCGCGATGAACACAGAATCGCTAAAGATGGCGTGGCAGTCGACGTCCACGGAACGTTGCCTAAAAAAAACGCCGTCACTAAAGTCACCCGCGTGCACGCGGCACAAGTCTCCACAGACTTGGGACAGTTTTGTAAGGTACGAAAACTCCCCAAAAAAGTTTCGCTGCGACAACCACGGCGCACCTCGGCCAAACGGCGCGCGCAAACACAATCCAAGAAAGACGCACGCGATCGCAAACCGCATGGGCTTACGAGTGGTGAATGATCTTTGAACTTTGCTCATGTTTAGTACAGAGACGTTTGGCGCACGCCGAGTACTGCGGCTGAAGTCGGCTCGTTAGAAGGATTAGGCGAAGTTAGACTAGAGATGAGTGCTCTATAGACAAAATGACACGTGATTGGTCTCAAGGTACCACGTGCGATCAGTCAGGTTTGTGACCGTCTGCTATTTCAACTAGTATCCGTATTCTGTATTGGAAAATGCACCAACGAAAACTTTCCAGACATTCGCGGTCCATCGCCTTCCGCAAAATGAATGACGTGCTCCTCCGCATCTTTATATTTGTGCAGCATTACTCTTTTATTCTTCATATCCCGCGGCCACTGATGATCGAATCCGATCACTACGACGCGCTCGTGCGCGCTCGGAGCCACGCTAGAAAGTTGATGGCGCACGTGCGAAAGCCAAGCCTCGTTTTGATCGTCAGCAGTCATCGGCCACCAGAAGAAAACGTCGGGGACATTTGATAGGCTCGAGAAGTTTAGTGTCGTGAAATCGCCGCACAGCACAGTCAAATTTCGTTGTCTGAGCTTTTCGCAATACTCTGGTTGTATCTCTGCGCTGTACGCGACTTTCGCGAAACGCGAAACACAAGAAAGAATGTCGCCGTTGCGAGTGCCGACTTCGAAAATAGTCTTGTCTCTGACCAATTCTATGAGATGGTCCGCTACCAGTAGTGGTGAGCGAACAGGACAAGAATCAACGGCGTGAAAATCTGGTAAGGACGAGCAAAGTGACGGCTTGGGAGTCAGCATACTTGTCGAAAGTACCCTACGGCTTGAAAAGAATACAAGCATAGAAACGATGCACGCGGTAGTTCCTTTATACCGATGCATGATACGCGTAACGCTAGATATTCTTCGCGATGGTTAATGATCGTTCAGTAATTCGTCGAACCGTGGACAGCTTCGTTTTCACGAAGCTGTCTACTCTGTTGCGTTGACGTCCGCACGGGTGCACGTTCGTCGACTGCGCGTCCAAATCCTTTATGAACACAGCGCGTGAACGACGCGAGCGCACTTCGTCGCTCAGGCTCCTTTCATTATATGGCTTGTGCGTTTAGCGGGAGGCTCGGCGAACTCTGCGGAGTTAGACGTTTCGATATCCGTCTATTTTACTACGAATATTTAGCGAATGATTCGCTTGGCGACAGTCTTTGCTGCTTGAACGAGAACGCGGCACTTCTGCGACCGCGCTGCCTCGTGAGTTCCAACAGAAAGCATTATGATGCGGCCGTCGTACGCAGCCTTATGATTTCATAAGACTGTGCTGCGTCTCCCAAACGAAGTTGTCCAGCGCGTCAAACGATTACGATGTACGTGCTGTTTGCTGTGCTCACCTCTGTCGCCTCTTCTACGGGCATCGTCCTGCTCAACAAACTCCTTTTTTCGCACGGTGACTTTACTTTTCCGGCTACACTGACTGGTTGGCACCTCCTTATCACACATGGTGTTTTGAGCGCCGCGATTCAACTCAACGTGTTTCAGAGCAAGAGATTAGCGCGGAAATACGTCGTGTGGTTTTGTGTCTTCGACGCCGTAGCGATGGCACTACAAAACCTAAGCCTCACATATAACACGATTAACTTCTATCAGACGTGCAAACTATTTACTATCCCCGTGACCGTGATCATCGAGCGGTTCGCGGGCCAGGCTTTCCCGAAAGCCGCAAAGGTGGCGTCTCTCGCGCTCGTCACCTGTGGAGTGGCTTTGTGCACGGGAGCGAATTTCAACACAAATCCCATCGGTATTTGCGTTGGCTTGGGAGCGACGATCGCCACCGGGTTAGTCGTCGTCACGACCTCTAGGCTGCAAAAGTCACAGGGGCTCTCCTCAAGCCAACTGTTGCACAACGTCGCGGGTATCGATGGTTTGCTGCTCGCAACGCTGGGTCCGTTTCTAGATTATCATTTGTCGCATCGTATCTTGTACAAACACTATGAGTGGACGACAAGATCTATCGTCCTCGTTGGATCTACGTGTGCGTTAGCTGTAGTCGTGAACTACGTCACGTTTTACTTGCTCGGGAAAGTATCGCCGACATCGTACCAAGTACTCGGACAGACGAAGACGGTGATGATTTATAGCGTAGGATACTATATTTTCGACAGGAAAGCATCTGCGGGCGTATCAGTACCCGGAACATCTTTAGCACTTGTTGGGTGCATTTTGTACGCGTGGACATCGTCGAAACCTTCAGGGTAATAACCGTGGAGCAGAGCGTTGTCGACGCAATCACTATTTTTGGCGAGTGTCGTTGTACGGCGAAAGATTTCACCGAGATCGGCGATCAAACACCATACGGTGTCCTGCCCAGCAATTTTCAACCGAGAAGATGTGTTTGTATCTTGTGTCAAACATAGGCTGAAGAACACTCTGACTCTTTCAGTTGCGGACAGCGTTCAAAATCAATGTGATTTTTCAAACCGCATGGAAGTTCACCAAATATTTGGCCCCTAGCGCGAATTTTCACGAAATCCTTCAAAAAGTTTCCAAAACCTCGTAACACGATTCGTGTGATGTTCAATCGCTCGCACGTCGCCTTGAGTAGGAATTCATACGGTTGTTCGCGTAACTCGGAGTAGAAATGTGAAGGCAAATGCTGAAATGTTGAAAGAACAGATTTCATCGCGTCTATGTGCCCGACATAGAAGCCATCCGTGTACCCATCCAACCCATCATTATTCTGCGTCAGAAATATTTTTCCAGGAGAACACGCAGCATCGATTATATCGGCTTCTCGAAGAGGCTTGTTCAACATGACATCTGCGGAGAGCGCGACGACGACGATGCGAGCGTGAGCGTCGGTATCGAAGTGTTCCCGAAGCATGTTCGCCAAACCATATTCGCAATACATAGCCCGCATCGCATGACGAATTTTGAGTTTACCGTAATCGTATCGCCAGAAAGGACGTTTGCAGAGCTCGCGGAGGCACACGTCTTGAGCTTTGCAGTAAACGCCGTCGACGGCGGCGTCGATTTTGGCAACTTTTGCAAACGAGAGATGGCTGAGGTTTAACGCGGCGATGTGTTCGTTCGTTTCCGTTCTGGGGATGCGCACTTCATCGATGCGTTGGCCGTTCATGTCCATTCCGAAGCCGATGCGCACGTGCGGGATGGTATAGTTGAAAGTCGCGGCTCGGAAGACGTTCCTTTCGTTGACCGAGATGTGACAATTTCGCGCTCTTTCGAGGACGCCATAAAGCGCGAAAACGATGAGTGATGGCTTGGCATCGCACTCTATCATTCGATGTTGGTTTCTTTCATCGATCGCCGCGTCGTGAGTTGCTCGACGCTCGAAGCAATTCAGCCGACTTCCGCTCCTGTTGACGCGAAGAACTAGCACGAGAAGAGCACACGACACCACGCGAATGCGGTAGTGAGCGTTCTTCATCATTCATGTGATGCTTGCGTGGCTTGACGGCTGCATCGCGCGGCCGCTGCAAGAAGACAGGCTCGGCGCGCTTCCTGAACGACACTCGTAGTTCTACGTTTTGTGGTGGATGAAGGCGAACACGTTGCTAGGTCGGGTAGCGTGAAGCTTGATAATATATTAACCGCTTTAAACGCATTAACCGTTAAGAATCAGATTCTTAAGTATCTGCGTGAAGCTTTACCATCATCTTACTTGTCCTGTACAACAGTTGTCGAGAGCCTCCCGAAATGACAGAGTGTACACTTGAAGGCGTTTGAAGGTAGTTTATTATGGTCCTGGAGCCATAGTACCATTTGTGCTATGTACTACAAAGCTTACCTACGATTCACAGTTCTTCGTTCACAGTCGTCGAGAACTTCGGCTCTTTCACCACTGTGGGTTGATGAGACGTTTTACACGCCACATCTTTCGCCTCCAGCTGCATGTTTCGACGAGAAGCCTGTCCAATCTCCATATATGCACGTCATGACTTCGAACGCTTTGTTGGGTAATTGGACGCGCAACATTCCAGAGAACGCGCTCGAAACCAACGATGAAAGTACAGGTGGAGAGATCATCGTCTCTGGGAAGCGCGCGTCCTGCCATAAATCTTTGAGAAAACTAGTACCGTTGAAGTAAAACCTCGAGAGTGGATAAAACTCGATTCCTGGTTCTTGTGATTCTGCTTTCGCGATCTCACCCTTCGGTGTGTGCCCGCAAACAGCTGTTAATTGAAGAAATATGATGTACTCGCCATGAACGAAGACGCGCGCGGTCCATCCGAATGATTTGAACATGTCCGACTCGCGACGTATGACATCCATAACTGCGTCTGGATATGCCCACAGGTCTATATCGTCGTCTAAATAGCGCCCAGTGGTACTTTCCACAAAATCGCGCTCGCGGTGAAAGTGAATAAGCTCACCATACGCCAAAACCAATAATAGTTTCTTGCTTTGCATTTCGTCCATCAACCATGCGAGTACTTCCAAAGCCGGCGTGCAATTCTTTTGGTCTGCGCGTTTCACGATATCGTGCGTATCCCTCAAATACCCAACGTCCACCTTGAGTGATGGATCGTAGCCGGTCCAAAGGCGTAAAAATTCGGCACCTTTCGAACCTTCTCCCGAAGGCACGTGGTATTTCTCTAAATCATCGATACGGATCATTCGCGCCGAGGTAGAAACGTTTCTTCTAAACTGCGGCGACTTCGTGACCTGAACGCACGCCAAAGCGGTCATCGAAAGTAGTAGCGCGACTGAAACAAGTCTAGTCTGTGCCCGGCCAACCGCCATCGTGGTCGTTTTTCGTCGCGCGCGCCGATGAGACGGTCACGGCAGAGCTCAGAGTGCACCTTGACAATAAAAGGTGCAGATGCGGTGGGAAAACGCTGCCTTTCGCAGCGCTCTCTACGGCGCTCTCCGCAGCATTTCTAGGAGCTTTCTTCAAAAAATTTCAATGAAATTATTTCATCGACGAGAAAGACCGTTCGCTGGCTCGCCTTAAAACGTCAATATACCCCGGCGCGCACAATTCTGTATAGCACGACTTGGCGTTTAGAACAAAGCTGACGTCTACCCGAAGTGTATGACTTTGAGCCGACACCACCCAGGAGTATGAACTGAGGTAACGTTTGTTCGAGTCGATTTGACTCGTAGAGTAAAATGATGGCGCTCGCGAAGAAATGTTCGCGCCTCGCGCGATGCTTAACTTCAGTTCTGATCTGCTGCTCGATACTTCTCGTTTCCGCCGTTACGCGTCTGAGCCATGATAGAAGCGGGAGATCGTTTGTCGAAAGTCAACAGGAAATCATGGCACGGCAATCACGTTTACGAAGAGACAGAGACATCCAGTCAACTACAATCGAAGGATACCTGTACGAAGACGTGAAGCGTGGAGCTGATGGTTCACTCATCATGGCATTTTACTTCCCTCAGTACCACTTTGCGCCTGAAAACGCCATGCAAATGCGCACGTACGCTACGAAAACGACCTCAGGGAACGACTTATACACTGACTGGGACGTCGTCAAAGCTCATAACGGCTCCCGATCGTTCACTCCGAAAAGGTACTACAATCTGGCAAATCCTAGTGTATTCGATACGCAAGACGAGCTCGCGCACACTTGGGGCGTCGGAGTGTTCATTTTTTACCATTACTGGTTGGACAACTCAATGGTCTTGAACTTACCGGTCGACGTTTACTTGACGAAGAAACGCAAAACCAAGTTTCTTCTGTGTTGGGACAATGAGTCGGGTTTCTTGGGTAAGCAGTTGTACGATAGTCCAGAGAAGCATGCTTATCAACTTTTGCGATACTTCTTAAGCGAAAACTATCTCACAGACGTCAACGGAAGGAAGCCATTTCTGATCTATCTTACGGCGAAACTAGACGTCGTTTACTTGAACAGGTTGATTCGTTTTCTCGAAACTCACGGTGTGCTGGTGACTATTGGTCACAACTATCAGTCGTATAAAAATAACTGGGAGCTGCCGGAGTGGAGTGAGATCGCGAGCGAGTTTGGCCCCCACGCCGACGGCGGTCCGCAACGCGCGAACCTTTACGAGTACGTGGTTCGCAATCCGGATAACGACATCTCGTGGAGTTTGCCGGCCTTCAAACAGTATTGGCAAGGCGCTATCACGTCCTGGGACAGCCGCCCGCGATGTTACTCTGGACGAACGCATCAGACGCAGTGCAAGGGCGATGCGCCGAATGGCCAAGTTTCACCCGAAGGATTCGGGGCACTGCTGCGGCAAATCAAAGCGAACTTTCACCCGATGAACAAAGACCGTGTAATCACGATATTCGCCTGGAACGAGTGGGCGGAGGGCGCGGCGTTGGAAGAGTCCGAAGAGTTTGGATTGCAATTTCTCGAAAAACTCGTTTAGGTGGCGACGCGGAATAGTAAGTATACCACCAGCAACCACTCGCAGGTCATGGTCGTTTATTACGTAATAAGACCACTATTCGCTATTACTGCATCGCACGGCACACTATTCTTCGCCAGATACATGCTTCTGACGACGTATCGAAATTCGCGAACCGCGTTCTTTGTTCGCTTGAAAAACATATTTGATCAGAGAGCTCTTTATATCCAACAACGCCGGAAACACGTCCTGCAACTTTTTCGTGTCGAGCTCGTTGTTTGAGCGAGGAGCGGCCAGGACCTTGCTCTGGTCCTCCAGAGAAAAGTTTTCCCATTGAAAATCTGCGTCGCAATAATCCTTGTACAGTTGTAAGACTTCATTGTGCGAGACGACGCCAGGGTTTGTGAAATTGTAAACACCCGTAAGTTTGCGCGTCGCGCCTTCGATGGCGAGGGGTACGAGTTCATTGAGCACGGTCATGGAGTTCGGCACGTTGACCACCTTGTCGTAATTCGCAATTTTATAAATGAAATTGCGTGGGTTTTGCAGATCATCGTCAATGGGCATTCGTAAACGCAGCTGGAGCACGTTATCGTACTGCCCTATTAATTCTTCGACCATGGCTTTCGTGTGCGAATAGTATGAACCTCTAAAGTTTGGCGGATCTTCTTCCGTAAATCCAGGCCCACCGATTGGATGTGCGTCGTCGTAGGAGTATATGCACCCGGTGGCGAAATTGGTGACGTGAATATTCTTCGCCTGGGCGACATCGACGAGATTCATTATTCCCAGGACGTTGGTTTGCACGACTTCGCGTTTGTGCGTCTCGCACCAATCCACGTTCGGCCGACCGGTGAGACCTGCGGCGTTGAGTATGTGCGTTGGCTGACATCTATCGATGTCGTTTTCTACGGCTCTTCTATCTTGTAAGCGCGCAGCACCGAAAAAGTGACGATGTCCTCTTTCTGCAAGAAGTCGGCCTAGCATGCCACCGATCCAACCTGTTTTGCCGTAGATGAGGAAAACAGGCCGCGAGTCCTGTCGTGAAGCTTTTGAGTGCAAACGCAAAATTGTATGAGCGTCACTCGGTCCTGGATGCGGGCGTAAGGCCAACTCAAAGTCGCTCCAATATAAGCTCAAATCTCTGCTGGAATACCATCGCACGGTCTCCGACAACCCTTCGTTCCAAGACGTCTTTTGCCGCCATCCGAGTGCCAAGAGCTTAGAGCAATCGATGAAGTATCTCCTATCGTTAAACATTCGGTCGTCGACGTATTCTATGACCTCCTCTGGATCTCGGCCAAGTAGGTGACACACGTCGCGGGCGACTGAAACGATGGATCGCTCCTCTGCCGCGCCAATGTTGTACACGTGCGAGGTTTCCCCTTCATGCACGATGCAATCGAACGCCGCAACCGCATCGTCTACGTGCATGTAAGATCGTGTCGCGAGACCGTCGCCGTGGATTGCAATTTTTTTCCCTCTTGAGGCTAAGATTGAAAATTTCGGAATGGCTTTCTCCGGATACTGATTCGGGCCGTACACGTTGTTGCCGCGCGTTATGATGAAAGGCAAGCCGTACGAGCGTCCATAAGCCATCACGAGCATCTCTGCACCGGCTTTAGTGGCTGAATAAGGATTTGTTGGCGCGAGCAGCGAAGCATGCTCTGTGTTGGACTCGTCTAATTCAAACGAGCTTTCTCCGTACACTTCGTCTGTGGAGACGTGTACGAACCGTTTCACGGTACCTGCACGTTTGGTAGCTTCTAGTAGTACGTGCGTACCTTCAATATTGTTTTTCGTAAACGTAAACGAGTTCCCGAAAGAATTATCGACGTGGCTTTGAGCGGCGAAGTGCAATACGAGCTCGATGGTTTCGTGCTCAAAGATGTGCCTCAACAGATCCACCGATTGAATATCGCCTTGAATAAAATCGACGCTTAAAATATGAGAGATGCTTTCTAGGTTTTTCAAGCTAGAGCAGTAATCGAGCTTGTCCAGGACGACGATCTAACGACACGCTTGAGTACAGAAGAACTAGTTAGAAGACGACACTTGGCTCTCACCTTGTACTTGGGATACTTCAAAGCAAAGCAACGCACCACGTGCGACGCGATGAAACCGGCGCCGCCAGTGATTAGTATGGTTTTCGACATGGCGCACTCGTCCCGCGTCGTCGTCTGCTGTGGCGTCGAGTACTTCGAGCGGTCGAAGCACTCTGAAGTTGGTTTTATTAAAACAAGTAGATGCTCGCGTGGGTCGTCACCATCCTCGTACTGACGATGTGATTGCAGCGCAGCTTATCTTTCTACGGCGCTCACTGTCAGATATCTCATTAACATCAAGCCTCTGTCGCTCTTGATAATACGCATGAATTAGAGACTCCGCCAGAAGTTTGAAATTGGAAATCGTGCAACTTCGACGAGTAAGAATACGGCATCTTCGTACCCTGTCCAGGTCCCGCGTATTGCCAATCGATAAAAATGGGTTCACCACCATGAACACCGTTGTCCCACAAGAGATTTGGGAATTTCATATCACCATGAAGGAGCGTGCCGCGCCGCGACCGTTGCACGAAGATTCTCA
>JACLAB010015813.1_pt1 | contig 24468 bp, 15 predicted proteins | sample 8027921 | NCBI WGS metagenome assembly JACLAB01 (sample SAMN15725117, study PRJNA655200) | protist metagenome | isolation source: fluorescence activated cell sorting (FACS) single amplified genomes of... | place: USA: West Boothbay Harbor, Gulf of Maine | collected 2000-07-19
GAACCCCGGGTTCCCACTGTATGAGTATTTAGTTACCGAGGTTATACCCCGGATTTAGGGTTCGTATTGCCCTCCCCTCGTGTAACGCGTTGTACTTCCGGAAGTACTTCCGGAATACTTAACGCCGCGGGCAAACTGCCTTTTTTCGCTAACAGTGAATTTTCCAGCTCCATTTCAGCTAATTTCTTCCCGAGTATTCTACCTTCGAAGGTATCTAGCTATCTACAGTATCAGCTGTCCACTGTCAGGCCGAAGTTTTCTTATTCAATCGGTGAGAGGGTGCGATCCGAACATGGTTGATGGAGACATGAGCCGCAGTCATCTCGATTGATGCCTGCTGCAGAGCTGCCCTGAAGTTCAGCAATACAAATATGCTACGAGTAACCAGAGCGGACTTCTGGGTTGGTCGAATGCACGCGCGTTTTCTGCAGCCCTGCCGCGTGCTGAACAAAAGTAGAGCATATGCACACGCGTACTGTCTACGTGCATGCTCTCGACATGAGCCGAAAACCCTTGCCAACATACAAAATAGGAGAGGTAAAAAGCATGAAGAGACGAAGAGCCTGGACTCAAGAATATGGAACCTTGCGATGCCGGCGGTGGCATCTTTACTACTTGACCCTATTCTCGGGGTGGTCGATACAGCATTCGTCGGCCGCATCGATGGCAACAGCGCTGAAGCTGCCTTGGGTGGCCTTGCGATTTCAACAACAGTTTTCAACTTCTTCTTCAAAATCTTTAACTTCCTTGCTGTTGTCACAGGGCCGCTAGTGGCTAGCCAAATAAGCACAGGGGACACTTTTGGGGAAAGGTCGATTCCGTATCCACAGGAAGTAGGACCAGTGATAGAGTTAAAGTCGGAGAAAGTGTATGGCAGAGAAGCTGCCGCCGAAACGGTTGCTGGTGCAATGGTTCTGGCAACGGTTCTCGGAGTCTTCGTCCTCCTTTCCCTTGAAATAGGCAGTGACGTTATCCTTTCATGGGCCGGCGCAGACGTTGAAGACCCGGTGAACACCGCAAAAATTTTGACAACTGTTGAAGGGGAGTTGTTGCCCCAAGGTCTGGATGTGAATTCGATGATTGGCAATGCAGAAGCATATCTCCGTATCAGGGCATTGAGCGCTCCCGCTGTTCTCATTTGCAGTGTTGCTGTTGGAGCATATCGTGGATTGTTGAATACGCGCACTCCTTTACTCGTGAGTTTGTCTGCCAACATGCTAAATTTAGTACTCGATCCAATTTTGATTTTTGGTGTTGGCCCTTTACCGCCTCTTGGGGTCGCAGGAGCTGCTGCTGCAACCACTGCTGCAGAGTGGGTTAGCGCAGTGGTATTTTGTTTTTTGCTAAAAGAAGAAGGATTGCTTTTTGCAGACCGTGTCAAATTGGGTTCTATTTTGATCCCTGATCTCAGTGCCGAACGCCCATATCGACCTCATTCAACATCAAGTTTCGTTTCCCGATCGGCTCCTTGGTTGAAGCCTTTTGCTGCAGGTTCTATTTCACAGCTTGTTCGAACGCTCTTCCTGCAAATTGTACTGGTGAGTGCTACTGCAGAAGCTGCTAAAATGGGCGTCGCAGGTTCGCATCAAATTTGCATACAGGTCTGGTGGGTGACGCTCTTTGCTTTGGATGCCCTCGCTGTTGCTGCTCAAAGTCTTGTAGCAGTGACACTTGGTATGGAAGACGTGAAGGCTGCGCGAGAAGCTGCAAATCGGACACTGCAACTTGCAGTGATTGCAGGCACTTCTGTTGGGATCAGCATCCTTGCAGCAGGTCCTTTGCTGCCCTCATTTTTTACTACAGATACAAATGTTGTCGATGCTGTGGAGTATCCGATGTATCTTATTGCAGTGCTTCAACCGCTTAACGCGGCTATCTTTGTCGGTGATGGCGTGTTTCAAGGTGCAGCTGACTTCGGTTTCCTGGCCTTCGCAATGTTGTTTTCTGCAGTACCAGCTGTGGTTTCCCTAGGACTGGAGGGATTTAGATCGCAGCATGACCTTAACACTATATGGCGCTCAATGGCTTTGCTGCAGCTCGGAAGAGCAGCCACTTTATCTGCTCGTTATTGGGGTCCTTGGGGACCAGTCTCTCGGACAAGAGAAAAAAACAAAAGTGAGAGAACGAAGGAGGAAATACACTAATTTGTTCTTCCCATTTATAAAATAAAATTGTTCAACAAGGTCCGTTCAATTACAACAACTTCACCTGTACCTGATTGCCATATTATGTTGCAGATTTTATTGCATAAGTGCGCAGATAACCTTGTGTCAAACTGCCATGCAGTTCACTAACCTTTCTCCTTGGTTTTGACAGGACATTCTCATCAACCGTCGACGTTCTCAGTCAAGAATATACTTCGTAACCACGCGTGCTCGGCACTCTTTCCAACACCACGATATTTTCTACGTGAGGTGTGTGTGGAAACAAGTCAACTGGAATGCAGGAAATGAGCCGGTACTTTGCAAGCAGATCTCCGGATTGTGTGTTGTCGCTCACGTCACACAATAATGCAACGTCTCTAGCCTGTGTGGCCGGGTTGCATGACACATACACTATACGTGGGATGCCAAGACTGCGGAGAATCGCCACTAGTGTTACATCCATCCCAGAGCGCGCAGGATCTACAATCACTACATCTGGACGTACCACATCTTTACCAAAAACAATGCTCTTGCTCATACTTTTGCTGTCTGCACATAGCATGGATTCGGAGAGCTGTGCTAAATCGGCCTGCCAAAAGGTTGCGTTCTCTATTCTGTTGGCCACAGCGTTTCGTTTCGCGTCTTCAACGGCTTCGGGGACAATTTCGCAACCGTAAACATGGCGAGCTTTGGACGCTAAGCAAAGGCCGAAGGTCCCGACACCACAAAATAAATCGAGGATTGTCTCCGTATTTTCCCCAGTAAGGGCGCAGGCTTCTTCCACGCTCTCCACTAGAATTTCTGCCTGTTTAGTGTTGGTCTGGAAAAACGATTTCACGGATAAGGCAAATACAACTCCGCGAAGGGTAATGGAGATGGTAGCTGGGCCATGTAACACCGTGATCTGATTTTCATTGTTGTCACCACTCACGAGTGCGGTACTACTTCCATTTTCGTGTTCTCGCCCGCGAATCCCACGTCCGTTCTTAACCCAGACCTGCCTGCGCCCCTCTGCTCTGCGTAGCTCTGGCTGCGATAACACGCGCTCATGAACCACCGATTGCACACAATCAATGGTAGCTAAGTCTGCAGCTAGGGCTGCAAATGCCTTCTTTGTCTCTTTTCCTTGACGGTCCAACGCTGCTGCTATGATTACCATCACTGCAGTTTCACCACTGCACCTGCCTGCAAGAGGAGCTGTACGTAGTGTCAGGCTTCGTAGTACCCCACAACCAGTCCGCCGATTGAACACTGGTAACAATGCAGATACGTCTGCCATTGCATGCAGGTGTGCTGCACATCGTGCGAGAACTTTGTCTGCGACCACTTGCTGCAACACACAGCCTGATGTGAAAACTTCAACCAGTCCAGTGTGGTCACCAGCTGGTCTCAAGCCGAACGCAGGGCGACCACTGCTGTTGTCCCCTACTTGAGCAAACGCGAACTCCATCTTGTTACGATAGCGCAATCTCTGCTGACTAGGTGATATCGCATTCACAATCCGATCCGCATCATTTATTCTAGCGATTCTGGTCATGACGTCCACCACTTGATCACGCTTGAAAGCAAGCTGTTGATCGTAAGCAACGTCAAGCCAAGTGCAACCACCGCAACGATCGAAATGCGGGCACGGAGCGTTGACATGGTACGGGGTTGGTCGCAATCTCTGAATCTTGACAGCCTCGGCGTAGCGTCCACCTTTTTTTATGGCCGTAATTCGCGCGTGGACCTTCTCTCCGGGCACAGCTCGCTCGCATAGAATGACAAAACCTCCTGGAAATTTGCACACCCCACGCCCTCCGAAAGCAACAGCAGTGCACTCAACGTCCACTTCTTCGCCAATTACGACGGGTTCCTGCGGAGCTCTAAACGACAATGCCTTGATACCTGTATATCTGTGCGAAAGAGTTCGCACAACTGGAGAACGGCAGGCGCTGTGGATCGCGGCACGGCGCACGAACAACATTTCACCTTCAGTCCAACGGAGGTAGCCAGCTACCTTCAGAAGGTAGCTAGCCCTCGAATGGTTCGATTTTACCAGAACACGCGTGGTTACACGTACGTGTACGTGTACTCGTACTCGTACGTGTATTCTATCTTCGAAGATAATATGATACTTTCGTACGAAAGTAGTTTGTGTACAGTATCCTCGTACGAGTACAACGCGTTGTACGTGTACTGTACAACGTTGTACCTTCGTGCGAAAATACTTTCGTAGATATCATACAGTACGAAGGTACGTTGTACTTTCGTACCTTCGAAGGTACTTTATTTACCTTACTTGCTTGTACTTTCCTTATTTACCTTACTTGCTTACTTGTACTTTTCGAAAGTACTTTCGTACAACTACAGTAGTGTACTTTATTTCGTACGAAAGTACAACGTACTTTCGTACTTTCGTACTTTTGAAAGTACACGTACAACTACATTGAAACTTTCGAAAGTACAACGTTGTACACGTACGTGTACGTGTACTTTATTTCGTACCTTCGTACGAAAGTACAACTACGAAAGTACGAAAGTACTTTCGAGAGTACTTTCGAAAGTACTTTCGAAAATATCTTCGAAGGTACGTGCACGTGTACGCACGTGTACAGTACGTGTAGTCACAATAGTGTCACAATCATTGCTCCGTCAATTCACGCTTAGTCCTCTAGCTAGCTAGCTAGCTAGCTAGCTATTGTATAAAAATAGTGGCTATCAGCGAAAGGATATGCTTTAATTGTGTTGTACGTGTACGTGCACACGTACTCGTGACAAAAACACATACAAAAGTGTACGGACGGAAATACTGAAGTACTTTCGTACGAAAGTACTTCCGGAAGTACTTTCGTACCTTCGAAGATAGATAAGAACTTACGAAAGTACTTCCGTACGACGGAAGTAACACGTCGTACATACTTCCGGAAGTACTTCCGGAAGTACTTCCGGAAGTATCATACTTCCGTAGTGTACTTCCGTGCGAAGGTACACGTACACGTGTATAGAATCTATACGGGAGGAAGTACGAAGAATATCAATAAAAATTAAGAAATACCTTCGTAAATACGTGTACACGTACTGTACACGTACGTGTACGTGTACGTGTACGTGTGTGTACCTTCGAAGGACTTTCGAAGGTACATGTACGTGTACACGTACACGTGTACACTGTACACATACCTTCGTATCATATCACACTACAGTATCCTACGAAGGTACCTTCGTACGCACAGTACGTTCGTTTATTTTACAACGCTTGTTGTAATTAAAGTCTAGCTAGCTAGGGTTCGTAGCTTCGCACGTGTCCAGCGAGGGTGACTTTGGAGCACTCGGGACTTGTCCACGTGCACCAGTCGTGGAATTGTACGAGCTGGGGAAAGATATCCATGTGCAGGTCGCGACTGAGGTGAAACCGCTCCTTTCTGTCGGTTTGACTTCGAGATGGATTCGCTCGTTTTGACGTGGTATGCTGGCAATGCATATTCTGCGGGCAACCACTCAGTCTCGACTCGCCGTGTGCGTATAACTAGGACACCTTCGAGTCAAGCCGGCCGTCGCGGTGCGGCGTACTTCAGGTGCTCAACTTTGCACCCACTCGATGTTCTTATACCGTGCCCTTTTCTGTGAAGTTTTTTATCCTGCTGCGTACCATCGACATCTTTTTTTTCTTGTAGATGCCAAACGCGAGTATCGTGGATGTCCTCAAGTCAACCAGAGCGCCCCTTTGCAGCAAACTTCCGGTGCGCGTTTTTTCGCCCACTTGATGTTCTACTTTACCGTGCCTTCGTTTGAAGACGTTTATCCTGTTGCGCATGCCGACATCTATTCTTTTTTTTTAGATACCTACATGCTCACGTTCACTCAAGCGCATCGCTTAAATGGGCTACGACTTCTGCTTCGCTGCTCTCCACACACGAAACTTGCCCAACATGCAAATGTTCGTTTCAGAGCCGAAGTTCTTGTCGTCACATTTTTTTACTGAGGTCGATGACGAGTACGGGTGGCGGTGATGCGGGCGAAGATTTTCGACGTGGTCTTCTGAAAAAAACGATCAAAGAGTGCGAAGAAGATGAGTGTAAAACGGACTTAATTGTCTCCAGTTCAAGTGAGTATGATGAGGAGGAAGGCGATGAGCAAAAAGATGAGAGGTTGCAGAAGGTTGGATTACACACGAGTTTATTCAACTGGCTTGTTCACAGAATGCCGGGCCAGGCACGACAAAAGCTTCCCGGCATCGTCTTCAACGAGACTGATAATCGGAGCTGTTGGGCGCTCGTGAGTTCCTCAATCTCTCCCTCAATTCTAAGTCTTGTCCCACTTGTTCAACTTGTTTACCGCCCTCAAAACTGCATTTTTCATTTATGATTCTTTTTTATCACAGGCGTTTTGCGGATTCCTCTGGACATCATCTACATGTATGGTGTTCTCCCTGCTACCAGTTTTCCTGAAGACTGAACTCGGATATTCAAACACGCGAATCGGTGCAATTGAAGGGGCAGCACTGCTTATGTCAAACCTATCGCGAATTATATCTGGTGTGATGAGTGATGTTATAAAGTCACGTGTTAAGGTAATAGCCCTTGGTTCCGCTATGACAGCGGCAATGAAACTAGTTCTTGCATCTGCTGTCACTTCGCAGTGGGTGGTTTCTGCAAAGCTGCTCGACAGATTTGGAAAGGGTGTAAGAGCGGCACCTACTGATGCACTCATAGCAGACCTCTCTCCCCGGCAGAAACGCAGCACCACATATAGCTTACACCAGTCGCTCACCACCCTTGGTGGTGTATTTGGATCGATGTGTGCCGTCATATGCATGACAATCACGCAAAATAACTATCGTTTGACTTTTAGACTCGCTGCACTGCCGTCCCTGTTTGCAATTTTCATGTTGCTCTATTTTGTGCGCAAACCGGTTCGTTTGCAGTCAAAACACTACGGTATGCCCAAATATCCGGAACGTCACGCGCCCTCGAAACGGCGGCATGGTCGCGGTCCACTTGCTATGATGTATGAGCCAGTGCGCTGGCGTCGATCCCGTTGCAAAGATTCAGGCAGAGATATGGCCTGGCATCGAGGGAAACGCACATGGCGGCTCGTGAGTGAATGGCTTACAGAGCACCTCGAAGATATGAAAAATCGTGCACAAGAGGTCAAGGAGAAGCGTCCTGGCGAGTTATCATTCCCACAGCTTAGCCGCTATCATGGGGAATCTGAGGAGATGTGGCAAATCCGACAGCGCGAGTGGGAAGCAGAATACTTATCAACTGAAGAGGAACGAACTTTCCGACATCGACAAAGTCTGGGAACGAAAACAAATCCTGATACTTATGCGCATGGAAGTTTTGTCCGAAGCTCTGTGCCTAGGATGGATGTTGTGGAGATTCATGATTCTAACTTCACTGCCCATAGTTTAATCAAACACAGTTCAGACAAGAGAAGTGCTCCAACAGTTGCTGGTCCTCTTCAGTCATCTGGTGCTTCTATGTTTTCAGTGAAAAGGTATAGAGGAAACATGCGTAATTTGGATGGCGCCCGAGTGCAGCTGAATAGCAGAACGGATGTCTGTATTGGTCCTAACGTAGCAAGAAACTCAAATAACTTGCAGTCAAATCCTTTCAGTTCTACTGATTGGTCTACATCTTCTCTGGATTTCGAGCACACAGAAGAGCAGAAAGTTGTGTGGGGATCGTGGCGCTGGTCGTATCGCGAGGCTGTCAATCTCCCGTGGCCGTATTGGAGAGCACTGCTTGTTTTTACCGTTCTAAAGGTTGCTCGTTTTAGTGAGGCATTTGTCACCCTTCACGCGAATGCAGTAGGGCTTAAGGCCGCATATCTTCCTATGCTTATGGTCGCGACAAACCTTATACAGTCGTTGCTTACATACCCATTGGGCGTTGTAGCAGACCGAGTGGATCAGAATGGAGTTTATGGAAACGGTCGAAAGTTCATGCTTTTGGGCGGGTTCGGAATGATGATCGTGGCAGATTTTGTCTTGGTGCTGGCAAAAACGCCCTGGCAGGTTTTCGTAGGATACTTAGCTGTTGGAGTGCACATGGCCATGACTCAAGCGAACATGAAAGCCGTATTGTCAGCCACGATGCCTCCCAACGTGCGTGGTACTGGATTCGCCATCTCAGCTTTATCACAGGGGATTGCTCTTGGTGCTGGGAACTACATGGCTGGTCGACTTTGTGATCTTTTTGGTTCCTCTGGCGCCTTTTGGGGGGGAGGCGCGTTCGCCACCGCAGCGCTGGGACTCGGTTGGTTACTTTTATAAGGTTTTTGTTGAACGTGTAACTCACACTTTCTGCTGGTTGAAAGCGAGGAAAGGTCAAGTAAGGAAGAGAAGAGACTATTTGTACTTCTATGTAGCTGACTTAAATATCAAAAATATGAGTTGCTCATTTTAAGCCGTAATAATGGTAGACTCTCCCTCGGCGATGGCCTTCACGCCATACGCAAGTTTCAGGGGAACACCATTAGATGCCCGTGCAAGCTTCGTTGGAACCTGTTTGATGCCAACTGCAACCATGGTGATGAGGTCCTTTTTGGTGGGAAGTTTCTCAAGGGCCGAGATGCCTTTGGGGTCAATGAACTTTCCATCTAGGATCGCACCGCTAAAATCCACTTCGATTCCATCTTTCTTCCAGTCTTTTTGAAGGCCTTTTACAGACTTGATCGCAGGGGCGATATTCTCGTCGACGAAGAGCCAGGCATTCATACCAGTTGCACACTCAGAGATGGCTTCCCATTTCGTTCCCTCTGTTGCCTTCACCATAAGGGTATTCTTCGTAACTAGAAGGTGCGCACCTTCGGGCAACTGCCGGCGAAATTTGATCATATTCTTGACCTGAAAACGCAAAAAAAGGAGTTCAGCAGTGAGTGCTTGCTGCCCATAGAAAGAATCCTGCTCGGTTTCACTCAAAATTTGTCAACCCTAGGTTTTCGCGGAATCAACAACCCTAGGTTTTCGTGGAAATCACCGACGGGTAGGATATGCGGGTAAAAAAAATGCCAATGCGCGCGAGCTCACGCGTTGACGCACTAGCGAGAAATCTATAGAGCCTGCCCCGACGAGACAGGCTCCGGTTCACCAGGTTGTAGGGCTTTCAGTCATCTTACCGAAAGTCCTTGGTAACGGAAGCCGGCGACAAGCAGAGTATTCTCGTTGTCGAGCATGCCTTTGATCATGTCAAGGTCTCGGGATTTTTTTTCTTTAGAGGCCGCCATGTTTATGACCGTCGATCCCCTCCGCCAAGTCCGTCCTTCGCCAGTTCCTCTGCTAGCGAAAACGGAGGCTTTCCCCGAGAAATCCGAAGATAAAGAATCGAGCGTTCGGCCGCGACGCGCAGAATACGCAGCAGAGCTATCATGCAGTACGAATGGTCCGGTCATAAGCGAGTGTGGCATTTCTTCCAGGTCTCGTTGAATATAACCGCGCTTTGAGTCGCGTTGCACCGAGAGAAAGTGTGTGCGTGGCAGACTTCACGTTCGCCGTAAGTAACCCTATCCTCGCACAGACTTAATTAACAGATTAATTTTATTGTACTGTGCTGTACGAGTACACGTACTACAGTACTACGCCCTTTCAGCCGCGAATTCACGTGAATTGACGGAGCTTAAAGGGTAGACCGCTTCGCGGTCATTTCACCCTTAACTCTGTCGCATCAACGCTAATTCGCGGCTTAAAAAGCGTAGGCCTTCCCTATCAAAACCTAATTTGATACCTTCGTAGGTGATTTGTATTTTTAGGGTTAAAAAAAAATAAAAATTGTACGTGTACACGTACAGCTGTACACGTACACCTCGGTGATGCCTCCCAAAACCAAAAATTCATCTCTATCTCCGTGTAGTTGTACTGTACGTGTACAGTACGTGTACGTGTACAGTAAGTTGTATCTGACTTCCGGAAGTACAACAAAAAAATGTACAGTAGTTGTACACGTGTAGTTGTACAACTAGTTGTACTTCCGGAAGTTGTGATACTTTCATAAACGCGTTATTACACGTACGTGTACATCCTGTACACGTACCTTCGTACGAAATTTGCGTGCGTATTCAATATCAAACAAATCGCAAAAGACGTACGAACGGAAGCACGGAAATACTTTCGTGCGCGTTCACGCGCCGTCGCTGCGTCGATCTGTTTCTAAACCGACAAAATTTTCAGTCCAAGTAAGCTTAATCTGCAACACTAATTCAATTTCTGGCTTCGGCATGATTGTGGCACGAGTATTGAAGTGCTTGATAAATGCCGAGAAGTAGCATCATCATTGTAGCCCTAGCTAGACAATGATAAAATACAGTACAAGTTGTACATAATAAAATAGTCAACATACAGGTGCATGTGCAACAACAGTAAACGTACATATCTACATGCTGTACACGTACGCGTACATGTACAACACCATAAAATATCGTACACAGCTAATACCTTCGGAGATCGAAAGAATACTTCCGGAAGTACGTTGTACTTCCGGAAGTACCTTCGTACGAAGGTAATACACGTTTATGCCGTAGCTAGGCCCTCCGTGTACACTACTGTACTATTGTACACGTACGGTATTTTCGAAGGAACGCGTCATGTGTTGATACTAAAGTATGATACTTTATGTACAACTACAACTTTACACTACGTGTACACGTGTACACATAGTTGCAACTTACTGTACTGTACGAGTACTCGAAAACAAGACTATTTTTGTAAACCCTAAACAAGGCTTCTCGGCTTCATTTCAAGCCTGCGAATACGTGGCCATTTCGTGATCTCTTTCTCGAAAACTTCGATCCGGATCGAATCGCAGATCATTAAATACCATGGGGGTACGTTAATACGTGCATGTTTCCATCACGCATGCGCATTTTCGCCCGCAATCTTTACACGAACCGTCGAACTTCTCAGAGGCGACTACGTGTATATATTTTGCCGCAAAACGAATTCCGTTTTCCACGCTTTCGAGACGGCGATCACCCCGATTGCCACAGCAAACACTTTTATTTCTATACCGCGGCATCATACCCTTAGCAAATTAACTCACGAACTCGCGCCAGCTCTAGTTTCTTCGGTTTTCGAACTAAGGATTTAATAAATTATTTTTTCTGATCTTTCACTAATTTTCCAGGCGTATAAGTATGTTGAAGAGCTCTGGAAGAAAAAGCAAAGTGATGTTCTCCGTTTCCTGCAGCGCGTTCGTGTGTGGGAGTATCGGCAGCTTCCCTCAGTTTGCCGCGTGACTCGTCCGACTCGCCCGGACAAGGCTCGAAGACTAGGATACAAGGCGAAGCAGGGCTTTTGTGTATACCGTGCACGAGTCCGTCGTGGCGGCCGTAAGCGGCCCGTTTCAAAGGTGAATATCTAATCTTCTTTCATTAATTGTCATGGGCACGTGCAGAGAGATGCAATGTAGCGAACTTCAACTTTCAACTTTCACTCTACTATCACTTATCTCGAACGTTTTTAGGGAATTCGCTATGGCAAGCCTGTTCATCAAGGAGTCAAGAAGCTCAAGTTCGCTCGCAACCTGAGATCCGTTGCGGAAGAACGCACTGCTCGGCGTTGTGGTGCTCTTCGTGTGCTCAATTCCTATTGGCTGAACGAGGTGCTTCACCTTGAAAATTTTCAGTTCTATTATAGCAGGCATAATATTTTTTCTCAGGATTCTGTGTATAAGTACTATGAAGTAATCATGGTCGATCCAATGCACAAAGTCATTCGAGGTGATCCCCGCATCAACTGGATATGCGCCCCCGTCCATGTAAGGATACCACAACGCGAAAAATCCGAGTGCCTGTCTTGTGCAAACTGAATATCGCGTCACACCTTTCAAATCTTTGTATTCGAGTCCCTTTCTTGAGAAACACCGTGAGTTGCGTGGTCTGACATCAGCTGGTCGGAAGTACCGAGGACTTCAAGGAAAGGTAAACAATAAACAGAGCATTTTTTCTCTCACACCATTCTTTCGTTTCTTACGAAAATGAAAATATGAACTTTTGTCCTCATTTAGGGACACAACTACAACAAGTCGCGCCCCTCCAAGCGAGGAACCTGGAAGCGCAACCAGCAACTGTCTCTCAGACGTTATCGTTAGGGAGTTACGCCGTAAGATTCCTGGCATCAGAATGATCCAGCGAGAGTCTCAAGTTAATTCCTGGAAAGTCCTTTATAGTCACTCGATCTTCTGCCTTGAACAGCTGGAAAGGACAGAATCAAGAGGAAATATTTCAACCTAGCATGCATGACCTGTAATAAAATGCATGCATACTGCTCTACACCTATTTATGCTTTCGAAGTGTTGCCTCTAAGAACGAGATGTGTGAAGACTTCTCCGCGCTGTGCGAAACTGTCAAACTCATCAAAACTCGCACAGGCCGGGCTAAGTATCACGGCTCCACCTCGCCTGACAACTGCTCGAGCCAGGGTAACAGCGTCACTCAGTTGACTGACCTCTGCCTTCGGGTTGATGCCAGCTTCTCGAAGTTCATTAGCTATTAATGATCCTGATTCTCCAAAAGTTATTACGCCTTGATGTTTCAGCAGTGCAGGGACAAGTGCAGCAAAACCAAGTTCGTTGGAAGCAGTTCCAGTTTTTGCCTTACCGCCAAGAAATATGGTCCCAAAAAAAAGTTAATAGTGAGGTGGAGAGGATCAAAATCATACTGGCTCTTCAAAACTCAGTTTGCATAGCTACGAGTTGACAGGTCCATAGCAGTTGGTGAAACTTTGTGGAGTCCCTGTAAGTTCACTTACCAAGGAGAACAAGGGCGCGTCGTCCATAACTTTGTAGCCCTACTATTGCGGCCTCTATATTCGTTGCTTTGCTATCGTTCACCCAATGGATACCCCTGAAGGAAGGATTCCCTGTCTGTGCCACAAGTTGCATACGATGAGGCAGAAGCTTTAGCCTATCAAGTCCTACTTTGAGCCGTGCAACTGTGAAATCCTTTGGGCTCAACGAGTGAGCCATGAGTAGTGCAATGCTTGCATTCAGGATGTTGTGAGTCCCCAGAGAAGATACCGCAGAAAGATCTACATAACTAGGTGAATTCTGTCTAGAAGAACTTCTGTTAGACGGCAAGTGCACTATAGCAATCTTTGTATTCAGGTCAACTTTCACACCTGGTAAACTACCTATGTGAGCCAATCTACCTCCAATACACGCAACTCTCTCGTTCGGTGTTTCGGAAACTCGGCGCATAAGTGTCTTAATAACTGCTTCTCGACATTTTTCTAACAAGGTCGCTCCATCGTAATCCAAGTCTACTATATGGTCTGTCGTAGAGTCACTTTCTACCTGATAGCTCTGATGACGCCCTCTTGCACTTTCTCTCTTGGGAAGCACTGCTAGTGTGTGAGTACCCCTCAGGCCAGCAAATATCTGTGTCTTTGCTGTTGCATAGTTCGCCATGGATTTGTGTCTCTCTAAGTGATCGGGCGTAAGGTTGAGAATACAGGCAGCATCAAAGCGCAACGTGCCCGGGTGGTCGAGCTGATAGCTGCTGCATTCGACGACGGCAGCGTCATAAGGCCAATGATGGCCGAGATCAGCAAGATGGCCACAAATATGCTCGGCTAAGATGAATTCCAAAGCACAGTCACTAAGTGGTTTTCCAATATTACCACCCATGAATGTGCGGCAGTCACACGACGCCAACAGCTGTGCTGTGAACGAACAAACCGTTGACTTTCCGTTGGTTCCAGAGATCGCAACTATGGGCAGCATTTTTGGAAGACACTGCGAGGCAAAGGCAAGTTCAGAAATTACGGTGCATTTTGAACCTTGTTTCGTTTGACATAAAGCTGCTGCCACTTGTGGCTGTGTCAGCGGCACTCCAGGGGAGAGCACTATGATATCCGCAATTTGAAATGTGGCTTCCTTGAAGTCGCCCAGCTCTGTACGCAGGAAACTACCGACAGACAAGCACCTGTCAACTTCAGCAGTCTTGGCAAAGTCATTTCTTCCAAAATTCAAATATCTCTCAATATCTTCAACGACGTTTAGTTGTTTGCAACTACAATTATGGTCGACGCCTATAACGGTAGCTCCCCGCACGAAGGCGAGCCGTGCAGCCGACCGACCTGAGTTCCTTGCATGTTGGTCACAAAAGCGGCAGCAAGAAAAAGAGTTAGAGGAGCAGACTTATAAAACGTGAAAGCGACCCGTAAAGAATTTAGCTCTTTTTTTAGGTATGACTACTCTCGCCCCCACCCAAGTCCGACAATAACGACCGTCTTACCCTGAAGATCATGTCCAGACGTGATGGAATGCCTTCCTGAGCACATCTCTGCATATCCACGACGTGCTCGACTCAACGATGCGCGCGTCGAAGACAGTTCACGTATTACAACATCCGCATTTTGCAAGGACAATGATTTCCTAGACCTGTCGAGGGAACGTGCAAGTGCATGCGAGCGGGGCTGCGGTTGCGGTGTTAATCTGCGATCCTGACGAGCGATGAAGCAAACATAACTACAAGAAAACAATTGTCGTGCTGTTCCTTGAGAGCTCATGACTGTCAGTGTCATTTTTGTCAATTATGCAGAAGAACTTTAAAATATTTCTCAGTCATTTCCGGAAGTTCATGTACACGTACACGTACAGTACGTGTACACGTGTACACGTACTGTAACGCGCGTTGTACGTGTACAGCTGTACACGTACAGTTATCTTTTAATACGAAGGTATGATAGTAAAAATAAATTCCTTCATTCGTATTGAATATTGTACGAAAGTACCTTCGAAGGTAAAAGTTTACTACACGTGTACGTTGTACAACGTAATACAGTATGTTTTCGAAAGGCGAAGACTTTTGCGGGTCGAGCAAGTTATCCCCTGCTGTACACTGTACACGTACACGTACAGTACACGTACAGTAATAATAAAACACAAGTGGATAAACACATACAGTACGAGGGTATTTTTTTTTCACGTTCACTTTTCGCAGCAGCCATTTGCGATTTTAGACACCAGATCCATGCGTTTGCGCGGCGGACAGAAGACGAAAAAACGGCGCTCGGGGAAGCGCGGACGTGAGGGGGCGCGTCTGACGGACGCTCAACTTATATAGTCTGTGGAATAAAAAAATCGCAAATTAAGGTCACGCTCCGGTAATCAAATTTCCCGTGCCAATAGTACGAAATTTGCATGCGTATTTACAGTGCAGGGTAGTCTAAATCGCGATGGTCCTAAAATCGCGAATCTTTTTGAGGGCATCCGCTGCATGATGGACAACATCGCCACTAAGTTTCAAATCGATCCGCGCAGCGACGGCGCGTGGGCGCGCACGAAAGTTCGTTTTTAAGATTTAGCCTAAATACGCGTACAAACTTCGTACTTTTGGCACGGGAAATTTGATTGCCGGAGCGTGACCTTAAAATTTGGTGACTTCATAGGGACCTCGTCTATTATACTGTATGTGATGGATCCGTTTAGTCACGGGCATTTCAGCAACCGAGAGGCATTCAGGAGATCTAAATGGTTCAATTGTGAAAAACCCGAAGTGCACGAATGAAAACTTCGTCCTGACCGGATGCCTTTGTAGAAAACGTTGAAACCGGGGATCCCACGACGAGTCGCTCAAGATACGAGAGAGCTTTGAGTAGAGGTCCAAACCCCAAGGTCCGACTTGCAGTCCGAAGTGCAGTTTTGCACACCTCTGTTGTCAAGTTAGTTGTGAAGCTGCGACCGCCAGTGCACCGGTGAGGTTTTGCCTTTCACCAATGAAAATAGGGCCTGTATCGAGAGGACTTTTCAACTTTTCAGCGTCAGTCTTGCAAACAGTGATATCACGTTCAGTTCCGTGCGACCCTTTTGCTCCGAAATGCAGTGGTGGGGGATGTCAGCGCCACTCCGAACGGGCGAATGCAGTGTTCTTACTGCTGCATTTGCGATACGACTTGCGTTTATGATATACGGCATGTATCAGGACGCTCGCGCGGGTTTACCTTTCACGGATATCGATTACGGGGTGTTCACAGACGCTGCGAGGTATACTGGTACATATACTGGATCACACTACAAAATAGACCACTTCATTTTTTGTTTTCCTGTCAGTCAACATGTCAAAACTCACGTTTTCTTTGTTTTGCAGGTTCGTCACACTTGGTGATTCCCCTTACGAAAGGGACACGTTTCGCTACTCGCCAGTTCTCGCGTTCACCTGTGTCCTTAACGTCACTTCCCACCCACTGGTCGGAAAGGCATTTTTTGTGGTCGGGGATCTTGTGTCTTGGGTGCTGATCAAGAAGGTGTTGAGTCAACAGGGAGGTAGCGAAACAAAGTCACTCTCTGCAGCGTATTTATTTAACCCGTATACGATAACGATGTCTACTCGTGGCAGTTGTGAATCTTTGACTGCGTTCCTTCTGATGTTAATTGTGTGTTGCCTCCAATGCGAAGATACTTTTCGAGCAGCATCGTGCTTTGCCTTTGCAACCCTTTTTCGCTTGTATCCTATCATTTACTCAGTGCCGCTGCTACTCTATATCGACAAACAAGGTTCGATATTCGTGCATGAAGTGGATCAGAAGGTACCCGCACGCACTCATGATTTGACAACTGCGGCAGTTGTTGGACACCAGACTTCATGCGCTTCTACTGGCACAAGTTTGTTAAAAGGCATGTTTTCTCCAAGGAAAGTGTATTTTTGTACAGTGGCTGCTAGTCTGTCAATTGCGTGTGTAGCATACTATCAATTATGGTATGGAATGGATTTTTTTAGAGAAACATTCGTCCATCACATGAAACGAGTAGATATTCGCCACAACTTTTCAATGTCGTTCTACAGTGCGTATCTCGCGACTGAAGGTAACAGTATTTTTATGGCCGAAAACTTCCAATCGAGGTACACCTGCCTCATTCCACACATAACTGTTATCCTGGTTATTGGCATTAAGTATGCATCCGATTTGCCTTTCTGCCTATTCATGCAAACATTTGCATTTGTCACGCTCAACAGTGTATGCACAGCTCAATACTTTGTTTGGTATCTGTGCTTATTTCCTCTTTGTGTGCCAAACATTAACATTCTGCGGTGCCTGGGAGAATGGAACTCGGCGAATCGTAGTACAGTTAATAGTAAGGACGTGCCGAACCGCATAGCACAGAGCAGAAGACGAAAACGCCGCATTGATTCGCCGATATTCACATGCACGTGTATAGTCAGCTGGTTTACAACTCAAATCGGCTGGCTAGTGACTGCCTACTCGTTGGAGTTCACCGGAGTTTGTAACTTTTGGCCACTATGGGCATTAAGTACACTGTTCTTATCTGTGAATACCTGGTCCATAGTTCTGATGACTTCGATGCACACACCGGCGACCATGCGCAGATGTTTCACTTCACCGAATGACGTAACAGCAGCAGAGCTCGTGAGATAAGATAAAATATATCTGTGCGGTCGTGAACAAAACAAATTGATTGCGCATGTACATTTTTCTCCCAAGTGCATGTTATTCCTTCCCGAATAAAGAAGTTGCGAATCAGAGGCGTATAACGAATCGTCATCGGTGGGCATTATCTACGCCTGACACCGCTGGTACATTTACACATAGTATGAGTAAGATATTTTGGCTCTGGCTCAGTTTGAAGTTCGACACGACTTTTTCATATAAGGTAGGCTAACTTTTTTTTCTACTTCACTGACGAGAAGTTCGGACCAACAAAAGAAGAAAAAGTGATCAACTCAGGTTCGCTGGCATAATTGAGTGTTTCATAACCGAACGCGATGACATCTGTCTCCTTAATCTCTGAATATTTTGACGGGTTCAGTATTTCATCCTCCAGTGAAGCGTAGTCCTCCCGTAATAGTACCTCGCCAACTTTACCATCATAAGCCCTGTGGCCAAGTGAGTTCTTTACTTGGGTATCCAATCCCAATTCAAAAAGTGTAAACTCATCCCTGAGAAAACTGTGCACACTTTCATGTGTAAGGTCAACAAACGTTTCAGCATCTGAGATAGAATATCCTGTGAAGACCTCAGAGCAACCAATTTCTTGCGAATCGTTGTTATCCGTTGGCGCTTGATGACTTGAGTAAAGAAGGGCTATGACGAAGTTAATCTGTCGCACAAACGTGACGTCGCTGTGCTTCGCAAGATCAGCAAGCATCCCAAGAAACCCAAGAGTTCGGGCTTTCGACCGAATAAAATCAGAGTGAAGTAGGCTGTAAAGTGCCCCATTTGCATACGCGCGAACTTGTGAATTAGGGCTCTGCAGTACTTGCTTCAGCACGTGCAGGACAGATGTCTCACTCGTCTCCGAAATATCTAAATATTCCATCATCTTCAAAGATTCTTCAACAACTTGCTTACCCATTGACGTAAGGGACATGTTCATCAGCAACCCCACACCAAGCTCGGCATCATTCTCAGAGAGGGCACCGGGGAAATCAATTTGGACTCCAGTGCTGAAATTCTGCTGTAACAAACACAATATCCACGACATAAGACCGAGAGAAGCCATCAAAGTCGCCGCAGTGCCGTGCAAGCTGAGTTTTTGAAGTGCGCCAAGGAGATGGTGTCTACTACAAACGGTGTGCTCTGCAGGATTGATGACAGAAGACAACGCTGCAACAACACGACTGCCAGGTAACAAGAGATACTGCCTTCCTAGGCCGATAGAAGCAAGCGCATTGATCAGGCTTAAACACTCCCTTTGCACCCGTTTGCCACAACCAACCAGCAGTGCGTCAATAAGGCTACCAGGTGTACTCTCTGGGCTGCTCTCTATCTGTGCGTTGTGGATTGCAAAAATATCGCCTTTCACGAGGAGCTGAACAGCAATCTTACGGTTTTGACTTCGTGACACGCGTGTGATCCGCCAGCGGAGTGCCTGCAGTATACGGATGACAAGATCCTTAGCGAGATTGTCTCCAGGGTCACTCAAGAGTCGTTCGATGCTTGCACGAATGTCCAACACAATTTGGGCGTAGTCCAGTTCACAGAACTGGACAGCGAGTTCATACGGGGTTATCATTTTGTCAGAGGTATTACTCCCATACGCTTTTGGCTGAAAGTCTCCGAGGTGCTCAACAGAGTCGTTGCTGAAATTTTGGTGCCTGGAGTCCTCAATCAGAGACAGGCTTCTCTCCTCTGTAGTTGAGGTGGTAGCTTCATGGTCGTCATTCCTGGAAGTAAACGGCGAACACTCCATGCTCGACGTGTTCATTATGCCTTCAGGAAGAATATCTGCAGAGTAGGCATCCTCGGCATTGTTTGTGGCGTGCTCAACTAGACATTTACGGTTTGGAAAAGTTTCATGGATGTCCTCTGGGAGTACGATTGGTGGCTTAGAGACCACGCGATTCTCCATTGTGTCTAAACCAGCACCCCGAGTACATATGGAATTAGTTGCGTTGTACTCAGCACCTGTACCCGAAAACTCTAGTGAAGGGCATAAATCGTGCATTGATATCTCGCCCTTCAACAAAGGTGTCGTCCTCCTGATAATGTGTATGGGAGCAGCTATCGAGTAAGAGGCAGGTTCATTTTCAGAAAACAAATTTAGTTCATTCTCGCGTGTTGTCGTAAATGTTTTCCAAGCATCATCAGGTGCAGAAGCGTGCGAGTCAACGGTACTGAATGTTTCAATTAACAAACTGGCTCCCGATTGTTCTCTAGCGCGCTCATTGAGTTTCATCGATTCTCCACTTTTTACAGAAGAAATAGCCACCAGATCGTTATATTGCTTAAGAACTGTCAAAATTCGTGGAGGAAGCACCTCATCTGAAGCTTGAGCGATAAATCTCTCGAGATTCGCACGAAGGTCGATGGTCCATCTTGGCTCAAAAAGTTTCTTAAAAATAGAATGTTGCCTCGGGTCTTGAACAAATGGAATTGCGTAGAGAGGTAGCAACTCCTCCTTGCAAGCTGTGTCTACACCACGGTTCTCTAGATAAAGACGAAGCTCCACCAGTCCTTTCCCTAAATCATATGCCACGGCACCACACGTTTTGACCGTGCCAAGTTTTCGCTCACTGTAGGGGAGTGAGGGAAAGACAGCAAAATATACTTGAAGCACAAACTCCATCTGCCGGGCCTCCTCAGCACCGCGGTACGACTCTGGAATGTAGCGCTCATAAATTTCAAAAAAGTCATCACGCTGGCCTTCTTCAAAATGATGCATCTGGTGACCAATATACAGAAGTTAAAAAATAACGAAATGATTTGATGAACTGTGTTAACCTTGGGCTAGTGGTACGTGGTTTTGGAAAAGTCGAAATAGGTGGCCCGGTTTTACCATTTGGAGAAAGATATTGCCTCGTAAGTTGCCAACATCGAGCTCCACTGGTCCCTCGGACATAGGCTTGTGTCGTTCGCGTTGGAATGCCTGGAAGGTGTACGATGAGAGCATTGTGAGATATTTTGTTTAAATAAACCGCCCATCAAGAAAACAGATCCGGATGCTCTTCAGAACCATAATACTGCACGAAAAAGTAGAGATCGCAATAGGGCGAGGAGCGAAAAACGACAAAGTTTACACGGTCACCGTCGCAAGAAAAAGTTGCGGTATAACCGCACCTCGTATGCACTCGGCAGTGGTGGTGCTGAAGTTACTCAGAGATGAGAACGGAGAGCTGCACCTCCACTTCTTTCTCGGGAATAGTCTTAAACATGCCAATATTCATCTTGAACGGCGTCGTGTCCACACTTCGCGCTCCGGACATACTATTTCCGCGACTCGCGCTCTGACTCCACACTTCAAGAAGCTGTCAGCGAGGGGCATTTTAAATTTCTCATTCTAGCTATGATAGCTATCTACAATACGTGTACAGTACGTGTAGTCGTGTACCTTCGTACAGCTGTACAACGCGTTACGTACACAGCCAGGGGATGACATAAATATTTATTATGGTTTATACTCGTACTCGTACCTTCGAAGGTAGTTTGTGTACAGAAAAAGTACACTAGTATCCTCGTACGAGTACTGTACTACGTTTATTACAGTACATAGTACTTTTGTACTGTATCAAGGTACAATGTATGATACGAAAGTAGATACATTGATATCATACCTTCGAAGAAAACATACGCGTTGTACGCACGTGTACTGTACAGTATGATACACTACGAGTACGTGTAGTCACAATAGTTCTGTCACAATCAATATGCTCCGTCAATTCACGCTTAGTCCTCTACGAAGGTACCGAAGGTAGCTAGCTACCTTCGTACTACCCTGTAGCTAAGTACGAAAGTACTTTCGTACCTTCGTAGCTAGCTAGCTAGTGGCTATCAACGAAAGGATATGAGCTTAGAAAAAGGATGAGCGTATGATCAAATATACACTGCGTACGTGTAGTACGTTTTTAAAAGGATGAGCTACTGTGAGCTCATCCTTTTAACTGTCGCGCCGCGCGAGGACAGTCAGAGAGGCGCGCGCCGCGGTTGAGGACGGAGCGTCAAAGCGAACATCGACTATACGGCGTAAACGATCATTCAAGCGTGTTTTTTACACCTGGGGCGCTGAATCAGGCTGTCCCGGCGCACAGATCCGTCGTTTGCAAAACAGACTCGGCGTTACAAACATTTGCCGTCTCCTGAGCTCGCGTACGCGAAGTCGAAACTTCATGGAAACAGTTAGGGACGTAAAAAAACTTCGTGAATATCGCGTGAACACATAAGCGCATATTTAAAATTCGCACAATGCAAAAAAAAAACGATCGCTTGCGTCGGCAGTTGAACTCCGCGGGTCGAGGCTGTAGCTGCGAAGAAAATTGCTCTTTTACAAATCGACGCGATCGCGCCAGTCTATGCTTTGCTCATGCGATTCAGACACGAACGCGGTCGAGCCGCGCACCTCGCGGGTGATGTCATCTAATGTGCCGTGCAGTTACAGAGCCAAAAACGGCGTCTGCGCGATGTTACAGCACACCGCGCGCTCATCCTTTTAATATCCTTTCTAAGCTCATATCCTTTCGCTGATAGCCACTAGAGGGCTACAACGTTACTCGTACTGTACACGTGTACAGCTGTACACGTACACGTAGCCCTACACGTGTACAGTAGAAGGTAAAAGTTGTTTAGGGCTATGAAGCTATTAGAGTGTACCTTCGTACAGTGCGGTGTGTAGCTGGATCGGCTACTGTAGATCTTGTTTTATCTCCCAATCACGGGCCTGCATTTCGATCTCAGTACCGAAACGAAGTTCATTTCTTGTCAACTCGTCATTCGTTATACTGAAGTGAAGTTCGGAAATATGGCCTCCGTCGCGATCACAGCGTCGTTCTCCGCAAGTGTTGACTTTACCTCTGTTTCCACACGAAAGTTGAGTTTCCGCTCGAAGTTCCTGTCTGTTAGTCCTCCCCTTGCGGCGTCGTCAGCTCATCGCACGTCGAGGAACCGCAATGTCGTTCGTGTAGTTGCTGAGGTAGATGAACCCATCGTGAAGATCGGCACTCGCGGAAGGTGAGCGAATAAATCAATCACTGTTGTACTGCGACGAATTTCGCTTGGCATATCATGTTATCATATCACTCTTTTCCTTCTTGTGCTGTTCTACCTTGGTTGAACTCGTGAACCAGCCTGACCTTTTCAAGACACTTGCAGTCCACTAGCCCTGGCACAAGCATACATGACACGTGACCTCTTGAAGAAAAACTTCGTCGAGCTGTCTGAGGAAGGTGCCCTTGAGATATGCATCATCAAGGTAAGAAGATTTCGGTGTATTGACCCCAAGAATCGCAGGTTCAGCTGGCACTTCAGAAACGAAACTATTCCTAACTTTCATTCCTTTCCATCACAACAGACCACTGGCGACAAAGTACTTGACCAACCTCTTGCAGATATTGGTGGTAAAGGCCTTTTCACCCGTGAATTAGATGTCGCCCTCCTTGACGGTCGCATCGACATTGCGGTTCACTCCATGAAAGATGTACCGACTTATCTTCCTGAAGGTTCCATCTTGCCTTGCATGCTCCCTCGTGAAGATGTTCGTGATGCGTTCATATCAGTTAAGTATGACGACCTTTCCGAACTTCCAGATGGTGCTCTAGTCGGCACTGCGTCACTAAGGCGCCAATCGCAGCTCCTTGCAAAGTTTCCTACCTTAAAGTGCGTTAACTTTCGCGGCAACGTGCAGTCCCGTATCCGTAAGCTGCAAGAAGGCGTTGTTGACTGCACACTCTTGGCCATAGCTGGGCTTAACCGCATGGACATGACAGAGCACGCCACAAAAATACTTGAGACTGACGTCATGTTACCTGCTGTTGCACAAGGAGCAATCGGTATCGCTTGTCGTACTGGTGATAGCCGTCAGCTTGAGTTCCTTGAGAAGCTAAACCACGAAGAAACTCGCATTGCTGTTGAGTGTGAGCGTGCATTCCTGGCGTCACTCGATGGTTCGTGCCGCACCCCTATTGCAGGATATGCGTACAAGAGCGGGAACAATCTCGAATTCCGTGGTCTTGTTGCATCTCTGGATGGAAAACAAATCCTTGAGACAACTCGAAGCAGTAACTGGTCCTTTACAGATGCTATCGACGCTGGAAAAGATGCTGGGAATGAGCTCAAGGCGCTGGCTCCTTCTGAGTTTTTTGAAAATCTCCTCGAGCATGGTGGAAGTTGGTGAGCTTTGAGAGTATTGTTAGGGATGTTCAATACATATTTTTTTGTGGGGACACTTTTTGCTAAGTCCATGAATTTCCCTCGAGTGGAGAACCACTGGAAGTGCGCTGTCTCTCAACTCTTATGAAAACTCTTGCCTTTCTCGTATTTTTTGCAGACTATTTCATTTAGATATAAGCCGATCCTATGGTTGATTTCACTGGTCATTATCATGCGTTCTTTTCATTTCCACATCCTGTACGTAAGATAGCCATTGGCGAGAATTCTAGTTGTCAGAATTCGGGCAGCCTCCAACGTTTAATCACAACATATTTCTAGTGCAGGACTTATCTGGCTGACTATCACAAAAAAAACGAGCAAAGCAGAGAGATCTGCAGATGCAACCCAACCGCTATTAGTCACAAAATGGTCGTCCTAGTTGCATGGCATGGCCGATACGTACGGAGTTGAAGAACCACCAGACATCCAGCAGCCTCCGTCACCCAAATGATGCGTTCAGCTTTCGGCGCCGCACCATCCCAGGAGACACTCTTTTCCCAACACCCTCAAATGCCAGCTTATTCAAGTCAACCTCGCTTAACTGTGGTACGAGTCCAACTTCTTTAGCTGTCCCGTTCATTTGAGCTGACAGGCTCTGCATCTTTACACGCATACTGCCGAACATGACAATCAGGTTGGCGAGATCCTTATCAGACCGTCCAGAGCCCTCAACGACGCGCCCCCGACGTGAAGCTGCACTTGAGCCTGCAACAAGAAGGTCGGGAAATTGACGTTCCCGCGGAG
>JACLAB010014096.1_pt1 | contig 24459 bp, 20 predicted proteins | sample 8027921 | NCBI WGS metagenome assembly JACLAB01 (sample SAMN15725117, study PRJNA655200) | protist metagenome | isolation source: fluorescence activated cell sorting (FACS) single amplified genomes of... | place: USA: West Boothbay Harbor, Gulf of Maine | collected 2000-07-19
CTTTGAAATCGATTTAGAAGAGGGAAAGGACCATTTCTTTCCCATATTTCTGGGTGCATCGCAACTTTCCTCCTCCTCTTCCTCCACGATTCTCCGGGCAAAGTTTTCGAGCGCGTCTTCGATTCCACAGCCGGGAATCGCAAACTTCATAGAGAGCCGCGTGGCCGCGAGAGACATCAAATCGTTCAAGCTCGTCGTTCGTAATTTGAAGTCAAACTTTCTTCCTGATGAAGAGAGAATAGTGAAGCACTTCAGCGTTCAGACGTGTACATCGTTGTAGTATGAAAAATATCTTAAAATCCTTCACTTCAGCACACAAAAAGAGTTTAGCATGCAAGCCTCCTCGACGACGACGACGACGACGACGACGACGACTCACATCCACGCTTCTGCATCTTCTCGTTGTCGTCCACCTTGGCTGCGCAATTCGAGTCAACGCGCATCGCGTTCGTTTTCGTTGAAAGCGTCGTCTTCCAAACAACAACAACAACAACATCGTGATGACTTTGAGTCTTTCCTTTTTGAGTGGCAAAGCGAGTTGTGCGACAAGTTGACTCGATTAGATGGGAGCAACGAGAATAACAACCACGAGGGATTTTGCGACGACCCGTGGGAAAGAGAAGACGGATCGTTCGGACGAACGAGAGTCTTTTCGGACGGTGATTTATTCGAGAAAGCTGCCTGCAATGTTTCGGTCATTCGAGGCACTTTAACGGAAACGCGCGCGAAAACAATGTCCTCGAGAGGGAGAAAAGGTATCAACCCGAAGGGAGGACAAAAATACAACGCGTGCGCGTTATCATTAGTGTGGCATCCCCGAAGCCCACACGTACCAACTTTTAGGGCAGACATCAGGCGCTTCGCGGTTGAACCAGACTCAGCATCCGTAGGGACAGAAACAAATGCCTGGTATGGTGGCGGCATGGATTTGACGCCCTATTATTTAGATGAGGAAGACGCGAAACATTTTCACGGTAAGTGCAGAGATGTTTGCGACGAGTACCAAACTAGAGAAAGCGTGGAAAAATTCGGCAAACACTCGCTCTATCGCAAGTACAAAGAATTCTGCGACAGTTATTTTTACATTCCAGCGAGGCTCGAGCATCGCGGCGTCGGTGGATTATTTTTCGATGACGTCGCAACAAGGGAGGGAGAAGACGGCGACGCCTCTGTCGCGCCGTCTGATGCAAAGGCGTTTACGAAAGCAGTCGCTTTGAGCTGGCTCGATGTTTGGGAGCCAATCGCGAAGAAAAAAAGAAACACAGCAATAACCGAACAAGAATCTATATGGCATCAACAACGAAGAGGTCGATATTTGGAATTCAACCTTCTCTACGATCGAGGAGTCAAGTTTGGATTAGACGGCGTGACTCCCGACAGATTCGAATCGATCATGGTGTCAGCTCCCCCAAGGATAAGATGGGATTACAAAGCTACTCCGCCAGAAGGGTCGAAGGAGGCGCGGTTGTTGGAAGTTTTACGCGAGCCAGTCGATTGGGTCGATTAAGAAAAGATTATAATAAATATTGATTTAGATACTAGTAGTACTTAAAAGTTCATAGAGCAGTAAGTCACCCTAAGTTTACCAGTAATCAAGTCTATCCACTTTGACAAAAAATTCTTTCCCTTCGTGTGTTCTTCACTTTAAGAAGCCAGACAACCATGCACCGCAACGGCATCGTATCCACCTCTGCCGCGGCTCTCTCGCCGAAGCAGAAGCAGCAACCCCCACCCAGAGCGTCCTCGCCGAGTGGCTTTTTGCATCATCATCACCATCATCTTCATCAACAACAACAACTACACCCACACACATTTCGGTTCCACTTTCTTTCGCATCATCACCAACACAAGAGAGCTGTTTCTTCTTCCGTCGTCAAAGGCGCGCGTTCGTCTCCGTCACCATCAGAGCACGTCATCGTTCCAGCTGGCGTAGAATTCCCTGGCTCCTATTTAGCCACAGGAAAGTTTGGTCGAGGTTTGTTCTCGAATGGAAGCTCCCAAGATGTCCCGCTGACGTCCACGCCTTTAAACGTGTGCGCGTGCGTTCCCGAGGACGTTCTTAGCAGTAGCGGCGGCGGAGACGCAAACATGTCATCCGCGTTAACGCAGCCGCAACAGGACCGCGTAAGAGAATTCTACACGGAATGGATGAATGGGTTAGGTATTCCTTCAATTCCAGAGACTTTGGTCAAATTTGTCACTGAGTGTCAAATGCCAAAAGATATGCGCATAGCCGTTGTCGTCGCGTGGTTGACCAAGAACAGCGAAGAATGGAAAACGTATAAGCGTGAGACGTTGCCAAAGTCGTACGACTCGTTGTATTTAGCGAACGAAAAAGAGTTGGAGGAGTTACAAGACGTGAGCGTGATGAACATGGCGAAAGGGTCGGCTAAAATGTACGAGGCACAGCTTGAACAGTTATTGAAAGAGCCACTATTTAATAAGGAAGGGGTGAAGGATATGATTGACTTGGAGGATTTGAGGTGGGCGAGATCGGTCGCGCACACGAGAGCGATGAGTGGAAAACTGAATGTGGCCGGAGAAGGGTCTTTTCCGTGCGCGTTTGTCGTACCTGGCGCAGATTTGACGAATCATAGGACAGTGCCGAACTCAATATATGGTGTCAGCGAGGATGGATTACGGTACGAGTTGAAATGGAGAGCGAAAAACTCCTTAGAGGAGGACAAGAAGGAAGGATTGCCGCCGCCACTAGAAGAGGAGAAAGAACCGAAAGAAGGATTGGAGATGTTTATTTGTTACGGGGCGAGACATCCCAACGCTTTATTAGCGTTGCATTACGGGTTCGTTGACGATACGAATCCGAACGATAGGATACCCATGGAGTGCGTGATGCCCGGTATGAGGAAGGCACCGTTCAAGGTGGTGAAGAAAGCAGTGCAAGAGCTGAAAGAAAAAGGAGACGATAGAGCGGCGTGGGCTGGTTCCCAGTTGTTAGCAGTCTCGAAGAGAAGTCCTGAAGGCGTACCAGATGAAATCGCGGATCAAGAAAAGGTTCATCCGGAGATTGTGCAGCAAATGAAAAAAGCTACAGTGGCGGCGCTTTCGCAGTTTCCGACGACGTTAGAAGACGACGAGAAGATTGTGTTTGATGAGATTGAAAGTTCGCGCATGCAAGTCGCGATTAGCTATAGAATAGCGCAGAAGAGGCATTTGCACGCCTACCAAAGATTTTTAGACACGCTCTGATTCATACTATTTTGATTTCACATTTTTTACGCCGTGGCTAATGAGCGCTTTAGCCATGCCTCGAATGGCAACTGGAATACCGAAGCTCATGATTTCACCAAATACTTCCAACTGCGCGAGCGAAGGATACATCTTATTCGCTCTCACACCTAACACGTCGCACCGTTTCGCTCCAATTAACTTTCTCATCACTTTTTCGATCGACACAGCACCAATCCACGCTACCTTTTTATGATCTACCACGTCTGGATGTTCCCGAAACCGAACCATCAACGCGAAGACAATATTCAACACGCCGAGCAGAATGAGCACAGAAGACAGACTCAAAACTCTTTTTTCCTTCGATGGCACTTGCCTGGACGCGTGCGCGCAGAGCAAAACGATTAAAAACTGCATTCCATTCGTCGCTAAGATTGGTACATTGTGTATGTCGTACTGAACTGCGTTTCCGACAATCTTTTTAGGAAGGAAAACCGAAAGTAAAACTAAAGGGTGATACACCATCGCCGTCGCGACGACGCCGTTTAAATAACTTCTCGCTTTCGCCGCCGCTTTGTATCGATCCACGATTTTCTGCCTGTACGCGTGATCGGAACCGTCTGTACCCATTGGCCTCGCGACGCTTTTGTTCCGCATGTCCATTTTTGTCGTGAACCGCAGTGGTGGGTTGGTGTTTGTTTATGTGTTGGTTTCGTGGTGAATATATTTTTATATTATAACGACTTGTAGAACGACTTGTCTCTCTCATCAGCTCATGCATGGATGGAAAAATTTTGTTCTTCAAACTCTTTTCCTTCTTGCTTCAAAATAAAAAAAGAGAAAGACTATAATCCGCGAGACGATATCCTCCTTCCTCCCTTGGTCGTCGTCGTGGTGTCGTCGTCTTTAATCTCAATCTCTTTCTCTTTCTCTTTCTCTTTCTCTCTCGCTCTCTCGCTTTCTCCCGTTGTATTGCGCGCGGTTTTGTCGTCGAAAAAAGAAGAAGAAGAACATGACGACGAACTGTTTCAGTTTAAACAACGAGGTTTTTTGTCCTCTTCCCCAACGTATTGGTCGACAACAACGATTAGAGAACAACAACAGAGCAAGCGCGGGGGATAGAAGAAGACGCAAAGGAGGAGGATGCGTTGTTTTCGGGTCTATGAATCCGAACGGACGACGCACCGCGGCGGGAGGTGTGGAAGAGACTATCGCGCACAGGAGATTTTCTGCCGGTGGAAATCAACAAAGAAAAAGTGTCTCTTCTGCGAATACGAACAAAGACAATACGAACAGTACTATCAACAGTAATAATTCCGGTGCTCCATCACCGCCGCAAGCGAAGCAGGTGGAAAATACCGAAAACACGAGTAACAGTAACAACAAGGTGAAGATTGTGAACGGCGACAAGTCCAAAGGTGAACTAGAACTACCCAGACAATCGGACTACGACAGTAAAAACAACACAAAAAATCGAACGAGAACAAACGGGGCGCCGATGACGAAGCTCTTACGAACACCTATGGCTGGAGGCGTCGTTACAGCGGGGTCGAGGGATAAGGAACTTCCACCGCTTTCAATTGCCGCTAGGAATTTGATGGAACAAGCCGATTATGCCGATTTGAGCACGACGATGAATGCGTTGCACCACAGGAGAGCTGGGTATCCTTTCTGTTCGACAGTTGATTTCGCCACGGATTCCACTGGTCACCCGATCTTTTGCCTATCTCCTCTAGCAATACACACGAGAAATATTGCCGGGGATCCAAAATGTTCTTTGACGGTAAAAATGAACGGTTGGGGTGGTTTAGCGAACGCCCGAGTCACCTTATTCGGGGACGTCTACAAACTACCGAAAGGAGAGTACTCGGCGGCGGCGAATGAAATATTTAAGAACAAATATAGCACGCGAAAAGAGAGCACGGAATTAGAGGACTTATGGGGTGATTACTCGTTTTTTAGAATGAACAGACTGATTGACGCGTATTTTGTCGGTGGATTTGGATCTTTGAATTGGATCAACATGGAAGAGTATAAGAACGCCGCTCCGGATGCAATCGTCACGCCTTCGCACGATCGTAACGTCCTCGATACATTGGCACAATTGAATACGCGCTACTCGGGTGAGCTAATGAAGTTGGTTGAAAACGGTTGCGATGACTTATGGGTCATTTCAATAGATAAATTTGGCATGGAAGTTCGCGTTCGCGTCGGCGGAAGTTCGTACATCACCCGAGTGAAGTTTCCGGATGCGGTGACGACGTACGAAGAGGCATGCCGAGCTTGCGAAGAGATTATTGAACTCAAGTCGTATTTAGACTCTTGATTGTTGCACTTACACATCGGGAATTGATTTTTTAAATAAACACGGTTTAGAAAGAAACACATACAAGCACACTTGGCACTTGGGCCATTTTTTTGGATTTTCGATTTCTTCTTCTTTTCTTCTTCTTTTCTTCTCTTCTCTTTCTCCTCTTCATTTCTTTTCTAATCAACGCAAGCACGCACGGGAAAGACTTTTTACTATATTTTAACTATGATGATGATGACGACGACGATGGCCTCTACATCCGTGTCAACGCGCTCTTCGCCTTTCCTTCGATTCAGTAACAATAATCAGCGACGAGTCTCCTATTCTTCTTTCGTCGTCGATGGTGACGACAGACACAAAAATAACAACAACAACAACAAAAATATTATGAGTAGCAGCGGCAGTAGAAGAAGAGGAACGAATATAAATAGAGACAGACAACGCGGCGGTGTAATGATCATACACGCAGCTGGTCACGGACACGGACACGGCTCGGCATCTTCCACGGAGAGACGCCCGGGAGAAAATAAAGGTTTCGTCGAGGAGATGCGTTTTGTGGCCATGAAGCTCCACACACGAGAGCAAGCGCCAAAGGAAGGCGAAAAAAAAGCGGAAAAAGTTCCCGAACAAAAGCCCATGGCGCAATGGCAGCCGACGAAAGAGGGTTATTTGAATTTCCTCGTAGAGTCGAAAGCTGTGTACGATGCCATGGAAGCTATTGTCGCCTCGAATGCGGATCCTATGTATAAGGCGTTCATCGACTGCGGTCTCGAACGTTCCGAAGCTTTGGATAAAGACATTGAGTGGTTTCGGGAAACTTTGGAAATGGAGGTTCCCGAGGCGAAAGGGGCAGGTAAAGAATACGCTGAATTTCTCAAGAACTTGGCGAAAGAGTCACCGCCTCGTTTCTTATGTCATTTTTACAACGTCTACTTTGCGCACTCGGCCGGCGGGAAGATGATAGGAAGAAAGGTTTCGGAGATGATTTTAGACGGAAAAGAGTTGGAATTTTACGTTTGGAACAAAAACGGAGGGTTAGAAAAGTCTCTCGCGGAGGTCAAGGAGAAACTTAACGAAGCTGCCGAAAAATGGAGCCGGGAAGAAAAAGATGTTTGCTTAGAAGAGACGTCAAAATCATTTCAACTTTCCGGAGCACTCTTGCGGCTCATAGCGTAAAAAAGAATTGTTGGCCTTCCTTCAAAGAAGCACTTTTTTGGTACATAATCACTTACAAAACAATCGTAAACGTGACCGCGCGATGCGAGCGCTTTGAAACAAACTCTCCTTTTACGCTCTGCGGATTCACTTTCACTCTATTCAGCGCTCCTTTTACTATTTGACTGGCGAAGTACAACACGTGTTCTTCTACGCCGTCCTCGTGACTATTGTTCTCTTCATGTTGTTGTCCCCCATCTGATGATGTTGCTGTCAGCATCGCCGCGCTACTATTATTGCTACTATCGCTGCTTCTACCAGAACTACATTTATCGGCGAAAGTTTTCGTCAAGGCGAAGTTATTATCTAAGAGGACAAACGTTCCTCGATTATTTGTCTTCAAAGAGTCAATTCGTTTTCCAAACGTCTTTGTCCAAAAGTTCTTGCACATCCACACGATAATCTCGTCTACTTTATCCTCACCGAACGGTTTCACGTCGAGCAGATGCTTTTCGCAGAGCGATTGTCCTACAGACTGGCCCATTGTATCGATGTTATTTTTGCCTCTCGAATTTCTCTCTCCTCGTTCTTGTTCTTGTTCTCGTTCCTGCGCTTTTCGGTCGGTGGTCGTTGTTGCGGAGGAGTAAAACTCGTGAACGAACTCGAGAAGCAAATGGTGAAAAGCAAGAAGAGAGACGAGCTTTTTTTGCGAACCATCGTCACTACTGACGATGGTGTTGATCCTAGCGGTGGCAGTGGATGAAGATGGCGCGTTAGTGGGAGGAAGAGGAGGAGGAGGAGCGGGAGCATTGCCAAAAGTTCGGGAAGAGTCCATTTCCTCTCTTCTTTTTTTTGTGGAGAAGTTCTTGTGAAGTAGTTTTACTAAGTACTTTTACGTTCTGTATTCTACTACTACTACTACTAATCTATCCCTCCTAACTATTACTATTATCGCCACTACGTTGCGTTTGTCTAATGTTTACTCGACGCGTTCGTAGTTTTGCGTGGGTCGCAAACGAGTCGCTGGTCTTCGAAAGTTTGCTTGCGCTCTGTACCGCATCTCCGGGTTCAGAGTGAGCTCTCTCGCTTTGAGCCAAGTGCCGACGACGACGATAAACGCACATGTCAAATAAAAACAAAACCACCACAGCTTACCAGCTCCATCGTTCCCTCCCACGCCTGTCGAACGCTTTTCGCTTTCTTTCTGTTCTTCTACGAATTTCCTTTCGTCTGGTGGTGAGAAAGGCGCGAAAGGCGGGTACGGCGGATACGGCGGAAGAGGTGGAGGCGGCATTTCTGGAGGGGAAGGAGGGAAAGGCATCTCAGGAGACGGTGGTGGCGGTAGAGCTGGTGCCGGCGGTAGTTCACTAACGTCATCGGTCTCGTTCGTTTCCATACTAGCTTGGTGTTGTTGTTTTGGAGAGATGGATGAGGATGATGAATGGGACGGAGGAGAAGAAGTAGGAGAAGAAGAAGAATCGTCGTCGCCTCCTCCTTGTTTTTGCAAAGCAAACGGATTTCGTTTTGATGCGACTCCGCCACGTGGGAACACGAGAGCGATAATACAGCAACACAGAAGAAAGCAATTCAACAAACCTTGACATATACGTAATCGTTGTTGTTGTTGTCGTCGTCGTCGTCGTCGTCGTCGTCGTTTGAGCTTGACGTATTCGTTTTGTTGGAGCGTCATTATCATCTCTCTCTCCTCTCTTCTTTTGCGGAGAGGGAGGGGTGAAATCTGCAGCAAAAATACTCTCCTCTACTTGGAGAAAAAAAAAATCCTTGGAAACTTGAGCCCATAAGTTGCTTGAGTCCATACTCCGCACGTCGGGAAAAATAATGCAAACAAGTCTTAATCACAACATAGCACCGAAGCAGTATCATAACAATCGTTTATATGTACGTCATCATCGATCGCGTCCACTGCGCTGCCGATATTCTTCGGAAACAACACCTCGCGGCGGCGAAAACGACGACGCAATTAGGATAACTGCTTGGGAGGATTATCAAGCGACGGATCTTATTCGGCTGGCCAACGATGGAGAAGAAGAAGGAGAAGAAGAAGGAGAGAAATACTACTTTGAAATCGTGGAAAAGATCGATAATTCTGGCGACGTTTCATTCATCGGTTATATCGACGGAATTGAGTACCAACTGAACGTCTCGAAAACGGCCAAAGAAGCAAGACTCCACACTCGTGGTGGTGGTGGTGGTGGTGGACGAGAAGGAAATTTTTCGTCTTCTTCCGTGCCGGAAGAGCTCCTCGCTTTCTGTCCCGAGTTTGAGAGTCTGCACAAAGAGCTAGTGACGGCAGGAAAGTATCCGGTGTTGGAAGAGATTCGACACAAACAAACGATACAGGTAGACTGGGTCAAACACGAGAAGATAACAGACTTGACAGCATTGAAAACGAAAGCGTCTGAGAATCCGGATTTTTGGTCGTTGGGTACGACGCCATCTCAACCACCGTTGACGGCAGTTGAGCGATTAACATTAAACGCGGGCGAAATATACGCGCTGCTTGCGGGTAATCGTCCACTAGCGTTGATTCAACTGTACGCACCGTTCGTCGAAGACGGGCAAGTACAACCAATCGACTGCCCATTCGTTAAGCGGGCTTTAAAAGAGTTGGTGACAACGACGCCGCAGATTTTCTCGTGCGTAGCGTGTCGCATTGAAGGTTCAACAGCTTTAAGCGCCGTATTCTATCCAAACATATCACCAAACAGGGAAAGAGCCGCACTTTTAGCTTCATTTGGTGCGCAAGGCGCTTTGGTTGCGCAATCGCCCTATTACGGCGTCTTGATAGGCGAATGTCTTGGATACACCCGAGAGAACATATATCATCACGTGAAAAAAACGTGTAACTTGCGCAGCGGTATTTCTAAAGCCGTACTAGACCAAGTTGTACATGATTTACGCGAATGTTCGCCGGTTGATCCTCTTCAACGCTGGAGAAACGGATACGATGACGACGACGCGCTGAAATTAGTTGCGAATGGAAATCCAAGAAAGCGCGGCAGGAAGAAGAAGAGATTATCTTCCTCGGTTGAAGCGTTAGAAGCATTCCTCGGGAAGAAAAAATGATGTGCTCACATGACCGCGTGTGTGCTTACAAGTTTGTATTGTATATGAAAAAAAAAATGTACGTCCGTAAAGTTTATTTCCATTTTATGTAATCCACTGTTTCCATAGTTGCAATCGTTTTACGCTTTTGGGGTGTGACTTCTATTACAAACTATTTCTTCTTATATCAACTTACACCATCCTAAAATTTTCTTCTTGAAGGAGCACCAGAAGAAGAAGAAGAAGGCGATTGTCGCGAAAAACGCGCTCGCGATCTATTCTTCCTTCTTTCACGTTCGTCAACTATTCGGAGCATCTGAGCGATGGCATCCACGATTTCCTCCGAGGACTCTGGCGGTGGCTTACGAGGATACATTACTCTCCAATTGAGCGCCATATTTAACTCTTCCCTGGCGTCTCGGAGTAAATCCATGGTATCTTCGCAATTCGAATCTAAAAATACCCACTCGTCTAAGAGAAACTTAGCTCTGCCTGCAGCGCTGCGGTCGAAACGTGACGACGGGACCATGTCGTCTCCGTCAAACGACATATCGATATCCATGGAGGCGTTGACCGATCCGTCCGCATTTAGTAAACCATCATCACTTTCGGTACTATCGTTTTGAGCTTCCTCTACTTTAGGTGCAAACGAGATTTGATGACCAGCAAACATGGCAACCTGCTCGGGCGAAAGTGCAGTTGAATCTCGAAGGAAAACGGAGGAAGAGAGCACCATTTCACGGTAAACGAACCACTTCGGCAAAGGAGCGACACCTCGTGGAGGTTTCCGGTGGAAGGCAACTCCAGAGGGGTGCAATCCTGCGTGGCTTTCTGTGCGTGTACGCAAAGTACCAAATGCGCCCAAAGATCTTCGTGCGGCAAGATTCGAAGGAAGACCAGTCGCCAATATGCCTTTAAAAAGCGCCTCGTTATTGGCGTGCGTGTTTATTCCAGAATCGTAACGCAACACTCTCCTTTGACCATATCCCTCGCAGTCTCGCTCAGAAACAAAACCTAATTTCACTAAATCGCTCAGTAATTGCGATCGGACAGAAGTCAAATTACTCATGGCTGCGATTGAGATAAAGTTGTCAGAGCCCCAACGGCGAGCGGTGTCGTAATCCCGGTTGTTGAACAGATCGTTGCACTGATCCCACGCCCGGCACACCGAGAGTAAATCTGAAGAGTCGTGGAACGATTTGCGAATAGCTCTCGCTTCATCTCGCATGCCTGGAGGCGTGTAAAATGGATCGCGAGATGAATACGAAGCCGCCGCCGTCAAAACGGGATCTAAGCACTTTGTGACGCAACCCAAAAGAAGCATTCGCGCGATGGCTGGATCAATCGGTAGATTGGAAATCGTTCTACCTAAGGCTGTCAACTTTTCGCCACTTTCAATGGTTTGAATCGCACCCAGCTTGGTCAATCGATCAACGGCATACATTACCGTATCTTCGCTCGGAGGATCTAAAGCTCTCGATAAGAATCTCTGAATACCACTTTCCGTCATCGCTGCCGTCTGCAAGCACGTCGCTTCCAATGCCGTTCTCTGTATTTCAGGAGTGGGGCGTTCAGCCATAGAAGCGTGCACACCTCTAGAGTAGAGACGAAAGCACGATCCAGGAGCGACCCTGCCGGCTCTTCCAGATCTCTGAGTTGCCGAAGCACTTGATATCAATACCGTTTCCATGGAAGACATGGCGCTTTCCGCGTTGTAGGACATTTCTCGTACCAGACCAGCGTCAATCACAGATAGTACATCATCGATAGTCACCGACGATTCAGCGATATTCGTAGACAAAATTATCTTCATCGTACCTTCTTTCGCAGGCGTAAACACTGCTTGCTGCTCTTCTTGCGGGACGGACGAATGAAGCGGCATGATTTTCATAGTGTCTTCGTTATACGTGGTAGATTTTCGTATGAGCTCTGTTGCAGCTTTAATCTCGTCCCAACCTGGAAGAAAGCAAAGCACGGTACCTTTTCTATTGTTTTCGATTTCTTTGTTCGCAATGTGGGTTGCAATTTCGGCCACTAAGTTCACGGCAACTTCGGACTGATCGCGATCACCAAGTTTGGTATTCTTATTTACTCGCATTTTACCACCACCGAACCCAGAGACTCCTGGTTTCCCCAACTCCGATCGATCGTTCTTCAGCGCGACGGCTTTACGCAAAGCTTGTAATCTCGGTCGACCGTGCGAGTGTTTTCTACCATCGTTTTTCATCCGATCTTCCCAAGCGTTCAAACTGTCATCGTCGTCGTCGACACTGTCATCCTCATCGTCATCCTCATATTCATCTTCCGAAAACTCTGGCTGTTCACCAGCATCTTCGGCATCAGCGATGCGCTCAATCTGCATGGAGGCTCTCGATTCCGCTTCAACTTCTTCGAGCTCACGAGCGAGCGAGATATCTTGCACGTGCAATAGTTCAGCCGCGAGACGACGAACGATTGGTGGCCAATCGTCGTCTTGGCCAATCTTCGTTATTTCATTTTCATTGTTTTGAACTATAATATCGTCACCATCGTCGTTTACATTTGAATTTGCACTCGGTATTCCTAAACCATCGCCATTTCTGCCGTTGTCTGATTGCGTTTGCTCTAGTATATCTTCTAGGTAATGAAGTTCGACTGGATGTCGTGGCTTCGGTGGCACAGATAGCAACGGCGTTTGCCGAGCAGTGTCGGTATCCATTGTGAAATATTTTGAGAATGATTCAGCATCTAGAGTTGCAGACATCAAGATTACTTTTAGATCTCTTCTGGTTTGAATCAATTCCTTCAAAAGTACGAGTAAAAAATCCGTGTTTATGTCCCTTTCGTGTACCTCATCGATAATCACGTGGGAAACGTCCGATATTTCTGGATCGCGAACTAATCGTCTCAACAAAACACCCGTGGTGACGAACTGGACAGTACCACCAATACTTCTAGGTTCGGACCCATGTAAGCGGACGCGGTAACCAACGGAATTTCCAATCGGTTCACAGCGTTCCGCGGCAACGCGCTCGGCAACTGAGATTGCCGCAATTCGGCGCGGCTGCGTGACGATAATCTTGGTTTCTGCACCTCTACCTTTCCTTAGGGCATCTTCTAAAATATACTGCGGGCATTGCGTAGATTTACCCGTACCAGTTCCACCAGAAACAACTACGACTGATTGGGTCTCTAGCGCTTTCAACATATCCTCTTTCAATTCAATAATTGGCAACTTTTCTCGGAAACGTGCCATTTTAGCTTCTTCTGAATCTATATCCTCATTCGCTCGTCTTTCGCGCTCGATTTCTTCCTGTAAAATCTCTTGCGACGTCTTTGCTTGCTCTTCTCGGTACTTACTGACCAAAATCTCCTCCGCTTTGGATAAATCTTCTGCATTTTTGGATTTAAAGAGGTACTCGTTCAAGTTTTCACCTTTCTTCCTCCAACTGGTATTTCCTCCACTTTCGGCGTTGCGCGCCGCCTTCTCTTCTCTGCGTCGTTCGAGTTCTTGGCATTCGGTTTTCAAAGCCATCACTCTCGCGTCATGCTCATCAGGAGACCCCATAGCATTGACGAGGACTTCTACTGCTTCATCCGGTAAGGCTTGAATTCTCAGCGTTGCAACGTGGCCCCCAGGAGAGTCCGCGATAACTTTTTGCAATCTTTTCATCACGTTCTCGCCAAGTAACTCCTTCAAAGGTTCCTCCGACGCGTTCAGAAGTGCGTTTCCTTCAGCTTCGGACTTTGATTTACCGTATCCAACACCTTCGAGCTTCTTTCCTCCGTCGACAAAGCAAGATAACACCGCCTCAAAACCAGCTTTTCCATCTCGTCTCTTGGATATGTCGATAGAAGGTCTCGAGCTATCAACTAACTCCAGTAAAGCTTGCGCATTTTGAATTCTTTCTTTCATTTCTTTTTCTTTCATCTTGGCAACGCTTGGAGGTGCTTTTGGGTCAATGCCAGACTCTAAAAGCTGTTTCAATATATCCAAAGCGGCGAGTGATGAGGACTCTCTTTTGGTGAACGCAATGCCGCCTCCCATAAAAGTTACCACATCGCCGTTAACTGTTGCCGAAGATGGTAACACATCTAACGATTGGAATGCAGCAGTTTGTATCGGAACTTCTAGAGTAGAGACAAAACGCCTACTGTGCGGCGGTCCACTAGTCTGATACGAAATTTTCTGTTTAAACAACATCTTTTGTTGCACAAAATGCAACACGTTCTTTGAATCGTCCACAGATTTGCACAACGCCGTGCCTCCAGTTTGCTCTTTAAAGAGATCTAAAAACTCCTTTGCCTCTTTGCGTTTCAATCGCTCGCGTCCGTTTGGACAAGTCAAAACGTTGGCATTTAAGCTTTCGTTTTGATTTGCGCCGCTCGCGGCGGAATTCTTCTTGAAGTTTTTCTGTTGTTGATTTCCTCGACCACCGCCGTTTCTGTTGCGACCGGTCTTGTTGTTATTATTATTCCTTCGGTTTGACGGCGGACTACTCTTGTCGCCGGCGCCGGCGCCACCGCCGTTTGCGCCGTTTGCTGGCCCTTTCTTCTTTTTCGGCGCTCGCGGAGCTTTTGGTAAAGTCGCAGTTTTCGCAGAGGAGGCTGAAGAGGAAGCAGTGCTCGCAGACGATGGTTTCGGTTTGCTTGCAGCACCAGGACCAGGGGCTGCTGCGCTCGCATTTCCTCGGGCACCATTCGTCGCGTTGCTTCTTGTATTTCTCGAGCCACCCGATGCCGATTGTTTAGAAACTGGAGCAAACTGAAAGCTTCTTCGTACCCTATTAGTTCCCGCTTTTCGCTGTTGTCGCTCCGTGAGCAAGAAGCTTTGCTGGCGGCCAAAGTGTGTCGTCGTCGTCGTCATCGTTCGAGGATAATAAAAGAACGCACGACGAAGACAGACGCCACCGTTCGCGAACGTCGAGGATCCTACTCGCGTACCTGACGAATGACTTTGCATAGACATTGACGAGGAAGACGACACATTAGATGGTACAACCCGACAAAACATTCTCCTGCTGCTAGAATGAATAGTAAGAGCAGTAAGAGTAAGAGCAGACGGGGCTGTTGGCTTCGTCGCCGTCACTTTTAGTCGAAGAATTGGAGGAGCGGAGAACGAGGTAAAGCTTTTTTGCGCCGTGCGTGAGAGTATGTTTCGCGCAACAGTAGAGGATGTGATAGAACGAATTCGTCTCACCGACATTCAATTTGCCCCGAGAGTGACAAATGAGGATGTTCTTGCTGTATGTGTGCACTGTACACAACAACGCGCGCTTTATTTTCGCGATTTTTCTGCTGCAGTAGTAAAAGAGTTGGGGCAAAATTTTTAGACGAGTACTCGTACACGCGTACATCGTACGCAAACTGCGTGTTTTTGGCGTGATGAAAAATGTATACATAAATATACGTATACGTAAGCAGACATCCACAATGATAAATTATAAACATCACGGTTGAGTCGTATTCGCGAGCAATCTAAACCCTGACCCACAGCTTGTCCCTATCTCGACAACCCGTTCCCCTGCAATCTTTGCATATGGCAATTTTTTTACCGCGACACAACCAACACGGCGTGGACTCTCCTAAAGTCGATTTGATCAAGTTCCACTGTTCCGCCGTTGAACCGACTATGTATACGTCTGATTCGAAGTCGTCTGTAATGTCGTGATCATTCGTTCCCCTGCCTTTGCACGCGCTGCAAAAATCCTTGCCTGTTCCGTTGCACCTCGTACAGTTGTGATAATCGGGAAGGATGACTTTACCTTCCTTTTTGCCTTGTTCTTTTCTGGAAAGAAACGCGAGCTGATCTATGGTGTACTTCTCCACGTCCACATTTTTTCCGAACGTCTTTTCCTTCGAACTCTCTGACGCTTCATTCTGCGACGACGACGACGGGTTCAACGACGGGTCCGACGACGCGCGCGTGAAAAAGGAGTCTCTTCCTGGCGATGATGACGACGACAAAAACTTCTTGTTAGAAAAACTCATCGCGGGGCGGTTGTTCGTCTTTCTCCAAGAGGAGGAGTGAGCAGAGGAGGAAGAGGAGGCGCTGGACGAGCGAGATGCGATAGAAGTGACGCGAGTGTCTGAGGACACGTTGCCGTTCGTTACATTGGTCGTCGTCGTCGTAAACATTATTTGTTGTCTCCTTGTCTCGATTTAAAAGACTGAGGAGGCGAGAGATATTTTTGTGTTAGCCTGTTGTGGCAGACGTTTTTGTCGTCCACGACCCCTGTGTTTGATGTTTTGGATATGCCTTGTCACATGCTTCTGCCAAAAAAAGCAGATAATCCACTTCTCATTCTGCTTCCTCGTCTTCGATATCACGTCACTTTTTGTTACGCACACGAGCGGTGCACATAGTACATATACACAACGCATAAAACTTAACATGTTCAGTTTAACTTCATCTTTGACCGCGGCGACTGCGCTTTCGTCCACCTCTTCTTCTTCTTCTTCCTCTCTGAAAAGATCGAACGGAAGAGGAAAAATGACCATCGTCAACGTGGGTGCTTCGGAGAAGGACGACGTTCCTGTGGGAGCGAAAGTCAGAGTGAACAAATCGGTCGTAGTGTATCACGTGCCGAAAACCAAAGGGGCGGCAACTGATTTAAACGGTATGGAGGGAGAAGTTGCACAGAGAGCGGATGATCTCGACGGCACGTACATTTCAGCCAATCTTCCGGTGAAAGTTGCTTTGCCGAATCCGGATGGAAGTGGCAAAACGTTCTTGGTACACGTGACAGCAGACGAGATCGAAATCCTGTAATTTAAATAAACAACTCTAATTCACTCTAAACACGCTTCACACGTGCTTAATAGTGCTTGATTAGGTTAGGCTACACACTGGAGTACTCAGTTCTATTTCATGCTACCACTACTACCTCCTCTTCTTTTACTTCTGCGCACTTTCGATACGCGCGTGTTCTCCTCGTCATCGGCATCGTTGTCGTCGTCGTCATAGCTATTCCCACCGTCGTCAGAAACGATTTCGATTTCAACCTTCTTGATACATTTGCCGGTATCGCAAAGTACACGTTTAAACCATCCTTTTTCACCCTCGTACGTATCGAAAATATCACCGCCGACTGTTGGTAAAGAGCACCCTATGTGCTTTTCAATTTGTGGAGGAATCAAATCGAAGCGTTCGATCTTTTCACCGGTACATTTCAAATCAGGATCTGCAAAGTTTTTCGCCGAAACTATGCACCCAGTGTGTTTATTCCATACGCCTAGACATTCGCGTTCGCATTTATGCGTGTTGCATTCATTTTCAACGACTTGGCCATGCTTTGCCTCGCACTGCTCCCCACTCCCTTTCGCGGGTCGAAAGATTGAATACGTCTTTTTTGTTGTCCCACCGTCGCAGTCGCGTGTGCATTTGGAGAACGCGCTCCATTCGCCAATACATCGTACTGGACACGTGATCATCAACGGTGGACATTTTTGACGCTCAACGTATCCGTTTTCGTGCGGACATTTAGCGTACGAGCTACTGTTTTCAGCGTCGCTATCTGGAATGACGTACTTTCTCGTTCTGAATTTGTTGTCGGCTGTGTAAGATCCTTCTGAAATGCATTTCGGACATTCAACATCCCAATCTGTAAATGCGCCCATGCACAAATTTTCGCACGATCCTAAATTACATTTGCGCTTTTGCTTCGCGCCATCTTCTTCGGGACATTTCCCTCCGAAAACTGCAGGTCCAGTGCGTTTATACCTTCTCGTTTGAATACCGTCGTCACATGGAACCGAACACGCGCTCCATGGCTCCCATTTACCGCAATCTTTCGCCTTCGGACAGCTCTGCGTGTTGCAAGACAGAACTTCTCGAACGTCTTCATTCGGACACTCTTTTCCCTCTTTCGTCACGAAAAACGCCCTGGTCGTCTTCCCACCGCCACATTTCGCACTGCAAGGTTCGGTGATTTTCCATCGACCTTCACAAAAGTCCGGCAGTATGCATTCCTCTTCGTTACACTTTTCTTGTTCGCGATATTTGTCAGGATACGGACACGACTTACCAAACGTTCCCGCTTTTTGCGTTTGTGAGTACACGCGATGCTTCGTGCCTCCCCCGCATTCTTTTGTGCACTTCGACCACGCGCCAAAATCTCCGGCGCAATCCCTGTTTTTGCAAAATGTCGTGCCTGTTTTATCTCCAAAACACTTTTCCGTGGCTACGTGCCCATTAACGTACGCGCACTTTGATCCGGTACCTTTCTGGGGTTGTGTTACTATAAATTGTCGTCGTCGAAATCCTACGCCGCACTCTTCGTCGCACGCCGTCCACTCGTCAAACTTACCGATACAGTTTTGCGGACACTCTACACCGACATTGCACTTCATACTCGATGATACCGGCGGTTTCGGTAAGACGCAATCCTCGTCCATGTTGTCATCCTTCTCAAACAGTGGGAGTTTTATACCTCCTTCGATACCACATTTCACAGAACACTCGCCAAATTCTAATGCGCTAAAGATGCCTTTACATGGTCGCTTTGAAGACGCTCTCGGTGACGCCACGTTTCCCTCTCTGTGTGTTTCGACTTCTGCACCACTGCCGAGCGTTCCTTCTGAAGTATCCGCATCGAAATCGTCCTCTTTTTTGCCAACGCCGTCGGCATCATGAACTTTTTGGCGCTCGATAAGAGACATATCCAACTTTGCTAACGGATCTTCCTCCTCATCCTCCTTCTCGGAAGAGACGAAGACCTTCGCTCCCTTCGATCGACGCGCTTGTTGCTTCTCTGACGCGCTTGTTGTTGTTGTTGTTGTTGTTTCGTCGTCGTCTTCTTTACGAAAGAAACCAAAGAGTGTTTGAACTTTTGAGAGAATGGTTGTTTTTTCTCCTTCGTCTCGAAGAAGGGAGGTACTCCTTTTAGTTTTATCGTTTCGATAGTTGTCGTAAACGAACCACCCGAGCAATACGATTAAGAACAACTCCATTAATCGTGAAGGGGTTACGGTAATTTTGACAACTTTTCGTCTTTGTCTCGCTTTCACCACGCCTCTCTTCTTGTATAACTCTTCGTCTTTTTCATCGAAACTTCGCGGATGATGGTGTTGATGACGATGTTGAGAAGAAGATGTCGCCGCCGCCGATGACGACGCTCCCGTGCGCCTCGAGTGCATGATTTCTCACCCCCTATCTCTCTGTATCTGTCTGTTTACACATCTCTTCAAATAATTGACGATATATTTGCATCGGGCATATACTTTGTGTTGTTGTGGCGATATAAAAACTGATGAAAGTTTGTGAGTTTCAAAGTTCGATGAGTAATTTTTTCAATGAGTCTTTCAAGTTTTTGAGACGTCAGATACACACTTGTGTGACACTTTACAAAAACACACGCGCGTGAGACGACGAAAATTACTATGAAAATGTTCTCTTTGCTCGCGTCCGCGAGTTGGTTACCCTTGTTGTTGTTCACATTTTCTGGAACAATAGTGATGGATGTGAACGCGGCGGGAATATACGACCCGTGTGTGAACGAAGGCAAAGCCAGATTCAAAAAGTCGTTCACAATCGGCCTGGCGTATTTCCCGAACGGTTCTATCGACGATTGGGGCGATTTAGACCCGTGCGATAGCTCGAATAGATCGACTTTAACGGAGAAGGGTGTCGCAATTTCATCGTTTCGCGTGAGTGTGGATGAGATGACGTTACTGAGAACATCTAGACAGGACGAAGACGGTTTAATGGAGACGACAACACCCTCACAGGCAACCTTTTTAAGCGTGGTGGCCTTCGCGCGAGGCGTGCGATCGATACCGCGGGTCATTCGAGTGAAATCCACATACCCACTTCGTCTGACGGATTTTGCGGGGAAACACGGGCGCGTATCGTCGTTGACGCTTTTAGCGCGGTTTGACGAAGGAAACTTGGAAGATTTACAGTGGGAGAACGTCGGCTGCGGCGCGTGCGGTGGTATCAATAATTTACAATGTTTACGCGTCGGTGTCAACGCCACGGATTCAAGAAATGCGAATTACGCGTGCATGTTGCAAGAGGATAGCGACTGTGAGTGTTTAGCCACGGCGAGTGCATCCGCTGGCACGTGTGCCATTGCTGCAGGAAGTACGGAGGCTTTGAAATGTCAAACGAGTATTTCGATGGCGTTTTCTGGAACGGATGGTAAATTCAGAGTTTTGAACACGGGTAGTTCGTTAGAAGATTTAGCCAAATACAGCGTATCGGACGCGTTCACAGAGGCTTCGGAAGCGGAGTTGTGATTATAGCTCGTTCGTGCCGTTCACTTGAAATGTAAACTTAGATATGATAGAAAAAACTCGCCTTTTATACCGCCTCCTTCTTGGTTTCAATCAGCTCATGAAACCATGCCCATTGTTCCTCTCGCTCTCGCTCTTCTTCTTCATGAATCTTTCGCTTTTCTTCTTGAGCAGCGTCGCGGCCACCTCGAAGCATATAAGCCTCGGATATCCGACGTTCTTTTAAGAGAACGGGTATCTCGTTCAAATTTTGCAACGCGCGCGCCTTTGAAATACAGAAAATGCGAAACGGCTCACTAATCTGTGCCATGATTGGATTCCCGTTCAAATTCAACGAAGCTAAACAACTCGAACTGCATATTACACTCAACATCCTTTCGCTCTCATTCTTTGCTGTTCCGGATATACCACAATCTCGACAGTCAATCGCGGTCAAACACGGACACGTCGAGAGCGCCTCGATACATCTCAAACTCTTGTTGTTCCCGCACAGTAAAACCTCGATATAGCCGTGATTTGCGAGTGCATCGATAGAGTTCATACCAATATTGCTCGATACATCTAGGAAGCGGAGTTCGGTGAGGTTTTCAATGCCTTTGAGATTGGTCAAATTGTTATGGGCCACGTGTAAGGAGCGTAGTTTTCGAAGACTGTGCAAACCGTCCAATGAGCTTATGACGTTTGCTGTCAAGTGTATCGCGAGCAAATTAACGTACGGCTCTAAACACTTCAGCTCTTTTATACCTCTTCCCGTCAAATGCAAAGTGTCATTCAATTCTGGTGCGTGCGCGTACCTGTTTGTTCGTTGAAAGTGTTTGAAAGAAGAAGAAGAACGAGTTTGGTCAATAAAAAATACGCGTTCGCAGAAAGAAACCTAAATAATAATAAAAAGCAACTGCACGTGGAAGGAACGCAATACGGGTATTTATGACGCACTGCTTATTCTCATGGCACACTCGAGCGAGCGACCCGCTGGTCATTTCGAACGCGTTTGTTGTCATTGATGTCGCGATAAAGACGAATGCAGAAGCGAGAGAAAATATTTATTTTTTGAATACAAATTTCGCTGCTACAGGCTAACTGCTGCTCGCATCGTCGTCGTCGTCGTCCTCATAATCGCGACCAGCACTGTGCATGTTAAAACTACCTGCGACCTCTTCTATCTCTCTCCGCATTCCTTCTTCTGACGTTGGAAGTGGATTAAATTCCTGCAATGGATCCAAGTCTTTAAAGGCTGACATCAACTCTTCGATGGCCGAAAACGCCGCTTCCCTCCTCTCCTCATTTGACATGTCTCCTGCTCCTCTCTGTGCGCGTTCAGATATGGCTTTTATTTTCGATATGAGCTCGCTGTCGGCTCCGAGAAACGAAAGATCGTCTTCATCAATATCATTCTCTATACCGTTGTTGTTCTTCTTCTTATTGTTGTCGTTGCTCCTGTTCCGTGATGCGCTCGCCCCTCTTCCACTCGAGGACGGTGTTTTCCCGTTTTCGGCGCGGCGTTCTCGCATCTGTATGAAATCGAGATCATCGTCTGAATCAATTTCAACCGCTTCCGTCGATTCGCTCCGAACACTCCTCGTAGCCGCGTCTTGATTACCTCCTCCCGCGGTGTTGCTTAAAATTAAACCGGGCCATTTCGTCGCTGAAAGCGCGTCGACGACTCGTTGAACGCCTTGCGGATCCCCTAATCGCTGTCCAACCTCTCGCAGCGTATCGTCGGCGTTTCTAGAGAGCAAGGAGACTCGAACGGGTTCAATATTATTCAGTAAGCACCATTGAGTTATGAATGGATTTACTTCTGCGCTGTCGATATCTTCGGTGCCATCAACTAGAAGCAATCGCGTCGCGTCGACTTCTTCTCCATCCACCGCGGCTATCAAGTTCGAAAACACCGCTCTGTTTGAATCTACGTACGCTTTTAACAAAGAAAAGTCGACCGCGTTATCGCACTTACACGCCATGACGACTGCGCTAAACTCGCTCGCTTCTGCTAAGGTCAAAATCCTTTGCGTCTTTTTGTTTTTTATCGTCGCGCCTCTGCTTTCATCATCTTCTTCGTCGTCGCGGACATCATCACCATCGGTTGTTTCAATCGTTATGCTGTGATGATGGATTTCTAAATCTGCCTCGTAATACCTAGTGCGTAACGACCAATTCACTGGATTTGGAGTCGAGTCGATTTCGTCTCTCGATACGCGCTCGTCGTCGTCTTCGCGTCCTTCGCCGCACAATATTGCCGTCACGGCTGCAGATGTTATGACTTCGTTCGTTCCGACGACGAATACTTTCCCTTTTCTCGTTGTTGCTGCGGACATTCTTTCTTTCTTTTTCAGGTTTTCTTTTTGTGTGGACAAAATCAATCGACCAAAAAAAAATCCCCTAACTTTCAAAACTACTATATCAATAACCTAATTAATAAGACGTTTGGGACGCACAAACAAACACACAAACACATGGCTGGTAAAAGATGGCAAGGTGGAAAGGACGGAGCCATGATAAAAAAGCGAAGATTTGGACGCGCGGTAGGTTTTATTCTCATTCATATTCTTCCGACCATCTGTGTTCTTTACTCGATTAATAATATCTGCTTTTCCAAAAACCATCACAAACAACAACTAAAACAACAAACTTTTTCTTTACCAACTACAGAGTTCATCCTCCGCGAATATTCCGTACGGTGCTAAAGGATTTCTAATATCCAGCGACGTCGGAAAAGAGAAACAAACGGCACGCGATTTGATGCGGGTAATGTTGGACATTTACGACGATATCGTACCTCCCGACGAGAAGGATGCTGATAAGCCAAAAGAAGAAGAAGAAGGAGATGATGTTGATGCGGTTGAAAAGGAGAAGCAGAAACCTACGCCGCCGGTGTTATCGGTCGAGGACGCGTTGAAATCCGAAATCGAATCAATTAAAGAGGACGATAAGATTGAAAATAAGAAATTCAAAATCGTAGACTTAGATATGAAAGCATGCATATTTGTTTTGATGTCAAAGGACGCAGCGAGCAAGGCAGATCCATCGGAAATGGTCGTTCGGTACTTGAGCGAGGTGAAAGAAACGTCTCGCACGCGTTCGAGATTTATAGAGCGCATATTACCAGTCCAGGACGTGTGCTTCGCAAGCAGTGAGGAGATTAAAGCACATGCGAAACCTATCATCGATAGATTTTTACCAAATATAGAAGTTGACGGTGAAACGAAAGAAGACCGAGTGAAAAAGTCAACGTTCTCCGTCGTCTTTGGCTCTCGCTATAACAACAGCGTCCCGAGAATGGAGGCCATCGACGCAATTGCGCAGCAAGTCAGCGCAGACTTTCACAAAGTGGATTTAGGGGATCCCCGCGTCGCGTTCACATGTGATCTGATCAAGGGATGTTGCGTGCTTGGAGTGGCGAAAGAGTGGAAAAAATTCGATAAATACAACGCGCGAATTTTAGCTTTGTCGGAAGAAGACAAAAACGAATTAAAGAAAACCAACGCGGCACCCCCGCGGACGAAGACGGGAGTATCAGAATAAAGCAAAAAGTGGATTTATTGTAGGGTTGCATTTACGAAATATATTGAAAAGCGAAAGTTATGTGTACTTATGACACAAATCAAAACACAATGGTGTTGCTTCTACATGCTAGTTTACGTACGTTCCATTCTTCTCCCTCGCACTCCTTTCTTGATCTTCTTCGAACTATATAATGTACAAAAAGCCAGACAAAAGACGTTATAAATTTATCGGCCCGGAGTCAGCGCACAAAAGTAATGCGCGCTTTGAGACAATCCTAGGCGTCACGAGATATTCCTTTATCATCACCACTCCTCTCAATGTGAATGGATGAAAACGAACTCGTCTTTTGCTTATGCTTTTACTATTGATCTTTCCCGGATGTTTTCGTCGTTTCATTCAATTTATTTGAATAAAAGCGACAGAAACAATATCGGGAAAGACTACGAGGATCAAGACATGAATGCAATGCCCCCTTTTGAAAGTGACTCCTCGGGCGCGAGACCGTAGTATTTACTGTTCTCACCTTCGTCGTATGGGTTTTCACAACAAGCTTTGAAAACGTCGCGTAACACGGAGTAATCGCCAACTTCAGCCGCTTCGTACGCCTCCACGAGCATGTATTCTCTCGGAACATACTTTGGATTTGCAAGACGCATCCTCGAGACTATTTCTCCAGCCGTGGATTCGTTTTCACCCGACGTTCTCAACGCCGCTATCCACGCGTCCAACGCCTTGGTCCACATTTCAATCTCTTGCTCCGAAAATGTAGACTTGTAAAATGCCTTCTTCTCGAGAAAAGTTGAAAACGCCTCCTTCGCCGACATTTTTCGCGAGATTAGGTCCGGCGCAGCGTTCGAGAGTTCTCTCCAAAACATCGTCCAATCGGCTCTGTGCCTGTAGAGAAGATCCTGAATGGTTTCATCGTATAAATCGCGCGCGGCTGCTTTGCTCGAACTCGGCGCATCGTCGCGAAAACCAAGCTTTTTTGCCCAGACATTTGTCACTTCATTTTCAATCGT
>JACLAB010000598.1_pt1 | contig 24454 bp, 36 predicted proteins | sample 8027921 | NCBI WGS metagenome assembly JACLAB01 (sample SAMN15725117, study PRJNA655200) | protist metagenome | isolation source: fluorescence activated cell sorting (FACS) single amplified genomes of... | place: USA: West Boothbay Harbor, Gulf of Maine | collected 2000-07-19
TACTTAATATACATTTGCAATTTCCAAAGTTTTTACAAAGCGCCTTTGATAGACTAGGTAACGATCAAGAATCGATGAAGTCAGTAGCAGCTAACACTGCAACAACTGCCGCTTCGGTTACTGTGGGCGGTGATCTCTATGAAAAATTAGATCACTTAGTAACCGCTATTGAAAACATGAAAGGTGGTATCGGAGGTACCACAAATCTTAAAGAAGCATTAGCACTTAGAATAGTTACACCCGCACTAAAGCCAATAGGTTTAGGTTTAGGTTTTATTATTGATGCATTAAATAATGCACCCGATGGTAAAGAATTAGGCAAAAAAATGGACGCCATAGTTGGTGGATTAGTTAAATTAGGCCAAGTTGGTAAGGCTATTTTATCATTTGCAGGTTATATTATATTAGCAATACCATTTCTTATGGTAGCTGCTGCAACCATTCCAATATGGGCACCCTTAATATTTATTATTACTAAAACATTAATGTGGGCTGCTAAATCATTAGATAAGAAAACACTAAAATCATTAAATGATTTAGGTGAAGTAGGTATTAATCTTTTAGTATTAGCTGGTTCACTAGCATTAATTGGACTAATAGCAATTCCTGCAATTAAAGGAGCACTTACAGCTGGTGTAATAATATTAGCAGTAGGTGGAATATTTAAATTGTTACAAACAATGGATATTGCAGAAACACTAGAAGAAGTTGGACAAAATTTAATATCTGCCGGTTTAGGTATATTAGGTCTAGTTGCATTTTTAGCATTGTCTGGATTTATTTTAGAAGCAGTTGGATTTGAACCTTTAATGAAAGTTTTAGCGGTCGTTGGAGCAACAGCATTAACATTTTTTATAGTAGGTTTGTTTTCAAATCAAATAGAAAAAGGAGCTAGAGCACTTATGTATGCCGCAGGTTCAATAATAATCTTAGGGTTATCACTTTTATTTATTAAATATGTATTAGGAGAATTAGGAGGCGGTGCTGCCGCAGGAGATTCTATGGATCTAATGAATGCATTACCATCATTGGGTGTAATTATTGCAATTGGACTTATTTTTGCCATAGCTGGACAAGCAGCTGAGAGCATCGCTAAGGGTGCTTTAGCTATGATCGTTGTAGGCGTTTCATTAATAATACTTTCATTTGGTTTAGATTTTATTAAAGGTGCTGTTCCAGATTTTGACACTGGACTTGGTATATTAGCAATAATTGGAGGATTAGCTCTTGTATTTGGTATTGCCGGTGCAGGTCCAATTCCCATGGCCATCGCACTAGGAGCAGGTGCATTGGCGTTAGTTGGGCTTTCTTTATTAGTAATTAGCTTAGGTTTAGCTGTAATAGGACCAGTTGTTAGTAAACTGACACTGGACCAAGCTGGTATGATTGCACTCATAATCGGTGGGTTAGCCGCAACATTTGCACTTGCAGGTGCCGCATCACCTTTGATTATATTAGGTTCAGTCGCAATGATTCTGGCAGGAGGCGCAACTGTTATATTAGCAGGTGCATTAAAACTACTTTCTTTCTTAGATTTTTCATCCCTTGGTTCAATTAATGAAACAGGTAATAAAGCCTTTAATTATTCTGGACAAGTTAGTGAAGGTTTCTTAGGATTCGGTGCTGGTAGAAAGAAAACAAATTTTGAAGTCGCGATGGATGCAATTGCAACGGGTATGTCACTCGGTCCATTACAAATAATGGGAATTTTAGCTGGAGCACCCACTTTAATTTTAGCTTCAACTGCATTAATAGGAATTGCAACAGGTCTTAGAGTATTTAAAATGATTATTGGTGATGCTGATTTACCTAGTCTTAAAACAAATATGAATTTTATTGTTTCTGGATTAGCAGAAGTATTTGCTAACGTCGGTGAAAAATACCCAGGCGGCGGTGGTGGATTCATGTCTGCGCTAAGAGGAAGTGGCGGAGGTTCATCAGTTGTAGCACAAGGTATTTCTGCAGTCGGCGGAATGGGTAGAGCACTTAAAGGTATTGCTAGAGGTGTTCAAGCCATGGCAGATCTTAAATTTCCTACAGGATATGATAAAGATGGAAATCCAACGGGATATGAAACTATTAATTTAACAAAAGCTATTCCAAATTTAGTTGCTAATACTAAAGAGATCGTTATTGGTCTTAGTGGAGCATTTGCAGAAGTCGGCGGTGCAGAAGCTGCAAAAGGTGGTGGATGGTTTAGTAAAAATCCATATGAAAAAGGTATAGCCGTAGTTAAAAAAATGGGTGAGCCTCTTGCTAATTTAGCTAAAGGTGTTCAAGCCATGGCAAATCTTAAATTTCCTACGGCATTTGATAAAGATGGAAACCCAACTAAATACGAAGCTATTGGTAATATACAAAAATTAAGTGGTAATTTAAAAACAAACACTAAAGCTCTTGTATTAGCATTATCTGGTGTATTTGAAGAGATTGGTAAATCAGATGCTGGAAAAGGAGGCGGCTGGTTTAGTAAATCTGATTTCGAAAGAGGTATTATGATTACAGAAATGTTATCTTCACCTTATTCTAGTTTAGCTGATTCTGTTAAAGACGTTCAGGAAATTGTTAAAGGTGTTACGAATCCTACTGAAATTAAAGAAAAAGTTGGTGCAATGATACAGGCAATCACAGCTGGTGAAGAAGATGACGTGAATGTTATTGAGGCTAAAACTGGTTTTATTAGAGTTTTAGGTAACGTATATGAAAAACTAGGAAAAGCTATACCATCAATAGTAGATTCTATTGCTAAATTTACAATAGACAAAGCAAAAGCGTTTGCAAGTATATTTGGAGGTGAATCACCTGCTAAATTATTTGAATCTAAAACCAAATTTATGAATTCGTTACAGACTTCATATCTTAGGATGGCGATTGCTATTCCATTAATAGTCGGTTCCATTAATTCAGTACAGGCTGAACAATTAGAATCATTTTCTTCAGTATATGGTGGATCTATGGCAGGCGTTGAAGACGCAACATTAACTACAAGAAATAACTTATTTAATGCAGTTGGAAGTGCTTATGAAAAAGTAGGTACTGCAAGTGGTAAAATAGCAACAGCTATAAATTCACTCGATGAAGATAAATTAGTAAAATATAAAGGACTATTTATAGGCGATGTTAGTAGACTTAGACCAATTGCGGGATATGAAGCACAAACAGAACTATGGGAGGCAATAGGTGAAAATACAGGAAAGGCTTCCAGTAGTATGCCTGGTATAACAGAAGCTATTAATAATCTAGATATGTCTAAATTAGTTGAATCTAGAAAAATGTTTGAAGCTCTTGGAGTATTAGCAAATGGAGGTTCAGCATCTGATATATTAGAAAAAATGGGAGAATCTTTAGAAGATGCAATGGAAAGATTGGCAGATATTTTAATGGAATTCCAAACTTCTGTCGGTGAAGCAAGCTCAGGACAAGAAGGTATGTTAACTCAATTGGCTAGTATGCCTGGAGATTTCTTAGGAGCTATAAGGCAAGGTGCTGGCGCTGGTGGCTCTGGAGACAGCGGCAAAATTACTAGAGCAATTACTGATCTTCGTAGAGCATTACAAGATACTGGAATTAAAGTAAAAGAATTACCTTCTAGCAATGCGTTAGATATACTGAATAGAGGATAAATTCTAAATTTTGAAACTTTTTATACTTATTGTGGTATAATTACTAAACAAAATAAATGAGAACATCGACTACTTCATATTATGATTCATCTACAATCACACATGCATCATATAATTTTACAACCAAAGACTTAACAGTACATTTTAATCATGCTACATATGTTTATGAAGATGTGCCATTAGAAGACTTTTATTCTTTTGAAGGGGCAAAATCTCAAGGAAAGGCTTTAAACGAATTTATTAAACCTAATTTTAAATTTGAGAAACTAACTAATCCAAACACAGTTCCGGGTAGTTTATTAAATGAATTACCACCGGCTGATTATCAATTAGACAATTAATACACATGACAAAAGCAAGTATTGTACAGAGATTATTAGATCAGAAGCATATCACAGCGGAAGAAGCAGTGATTTTGTTACAAAACGAATCTTCACAGATTCCAATGTACAGACATGGACCTAATCCATATTTTACAGATCCAACATGGACTGGAACTCCACCGGATATTTACTGTGAAACTAGTACAACCGAGAATATCGATTAAATAGTATACTAATGAAAAAACGCAGCAATTCGCGTGAGACAGATTTCAATCCTGAGGATAGAAAACGTAATTTGAATTTTAAAAGAAAAAAGCAACGTGATCTAGAAAGAAATATAGATCATAAAAAAAATGTCTAATTTAAAAGATTTTGATGAGTACGAATAACACATCTAAAGAAGAACGTGATTTTATTTACAAGCATATCGAGAGCATCTTAGATGTTCCTGGTGATCTTAGTTCTGGGATCAATGGTTGTATACTCGCAAGCGCATATAGCAGAGCCTGTAACATCTTAGAATCCAATGGTTCTAATAAACCTAACATCGTACACACAATAGATGATCCGGAATGTGAATTAACATATTTAGTAGAAAATGGACAATAAAATGATATTCTGGGATGAAATGTGGAATACATCAAGTAAGAAACTAAAAAAAGCAATTAAAAATGAAGATACTGCAAAAGATAGCGTGGAAGACACGCAAGTGGAACCTGAAGATTAATTTATTAGACATCTTCTTACATGACGGAGATGGATGTTGGGGGTTTACATTTTTTGAAGTTGTACATAATTTTGAAACAAGGGCTTTATTTTCTTTTGAGTTCAGATTACCTAATGGTGGTAATGTTAAACAATTTTCTATCGACAATTGGGATATTTTATTCACTAGACGTTTTTTATATAATTATTGGGAAAAGCTAGATGACAGAAACATGTGGCAAGGTAATCTCTCTAAAAGTGATATGTTTAAATTAAAAATACTTAGAAAAATACTTTAGCCAAAGTTTTTTTATGTCAAATAAAAGTGGTATATTAGTAGTATAACAAAAAAATCATGAGATATACAGTAACATACGAGGTCTATATAGAAGCAGAATCAGACGCTCACGCATTTTCTAAAGCACAATTAATTGCTAAGAATCAAAATGCTACCTTCGGAAACCAAGATTGGTCAGCCGCAAAATTACACAGCACTCCATTTGCATCTATGGACACTAAAGAAATTGACATGTTGCCTTTAAAATATGCAGCATTAGACAGAGAATTTCCAGATACAGATTTACCATTTTAAAACCATAAATATGCCAGAATTAGCAGAGCTTAAATTAACATCAGACTATGTCAACCAAGTATCAGAAGGAGTTACTTTTACAAAAGTAGAAAAGAATACACAACACAAAGGAAAAGATTTAGATATTCCTTTTACAAAATTCAAGATTAAAGCTGAATCAAAAGGAAAAGAAATGGTACTCTATTTCTTAGACAATTATTCAGATCAATTTGTTACAGCTAGAATTACAATGGGCATGTCAGGTCATTTTAAGTTAACTCACACTGGACAAGAATTAAAACATTCTCACCTTAAATTTTATTCTGACGCAGGCACTACATTATCATTTGTAGATGTCAGACGTTTTGGTAAATGGACACAAGGTGTAGCATGGAACGACGGTAGAGGACCAGATCCAACTACTGAACCTAGAGAATTCTTTTTAAACATAATGACCAATCTTACAAAAAGAACATTTAAAAAACCATTATACGAAGTTCTTATGGATCAAAAATGGTTTAATGGAATAGGTAATTACTTAAGAGCTGAAATTATATTTAGAGCAGGTGATGTCGATCCATTTCTTCCAGCTGCACAACAAATTGCAAAATACCCAAAAATATTAAAATTATGTACAGATATTCCAATGTTGGCATACGCAAAGGGTGGAGGAAGCATCAAAGATTGGGATAATCCATTTGGTGAAAACGCAATACAAGAAAAATTCATGCTCTGTTATGGAAACAAAAACATGGAAACACGTATAGATTCTAAGAAGCGTAGATTTTGGTATGATCCTAAATGGAGTGTACCAACTCACAGAGATGATTTAAAAGATTGGGATTATTATAGTGGTTTACCAAGTCCATCGGCATATAAATAAAAACATTATGAAAAAATATTTAATTAAGTTAAAGTCTTTATTCACAAAGACACCTCAGAAACAATTTACGTGGACAGTAGAAGATTTTGAAGCTGCTAAAAAATGGGCTAAATGTCATCCAGATCCAGATGATCCGAGTAGAACTTTATGGGAAAGAGCATATTCACACAATTGGAATGATTCAGCACATATATTAGCAGAAATTAATAGAGAAATCCAAAAAGAAACAATAACAAAAAGCACCATATAATATTTATGAAATTAATACTTGTAGGTAAAGCAGCATCCGGAAAGGATTATTTAAAAAATAAATTATCATCTAAGGGTTTTAATGCAGGAGTTAGTCACACTACTAGACTTCAAAGAGAAGGTGAAGTCGATGGTGTAGATTATCATTTTGTAGATGATGCTAAATTCATTGAAATGATAGATCAAGGGGAGTTTATTGAATACATGAAATTCAATGGATGGTATTATGGACAAACTGAAAAAGATTTTGATGAAGCAGACGTAATGATTATGTCCAAAGATGGTTTAGACATGTTACCTAAAAAATACAGAGATCAGTGTATTGTTATTTATTTGGATGTTGATAGAAAAACCAGAATACACAGACTCAATTACAGGAATGATCTAAACGACTCTATCATGAGAAGAATGAATACTGATGATGAACAATTCGCAGATTTTCAAGATTATGAGTTACGAATTAAAAATGAAGACTTTTAAAAATAAGATAAATAATTAAATTAACAACAACAATATGTCAGAATTAAAAGAAAAAAGAAAAGCAATTGCTGAAACACTTGATGCAATGCAAATAGAATCTGCTGAAAAAAGATTCGATATCGTTTTCGACGATATTAAAATGGTAAAAACATTAATGGATCACCTTAATAAAGGATATACATGGAAAACAGCAAATGCTGCGGTACTAGTTACTCTTTATGATCAATTAAAAAAACAACACAAGGAGCTAATAACTTCAGAAGAAACCTTAGAAACTTTTCCAGTGGCTTTGAGAGCTCATGAATTAAATGCTCTTTATCAAGCACTATTAAATGTAGAAGGTGTTGGTATTTCATCAGCACGTAGGTTTATTACAATGTTAACTCATGTTGGTCAAACTGTTGGTGAAGCTATGGAAAAATTAGCAGAAATGAACAGCGATATCAATGCACTTCATACTGAGCTTTCAGATATTGAAAAACAATTAGAAGCTGAATCTACTCCGATTGTAGAACCACAACTAGAAGTAGTCACAGATAATAAATAATTATCTCTTCAACAAATTCTAATCTTAGATTTAATTTCCGAAGATGTCTAATGATGTCTTCGGATTTTAAGTTTAAATAAAAAAGCAGTATAAATAAAGTATGAAATATTTCGTAACATCTAACTTACAGCTCGGAAGACCCGGCGCAATAAAATTATACAAAAGACCATATAATTCAGTTGAAGAAATGAATGCAGATTTAATTTCTAAATGGAATTCTACAGTAGAACCTGGAGATATAGTATACCATTTAGGTAATTTTGCGTGGGATCCTAAAACTGCACAAGACGCAATCAATGTATTAAACGGCCAGATTTATTTCCTATTAGGAGAATCTGATCAAGCTCTCATAACACTGCGAGAGAAAAAGATGCTACCACAAAACGCAGGAATATTAAGAGATATTACAAGATCAGAACATCCAGAATGTCAATGTGTATTCTCTTATTGGCCGCTTGGTGATTGGGAAAAATCATCAAAAACATGGTCAGTAATAGGTTATCCTAAGAAAAAATTTAAATCAGATCCTATTAAAAGAATTATTAATGCTTCGACTGATCTGTGGGGTAACAAACCACAAGACTTAGATAAGTTAGTTGGTATCTTTAAAGACTTTTAATTCTAAATTGTTCGTAACTTTTAGCTAAATAATCGCCATATAATTTTTTATTGTCGATTATTTGTGGTATATTAGTAGTATACTAATGGAGGTTAATACCTCACTAAGCAAAAAATATGATCAGATCAAAACAACCGAAATCAGAAATCGTTATAGATTTAACAGGCCCACAGGGTAATGCATTCAGTTTATTAGCACTTGCTAAGAATTTTGGAAAGCAACTTGGAATGGGAGAATCTTACATAAAAGAAATTCAAGCTAATATGATGAGTGGAGATTACGAAAATCTTATCAAGGTATTTGATGCTGAATTCGGATCAATTGTCATCCTAGAAAGATAATTAAAAATAAGTCACTCCAGATTTTTTTATGTCAAAAAGATTTGGTATATTAGTATAGTAATTAAAAAGAGAGAATTTATGCAAATAAAAATCAATTCAAAAGAAGAGTCATTAATTAAAGAAGCTTTAAAAGATCTACAATCTGAATTAGTAGGTGTAGGAGATAAGTATAACACTATCGTTGATATCTTAAACAAGATCAATGAAGCTGGAATTGTTAAGGCACAAAGAACACCAAATGTTCGAGTTCTTAAACAATACATGTTTACCTTTGAAGAAGGTGGATGGAACACAGTGTGGGCTAAGACACTGCCAGGTGCTAAACGTCAAGCTATTAAAGAATATAAGGATTCCGATACTTTGAATGTTCGATTGGATAGCGTTCACTTAGCTACTAAAAAAGGATTAGATAGCGCAATGAGTCTATTTTACTAATTGTTCGTAACTTTTAAAAATAAAGGTTAAAACACTTTCTCCTTTCAATAAAAAGTGTTATATTAGTAGTATAATTAAAAACTTAAAAACAAAACATATGCCTAAGCAATTAACTTACCGTCAACTTTCAGAAAACTTCATTAAATCTAAATCAGAAAAAGATTATGGCGCTCTATATCAAAGAGTAAAACCAGGACTTAGAAATTATATTAGAAACGTTGTCAAGGATAACGAAGCTACTGAAGATATTTTAACAAATACATTAACTAAGATGTGGACTAAGATCGATCAATATGATCCTAAATATCAAATCACGACTTGGTTATATCGTATTGCATTTAACGAATGTCTAGGTTGGATTCGTCAACGTAACACTAAGTATAGTCTAGATGCAATGAAAGAATATGGTATTGAAGTTGCAGAACAATATGGACATCACACATCGGCCCGTGATCTTTTAATAGAAACAGAAATGAAAACCGAACAAGATTGGTATGATGAAGATGATGCTCTTACGACAAGGTATGAACTTGCACTTAAAAACATTAGTATTTTAAAACCAATGTATCGTGTTATTATAGAAGATCGATTGATCAATAATATGAAATATGAAGATATTGCAACAAAACATAAATTGCCTCTTCAGACTATTAAAAATAGAATTCGTAGAGGTAAAGCAATTATTGCAGAACAAATGGGATATTAATTCTAAAAAAAATTAAACAGTTGCGTTTCATTCGATATAACTATCAGAAACACCGTAAAATAATAACATAATGCAACAAGCACTCACATATGATGATATTCAGCTCATTCCTGATTTATCATCGGTTCAATCACGACAAGATATTAAATTACATGTCAATGTCAGTAAGAACTGGTCAATCGATATTCCAATTGTTGGCAGTTGTATGGACACTGTAACCGAATATGAAATGGCAGCAACTCTCATGGAAATGGGAGGAGTTGGTTGTCTTCATAGATTTATGTCAATTGAAGATCAAGTAAAACAAGTTCAGAAACTAGCGAAGTTTAGAGACACCGATTCAACGATGTCACATTTACCAATAATGGCATCAATTGGTGTTGTAGGAGATTATCTTGATCGTGCAGTTGCTCTTGAAGAAGCAGGTTGCAATATTTTAGTTATTGACATTGCACACGGTCATCATAATAATATGAAAATTGCTATTTCAGAATTGAAAGCTAATTTAGAAAACGCAACAACAGATGTAATTGCAGGTAACATTGCAACAAAAAAAGCTGCTGAAGATCTTATTGAGTGGGGAGCAGATGGACTTAGAGTTGGAATTGGAGGTGGTTCGTTATGTACAACTAGAATCAAAACAGGATTTGGTGTACCTAATGTAACTTCTATAGAAGATGTATTTGAAATAGCAGATGATTTAGGAATTCCTATCATGGCAGATGGCGGTATTAAATCCTCCGGTGACATTGCAAAGGCACTCGCAGTTGGAGCTGATTGTGTAATGGTCGGTTCACTATTAGCAGGTACAAAGGAATCCCCAGGTGCCATTTTAGAAACACCAGCCGGACTATATAAAAGATATCGTGGTAGTGCTTCTTTAGAAACCAAAGTTACACATGGTCAAAAAGAACGTAATGTTGAAGGTGAATCTACAACAATTCCATTTAAAGGTGGTGTTAGGTTTATTATTAATGGTCTCACAGATGGTGTTCGATCTGCATTTTCATATGCAGGTGCACACAACGCTACAGATTATTATGTCAACACCAACTACAATGTCGTAACTAACGCAGGTTTAGCAGAAGGTAAGCCTCATTTGATTTCATAAGACATGAAGTACAATATATCTACCAATAATGATACGCTTCAGATAGATCCTGGAAAGAATTGGGGAGATATTATATCATATCATATCATTAAATATTTCTCTAACAGCGATAAATTAAAACCAGAACATGTTTTCTGGTTTGATCCTGACGCTAAACAAGTTTTTAAAAACGGAAAGATTTTAGCAATAGGAAGTATTATGAAATTTTGTAAACCAAACGACATAGTGTGGGGAACAGGAGTAATAGACGAAGTATCAATAGGGGATAATCCTAAAAAAATATATGCAGTCAGAGGTCCTTTAACTAGAAAAACTTTAATTTCGGCTGATAGAGATGTACCTGAAGTATATGGAGATCCTGCTCTGTTGTTTCCAAAAATATATGATCCTCGCAATGTAATAGCAAAGAAATATAAATTCGGTATAATTCCACATTATGCGGATTTCAAAGATCCTGTAATTTTAAAAATTTTAGAAAAATTAGAAAAAAGTGGAGTTAAAATAATCAACATCACATCAGGCGTATATCGCTTTATAGATGAACTAGTATCATGTGAAAATATCATTTCATCATCGTTACATGGTTTAATAGCTTCAGACGCATATGAAATACCTAACATCAGGTGTATTCTTGGAAAAAATATAGCGGGTGGCGATTTTAAATTTGAAGACTATTATCAATCTATTAAAAGACCTCATAATATGGTATCTTTAAATCCATATACTGAAATCAATTCCGATACTTTAGGTAAATTTAACTATAACACTGGACATGATCTAGATTTAGATTTATTACTTAAATCTGCACCATGGAATGATCCAGATTTTAAATTATTCAACGAAGTGCCAGTTAAATAATTGAAAATAAAACGCTACATAATAAAAACAAAAACAAAACTAGTTAGTATAACTATTCCAATCTGGTTCCGAGGTTTAAAGAAACCTAGACTATGGAACGTTCTTTGACTTGATATCACAAATTAGTACTAATGCCGCTGTGGTGGAATTGGTAGACACGTTGGACTTAAAATCCAATGGACAGTAATGTCCGTGGCGGTTCGAGCCCGCCCAGCGGTACTAATATGGATCAGTAGCTCAGCTGGATAGAGCATCGCCCTTCTAAGGCGACGGTCGTAGGTTCGAATCCTACCTGATTCACAATAGATCATAGATCGAGTCTTGCGCCTCTACATAAATAAAGGTGTTTTCAACATGGGGATGTAGCTCAGTTGGTTAGAGCAGGACTCTTATATAGTCAAGGTCGTGGGTTCGATTCCCGCCATCCCTACCATAAAGACACTATGATTTATTAAGATCTCTTAGCTCAGTTGGTAGAGCATCACACTTTTAATGTGAGGGTCCAGGGTTCGAGCCCCTGAGGGATCACCCGAAGAAGATATATAACAACCGGGAGAGTTGGCAGAGTGGTCGAATGCACTGGTCTTGAAAACCAGCGTACCGCAAGGTACCGAGAGTTCGAATCTCTCACTCTCCGCAAAAAACAAATAATGTGCCTTGGTGTAACTGGCAACACGTCGGTTTTTGGTACCGAAGAGTCGGGGTTCGAGCCCCTGAGGCACAACAATATTAGTATGAATATATAGAGACATGGAACTACAATCATTTACAAATTTCAGACTATTAACAGAAGCTAAAAACACTCTTAAAATGAATGTGCCATCTGATATATTAGATTTGCATAAATTATTTAAAAAGAATGGTAAGGAACTGTTTATTGTTGGTGGTGCAGTAAGAGATGCATTGTTAGGTAAAAAACCAAAAGATTTTGATTTAGCCACGGATGCATTCCCAGCAGAAGTTATCGATATAGTTACTAAGGCAGGTTATTCAACTACAGGAGAAGTTGGACATCAATTTGGCGTGGTTATTGTAAATGTACCATCAGATCCAGCTGGAGTTGAGGTTGCAACATTTAGAGAAGATATTGGAAAAGGTAGAAGACCAGATGCAGTAGAATACTCTACCATAGATAAAGATGTTTTAAGAAGAGATTTAACTATCAATGCATTATTCTACGATATGGGCAAAGAAATAGTCGTAGATCTCGTAGGTGGTTTAGAAGATATAAAGAACTCAAAGATTAGGACTGTTGGTGTTGCCGCAGATCGATTTGCTGAAGATCCACTAAGAAAACTACGAGCACTTAGATTTGCTGGTAGAACTGGAAGTAAATTAGAAAAAGAAACCGCAGAAGCAATATTAACAGATAATAGTTTAGAAGGTATTAGCCCAGAAAGAATTAGAGATGAATTTAAGAAATCTATTGTTTCGGCAAAATCAGCAAAGAAATATTTAGAAATGGTTTCAGAATTTAAGCTATGGAATATTATGTTTCCAGCATTGCCTATCAGTGAAAAGTTTATTAATACAAATAATTGGTTAATTCAATTGACTCACATTTTTATGGCAAATGATACAGATGTTCTTAAGAAAGAAATGAATAAGGCTACTTTTTCAAATGATGAAATTAGTGGAGTTATATTCTTAAAAGCTCTAATGTCATTTGATCCAGCTAATGTATTTGATTTACATAAGCAATTTAGTAATAGTGGTCTTGATAAGAAAGTTATTCTAGAATTTACAAAGATCAATAGATTAGATTCTAAAATGATCAAAGCCTTTTTTAAATACAAGCCATCTACAAACGGTAAAGATGTTATGAAGGAATTTGGAGTTAAAGGTCCGGACATTGCACTTAAAATCAATCAAATAGAAGCAGAAAAGTTCAGAAGTCTTATTTAGATCAAATAATTATTTTACAAGATATATACAATGTAGCATTACGCATAAAAAATACATTGTTATACAATGGCAAAAGAATTAAATGAAGACAGTGGAGTTAAAGTTAGTGTAAAAACACTAATAGCCATAGCTGTCGCAATCACAACAGTGGTAAGTTTTTGGTTTGCATTCCAAGCTCAACTCGATGATATGAGAGATGATATCGATGAAGCAAAAACTCTACCAGCTCCTAACATTTCAAGAACGGAATACGAACTCAAAGATGAGTTGGTACGTTCTACCATATTAAACACACAAGAAGATGTATCAGAAATTAAGGAGGATTTAAAAGCAATTGAAAAACATCTTCGAGGTAAATAACATGAAAAAACTAATATTTATATTAATTGCATTGGTATCATTTAGTACTGCGGATGCACAAATTACAAAGAAGGTTAAGAAATTCTTTAAATACTCTACTATTTATGGAGTTGCTGGAGAAGCACAACCACAAACTAGCACACAAAAAACTTATTTTGTAGATCAAGGTGGACAACTATTTGATATAACACCAGATGCTGAAACTAATTATTCTTATGGTTTTGGTATTAGAAAGGTTGCAAGATTTGATTATGAGAATAAACCTAATCAATTTTATGATGGAACAGAAATCCAAACAGGATTAAGTTCTAATATAGGTGCTGTTAAAGGTTGGGAATATAAATTCCAATGGGAATGGGCAAGACAGTTTGGTAATGAATATACAAGAGAAGATATATTTCTTAGATATTTAGGAGATAACTTTATCTTTAAATTAGAACAAATGCAAGATGGTCTTGCAGATCTGGATTATAGAGCAGTAGATCTTAGATGGAGAAAACCAATAGGCAAGAAATTAAACCTATCAATTGGTGCTGCATTTAGAACACACAGACCTTATGGTTACTTACCAATTGCAGATTACTTAGCGGATAATCCATGGTGGCAATTAGCATACGACAATGGTTACACTGATAACTATTATGGTATCGATTATGATAACGATGGAGAATTAGATAACTTTGATTTCTTTTGGAATGATGAAAATGGTGAGAGAGTTTCAGATACAGATTTAGATTTTAGAACTAATGTATATGGTGGAATAGTAAACGACTTCAATAGAGAAGGACTTATACTAATTGAAGATCTAGGTACAATATCTCCAGTAATAGGATTAGACTTTTACCACTACTCTCAAGACGGTAATAACTGGGCACATATTTACACTTCGGTTATGCCATGGCATCAACAGATCATGGGTGATAAAGACTTTTCTTATGGCAGGTTTATTGGTGAAGGAGAAGATGCACAATGGACTGATTTTACAGTCGGTGCAATGACAGGATGGAAAATAACAAAGAAGTTAGGTGTTTTTGCAGAAATGAATTATCTACAATATTGGGATAGACAAGTATTTACTGCTAAAGCTGGCTTAAACTTCCAATTTAGATAATTATGAAAAAGATAGCAATCATATTTTTATTAACCTTTGGATTAATAGCATCGTCTACGATAGCAGATTCAACTAATGCAGGAATAACTAATACAGAACCAAAGTATTTAACATCTGATACGTTTAGTCAATCTATTAATACCGGTATTGTTATTGTAGAATTCGTTGCATCATTTGCAGAGCCATTTTCAGAATGGGAAGCAATTGAAGATGGTACATATTATAGAGTTGATATTGAAAAATATCCAGATCTTAAAAAGAAATATAAGATAAGATCTATTCCAACTATTTTAGTATTTAATAATGGAAGTAAAGAATTAACTTATAGGGCAAATATCATGTTGGAATTAGATGTTACTGCTGAAGAAATTCACGAAGACATTGAGGATATATTCTCAGACAAATTCTAAATCATGTTTTTATCATATTGACATTCAATTGTTAATTATTTTAGATATAATGTGAAACCTTTTATTTTTAGCCTATATAATAAACCTAATTAACAAAGAAAAATGAACACAACTTCATTATACTTATTAACAAAGACTGCTAAAAATAACTGCAGCACATCTATCTTTACTCCTAGAACTGTTATCACAGACTGATAGATTTATTTTAACCAAAATCAATTAATATGAAAAATTTTATTTTTACATTAGCCCTTGCGGCTTTAACAACATTCGGTGCAAATGCACAGAATACAAAAGGTGACTGGTATGTAGGTACTGGTGATATTACTAACACGGCATGGACTGAATTATCAATCCAGCCAACATTAGGTTATGCTTTTTCTGACAACTATATGGTTGGAATGAATTTAACACAAGCTGACTCAACACAAGACATGGTCTTAGGTCTGGAAGGAAGATATTTCCATAAAGGATTCTTTGGATATGTTGCGCTTAATGACTTTGATTTCGATCAAGCTCAAATAGGTGTAGGTAGAATGTTTGAATTCCATAAGGGATCAATGTTTTTAGATCCAAAAATCGTTTACGATTTAGGAGCGGAAACTACTAACCTTCAAATCGGATTTGGTTTAAAGTTCTAAACTAAAATTCGATTTGGTTAAATCAAAGCCCAAGTTTCTAGGATCTTGGGCTTTTTTTATGAAACAAATATTAATATTTACATATTAAATAAAAGAATAACACACATATGGGAAAGAATAAACCAGGCGTATTTGAAAAAACAACTAAGAATTGGGATAGAAACCAATGGCAAGGAAGATCTCAAAAACAAGTTGAAAACAATGAAAAGATGTCAGCTATTTCATGGGCATTGATATTAATAACTGTAATCGGCTACACAATGTATACATTAATAACTGATCTATAACTCATTATGAGAAACACAATTAAATTACCACAGGCACAAAAAGATATTATTGTAAAAGCCTTGCAAGTTTATCAAATAGCATTAAGAACGTTAGAGGATAAAACCGATGATCAACAATATACTGATTTTGATATTACAGCACTGACAGGAATTTTTAAAGACCCTGATGTTGATGTAAGATTAGAATTAGATGAAAAAATACATGATCAATTTGTACATCGACATGGTGTAGATTTTCCAATATATGCTTAATGACACTGTGAAAAATATTGTAATTTCACTTTTATTTAGTATAAGTCTATGGGCACAAGATTGTTCACCATATCATAAAGTTACTAATTGGGAATCAAATGATGATGTTGAATTTACAGCAGCATGGGTTAGTTGTTTCCATGCATCTGGAATGGCGTTTTCAACTGATTGGAATAACATGTCTATGGGATTTCACATCATGGGCGAAGGACATGATAATTCAGCATATACTTTTTTTAGTTATCAATATCAACCTATTAAACGAGTTAAGTTATTTGCAGGTCCTTTGTATAGATTAAATAATGAAAGTAGATTTATGCTTGCTCAATATGGTGGAGATATTAAATTATATAAATCTATTTGGGTTACCAGTAGAATATTACAAATCAATAGAAGTTTAAACTACCTTAACGTAGGTGTTAAGCTAGCAATATAAAATAAGATATGAGAAAACTATTAATCGCATTTGGTAATCTATTCGACATGGGTTGGTGGGCAAATAAAATCAATACTAAATTAGGTCTATATAAATGGGCTAAAAAGTCTAGATTTCGTAAATGGCAAGAAGGTCTAACAGGATGGAAATTCTGGGCATGGCAAATAATAGGTGGAATTACATTCATAATCATCTTTGAATTTATATTTAATAAAATAGGTATAACAATGTTACCGTGGAAATAATGAAAATAGGAATCACATGCTCTAGTTTTGATCTGTTTCATGCAGGTCACGTTAAAATGTTAGAAGAGGCAAAACACCAGTGCGATTATCTAATTGTTGCATTACAAACAGATCCTACTATCGATAGACCAGATAAAAATAAACCTATTCAATCTATAGTAGAAAGATATATTCAGGTTGCATCATGTAAATGGGTAGATGAGATAGTACCTTACACAACAGAACAAGATTTAGAAGATATTTTTGCATCATTTAAATTAAATTATAGATTTATAGGAATCGAATACAAGGATAAAACATTCACAGCAAAGGACACTTGTCAAAAAAGACAAATAAAAATAATATATAATAGTCGTGATCACAAATGGTCATCAAGTGAATTAAGAAAAAGAATCAAGTAATGGAATCAACACAACAAGCAAACGGTAACACACAGTTAAACAACGATAGAAATGCGTTTAACCAAAGAGTTAGTAGATTAACGATGTTAGGTAGAACTAAGAAAGTTCAATGGTCTAATAGACGTAGATGGAGAAACGTATAAATAACTAATGGTTAGCTAACAGCTAATGTAAACACAACTATCATAATTAATATATAGAGTGCTTTGGATATGTCAATTCTTTTTGTCATATAATATCTATAGATAAAATAGCTAGGAATACGTCCCTGTATATTATTTAATTGTTAACTAATTGTTAAATATTATTAGCTATGAAAATAGTGTATAAGATCCATAATATGAGGCGTAAATTTAATCGCATTGATTCCCAAAATTAGAAAGAAAGCCTACTAAATCACCCACACCGATCTCTGGTTCTGCAAGATATATCAATAGATCTTGAACTGTAACCATACCATCTTCATTAATATCACCGACACAAGGTTCTGCATTGTATTGTTCACAATCTTCCCAAGGTTCTCCTAACGGAGATGACACTGCAGCGAAAAATCCATCACCTGATATTAAAACAGGAGTACCCAATATGGCACATCGAGGTGCTGTGTATTGACAACATGGTATAGTAACTGTAACAGTATTTAATGTGGCACAGCTAATATAAGTCCACGAGCTCCATTCAGTAGTAGCAGGAACTGTTGTAAATATGTATTGTTGACATTGTGAACTAGCACTAAGTGGTAAAAGAAAGAGTATGGAAATAAGTAATGATTTCATGTTATCTAAATATTGTTATATGTCCATGTCTTTGAAAGACTTCGACTGAGTTTAATTTTTTAGCATAGAATGTATAAGTGTAAACACCATCTATTGCATAATTGTTGCCACCGTTTATACTACCATCCCAATAAGGATATGAGTCAAAGTAATCTCCATAACTATGGTAGATCTGATTACCCCATCTATTAAAGATCTTAAATTCCACATCGACCCAACAATCTAAATCATATATCATTTTCCAGACATCGTTGTTGCCATCATTATTTGGAGTAAATGTATTTGGAATATAAACTGAAGTCCAATCTGGGCAAACTAAACCAGGATCATCAACACACTCTAATCCAGTTTCACAATCAATAGTAATATACTCATAAATAGTATCAGTTAAAAACTCATATATGATAACTTCAACAGTATCGACAGTGGTAATATAAAGAGTATCAGTAACGTATTCAATTTCTGTGATGTATAATGTGTCAGTAATATAAACCTCAACATCAACATAAAGAGTATCGATAGTTTCTATATAAAGCGTATCAGTAATAAAGTTATCTACATAAACAGTATCAGTAATAAAGTTATCAATATAAAGAGTATCGACAGTATTAATATAAACAGTATCACATGGTTCAGGATCAATAACCTCTTCACAATCTACACCATCAGGCATATAAAAAACAAAATTGTTATTAGCAGTGATGATTTCACCAGGTACACTAGTGATAGTCATATAATTACCTTGACCTGCAGTCCAAGTTCCTTCAGCATTAATAGATCCATTAACAGTGATCGTATCTCCAGGTTGAATCCAAACCGCAAGGTTAGAAACTCCATTAAAACAATTAAATGTAGTACCTAAAAAGTCGCTAAGGCAAAAATTAGTAACAGCTTCATTACCTATATTTACAATAGTTGCAGAATACGTAAACGTAGATAATATACCAGCTTCAAATACCTCACACTCTTCAGTGTTAACTACTATGTCTATAATAACAGGATCTGGTCCCGTAGAGTATACACAAGTACCATCGTCTTCAGTTGCTTCATCATTATAGTTTAGTGCAAATGGATCTGTACAACCTGGAAATACAGCAGGGCACATTGTAACTATATTATTAGAAATATCAACATCAGGATAATTTTGTGTTTGATTACCTGAATTAGGAAAAGCTGCCCAACCTCCATCTGCTATTTCTACTGTCTGTGATAGATTAATTTGCCAAACTGCTAATTCAATACACTCTGTTTGATTTGCTAATACTTCTGCCCAGCATTCATTGCTAGGTGACCAAAAATCATAGATATTAGTACTCCATGTATCTCCAGTTTCTAAAACACCATTTCCAAAAAATGATTTAACTTTAAATGTCCAACCTGGATGGTTAATTGCAGTAAGACAATCATAATATTGATAATCAATACCATTTAAGTGTAGGCCAAAAACAAGGTGGCTTACATCTATATTATTTTGGACAACTGGACTGCCTGAATTTTCACAGGTATTTCCAATTGTAGTGAGGTCATTACAACCACAGTTTTCTGAGTTAATAACTTCTACTACAAGATCTCCTGTAGTAAAATTAAAGTCAGTAATAGCAAGATCGCACTGGCCAGTAGCCATGAACCCGTGAAATACGAGCATTGCGATGAGTATACGTTTCATCATGTTTAAAATAAAGTGTTTGAGATTCTAGACCGAGAAGTTAAATATCACCGTTGTGACTGGCCTAATAGTATATATCATCTCCTGGAATTGAAATATATAAACAAACATAAATTGATTCGTATAAAGAACATTAAACTTTACTAATATGTGTGGAATTGTAGGCTATATAGGCCAAAATCAAAGTGGAAGAGATCTTGTAATGAATGGCCTTACGAGATTAGAATACAGAGGATATGATTCTGCTGGTATTTCTATTAAATCAAAAGACGGCTTTAAAATTATTAAAACAGTGGGAGGTGTAGATAATTTATATGACGCTTTACCAGAGGATTTAGAAAATGGCAATATCGCTATCGGACATACTAGATGGGCAACACATGGAGCTCCTTCACAAGTTAATGCACATCCGCACTTGTCAATGCACGGGACAATTTCCTTAGTACATAATGGTATTATTGAAAACTATCAAACCCTTAAAACACAATTAATTAAAGAAGGTTATGTATTTAAATCAGATACAGATACTGAAGTTTTAGTTAATTGGATAGAATTTCACTACAATAAAAATTATGCTGAACATGAAAACGATTTATCAAACGCAATTAGATTAGCTCTTAAAGATGTTGTTGGAGCATATGCGATTTTAGTTAGCGAAACTCATTATGATCAAATAGTTGCGGTTAGAAAATCTAGCCCTCTTTGTATAGGCATCGGAGACGATGAATATATCATAGCGTCAGATGCTTCTCCTATTATAGAATATACTCGAGATATTATTTATCTGGAAGATGATCAGATGGCAATTATGTCACTTTCTGGTGGATTAGCTAAAAATCCAGATATACATATATTAGATATAGAAAATGAATTAGTAGAATTAGATGTAGAGCGAGTTGATATGGAATTAGACGCTATTGAAAAAGGTGGCTATGATACGTTTATGTTAAAAGAAATTAATGAGCAGCCTACTTCTATTGAAAATTGTTTAAGAGGTAGATTAACTACAGGTGGTGATGCGTTAATGATGGGCGGAGTTGAGAATGTTATGCCTAAATTATTACGAGCACAAAAGATATTTATCATTGCTTGTGGAACTTCTTGGCACGCAGCATTAATTGGTAAGACTATTATAGAGACACTGTGTAGAATTCCAGTTGAAGTAGATTATGCTTCTGAATTCAGATATAGAAAACCAATCATCAAACAAGGTGATGTTCTTATGTCAATCTCACAATCAGGCGAAACTGCAGATACTAAAGCTGCAATGGAAATGGCTAAAGAAAAAGGTGCCACTTTATTTGGCATTGTAAACGTAGTAGGTTCTTCTATTGCTAGAATGTCAGACTCAGGAATTTACACACACTCGGGTACTGAAATAGGCGTTGCATCAACAAAAGCATTTACAGGACAATTAGCAGCTATTACTCTGATAGCGATAAAAATGGCCAAACAACTTGGTAGTATCACTGATGAAAACTATTTAGATTTAAAAAGAGCACTTAGGTTAATTCCCAATAAAATGAAATCTGTATTATCACAAACAGAACATATATTTAAAATAGCAGATGAATACTCAAAACCAGAATATAGGGATTTCTTATATCTAGGAAGAGGGATTAACTTTCCAATTGCATTAGAAGGTGCATTGAAATTAAAAGAAGTTAGTTATGTACATGCTGAGGGTTATCCTGCTGGTGAAATGAAACACGGACCCATTGCTCTAGTTGATGAGAATTGTCCATCAGTATTTATTGCACCTACAGATAAATCATATGACAAGGTCTTAAGTAATATGCAAGAGATCAAAGCAAGAGGTGGAAAAGTTATAGCTATTGTTACCGAAGGAGATGCAGCAATGTCAAAAGTTGCAGATCATGTTATTGAAATTCCAAAGACAGATGATCTTTTAACACCAATGTTGACATGTATTCCACTTCAATTATTATCTTATCGCATCGCAGTAAACTTAGGTAAAAATGTAGATAAACCGCGCAACCTTGCAAAATCAGTTACAGTAGAATAATATTAGATATATAGAAAGAGGTGAAAGCCTCAGCCTAAATAAAAAATAAACATACTACTATGAAGAAAATTATTAATTGGTTTAGTGGTTTACTAAAAGATGAAAAGGGAACACCATCATCTAAAAGATTTATTGGAATACTAGCTGGCGTATCATTATGCGTAGCATTATTTATTAATCTTTATACTACTCAACCTGTAGAACCAACTATCGTAAATGCAGTTGCTGCAATTTGTATAGGTGGATTAGGTCTAGCATCCGCAGACAAAATATTTGGAAAAAAGAAAGAAGGGGAAGGTGAAAAATGAAAAACATAAAAAAAAACTTAACTATGAAAAAGAAGATGATAGTATTGTCGTTAAGTTCAATTCTAATATTTGGATGTGGGTCTACTAAACCTGCTTCCAATGATTGCTGTAAAACAGAAACGACAAAAACACAAAAAATAAGCGGTGAAAATGATCCGCTTATGAAATTACTACTTTCAGGATTAATATTGTTTGCATTAAACTTAACAATAGCTCGATAGAATAAACAAAATAGAAACACAGTAATGGAAGAAAACGAAACACAACCACACAAGCCGAGTCTAAACGCTGGAGCTGATGCTAATGCAGAAGGTGGAACAAACAACACAGATACTAGTCTGAATGGAGAATATAGAGCAGGTGCTGGTATTTATGTAAATGCTCAAGGCGAGTGGACAGATCCAAATGGTACTGTTCTAAGAGGTGAAGCCTTAATGAAAGCAGAAGCTAATGCATCTGCAAAATATGGTGTTGGTTACCGAGAAGGTAATCTCTATATAGAAGCAGTAGCAGAAGCAAAATTAAGAGCTGAGGTTTCTTTAAAAGCAGAAATGGAAAATGGTGATCATGCAGCAGGTGTTGAGCTATATGCATATGCAGAACTTTATGCTTGGGCAGGTGGTGAAGCTAATGTAGGTACTGACGGATGTTGGTTTGAAGGTGGTGCAATAGCTGGAGCCAAAGCGGGTGCTGGTACGAAAACATACTACACAAATGAAGCACTAGGAGTTGCTGCAACTAATAACACATCAGTATCGGCAGGAGCACAAGTTGGTGCAACTATTGGAGGTGGTTACCAAGTACCAGATTGGAACAAAGATAGTAAACCAATTACTATAGGAGGTTCAGTAAACTTAGCACTTATTGTAGGTATAAAGACTGAAGGAACTGTTACCGTTGATGTAGATCCTGCTTATGATGCTATCGTAGAAACAAACAATAAAGCGATTGATGCAGCAGCAGAATTACTTAAAACTCAAGAAGCTCAAAGATTAAAAGATGAAGCTGAAGAAGCTCAAAGAAAATTAGATGAAGCAGCAGCAGAATTACAAAGACAATCTGATGCAGCAGCGGCTGAATTAAAAAGACAAACAGACGCAGCAGCAGAAGCTTTAAGATTAAAAGATGCAGCAGATGCTTTAAATAAAGCAAAGAAGAAAACTAAAAAGAAATTAGATCCTAGGAACTGGTAATAAAAATTGGTTTTAAATAAATTATGAAATTATCAGAGATGTTAAAAGGAATATTTAGAGGTAGAATTATATTATCGGTTGTGGTTGTATTTTCTTTCTTTGGTGTAATCTTTGGTATTGGACATGCAATGCATACTGAAACTGAAATTTCAGGTGAATGGAAAGAAATATTGCTTTTATTATTAGGAGCACTGATCGGATCTTTTAGTAAAATAATAGATTACTGGTTTAAAGATACAGATCATGATAAGAAGCTAATCGAAGAGATTAGTAAAAAAAATGAAGAAGAATGAAAAATTGTTATACTAGAGAACAAATAGAAACAGCGGTCAAATCAAAAGGTTACAAGTGGTTTGAGGGAGGACAATATAATAAAGTTAAAAAAAGATACGTCGTTGAATATGACGTGAATATTGTGGGTGTTAGAAATATGAACACAGGTGATAAAGTTACCAATAAATTCGATGACTGTATGACAGTTTCGTATAAAGACGTGGAAGGTAATTGGCTATTTTATTGTTTCCCATGTACTACAGATCCAGGTAAACACTGGGTAGAAAACTTATTAAATAAAAACGGCGTTGCTATTTTAAAAGAAGGCCAATATAGATCATCTCATACGATTAGAAAGCACCAAGGTAAATATGATGCTCTTTGTCAAAAAGGACCACTAAAAGTATATAGAGATAAAAACAAAGACGATGTGTATGATTTGCTTGAAGAAAATGTACATGAAGGTATTTATGGAATTAACATTCATAAATCAGGATCTCGTGAAACTGGATCTACACAAGTAGATAAATGGTCAGCAGGATGTCAAGTATTCGCAGTTAAATCAGATTTTGATAAATTTATGGAAATCATGTATGCTGCAAAAGTCACATGGGGCAATGCATTTACATATACTTTAATAAATTCAGACGATATATTGTAAATTGTTCGTAACTTTTTAAAAATAATTAGCCAAACACTTTTTTGTTTGGCTT
>JACLAB010005574.1_pt1 | contig 24429 bp, 15 predicted proteins | sample 8027921 | NCBI WGS metagenome assembly JACLAB01 (sample SAMN15725117, study PRJNA655200) | protist metagenome | isolation source: fluorescence activated cell sorting (FACS) single amplified genomes of... | place: USA: West Boothbay Harbor, Gulf of Maine | collected 2000-07-19
GAGTTCAAAACTCAGGCTTTCATGTTACGATCACCATATATATTTCTAGGTATATATTGAGACACCCCCTTGATCGGAGCTTGAAAGACATTTCGTTGCTCTGTAGACCTATTTGATGCTCGACCGTAGTCGAAGGAGCGATATGACTTCCATAGACTTCGGGGTTCCATAGACTTCCTCTTCGGGAAGGGTTTAGGATTTAGGGTTTATGGTTTAGGGTTTAGGGTTTAGGATACGGTAACGTTAGTTGTACACGTACCAAGGTACTTTCGGTACTTTCGTTGTTTATTTCCTGATGAAATACTTTTTTAAGGTAGTCAGCTACGTACAGGTGTAATTCAAAAAAGAACCACCTAAAAAACGTACACTCATGACTAAAAACACGTGAAAAAATACACTACACGTACTTCCGAAGTACTTTCGAAAGTACGAAAGTACGAAAGTACTTTCGAAAGTACGAAAGTACTTTCGAAAGTACTAGCTAGTACGAAAGTACGAAAGTACGAACGTACTTCCGTACTTCCGTGTAGTAGGAAGTACTTTCGTACATAAAAATAATACGAAGGTACTAGGGATATGTAGAGGTTGTAGACTATTACCTTCGTATGATGTGTAAAACTTGCTGTCTACGGAAGTACGAAGGTACGAAGGTACCTTCGTACAATAGAAGTACGGAAGTACTTCCGTACGTACTTCCGACTGCAGTAATAGTAGTTGTACGCTGTACCTATCGTGGAGTTTTATTAGTGCGTGAGAGGCTTGCTCGTACTCGTTCACATGTTTTGCCCTGACGGAATAGAGCCCAGTATTTTGTGTACCTGCAGGGTTAATCAAAATCATCATTCACTTCTGTACCTTCGTACTTCCGGAAGTATTCTATACGGAAGTACCCGAAGGAGTCCCGAAGGTACTTTCGTACTTTCGAGTACGAAAGTACTTTTTATCTACGTGTACATGTATCTACGAAGGTACGAAGGTATCAGTTATCTATCCATATCATAAACTAACCCTACTAGCCCTGCCACTGCCCTGCCTGCATGTATGTAGCTATGTACACTGTTTATACGTACGGAAGTACGGAAGTAACGGTTACAACGCGTTGTACGTGTAGTACAGCGTTGTACGGAAGTACGAAAGTACGTTGTACTTTCGAAAGTACACGTACTTCCGGAAGTATTCTATTTCCGGAAATAATGTTTATTCTACTGTATCATATTTCCGGAAGTAAATTCTATCTATCTTCGTACGAAAGTACTCAAAGTACGAAAGTACGAAGGTACTTTCGTACATTGTTAGCTGCACTACGTGTACGTGTACAACGTTGTACTTTCGTACTCTCGAAAGTACTTTCGTACGAAGGTACTTTCGAAAATAGAATACCTTCGTACTGCTGACTATTATTGCAGATCGCGGGTCGCCCGATGAAATTTCACTAAACCATGAAAGCTCGCCTCTATGAAGGCAGGCTCTGCTGCACAACTCCTCGTATCCTGTCATGAAAAAAAACGAACTGCTGCTCACTCAGCTGTTTCACGACGTGCGAGGTCACATGGATGAGCAGTTCGATGCTTGGTGGATGCGGGTTTGCGGCCGTAGGGAGCGGCGTGTTCGCAGTTCGTTACCAAGTTTTTTTCACATTTGACACTCCGAGTGACTCATGACGAGCATTCGCTCACAACCAGTCAACAATACTGATACTAGCGTGCACCCAACAGAGACAAAGAGTGCGTCCGGCGTCTTAACGTGTCTTCCCATCGAAGGCTTTGTCCGGCGCGTGGTTGTCATCAAGCCAAAACAAGGAAACGTTCGTCACGGCACAAACGAACTTGTCAAAGTATTGCGTGAATTCGCAGATTTTCAGCTATTCAAAGAGTTTACATACGATATTGACAGTTCATCCTGTATTTTAGACCTAAATGCAGCCACGTTGCACTATGGTGTGATTATAAATGACGTGGGTGTAGTCGATCGTGGGCTGTGGACTTTTTTTCAGGAAGTGAGGTGTGGCGGCGTCATAGTGATGAACTACGAGCAACCGGGCCCGTGTCATGCTCACCGAAAACATATTGAATTGTCTGCTATTGTGCCCAAGATAGGCTCTCTGTATTCTGCAAACCTGGAGAAGCGTTGCCACTTGCTTGATGACGGATACAGGGAATTGACCATACAAGTTGTGTCTGGGCCTGATATGCACGCAGAACGACTTATACTTAGAAATAAAATGTTCCCAAGACTTGTGGAGAGGTGTAGGACCAGACGTGTGAGGCCCATTTACGTGGATTTGAGGCAGACATCTTCATTACGTGGTTCTGGATTAGCTCTACGAACTGCCCAGGTTGCCCATGTATCTGCTATACATATCGTACTTATTTCTGGGACATGTTTACCTGAAGTAAAAATTCGTGGTGAAAGTCCATATCAGGGCGTCATTCACATGCAAGACAGTGTTGTCTCGACTGGAAACTTCGATCGGGCTGAAGGCAATATCACGCTGGAGGAATGCACGTGCACGCTGGTAGAGTACATACTTGGACGTGTGTTGCAATTGGAGACCACACCTGCATGGATTGGTGCTGATAGCTTGCCCAAGCAAAATGTAAGTCTACCTCGGAACTCTGGGTCCCAGAATCCTCAGCATGTTCTCTCATATGTTAATACTGCATCGTTTTCTCGGCATCATTCAATCACGGGGTCGAAAACAAATCATGACCGAACACGCTGTGCCACAGTCATATCTACTCTATATGCACATCCAAACGCGAGTGTCCATCCATATTGCACTGAACTTCCCCCAGGCAATACATTTGATGCAGAGGGAGAGGATGTTTTTGCTCGAACCTCTTTTCTCGAAGAACTAGTCTCCCGAGTGTTGGAAGATGTCTGGCTACGTGTTTCACGTGAATTTCCTCCGAACCCAAGCGATGATGTTTTTATGTGGCTTGAACAAGAACCGGAATTTTCGTTGCGAGGACAGCTCCCTTTCTATTTATCAAGACTTTCTCAGGAACGTTCCGTCTTGCGCTGCATAAAACTAGGACGACCTAAGGTCATATTCATTGGAGGATTGCCCGAATGTGGGATATCCAGCATGTTGCAAAATTGCGCTCGAGATTCCCGAAAGATACACGGCAAATACGATCATTCTGCACAAGCAGGAGTCCTTGTTCTTTCGGTGTTTCCAGGAATTGGCCGTGCGCACTACAGCCCAACTCAAGTTTTTCGTTTACTCGTTGCTAGTCTTCACGCGCACCGCCTACACCAACGAGATATACCTGGGGGTTACAATGCTGCTCGAGCCATGCTACTTTCCTCGCTTCGTGAATTCGTAAGTGTCAGTCGCCGCGTTGTAATATTCATCGATGCGGTAACTGCTATAGAAAATCCGCGAGGTATTGCGTGGTTTTTTTGCGAGGAAGAACTTCCGCCTGGCGTGCAGGTTGTGGTCGGCGGCCATGTGATGGATGATACCATGAGTTGCAGTCTCAAGAGATGTCAAGAATCGTTGTTTAGTCAAGAGGGTAGTATGCTAGCTGCGCCGCTTACATTATTACACATCCAGCACATGGGATTGATCGCATGCATTCCAGAGGCGATGAGTAGAGTGCTGCATCTTGGTCCGCTACAGTTTACGGAGAGAAAGATATTTATCACAAAACATTTCAAGAATGCTAACATCGAGGTTGAAGACGCATTGTTGTTCTCTTTAATGAATGTGCCAGCGCTGGCCTCGATAGCGTATGCACATCTTGTGGTCGATGGGCTATGTTCAGTTTACAGGCAAGATAACTTCGATCTTCCAAAGTTTATTGCTGACCTTCCGGCAAACACCACGGCATTACTGTCGAGCAGACTTGATTATCTCGAGACTGTTTTCCCTCGCTCTACCCTCGCACTTGTACTACCTGCGATTACTTTGAGCTGTAACTCTCTCACCTTGGAAGATATAACGACATTTATTGTCATGACACTGGACGAGGAAGAAAAGACCCATCTTTACTCTATTGTCGCTCCATTTTTCTTATGGGAGGCTCGATATTTTGTGATAGGACCCTTCGAAGGCACGTACAAGATAGCTAGCAATACAGCAGCGAGGGTTATATTTGAGCGGTACAGCACGGATGGGGCCACAAAACGATCGACGTTCCGACTGCTTGCGGATTTTTTTGGTAGTTTTGGATGGGGGCGAAACATGTGTTTTCCAAGAATCACCGCTGACAAACTTGTGAAAAGCCTACACAACGAAACAATGTATACCAGTGTAGATGTGCCCCACCTTACTTCACAATCTCTAGGAAAAGAAATACTCGCTCATATGCACAAACTACCTTCACATGCACTCGACAAAAATATGGATGCAGAAATCATTCACCCTGCAGCTTTTCAAGAGTATCATCTGGTTTTCAATGCAATCCAACTATTGCCATACTACCTAACACGATCTTGTCAGTTTTTGGCGTTGTGTGCACTCTTAAGGGATTTCTCTTTTATCCAAGCTAAACTTGAACATGGCGAAGTTGCTGCGCTCTTGGCTGATTATGATCGCATCTTACAAACTGTGAGACCGATGTGGTTTGGAGTGCGAGACCTGGATACCTTCAGAGATGATACTCCAAATTTTGACCAGCTTAAGCCCAACGATGATTTGGTTTGTAACTCCCTGACTCCAAGTGTTGATTCTGTCGCCTTCCGAAAGTGGATACTGAGCTGGCTTGGTAAAAATAGCACACTACTTAGTCATATGCTTGCGTATCGCGATTTTTTGTTGCGCAACATGGCAGAGCTTCACACGCGCCCGCGTTCCGTTTTGCAGGTGGCAATGAATGCTCCCGGTTGGACTGCACCAGGAGTTGATGCAGAAAAAAAAGTCCGTGACCTGTCAGCAGCACGAGCTGGGTCAGATAGTTTAAATCGTGGCATCCAGAAATATACGTCAGGCGAGAGATTCATGTTATTGTGGGATAACCGTCCTGAAGATGCCCCTGTTCTTGGACTTTATGATGCCGACGTCCATACGGAAGCAGTCACAAGTTGCGCCTGGGTAGATGGGTCCACGTTTATCACAGGAGGTGAGGAAGGTCTGGTGGTTCTATGGTCAAGCTCCACCGGAGAGTGCGTAGCTCGTATGTGGGGCCACACGCTACCTGTCTCCTGCTTGATTGTTGTAGATATTGTAGACCATGGCAGATGCATTCTTTCCGGATCGAAGGACTGCACTGTACGACTGTGGAATATTGAAGAGGGTCTTGGGCAGACTAGTCAGGTGCTTGTTGGGCATACATGTGCTGTTACCGCGTTGGCGTTTTCCACGCTCACACGCGAGCTAATCAGCGTTGGCCTTGATCGTCGCTTTGTCATTTGGGATTTGACTTCAGTTTCGGTGAGGCAGCTACATATCGTGGACACTGTACACTTGAGTCCTCTGACGAGTGCTGCCTTTTCTCCTGCGGGGAACATTTTTGTGACTGGCTCAGTTGATGGGCACATTCACGTTTGGTCAATGGCCTTGTGTAGAAATTTCGATTCCAGCAGACGGCGTGATGATGATAACGAAGACAGGAGCAAGCTAGCCGAGTCGCACAGAAACGCAGAGTTAACGCTGAAACTGCAGGGTCACCTTTCAGATGTTACTTGTTGCGCCTTTGGACAAAGTGACAACCTACTCGCTACGGGTTCAATGGACCACTCAATCATGCTCTGGAATCCTATGTCAGGCACTCATACAGGTGTTCTCGTTGGGCACACAGCGACAGTGACTGATCTTTGTTACAGCACTGACAGCGAGGTTCTTCTTTCGACATCGACGGACCGCTACTTCAGGATATGGTCACTGAACTCTGGTGAGACAATGATGAAATTACAGCATGGACATTCTATATACGCAGGAAAGTTTTCACCGGACTCTAGTCAGGTGCTTGTTGTAGGCGATGGTAAATTCATTGGTTTGTGGAACTGGGTGGGAAGGATGGGATCAGCATCTGTTGGAAAAGTTCCCCCAAAACCAGGTCTATTTGTTGAGGGGTTTGTCTCAGAGAAGTATAGAGGAAAGGCAAGAAAACTTGAAAGTTCATTCAAAGATTCGAGTGATTCGAGCGTAAACCGTATTTTCGATGGTCATGCTCACAGTGGTGCAATGATCACGCTTGCTTGTTTCAGCAGTGCACAAGAATGTCCCATTTCTGTACTTTCAGGCGGTCGTGATGGTTTGATACGAAAATTCTCAGTTAGGAAGTCGGTTTGTGAGATATCATCGACACTAAGAGGACACGAAAAAGCTGTCCGGGCAATTGATATTTCCGCTGATATGACGACTGCAGTCAGTGCCTCTGACGATGGAAATCTCATATTATGGGATATTGCAGGAGGACATGACTCGTTTGTTTTGGCTGGGCACAAGGGGGCAGTTTTGTCGTGTTGTTTTGCACAAGGAAAAAATTCTGTGATTTCTGGGGGCAAAGATAAGGTTGTCCGGGTATGGGACGTCACCGGGGCTGTTGATGGGAGACACGTCGCGACATTCTATGGTCACACAGGTCGCGTCACCGGTATAACTTCATTTCCTGGTTCGGGTCCCTCATTTGTATCGTGTTCAGAAGATCGTTCCGTGCGGTTGTGGGACCTTGCTGAAGAAAAGAGCACTCGGTCTTTGACTGGTCATGAAGGGAGTTTAACTTCTATTGCAGTAACACAGAAATCTGCTCTTGTTCTGACGACTTCAATTGACTACATGGCGCGGGTATGGGATATCAGGTCTTCCACAAAATGTGGGGAGGTTCAAGCTTTGAAATTCAAAGACCAGCCTGTGTCTTGCACAAGTTGCCCTGTGCAAGAAACGTGGATTGGTGTATGTGCGGGAGATGGTTTATTCATATATGACACTCGCACGTGGCGTGAGGTAGCATATTTTCGAGGACTAAGTAACATATGCTGTGCGACATTTTCACCGCAGCGTGTGATGTGCGGAGATTTTCATGGCCGGTTTTATTCGTTAAATGTCTGGAAGGCCCCAGAAGGCAACTTGTTTTAGAGACCTTGCAGAAAGAAACGGTAGAGCTGCTCAATTTGGACTCGTTTTTCTCATCCAAAAACGGCCACCTGGATGTGGACTCTGCATAGACCGTGTCGTCTTATTAGCTTGCAAATCATGAACCAGTGTATTAAGAGCGAGCAGAAGTGTCAGACTTACAGAACAAATTTGAATCGATACTACTCTTTCATGATAAAGGTACGAGATGAAAAGAAAGATACAGAACAGTTGAAGCTTGTTTCCACATTTAGTAGTGACACTAGGCATTCTCATTCATCGAGTTCACAAGAGTTTACAAAAGTACTCTCCTTTCCTGTCATCATTTCACGCAGTCAGTTGATGATAATCTATCTGTATTTGATCATGCAAGTGAAGCGTATCCAGCACCAAATTTGTGTGTGTACAGTATCCCGATGAAAACGCCAAGAGCTGCACCTGCAAGTACCTGCAGAGGAGAATGGCCGAGGACCTCTTTCAGCTTGCGTTCACTGATAGATTGCCCGTGAAACATGTCATCTAATATTCTATTAAGAACTTCAGCCTGTTTGCCAGCGTGACGGCGGACGCCAGCGGCATCATACATGACAATAAGACTGAACGCCAAACTTAGAGGAAACAAAGTGGATCCTAATCCGTACTGGTAGGCTATGGCAGTAGTAAGACCAACCACGAGAGCCGTGTGCGATGATGGCATGCCTCCCGAATCAAACATGACGCGCCAGTCCCACTTGCCCTCTCTGTAGAACGCTGTGAAATACTTCATCATTTGAGCAGTGAGCCACGACAAGAAAGCACAGGTGAAAACAAGATTCCCACTAAGATCAGCCAAGGCAGTGCCAAAGACACCAGCGGATGTCGTGAGTCCAAGAACGTCAAACAATTCAGGCTTGATCTTGTCATTGTTCTCACGAATATCCCTGAGATAGTTCCTGAACTCAGCGTAAACGTTGCTTCCTAGGAATGTTTCGAAAACGCTGTACACACAGGTTAAAACAAAAGCCACCGGGAGGGCAGCTGGATTTTTCGGGTTCAACTTTTGAACCGCAGCCCGGTATTTTGAACCCGTATACAAGATCGGAAAGGGTACGTAATATCCTCCTTGCTTGACGGATTGATTCGAAGCACCGGTATTCTGGGCTGTACAGCAGAGGCGTTCATAGCCGAACACACTCCGTGTCGCAAACTTGTCGTTTGACTGCGACCGCGACCGGACCGCATTTTCAGGTGAGATAGTTTTGTGCGTGAACCGTCTCGTCTCAGCGAAAATCCGATTGCAGCGCTCGGGAGCATAAACCCCATATAAGCCGAACAGCGCGGTTTGCATGTTCTTGCAGTGGTGGTGCTGAGGTGGAACCTTATTTCTGCCTCTGAACGGCACAGAGCGAGAAGTATTATACGAAGGCACCTATCCGGAAGTACGAACAAAGGCACGGAAATACAACCGTTACCGTACACGTACAAAACACTACAGTACACGTACACGTAGCCCTACACAACAGTGCGAGACAACAGTGCGAGTTGATTAGCCCTAGCCCTACACGTATCACTGCCCTATCTAGCTAGCATTCTATGTACGTGTCTACCTTCGTACTAGCTGTCTACGTGAGTTGTACGTGTACGTGTAGTCGTGTACAGTACACGTAGACTAGATAAAGTTAGACAAGATATCTAGCCCTACGTGTACTGTACGGAACGTATCTACTATCTAGCTAGCTAGCTAGTAGATAGCTAGCTAGCTAGCTAGCTAGCTAGCTAGCTAGCTAGCTCTAGTAGATAGCTAGCTAGCTAGCTAGCTACCTTCGTACGAAAGTACTAGCTAGCTACTACGAAAGTACTTTCGTACCTTCGAAGGTAGCTAGCTACTTTCGTACGAAAGTACAACTACAGTACCTTCGAAGGTACGAAAGTATTTCCGTACTTCCGTAGCTACACGTACATGTACGTGTAGCCCTACAGTAATATCGAATAGTATCATTTACTTCTACGGAACATAGAATATCTACTGTACCTTCGAAGGTACGAAAGTACGAAAGTACCTTCGAAGATAATATCTACCTTCGAAGGTAGCTAGCTAGCTAGTACGTGTAAACTTACAGTATCTACAGTACCATGGATATCTATCTAGCTAGTACGTGTACACGTACTTCCGTACGAAGGTAGATAGCCTAGCTAGTAGCTACCTTCGAATTCGAAAGTACCTCGGAAGGTAGCTAGCTAGCTAGCTAGCTAGCTAGCTAGAGCTACCATCGAAGGTGCTTCCGGAAGTAGTAGATAAGTTGGTACACGTGTAGGGGGCGAATTTTTGGAGTGCTGAGAAATACGTAAAAAAGCGATCAACCGATGAAAGGTGAAAAAATGCGAGACTTCGAGATTGCATCGGCCTCGAGCTGAATCGATCGAATCCGCTGTAATATTTGACCGCTGCCGTGTCCGTCCGCGGCTCCCCGGTCGAAAGATGTCGCGAATTCGTGCATCAGCAGCTCAAGATCGCGTAGAAACACACACGAAGGGCGCACCTCCCGAAGTACGAAAGTACAGTACGAAAGTACTAACGTTGTACCGAATGAAGTACGGAAGTACGGAAGTACTTTCGTACGAAAGTACTTTCGTACGAAGGTAGGGCTACTGTACACGTGTACGGAAGTACGGAAGTACGTACGGAAATAGAACAATATTATGCTCTCTGCCGTCTCTGCCGCGAGAGGGGTACGCGATCGTCGCGATTCTGGTCAAGATCTGCGCTTTCTTCGCGACGCGCGCGAAATACGAGAACCCACTACTAGGCGATGTGCGCATGTCTTAGTACTGTCATCATGCAAAGTTTCGCGCGCAGACGTGCATCGCGCGCGGAGGAGTAGGGCTAGTCTGTCGTGCGCGGGTGCTCGCGCGTACAATTTCGTACTTCCGGAAGTACACACTACAACGTTGTAGTGTATGTGTAGTTGTGTACATCTGTACATCGTATTTGTATATTGTTTGCGTTTTTTGTCACGAGTACACGTACAACAGTCGTACCTTCGTACAACGTTGTACGGACGGAGGTAAAACTAGGGCTACAGTACGTGCACAAGCAACATACTGTACGTAGCCCACTCGTAGCCCTACGTGAGTCCTCCGTGTACAACCCTGTACAACTTTGTACACGTCCACTTTACTCCTAACTTTCCGGGCAAGTTTCTCACTGTCAATTTTCCGAGCACATGTCCGTACAAGAGAACTGGAAGCGAACAAGAGAAATGGAAGAAATAAATACCATGCCTTTTTTGAAACTTCAAACACGACTGATAGGAGGGACTATGTGATGACAGTTGGGGATTCCCGGCCAGTAAATTCCCTTAGTTTTGAAACGTCAAGTGCGACCTTGATTAAGGGTGCGAGCGCATCTTGTGCATCTTGAGTTTGTTTTGTGACGTCTGCCTCGTATTGCTCTATGTACATGCGAACCGTTGCACCAGAAGAGCCAGTGCCTGAAAGCCTAAAGATTAAGCGGCTGCCGTCAGCGAAGACGAATCGAACGCCTTGATTGGAGGAGACTGAACCATCGATTGGATCGGTATATTCAAAGTCGTCTGCGAATTCAAGTTCATAAGTGCCAAACTTATCACCTTTCTTAGCGGAAGCTGCAACGATACGAAGGTGCTCCACCATTTCATTACACGGGCCTGACTCACAACCCTCATAGTCATACCGACAAAAAAAGTTTCTGCCATATCTTGCCCAGTGTTCTTTGGTTATCTGTTCGACGGTGACCTTGGCTCCTCCAATAGGAACTTCCTTGTTTCGGTGCGCCAGGATCGATAGCCACGCCAACACAGCCCACGGGCCGTCCTTCTCCCGGATATGGTCAGAACCAGTCCCAAAAGATTCCTCACCACATATGGAGAGTCGTCCAGCGTCCATGAGGTTCCCAAAAAACTTCCAACCAGTGGGTGTTTCAAAACATTCAACGCCAAGGGCAGCAGCAACACGATCCAGAGCTGCCGCCGTTGGCATCGATCTGGCAAGACCCTTGAGCCCCCTGCTGCCTTTGAAATATGGAATGCACTCCTGTGCATTGGCAGCAATGATTGCTACAGAGTCCGACGGGGTTACAAAAAATTTATTCCCAAGAATCATGTTTCGATCACCATCTCCGTCAGAGGCTGCACCGAAATCAGGAGCATCGTTCGCATACATGACCTTAACAAGCTCCTCGGCATATGTTAGATTTGGATCTGGATGGCCACCACCAAAGTCCTCCTTTGGCGTGTCGTTCATACACGAAGATGGGTCCGCACCAAGAGCTTCAACAAGTATGGCATTCGCATATGCACCTGTGATCGCATGCATGGCGTCAAACTTTATCGTGAAATCAGGACGAGTGAGCAAAGATCTAATGAGGTCCATATCGAATACTTCGCTCGCTAGCTCTAAGTAGTCAGCGACAGGATCTATTACTTCAACCTCAAAGTCACCGAAATTCGTGGTGCCACAGAGAGACAGGTCAACATCAGGCAGATCAGCCATTTTTAAGACATCTACAGTCTGAGTAAAGCCGTATATTCTGTCCGTGATTTTCTCAGGTGCTGGTTCACCAGATGAATAATTGAATTTTATTCCCCAGTCCTCGTCTGGCCCTCCAGGGTTGTGGGAAGCTGACATGATGAAACCTCCACTGGCTTTGCGCGCACGGATGACAGCAGATGCTGCGGGAGTAGCCAGAAATCCGTGTTGACCTACAAAAACTTTCCCCACGCCGTTGCCCGCGGCTAACTTTATAATGATTTGAGCGGCCTCTTTATTGAACCAACGCCCATCCCCTCCAAGCACCATTGCAGAACCTACCACCTCTTCGCTTGGTAATGCAAGAAAGAGGGACTGTACCCAGTTCGCTAGGTAATTTTCAGATGCGAAAATAGCCGCTTTCTTGCGAAGACCGGAAGTACCGGTCTTTTGACCCTCTATAGGACTCGTTGAGACATGATTGACTTTAATACCTGCCGAAGATCTTACTACGGTCCGAGCTCGGTTGGTCGACAGATGGTTCATTCGCGTAGCAGCCGCCCTTGACGCCTTGAAAAACGGCTTTTTTGTGAAATGACCAGGATAGTAAGCGATTGGCTGCACGAACGTGGCGTTCATCACAGGGTAGCTTATCGGGGTTTTATGAGAGAGTCTGCAACAATACACGGGTCACGGACGAGTGGATAGGATATTTTCTACGGAAGCTTTATCCCTTCGTTCGTCTTTCTAGCTTTATTTATTTTCGTACGAAAGTACTTTCGTACTCAAAGTAGTGTACATTTTTATACAACGTTGTACGTGGACACGTAGTCCTACAACGTACACGTACTGTACAATGCGGAAGTACCGAAATAAAACACGTGAACGCGACGCCCTAGCTACGAAGGTAGCTAGCTAGCTAGCTAGCTAGATAGCTAGCTAGCTACTACGAAGGTAGCTAGATAGCCATAATACTTGTACTTTCGTACGTGTACGTTGTAGTTGTACAACGTGTACAGCTGTACACGTACTGTACAGTACGTTGTACACGTACGTGTACAGTGCACAGCTGTACACTGTACAGCTGTACACCGTTTTTAGGAATAAAATAAAAAGTTGTTTATTCCGTACGTGTACACGTACGTGTACAACCTTATTTGTAGTATGTAGCTATGTACACGACTACAACGCGTTACTTTACGTGTACAGTACAGCTGTACAGTGATATTTCCGTACAAGTATTTAATATCAACTATTGTATGAGAGGGATAGAACACGTTGTACACGTACGTGTACAACTACACGTACACGTGAGTTGCAACTTACGGAAGTACGAAAGTACAAGTTTTATTTTACGAAGGTACACGTACGTGTACACGTGTACGTGTAGTATCCGATACGCATGATACTCATGAGCTACTCATGCGATAGCCTGTAGCCCTGTACTTCCGTACATAGCTACCTTCGTACTTTCGTACTATTGTACTTTCGTACTTCCGTACATAGCTACACACTACAATACAGTTACCTTCGTACATGGCTACATACGTACGAAGGTACATAGTACATATCTACACACTGTACTACGCCCTTTGAGCCGCGAATTAACGTGAATTGACGGAGCTTAAAGGGGTTGAACCCTTCGGGTTCATTTCACCCTTAACTCTGTCGCATCAACGTTAATTCGCGGCTTAAAGGGCGTAGTACTCGCCTATCAAAACCTAATTTGATAGGTGATTTATTTAGGATTTTTATCAAAAAAATGCTGTAGCCCTAAGTGTACAATACACGTACACGTACACGTACACGTACAGTACGTGTACACGTACGATACAATTCTAGCTAGAGTACGTGTACAACGTACACGTACGTGTACTGCTAGCTAGCTAGAGTCATTGTGTACAGATATCGGATACTGTAGCCGTACGTGTACAACTGCTGTACTGTACGTGTACAGCTGTACTCGCACATGATCGCACGCGTGTCCCATCCATAGCCCTACAACGTACAACGTGCGTAGCTGCGTACACGTCTACTCTACGTGTACAATATGTATGTTTATCGTGGACTACATGTTCACGTACAACGTTTTTATACACGTAGGGCTACACGTGTACAACTGTACAGTGTACATCTACAGTACTGTAGCATTCATCTACGAAGGTACCTTCGTAGCTAGCTAGTAGCTAGCTAGCTACCTTCGAAGGTACTTTAAAGTACTTTCGTACTTTCGTACTTTCGTACGAAAGTACCTTCGTAGCCATCATAGATAGTCAGGCTACACGTAAGTGTACAGTACGTGTACGTGTACGTGTAGTGTATAAAATACAATACACGTACGTGTACACGCACTTCAAACAAAAGGTCCGTGTTTCGCAATCAGCTGTTCTTTCTGCCGCGTATATCACGTACGTAAATATACCGCCGCGATGGATCCACTTTCAAGTATATGTGCAAATTTTGAGCAAGTCGGACAGGCGAGTGTGACAGCTGTTTACTTTTTTCAGTGCAGACATGTGCGCACGGCTAACCGTTCTCAATTTAACGTCTGAATTCTCGCTTTCTTTCTGACTTGTGCAGGCGTTTGTAGCTCATTATTATGCCGTTTTCGACACGAACCGGAGCCAGCTTGGATCACTTTATAAGGTACTGTTCTTTACGTTGCCAGCGCAGTCGCGGACGCTTTGTTTGTTCGTCTTACATCCTTGCCGCAGGACGATTTATCCATGCTGAATTTTGAGCACAACTCTGATCGTCCAGGGCAGTTCAAAGGCACTACGGCGATAGTACAAAAACTTGAGAGTCTGCCATTTCAACACGTGAAACACAATTTAGTGACTATTGACTGTCAACCTACCCCTGGAGGTGGGGTAATCGTGATGGTTTGTGGTAATCTTTTTGTCGATGCTGAGCAGATTCCTCAGAAGTTCAGTCAAGTTTTTCAGCTTTTGCCAACAGGAACTGGCTCCTATTATATATTCAACGATATCTTCCGTTTAAATGTTGGATGAAGGAACTGACTAGATTTTTTTCTTTCAATTCCTCTAAAGAGTTTCGTCGTTTCGAGAACGCCCAACCGCTGCTATAATGAACGCACTTCGTAGAACCAGCAAAGGATACCAAGCTCACCAGACCAGCTCTGCACGTATTTAAATGATGGGCAGTAGCAGAAATAGAAACTGAACTCAACGCATGCTGAACGAAAGAAAAACGATCTGCATTAGTAGGCGGACCACAAGAAAAAATGGTGCAACTTAAAAAAAGGTTTCGTATACCTCTTTCCCCGTGGGTTTTTTACTGGTGAAGTTCACACGCAAACCACACACGCAGCAGACACACTTCATCGGTGAGCAGGCTCAGTCGTCCGGTGACTCTCCCATTTAACCGACGGCGATACTCGAGGCGCTACCTGTAAACTTGACCAAAGTTCTTGAGTGAGGAAAACATCACATTTGGTTCGTGTCTTAGCACCGACGAACATAACATAGACAGTCTAAGAGATGAAATGTATAACGCGGCTTACATCAAGTGCCAATTTTCCCATCAAGGCACAAATCAACCTTCTCAATTATGTTAGCGTTTTCAAGAGCAGCCGCAACTCGTTCCTTGTCATTCAATTGCTTATTGACCGCATGCCCGCTCGAGTGCGTTCCAGGAGTTACACAGATGTCAATCTTGTAAGAACTTGGAAGAGCGCGCAGTAACTTCACACGGATACAAAGTCCGATTAAGGTTGCCATACTACAGTGTGGCACAGTTGGAGTGAAAGTTAACTGAATACGACTGTATTTATTCGCCACCGTCACCAAGCTTTCGCAAACAACGTTCAACTGTACACCATGAGGTACAATTACACCATGAGGTACAAAGAAAGTGAGGAAAAAGAAACTTACTTGCAAAAGAGTGTATGGGTGCTCTGGATCACTGATTTCTCTAAGGTGACAGAAAACCTCTTGAGCGTCAATCGTATCCGGCATGTCTCCATCGGATTCCATGCGCGTTCGGCGGAGAGACTTAAAAATGAGCGTCGTATTTCGCCTTCGACGGATAAGTGGTCTAGGATTCACCAGGCTGTTGTTTGCCATAGTGTCTGCTAAAACGAATTCAAAATAAATTTCGATCCGATCTGCACCGTTCCGTAACAGGTACAAATATGGTGTAGACGATGAATGGAATGCGTTTTCATGAAATCGGATTCGTACTTGGCACGAAAGCGAACAGGCGCGAACTCTGACACTCTCGTGGCAAAATATGCCGCGTATGAATTGTACGAAAGTACTTTCGAAAGTATTTCCGAACTTCGTACATACCTTCGTACATACCTTCGTACAACGTTGTACGAAAGTACGAAAGTACTTTCGAAAGTACTTTCGAAAGTACAACTAGAGATACTTTCGTACGAAAGTACTTTCGTACTTTCGTACGGAAGTACACGTACAACGCGTTACGTGGTGTTACGTGTACGTGTACGTGTACAACGTACTTCCAAGAAAGTGTAAAATCTATTTCCGTACAACAATGGCAATAGGCATTTTGTGGAGTTGTGGACTTGTGTGGTACGAAAGTACGAAAGTACCTAGCTTGTAGGGCTATTGTACGTGTACACTACGCAGGTAGTAGACACAACGAGGACAACGATATTTGTACGTGTACGTACAGTACGTGTACAGTACACGTACACGTACTGATACGGTACAATAATCATATCATATGAAATTAAAGTACGTGTACAGTACACGTACAACTATGGAAGTACCTCGTCTAGCTAGCTAGACTACACGTACACGTACAGTACGGAAATAAACAACTTATTCTTGTATTTCCGGAAATATGATAAAACAACTTACTGTACACGTACACGTACTGTAGGCCCTACAGTATAAACTTATTATCTCCGGAAATAGAATAAGTTGTTACAAACGCGTTGTTTAGGGCTACACGTACGTGTACTGTACTGTACAACGTTGTACAACGTACTTTCGTACTTCCGAAGTACGGAGGTATTCTATCTATTTTCGTATGTCATAATACTTCTCTACCAAGAATCGTACAGTATGTCATATAAATACTTCTCTACCAAGAATCGTATGTCATAATACTTCTCTACCAAGAATATGTCAATATTCTTCTCTACCAAGAATCGTACCTTCGTATGTCATATACTTCTCTACCAAGAATAACACAATGTACTGTACTGTACAACGTTGTACCTTCGTACGAAGGTACAACGTACCTTCGAAAGTACTTTCGTACTTCCGAAGTACGGAGGTATTCTATCTATTTTCGTACTGTATGTCATATTATGTCGATCCTTCACAACACTTGAGTACGTATTAATCTACTACTGATTGCCCATAGCGCGCACGCGAATTGCCCATACGCGCATGACTATTTAATATTTAATACTTTCGTACGAAAGTACGTGTACTTTCGTACGAAGGTACTTCTCTACCAAGAATATGTCATACAGTAGTGTAATACTTCTCTACCAAGAATCGTATGTCACTACCAAGAATATTACAGTACAGTAGGGCTACTTCTCTACCAAGAATATGGCGCAGGCGATTTCGTAGCTTTGTGTACGTGTACACTCCTATGATAACTTACTTTCGAAAGTACAACGTACACTTTCGTACGAAAGTACTGTACGTGTACACGTACTTTCGAGTACTTTCGTACGAAAGTACCTTCGTACGAAAGTACTTTCGAAAGTTAGTTGTTACTTCACGATAAACTTACTGTAAGTTGTTACTGTAACAACTTACTGTACTACGCGAATTAAGGTCATGGTGGGGTAATTAACGATTTCAGAAAAAAAGTACGAAATTTAGATTGAATACGCGAACAGATGGCAAAAACGTACTTTCGTACGCGCCCACGAGCCGTCGCTGCGCGGAGCAATTTGAAACTTCGTCATGATGGTGTCCATCTCGTCGCCGATGCCTTCTCAAAGTTTCGTGAGTTTTAAAGGCCTGGAAGGCGGTTTTAGGACCCCTCGGCGACTTTTTTTAAAAAAAAGGTCCTTAGAGTTAAACTTTGTCATAGTATACTAACAACTTACCTACTGTATGAGATCTACTGTACACGTACACGTAGTCTCGGGGGTAGACAACTTACCAATGAGATCTACGTTGTACACGTACACGTACAGTACAACGTTGTAGTCTCGGGGGTCAGTAATAAATAAATACTTCCGGAAGTATTTTTCCCTCCGCTCCTCGACGCGTCCGCTGGCCAAGGCGCTCTCCGCTCCTGCAATTCTTCGAAGAACGCGTCGAAAGAGCTCGCCGCCGCGACGCTGTCCGGGATACAGCCCTGAGACGATCCGATAAGCCCCTCTCATAACGATTGCACCGATCTCCCCCGAATCCCCGGAAACACCGCGCTTCCCTTAACGCCGATCGCCTGCGGGAATTCCCCAGTCTCAAGAACCAAAAAAAAAACCGGGTCAGTCAACTCGCGCTTTCGCGCGGGCGGGCCGACGCCGGGGCAGGCGCAAGCGCGCCCGGCGCAAGCGCGCCCGGCGCCCGGCCCCGCGCGCGGCCCCGCGCGCGGCCCCGCGCGCCCGGTCCGGCGCCCGGTCCGGCCACCGCGCCGCCGGCCCGCGTGCTAGCGCGCGATCGATCTGTTGTCGAAAAAAATATTCGCGCGCCGTGAAAAAGGCAAGAGCATGTGAACTTTCGAGCGGTCGACCTGAGCGGTCGCGTGGAGCCTGACCGGTCAAGCTCGGGTCCAACCCGATGAAACGTGTACACACATTTTTTGAGTGAGACTGATTTGCATGCACGGGTTTTTGTATGATACATAAAAGCGTATCTTGAGATTACGTGTACACGTACAGCGCGTACAGCCCGAGACGATGATTTATAATACGTGTACAACGTTGTACTGTACAGTGTACAGCTGTACACGTACTTAAATATGATATTGTTGTACAGTAGTTGTACACGTACACGTACACGTACACGTGTACATACGGAAGACTTTCGGAAGTACGAAAATAGATACGAAGGTACCTTCGTACTTTCGTACTTTCGAAAAGTACTTTCGTACGTACGAAAGTACTTTCGAAAGTACTTCCGGAAGTACAGTACGTTGTACTGTACAGTACAACTAGGCCCTACCTTCGTACTTCCGTATAATGGGCATATGGGACGTTTACTTCCGGTACTGTAGTAGGTCCTCACACTGCCCTAATCTAGGGCTAGCGAGTAGCAGAAAAGGGCCCTCTCGGTGATGTTGGGGCTGCGACCGTGACGCGTATTGTAAGACCTGTACAGTTCCGGAAGAACTTCGCAACTTTGGGAGTTCCTCGCGTACGGGCTTGCGGGAAAAAGTCCACACGTTGATAAAATCTTGTTGAGAATATTTCTTGCCCGAGAGAAGAATCGTTCTCGTCAACGGAGGGGCGTCTCGTGCCATAAGTTACGGACGGTGGTAAAGCGCATGCTTTCGGGACTTCAAAAGCTCAATAGCCGTGTTTGTCTTTCCTCGTGATTCTTCAACCGGAATTCAAAGCTATTTCACGGCAGGTTTGGTATGAAGCATATCTTGAGTAATGTATTTTCAAACCCTGCAGGTGTTGCTTTTACATCTGCTGGTGCTTCGGGTAATGCATACAAGAAGCAATATGTTCCAACGATAGGAGAATCCGTCATTGGAACAGTGGTAGAGGTGAACGCAGATCACTTAGTCGTGAATATTGGAGGGAAAATGTGTGCTTTACTACCAAAGTTGTGCTTCGAAGGTGCAACGGAACACAACAGTGTATGTTTTGGTAAAGGTGCGCTCGTTCACGCACGCATCTGCAATATTACGTCGAAGGGAGCACCGATGCTGTCTTGCATATGCGACTCTGGACGTGGGTGTGGGCTTGGTCTTCTTGAAGGTGGTTGCACGTTTTGCTGCGGCACCACACTGGCACAGCGACTGCTTCGTCAATCACACAATAGTGCATTGAAGAATCTGGGGCGAATTGTTTCCTTTGAAGTAGTTGTTGGTCTGAATGGTTATGCATGGGTTTCAGCTGTGTCTTCTTGCGAGTGCGCTCGTGTTGCGCGTTGTTTGCTTAGGTAGGTTGAGATGTTCTTTGTTTACCACTTCCGTCCTGATTCTTTGCGGTGGTCACTCGTGTTTCGCTTGAAGAAAACACGTCTCGCGACATTCCTGTGTTTCAGCATAGAAAATTAAAATAGTGACCGTGACTGTGGCGAGATAGTCAGATGCCAATTGCGGCCCATTCTAGCGCATCTCTCACCCACTGAGGTACATTTCGGTTAGGAAACTGTCTGCGAACAAAGTCTTGAACATACTTTCCAAACTCCTCCAAAAGTATTGCCTACAAGAAGAGTCTTTTGCCAATGAAGCTCAAGCTGACTACGGATCGTACCGAGGCAAAAGCTCAGAATGAGAAAGCAATTGATAGTAATAGGCACTGCCCTACTTCATGCATATCTTGACAGAGTCTTATCTGAAATCGAATATTATGGTATGTCAGCAGACTTGCAGCAGTTGAGTCCTGGAAACTTGTAATATCGGAGCCGTTCCTACTGTTGATGCACTTCAAAAATTATGATAGTCACCTTGGTGATCATGGCATGAAGTTGAGCACGGCTATAATTCTTGCAAACCAAGCAGTCACACGTACAGTCGATAGGTCGGTAATCTGCGTTCATTGCAGTAGACGTTAGGCGCAACATACCCTGAAGCCAGAAAACAGTTTAACGTCAAATACAGCATCGAATATTGGGGAAAGAGTGTAAGAAGTATAGAGAGTTAGAATGAAAACGAAAAAAATAAAAAGTCACATACATCCGGAACAAGAGCTGATCCGAAGCGCGCTGTGCGGGAAGGGTAAACACAGTCATACATGTCAGCACCCAGAGCTGAGCACAACAAATCGCAGGGCCAAGACGAAACGGGTGTTTACGTGGTCCTTTTGCCTCCATGATGATTTTCGTCAAGCGCAAGACAAACTATCCTTACCACCAGATCAAGCGGATATCCAACACCCATGACATAACGCGGTTTATCTGCTGGTGTTGTTGCTGTACACTGAGAAACGATCCTACAAAAGTCTTTTTTTTTTTCCCCGCCTGCAAGCCCACCAATAGCAAAACCGGAAAGCTTATCACCCTGATCAAACAAACCGTGTACAAGGGACGGCAGTGAGAGTTAATCATGTGATCTTGCCGACTACTCTGAAATGATTTGCTTCGCGATAATGGCTGTAACCCTGCCCTGCATGCAGATGTCGCGCAGTCTAGAGTTCGTGCCTCCTTGTATTATTGCGAATAAAGCTTGCTCCATAGGTCTGCTGTGCGCGGTGATACACCGGTCGATCCAGCGAAGAGTGCGATAAGTCGCTTCTTGAAAACGGTTGTCATCTGCGCATACCGAACTCACGACGTCGTCTAGTGCCATGATGATATCAGCGCCTGTGCTATTCTGACTCTGAGTAGAGATTTCCGGAGTCAAGAGCATGCGCTGCCCGTCTACCGGAGATTGGAAACTCACGCCTTCTTCCTTAACAAAGGTTCTAAATCAACACACGCATTTGACGAGTAAGTGTACATCTTGCTCTTTATAGTCTGTCAACGGAAATTCTTCCGCTCGAGCTTGCGTTATGAATTAGTGAGAGCAAAAAGTTAGATAAGAGTTCTTCTTTTTGAATGTGAAATTATTGTTTAACCCTACTGATACATCGGCAAGGTCCATCAGGCTGACCATTTGAAAACCTCCACTGTCGGTCAGTGCACCGCAATTCAAGTTCATAAAAGCAGGTAGACCACAAAACTCGTTCACAATATTCGATCCTGGCCTGTGAGCTAGATGATAGGTATTGCCAAGTATAACCTGACAACCTAACCTCAACGCGTAGGAGACGGACACGACAGGTAGATAATTAAAAGAAAAAGAAATGAGCGGCGCCAATAAAATGTTATGAAGAAATGCCTTTAGCTGCATCGATGACAGTCCTTTCACCGAACCTGCAATGAACTTCTGTTACCTAGGAAGCTGGACATAAATTAAATTATCCTGTCAGTTTTGGCTACCGACTTTCCTTGTGTTCCAACGGGCATAAACATTGGAGAAACAACGGCATGATGACGGAAATACATGCGCGTAGCGCGCGCACGTCCTTCGGTGGCAACAAGCTCAAACCTGAAAGGCGCACTAGGTTCACTTGAGTGCTGCATGTGGAGTTTTGTTCGAGCTACTGCATGTGCCCTTTTTTCGTCTTGGGTTGTTTTCCTGAAGGACTTTCGTGGGGTGCTTCAAGGAAGGATGGTCTACAGCTCCGCCGTTTAAGAGGAGTCGTGTAGTGTCGCGGCTCCCGAGAGTTAGAGAACGATTAAGGGTCTCTAGCTCACTGACAAGTTAACAACAATATTTTTTAACACTCGTGTCGTCATACTGTACGTATGTTTTTAAAAACACTCAAATGTGTCTGATGATGTCCTTTTTTACACGTACTGTACAGTACGTGTACTGTACACGTACACGTTTTCACATAAGGTTACGAAGGTACCGGAAGTATCTTCGAAGGTATACAAGGTATTCAGGAGCCCAGCTGTCCACAGCTCCACAACAGCATGAAATTCAGACCACGGAAGTACTTTCGTATTTATGGTCCTGCCTATCCTTGTCCGAAGTACTTCCGGAAGTACGTACCTTCGAAGGCGCACGTGTAGGGCTAATTTCATAATAAGCAAGGTAAGAAGGAAAGCATTTTTTGTACCTTACGAAGCAAGATTATAAATAGAGCTATCATGGTAGACTAAGTAGTTACATCTTATCTTCGAGGGTACGAAAGTACTTTCGAAAGTACTTCCTGAAGTACCTTATTAATACTGTACACGTAGGGTATGATAGTCTGATATTTTCTAAGCTAAAAAAAAAAGCTTGCTAGGGGTCCGAAAACGACCTTTCAATCATTCTTCTGACACGCAAACGCGTGTATCCGCTGCCTTTTTCACGAATGGGTGCTATTCGAAGTTTCAGCTCCATCTGTGCAGCCACGGCGTGTGGGCGCGAACGGAAGCACGAAAACGAGTTCACAACAAATACTCGTACTGTACAAAATTGGACATTTTTGACACAAATTTGCCCGGGTTGCCTGCCTCTCATACGATTTTCGACTCAGCGCAACTCGTCTCTGAACGAAGGTACGGAAGTAATACTTACTTCCGTACTACGTGTACTTCCGGAAGTACTTCCGGAAAAAGAATACGTACAAAGGTACTTCCGCGAGTCTTCCGCGTAATGTTTCAATTTGATTACTTGCTTATTTATAGACTACGAAGGTATTTAGGTATTATCTTCGAAGATAATTCCGGAAGTACTTCCGGAAGTACAAGTTACTAAAGTACGCCGTTTAGCGTGCCTGAGGTGACTTAATTAAAGTTTGTGTGTGAGCTACCTTCGTACCTAGAATTCTGAGCTTGTCTATCTCAAGTTACATGCCTTCGTAGTTGTTTACTACGAAGGTATTCAGTACACGTACATTTATGCGTACATTTTGTGATAACGACAGTACATGTACAGTATCTATACGGAAGTACTGACATATTTCCGGAAGTACGGAAGTATCTATCCGTACTGAAAGTACTTCCGGACTTCCGTACAATGTACTTCCGGAAGTACGTCGTACAATGTACTTCCATCCGTACTTCCGTACAACGTGTCGTCGTCGTGTACTATTTTGTGTACGAAAATAGAATACGTGTACAGCTGTACACGTGCGGTAACGTGTACTGTACTGATTACAATGTACTTAAGTACTTTCGAAAGTACTCTCGAAAGTACGAAAGTACTTCCGAAAGTACTCCCGGAAGTACAGTACGTTCTACATACGTTGTACTGTCGTAAGAAGGCACTTCCGTACATCCATATCTTCGAAGGTACTTTCAAAGTACTTTCGAAAGTAAGATACAGTACTTATCTTCGTACGTACCTTCGTATCTATCTTCCGGAAGTACAGTACGTGTACAGTAATGTATGTACACGTACACGTACTTCCGGAAGTACACGTACACCGTTTATTCTATGAAAGTACAACTACTGTACATTTAATGATAACAATTGTACTTCCGGAAGTTAAGAATACCCGTACGTGTACACTACAACGTAGTTGTACTTTCGTACCTTCGTACGAAGGTACATACACTACACGTACTACAACGTTGTACTTTCGTCGAAGGTATTATTCCGCTCTCGCGAAATTGCAGAGAAGGCCTGTACATCCTTCCGCTCCTGTCCTCATCTTTTATCACTCAACCGATTTGCTGTGTTTTGCGTGTTACGCATTCGATCGCCGGCTTCCGCCCTGTACTGCGGAGTGCTCGAACATCGTACACTTGTTTCGAGGGCACTCTCGCAGCCGGGTGTGGTATAACCTCAGGTCGTTCTTGCTCGTTGAAATTTCGTCTGCAAACGATCGAGTCTACATGCAGGTTCAAGCGGGATCGACGTGCAGATACGACAGGCACTGGTTTCTCATAACTAACATCACAATTTGACGTTTTATTATGCTTTACTGATCTTACTCTGACTTTTCTCGTGCAGCTCACTGAGCCTTCTCACGAAAAAGTTCATTTCACTGCTTACTGACGCGCACCTAGGCACAATCGATCTTAATCGAGCAGCAGAAGCTTTGAAAGTGCAGAAGCGGAGAATTTACGATATCACAAATGTTCTAGAGGGAATTGGTCTCATTGAGAAGAAGTCCAAGAACAACATTCGTTGGAAAGCTGTATCGCTTTTGCAGGTTGAGAACTTTCCCACTGACTACACTGCAGAGAAGGTACCTTCAAGGAGAAGATCGTAGTCAATATTTTGATAACTCACTTGCACTCTGCAGGATCAGCTCCGGGTAATGCATGAAGATGAGCATAACTTGGACCATCACATTCAAAACATGC
>JACLAB010011897.1_pt1 | contig 24387 bp, 11 predicted proteins | sample 8027921 | NCBI WGS metagenome assembly JACLAB01 (sample SAMN15725117, study PRJNA655200) | protist metagenome | isolation source: fluorescence activated cell sorting (FACS) single amplified genomes of... | place: USA: West Boothbay Harbor, Gulf of Maine | collected 2000-07-19
GCACAAAAACACTTCTTGAATCCGACGTGGAACCGTATTACGGCAAGTTCTGCCCAGAATGCATCGGGATGATAGCGCACGATCTCAACGTTTCGACAAAATTGACTTCTCGATACCAACTCGTCGTCGGAAAGAATAATCTCAACGTTAACGAAGATAAAAGCGCCGCTGCGAAAAAGAGCAGTCTCGTTCCGTTTTCTCCACCACCGGTGGCAAAAAATAAGAAAACCCTGACGCAACATCAACAGACGGTCGGTCTCCGTCGTTCACCGAGAAAGTTGGGTGGTGGTGGTGGTCAAACGAATTTGAACAGCAGCACCGCTTTAGCGCTTTCGCATCATCACCAAAAGGCGCAACCGTCGACCTCATCCGCTTCCTCGGCGTTTCAACAACAAGCTCGAAAGAAAGTTCTCAACTCGGTTCGCTCGAATCAAACGCGCGTCATAGAGCATAAACCGCTCTCGCCGAGAACGAAAGCTGCCCAACAGAAGAGAGAGCAGCTGCGGCGTCAAAACGAGGCGTCTCGTTTGCAAACTAGCAACAGACACGGTGCGAGTAACAGAAATGTATACATGCAACAGAACGCCATGATGGGAGGTTTGAACACCGTTTCTAAGAATAGGTTCGCGAAGAACACGAATGGTACCGTTATCGGCGCCTCTCGAAATGGCGGCATTAAGCCTCGACAGTTGACGCACGCGTTTTCTCAACAGCCTTTACAAACGCCTTTGCCTCCTTCGAAAAATGGCGGCATCGCTCGAGGCGACAGATTTGCCGTGCAGAGCACGCCTTTAACATCGCACTTTGGTGGAGGCATAGACGGTACCCCGAGAAGAGTTCCAGACACGTGCAATACCATCGCCGTCGTCGAAAGCACGCCAATGCAGACGAGCGGAGGAAGAGGAGGAGGAGGAGGAGGAGGAACGGGCGGGTCGCGTCGAACGAACAACAACGAGTCGTTCACCATCGAACAAACTCCTCTTCAAAGTAATCGTCGACCAAAGTTCACCCCGGCCTCCGGTAGTGGTCGCCGGAAACGAGAACTCGAAGAGGTCGTCGCCGAAACGCCGCCCGCCAAAACCGCGGCGGCGACGAGAAGCGGACGACTTGTCCAGGCAGCTTTGGACAACAACATTAACACTGTCAGCAATAAGAACAAAAAATAATAGACACAACAGATAGTACGTATAGAAAGAGTTTTAGAATGTTTAGAATATAACAGCACGCGGGTAAGTGGCGGAGATTTATCATCGTTCGCAATAAAGACTTTAGTATTGTTTAGCATTTTTCGTCACTCCGAAACACCCGAAGAACTCGCACTTATTCATAAAGATGCCCCCCGAGGAGGAAAAGATGCAGTTGGCCAAAGCGCAACGAACGAAAAACCTCCTCTTATACCTCTACTGTTTCCTCACCACCTCCCTCGTCGGTGGCACCATCTACGGCTACCCGGCGTTGCGAAGACAACTCATCCATTTAGGCAGCACCATTCCCGAGAAAAAGCTCGGCGCCGCCTACACCGCCGGCGCCTGGTCCGTCCAAGGCGGCAGACTCGTCTTTGGCATTTTACGAGACAGATTCGGGACTCGCTTAATCGCGCAAGTTTCCTTCTCGTGCGTGATTTGCGGCGCGTTCGGCATCGCGTTTCAATCCGTCTCGAACGAGATTGCGTTGGGGGTCAACCTGTTCTTGCTTGGACTCGGGTCGGGCGCGCAGTTGTGCGTGCAACCGGTGGCGCAACTGTTTCCGAAAAATAGCGCGTTGTTCATGTCTGGATTGAGCGGCGCGTTTCAAGTGAGTGGGGTGGTGTACGCGGTATTGGTTGGGATTGCGAAAAAAACGAGCGAGGAAGGGGAGTTGACGGTGGCGTACGGCGGCGTCTTTGCTGGAGCGGTCGGGTTGATGCTCGCGTTGGCGTTTTGGACGTTGCCTAAATCGGCGAGTTTTATTCACGAGAAGGATTTGAAAGCGGCGGAGAGTGCGGAGAATGTGGTAGACCCGATCGATGGGACGTTTACGGTGCATTTAAGTGGGAAAGAGCAAATGTGGACGAAGGAGTACGTCGGATTGGTGTTATGGTTTACGGTCCTCGTGACGCCGTTTCAATATTACGTCGGGAGCATTGGGTGGCATTTAGAAAGATTAGGAGACGACGACGGGACCATGACGAACGCGTTTGCAATGGTGTACGGATTAGCGGCTTTTCTGGCGCCAGTTGGAGGGATGGTGGCGGATACGTTTGGATTAGGGGTGACCATGGCGTTCGCGTCGATTGCAGTCGGTTCAAGTTTTTTCGTGTTAGAGTTGGGAGGCGCGAGCATAGCGTTAGAAGTGCACAGCGTCGGGTTAGTGTTGTACGCGGTTGGTCGATTGATTGTTTTTGCGATGTTTTTTAGTTCCATTGGAAAGATGTTTGGGTATAAGTATTACGGTTTATTAGTCGGGTGGGGGATGTTCGTCAGCGCGGTGTTTTCGACGTTGCAGTATCCTTTGATTGCCATCGCTTTAGACGGAGATTACGCGATTTCGAATTACGCGTGCGGCGTCGGGTGCTTGTCGGCGGTTTCGTATTGCGCGGCGATGTACAGGTGGGAGAAGGAAGGGTCGACCGCGTTCGATCGATTGAAGCACAAGAAAGTTCTCGTTTAAATAATACAAAAGTAATATACATCATCAGCGCTATAGGTATCTCTACCCGTAACCTCACGGGAAATACTCTCTCGTCCGGAACTCCACCGCGCCGAGACTCATCGCTAACTCCCTCGCCAGATTCACGTCCACACCAGGCGCGACCGGCGTCGTCACTTCAACTTTCCTCCCGCTCTGCGCTAAAGCGTCCACGAACGCGCACCAATCAGAAAGCGAGAAAAAATCTGCATCGTCATTGACGTCGTCCCGCAGCGTCAACCGTTTCCACTGTTCCGGTTCTCCACTCGTCAAACTGACCGTGTACGTCTCCAATTTCAAATCCGCCGCGCGTCGTGCCGTCTGGACGTCGTACAGACCGTTCGTCATCACGCGTAAAACAACCCCGTGTCTTTTCTCTCGAATTTTATGGACGATATGTTCGAGCGCATCGAGTCGCGTCAAGGGGTCGCCGATGCCGGCGAAGGTGACGCCGCTGTCGTTTTCCCCCATGCCGACGATTTTCGCGCGCGAATAGTGCGCGTCGATCGCCACGCACACCTCCTCCACGGATGGGTTTCTCTCCAACTTTGGTAACGAGAATTTAAATTGAGGGCCTCGAGTTTCCATCAACGTCTTGACGAGGTTTTTCTGGCACTCGTTCGTGAGAGAGACGTACAGTTTATCCGCGATGGTATACGTCAAACCTTTCATTCGTCTCGAGTTCGTTAAGAAAAATGGAGAATGCGAACACATCGCGGGTGTATTAAGGAGTATGTATGTGTATATATTACGGACAAAAATATGTGCTTTAAAATGTATTTGTGTGTTTAACTGATGATGAGGATGATTAGGACAATTCTCCACGTTCGTATGGCCAACCGGGTGGGAGAGGACAGTTGTTGTCGAAGAGGTATTGTACACATTCGGGTTGGTTTTTCTCGAGCGCGTAGAATACGCTCCAACCGTCCCACGGCGCTTTGGCTTCTTCGCGTAAGTATTTGAGTACCTCGAGATGACCGTTTCCGGCAGCTTCTGCACACGCCCACGCATCGATAGGACACTTCTTTGCAACGCAATACTTTACCATTTCCAGGTTGCCTTGGTTTGCGGCCACATGAATCGTCCCTGAATCCCATTCACACTTTTTCTCCTCTCGTATCCACTTGAGGAACTCGAGTTTATTCGTCCAAGCAACTCGAGAGCAGAATTTTGTTTCGCTCCAGTTACTCGGCCACAACGATTTGTTCTCCCACGCTACTTCCAAAGTCGATATCGACGACATCTCTTGGACTTCGAAACTCTTCTTCAAATCCCTTGCGCGAGATGATCTCTTAATCAACTTTCTCGTTTCACTGTTCACCTCGTACAAGAATTTCACATCATTCGAATTCAATCTCGGAAGAATATGTTTGAAACTCACATCGTCGTTATTCACGATCAAATCCCACACATCTCTCTGACCAACCTTCCTCTTCCGCAATCTCGTCAGCATCTCTCTTCTCTCTCAACAGGTTTCTCACGAATAGAAAGCAACAACAATAACAACAAGAAGAAGAGATACGATCAAAAGTGAAATTGAATCTTTTTTTTTCCTCGAGAAACGAAAAGACGTTTCTTTTTATGAAACCCTAAATACTTACGAATCTCTCTCTCTCTTCTCTCGACACCTCAAAACATATACGCACGCATAGTAGTATTAAACAACACGCACACAAACAATAGCAAATGTCGTCTTCACTCACCGGCGGTGGTGGTGGCGGTAACGGCGGGTTCCTCGGCGGCATGCGAGGTTTGACCAAGTTCGTGGAGAAGATTCGGAACTGCGCGAATCAGGTATAATTCTATTCCGTTTTGGATCTCTCTTTTCTCTTTCTCTTTCTCTTTCTCTTTGCGTGAGCGCGTCTTTGCACGAGCACGAGCACCACTCGAAAGCGAAGAGCTGAGCGTTCTCTTTCTCTCGAGCTTTCTCTCTCTCTCTCTTTACGTGTTACGAACGCTGACACATCTTTACTTCCCTTTCAATTTTGCACTTCTTCTTCACAGGAGGAAGAGAAATCGATCGTGGTGGAAGAACTGGCGAAACTCCGCCGAAAGTTTAAAAAGATGGACCAACTGCACGCGTACGACCGAAAGAAATACATTTTGAAACTCTTATATGTGTTCATGCTCGGGTACGAGTGCGACGTCGGGCACGCGGAGGCGGTGTCGTTGATCAGTCAACCGAAATACGCGGAAAAGCAGGTTGGGTATATGGTCACGTCGGTGATTTTGAACGAGTCGAACGATTTTTTACGGATGGCGATTAACAGCGTGAGGAACGACGTGGTTTCGAAGAACGAGTCGTTTCAGTGTTTAGCGTTGGCGTGCATCGCGAACGTGGGCGGGGCGGAGTTTGCGGAGAGTTTAGCGGGGGACGTGGTGAATATTTTGTTGTCGACGACGATTCGGCCTTTGGTGAGGAAGAAGGCGGCGCTGTGTTTGTTGAGGTTGTTTAGGAAGATGCCGGAGATTTTGAATCCGGAGGAATTTTCGGCGAAGATGGCGTATTTGTTGGAGGAGAAGGATTTGGGGATTTGCTTGGCCGTGGTGACGTTGTTGGATGGGATCGTCTCGGTGGGGGATTATCGCGGGTACGAGAATTGCGTGTCGCCGTTGGTGAGTTTGTTGGAGAGAGTGGTGAAGAATCGAGACGTTTTGCCGGAATATTTGTATTACGGGATCCCCGCGCCGTGGTTACAAGCTAGGATTATGCGCGTGCTGAGGAAGTTTCCGACGCCGGAAGATGCGGAGACGTTGGGCGCGGAGCTGGCGATTTTGAAGAAAATCTTAACCGGCACGGAGAAGGTTGCCAACGTGAACAAAAATAACGCGTTGAATGCGGTTTTGTTTGAAGTGATCGCGTTGACGACGTCCTTGGAGTTTTCTAACGAGCTGTTGGATCAGTGCGCGACGCAACTGGGTGAGTTCGCGAGGAACACGAAGGAGCCGAACGTTAGGTATTTAGGTTTGTCCGCGTTGGTGAGGTTAGCGAGTAGTCCGGACACGCTAGAGGCGGTAAAGCCTTTGAGAGAAACCATCGTTGAAGCGTTACGAAGCGCAGATGTGAGCATTCGAAAGAGATCGTTGGGTTTGTTGTTTGCCATGTGCGACCACACGAACGCGAGGGAAATTGTCGGCGACTTGTTGCAATACGTGGAGGACCGCGACGACGATTACGAGATTCAAGAAGAGTTGGTGTTGAAGTGCATGATTTTAGCCGAACGGTTTAGCGAAAACGATCGTTTGTGGTACGCTTCGGTAGCCATGCAAATGATCGATAAACTCGGGGATGGCGATTACGACGTGATATCGGACGACGTTTGGTTTCGATTGGTCCAAGTCGTCACGAACGATCCGAGTTTACACGCGCCGGCGGCGAAATTGGCGTTGGGGAGATTGCTAGGTGGTGCAAAAGCAGCCGCGGAAAAGAATAAAGAAAATAACGGGATGAATGGATACGACAACGTTCTCGGGGATACCAACGGATCGAGTACTGCTGATGGCGGTGGTGCCGATGTCGTTGACTTTTTCGGCCAAGCGTCTGCGACGCAACGTCAACAACAAGCACCTCAATCGCAAGGCGTGCGAGTGCGCGAAACGCCGCCGCACGATATGTTATTGAAATCTGCCGGTTACATGCTCGGTGAGTTTGGCTACTTGATTACGAACGAGCAGCACTGTTCAGTGAATCGATACGTGCCCATACTCATTTCAGGCTTGCGACAATCGAACGATTGTCGCACGCGACAAATTTTAGCCTCGAGTTTGTGTAAAATATGCTGTCGCAAAGGGTGCGATGCCGCGTCAAAACAGCTCATCATGGATGGTTTTCAATCGTGCATGTCGGATATGGACGAAGAGTTGCAACAGAGATGTTCGGAGTATCTTGGGATCATCAAAAGTGGCGACGCGGCTATGTTCAAAGCGTTGGAGCCGATGCCGGAGTATCCGAAGAGAGATTCTTGGCTCGAGAAGATGGTGCAAACTGCAGACGCTGAAGACGATTCTATCTTCGCATCGGAACGAGCACCGGTTGAATACAAAAGCGTCGAGAAGAGAAGTGGCGCAAACAATAGCAACGTGTTAGATTTAGGAGCGATTGCGGAAGAAGAAGAAGAAGAAGAAGAAGAAGGGGAGGACGAACCGGCGACGACGGGCGGGACGATTGATTTGGACGAATTGTTGGGATTACCATCGTCGAAGCCGAAGAAGGTAAGTAGTGGAGGGGTTGGCGGCAAAACGTCGTTATCGTTACCTCCAACAACTGCGAGTGTTGGTTCCTCCGTCAACGCATCCACTTCAGCAGCTTTAGATGACTTGCTCGGAGGCTTGATGCTCGGCGGAGGAGACGCTTCAAACGCTTCAACAATAACGGCTACTACGAACAACAATAACGATCCGTTTGGACTGAACCTGGGCAATGGTGGTGCAGCTGCTGCTGCGTTACCACCGGCGCAGCAAAAGCATAAACCACCGCCTTTACAACAGCAAGATCTCGCCGCTTTAGTCGGCGGCTTTGACGATCCGTTCGGCATCGCTCCGGCGCAACAACAACAAAGAAAGAGGTTCCTCGAGCCGACGGTGAACGTCGAGGAGTGCGTACGAAAACTTCTCGCGCAAGATTCGGGCGTGTTATACGAAGACGCCGAACTTCAAATTGGCATTAAAAGTAAATGGCAAGGTTCTCGAGGTCGTTTGGCGTTATATCTGGGAAATAAAACCGAGAAGAATGTTCAATTTTCGCTCTCGGTGGACGACGTACCGGAAGTGAAAACACAACTCGCGCCGTTACCGCAAGATATCGGTTCTAAAATGCAAGCACAGTGCCAAATGCAGTGCGCGTGCTACGGGGTTTTTGTCAACACGCCGAAGTTGGTCGTCGCTTTCGATGGTCGAGACATCCCCCCCATCGAGCTTCCGATTCACGCGGCGAAATTTTACTCCGTCGCGCAACAGACGCAACCGCAAGATTTCTTTGCCAAGTGGCACCAGATGTCCGCAATCGCGCAAAAGCAAAAAGTTATCGACGTGAACGCGCAATGCGCCGGTCTTTCGAACGTGTGCAACGTCTTGCAAAACGCCAAGTGGACGATACACGAGAGCTTAGATCCCAATCCCGCCAACGCCGTTTTTGGCGCTCGGTTCTTCAGCGAGCAGAACGGCGAGTTGCCGTTATCGCTCCGTTTAGAATCTGATGCGACGAATAACGTGAGGTTTCGAGTAACAGTTGTGAGTGTCGATGCAAATCTTAGCAACGCGGCCATGCGCCTCGTGCAGCGAACTTTGGTCTATTAGTCTTATATATTAGCGGTTGAAAATTTCTCGAGTAGGAGGAATCTATTTGACCTGTTGTTAAATGTATGTTTTACAATTTTCATTCCTAAAAAGATACTACAGTATTTTATATTTACTCGTCGTACCACTCTCGTCTTCTATTTTCAGCAGCGCCCGCCGCTATTTCGCGTCTACGTAAGCTATTGTTCTCTCCTTCGTTGTTAATATCGTTGCTCTCGTCGTCCGCGGCGTTCTCCTCCCGCTCTTCGTCCTCATCCGAGTCGCTACTGCTCGCCCGGTTTTCTCTCCTCGCGCGCGGTTCGTCTCGTTGCTGACCGAACAAAACCCCGGCTCTTCTCAACACGCCTCTCTCGTCCCCTTCTTCGTCGTCTTCTCTTCCAAAACCTCCCCCGGCTAACCGAATGTTCACGTCGCTTCCTCCGTTGCCGGCGTTTTCCCGAAACAAAAACTTCACCACTTTCGGCGTCTTTACCACCCTCCTGCCCGTCATCTCCGGATACACGCTCCACAAAAAGAAATAAAGATGCCCAACAGCGCACCCCAACAAATCTACCACCGGACTCGATCCCAAAAACGTGCTAAACGCCAACAACACCCACGGCAAATACGGCGCCGTGAACGAAAACAACCCGAGAAAGGACATGTTCACGTTTTCGTTCTTCCTCCCCCACACGTACACCATCATAAACGTCAAACTGCTCCCTAAAAACTGCACGTTCACGAACGGTGCGATCATCGTTAATAAACTCGCCCCGAACGCGAGCATCCAGAAGAAATCCGCCGATTTCCCTCGAAACGTCCCTTCCTCGAGCATTCGGCAATACCGGGCGAGGAAGAACATGTGGAAGACGAAATCCAATCCCAAGGCGCCAAAGAAGAAAAAGTTTGTGATTAACCGCCAAAGTTGGTACTCGCGAAAGACCAAGTTCGAGTTGAAGTACACCGAGAATGGGGATATGACCTGTTTTTAACGTTTAAAGAAGGTGAGTAAACATAGATTTGATGCCAAAAATGCCCCCCAAGATGATATGACGACGCTTAAGAACAAAGAGAGAGAGAGAGAGAAAATAAAAGAACCTCTTCTAAAAACGTACCTCTAACGCGCACCCGGCGGTAATTAAAAACGACATGGTCAGGTAACACCTGGTCACGATGGGTGTTTGGAAGTACCACTCTTCCAGGTTCATTAGTATTCCTCGTTCTTCTCGTCTGCTCCTTCGTTCGTCTTCTTTTTCTGTCGCGTGTTTTGGATGATTTTTTCCCGAAGGCAAAATCGAGATTGAAACCCTAAGTGTAACCCTAAATGTTTTTTTTCTCTTCTTTCTCTCTGGGGGAAAAATGGAACGAAGCGACTCGCTTCATAATAAAGCGCTAAAGGATCTGCTCCTTTTCGAGGAGCAAAAGAAGGAGAGAATAAGAATGGGCGGCGGCCGGGACAAGCGCAAAAAACACGACAAGAAGCTCGGGAAAGTGTCTCAATCGAAACTGTCCGGCATGGCGAAAACGGAACGGAAAACCGAACTGAATTTGCACAAGAAAAAAAGCAGAAGTTCGAAAGAGGAGGACGAAGAGAACGACATCGAGAGGATCTTGAGAGCGCTGAAACTCAAAGACGAGGAGAAGAAAGAGGTACGAGTGGAGGAGAATTGCGGACGACCGGAACCAGGGAGAGCGAGCTGCACGCTCACGACGAGTGTCGCGAAGAATGCGGCGTATCTTTTTGGCGGCGAATGTACGAGCGAGGAAAAGAAGAGCGAGAAAGAGGGGACGACCAAAACGACGACGACGAAAACGCGCGTGTTTAACGATATGTATAAGTTCGTGCCGCCGTCGTCGTCGTCTGCTGCTGGTGGGAAGCGTTGTGGGGTGCCGACGTGGACGAAAATTAACTCGGTAAACTCGCCGCCGCCGAGGAGCGGCCACTGCGCGTGTTACGCGAAAGGGTACGTCTACGTTTTCGGCGGCGAGTTTACCTCGCCGAACCAGGAGAAGTTTAAGCATTACTCGGATTTTTGGCGGTTTGATTGCGATTCGAACGCGTGGGAACAGTTAGAGAGTGGACCGAAGAATGGCGGTCCTTCGGCGAGGTCGGGGAGTCGGTGCGTGGCGACCAAGTCGGATTTCATCCTCTTTGGCGGATTTTACGACGCGGCGGAGGAGATTCGGTATTTTAACGATTGTTACGCGTTCGATTTCGATGCGAAAAAGTGGCGGGTGTTAGCAAAAGGAGGAACAGGGTCGAGTGCGCCGAGTGCGCGGTCAGCGTGTCACGTTTGCGTGAGTGCCGTCGGCGGTTCGAATAGTAGCGGTAGTAAGAAGAGGAATAGTAAAAGTAGTAAAAAAGGCGAAAAGGGAGAAGAAAACGACGGAGAAGAAAAAGAAGAAAGAAAAGAAGAAGGAGGAGAAGAGAGGACATACTTGTACGTCTACGGCGGGTATTGTAAACATGTCGAAGAGCCGGACGAGGATACCGACCCTCGAGATTTAGAAGACTTTGGCGCGATGGAAAGAGCGATTACTCGCGAAGATTGTTGGAAACTGGACGTTTACGGGAACAAGAAATGGCAAAAAGTGAAAAAAGCCGGACTCGCGCCACGCGCGCGCGCCGGCGCGTCCTCGGTCGTGCACCTCGCGAAGAAGCGATTGATCGTGTTCGGTGGCGTCGTCGACCACGAGATTAAAAAAGGCGACGTCATCGTCTCTGAGTTTCTCCAAGACGCGTTTACGTTCAACTACAACACGGAAAAATGGTTCCCGCTTACGCTCTTCGCGGAAAAGAACGAAAAAGTGAAAACCGAAGAAGAGTCGCGGGAAGAAGCGCGAAAAATAGCCGCGGGTGAACTCGACGGCAATGAAAACTTCAACGTGCGTTTATCGGATCGCGAAAAGGCTGCGGTGCGCATTCAAGCCACTTTCCGTGGACACCGCGTGAGAAAAGCGATGAAACTGTACCGAGTCGGCGGCGTCGTTTCTGAGTTGTTGTATTCTCCCGGAACTGGAGAAGAAGCGCCGAAGCCGACGGCAAAGCCGAGAGGCCGCATCAACGCGTCCGTGTGCGTCGTTGGAAACGACTTGTGGTTATACGGCGGCATCGTCGAAGTCGGCGACGTTGAGGTTGTTTTAGACGACGTGTGGAAGTTGGATTTAAGCGCAAAAAGTAAATGGATTCGGTCGGAAAAAGTTTCAGAACGCGTCGCGAATCAGCTGAGCGAACTTGAAATGGACGCAAATCAACCACAAAAAGAGAACAATAACGAGCAAGAAACTGACGACGATTCTGACGACGACGACAAGGAGGAGGAGGAATGATTTGTTCAGAAAGTGAATATAGATATCGTACATGATATACCTCGATTTGTAAGTGAGTAATATAACGCGATAGTCACGTCATCGTCGCCGCGACCTTCTATCAAACTGTTTCTTCTTCATCGTCGGAATAAACATCCGCCGGCAAACACGACTGCCTTTCGAGATATCGCACCATATGTTTCCCGTTTTTCACCTCCGCCAGCGCCCGTATCAAACTCTTCTTCCACGGACACGCTCTCTCTCTCAACCACCGAACGACGTCCCAGTGTCCCTCGAACGCTAAAAGTAAACACAAAAAGAAACGCGTCAGTGAAGTCAAAAAAGTATCAGAATGTACTTACCCGCTCTCGTCATCGCGTTATGCGTGAACAACTTCTCGTTTTCCTCCATCAGGAGCTCTAAAACCGTAATCCTCCCGAACCGCGCCGCTTGCGACGCCGACGTCGAATCGACTTGGCACTTACACTCCCTCAACAACATCTCGACAACACCATCGTTCCTATCGCCTTGTTCGATCGCTTTGTTGAACATTTTCACCGTCAGAGGCATCCCAAGTTTCACCGCTAACTTTAAGGACTCTTTATCGTTCACTTTAAAGTCTCGGGAGATGACTAACTTGGTTTGCAAAACATCTTCTCGCGTCCACTTCGAGCACAGACTGAAGCACTTCGCCGCGTTCGAGTCCAGTTTTGCAACGACGTGATGTCGGAACACGTCGTTGTGCTTTTTCGAGAGCTCGTACAGCGTCATCAAATGATGTGAAGCGTTATCGTCGTCGTAAATTTCGTTCTTTTCCGGCATTCTCTCGGTCGCGTCGCGCATTCTTTCCGGTTTACGAGTTTAAGCGCTTTGTCTCTTTTCCGCTTATTTTCGAGCCTTCAAATGCGGCACAAATTTGTGGGCATCCTCAACGCGAAGCGCGAGAGAGAGAGAACGCGCGCGCGCGAACGCAAAAAAGAAGAAAAGAGGACGAAAGAGAAACGACCTGTTCGGAAAGAAATCGACGAAAAGAGATTTAGCGACGTTCGCAAAATCGCGTCTGCTTTTGGTTTTCGCGCGTTCCCCTAAAGGCGTTACGTCACCAGAAGAAGTACGACGACGATGACGATGATATTAATGCTCTTTTCTTGTTTAATTGGCGCGTGTTATTTTAACGCAGTCCACGCGTACGGCGGCGGCGGATTTTGGCAAGAGAACGATGTCTTACCACTGGACGTTTTATCTCGCGCGCACTCGGTGTGTTCGACGAACAAAATCGATTCCAAGGCAACGGTTTCGCTCGAAGATTTTGATTTTCGCCAAAACGAAAACCAGCACAAATACGTGACCATTATCGGGACGTATTTTACCGGGTGCACGCCCGGGAGACTGGATTATCCAACCTTGACGACGTATTTGAAGAGTTTATACGAGACGTACGAAACGGAAGGGGCGACTGCTCACGTGGCCACGCTCGTTTCGCTGAAGAACGGCGTCAACGCGGGCGTCTGCGACGCTTGGATGACGCACGATGCGAATTCGGTGAATGTGAATAATATGGGAGGAAAGTTTCCTTTGATGATTGACGATAGAGATAGGAGTTTGACCTATTCGTTTTTTGATGCGGCAGTGCATCCGCAGTACGCAGTTTTGGATCATTGCATGCGGGTGGCGAAATTTTTACCCGGGACGGCGGATTTTGAAGGCGAGGAAAGTTTGTTGAGCGTGGTGACGAGTTTGATGTTAAATATTTCCGCAAGTTGTGACGATGGCGAAGACAGGAGAGCGAGCGATGTTCTAAAGGAGAGGGTGAGAGCGAAAGATGAGTCGTTTGTAGCGGACGGGGTCGTGGTGACGAGCGCGAGCGCGGGAGACTACTGCGTGGACGCGTTTGGGCCGCGAACGAACCGAGGTTCCGTGAAAGTTGTCGAAACTGGATTGAACACTCCGAGAGCTCTTTCATTCAACGGTGCGAACGAAATTTGGATCGCGACGGCTGGTGATGACTCGCTACGTTTGGTTACTCTAGATGACGCCACGAAAGCAACCGCGACGACGTCGAGATCAGTCACGGATAGGGCAAAGTACCATTATTTAGATAAAGTGAGTCAAATCGTGTTCGGTTTAGATGGCAATTTCGCCACGTGTCAAGAATCGTCGAATGATTACGATGGAATGAAAACGAGTAATTATTTCATGGGACCAACGCTTTACGATTCTGGGATCGTACCAACGTCAGAAGACATCAACATCGATCTAAACGGCGAAAAATGCGACGTGCGAACGTACGATCAATCGAGTAAGTCATGCTTTCTCACGCACGAGGATATGCTTCATGCGACGCCTTTGTGCATGGGCATCGCCCACGATGGTGAATCTCAAACAAGTTATGGCAACGTGTTTTGGGCGTTTGATGGATATCACGGGACTTTAGTTCGGTACGATTTCGAGAAGCCCCACGGGCCGAAAAGTTTAGACCACGATTTGGCGAACGTTCGTAGGTACGACGAAGTGCAATTGAAACGAGAGGCAGACGTACCGTCGCACATTGTCGTTGATAGTGCGACGAGAGCAGTCTATGTCGCGGACACGGGAAATAACCGAATAATTGTTTTAAACGCCGATTCGGGTAGATTCGCGTACAACGCTCGGAGCGATTTAGGCGGCGAATACACGTCTTGGTCGTCGCAAAAAGCAAGTTTCGAGTACTCTGTGTTTGGATGTGCGCAATTTAGAACGTTTATTGAAGGATTGAATAAACCATCCGGCTTAGCCGTTCACGAAAACGTTTTATACGTCTCAGAGTATAGTTCTGGTAAAATCAAAGCGTTTCAGAAAACGTCCGGCGAATTACTCGATACGTTTGAAACCGGATCGATGGCGTTGGGTGGCATCGCGTTCCAACCTTCCTCGAATAAGTTATGGTACGTGTGTCGCTCTTCGAATTCGTTGCGATATATTGACGTGTCTATGCCAGAGCAGAAGTGCAGTGGAAGCACGGGCACAATTCCGAGCGGCAATGCGATCGATTTCGGTACGGTGCCTGCGAGTGGCTCTACTGATTTATGTCCAGCACTGCCCACGTCCCTGGGTATCGCAGTACACGTCGAACACGACGACGGGTATTTGAACACAACAATGCTGAGTTATTCGTACGGCATGTCTGAGAGTTGCATGGCGTGCGACGACGACTGCGATAACGACATGTTACTCATGGCTGGATGGTTATGTCACAAATGTCTCCCGCAACCGTGCGAAAACGACGGAGTGTGTACTAATGTTCAAGGCAAAGGGTACAGCTGCGCCTGTAGTGAAGATTTTACGGGCGATCGATGTCAAAGCCCAGCTTCGCCACCACCATCTTCGTCGTCCTCGTCCGCGGGTGGTATTCATATGCGAAGAAGTCTGAGCGCATTTAGCGTTGCGATCGGGTTGATGTATTTATTAGAATTGTTTTGAAAAGGCGTTTACTCACCGTAGAATTGCATGATGTGTTGTACAAATTGTTCTTTTCTTACACTTTTAGGAAAGGTCAAACGCTTTCGCGTTTGATATGGCGTACACTAATTTCTTTTCCATCTCTTCGTCCGTATCGTACGGCGGCAGCTTCAAGAGATTCATGCACGTCGCCGCGCTGGGGAGTCTGGTTACATCCGCTACGGAGTTTGCGTCGCTTCCGGACGCCGCGCGGTGGATGCAAAAAGGCGGGTTTAACGCGCTAAAACCCAGTAAAGGAGTGTTTGCGCTGGAAGTGACAAACTTTAGAAGTTTTCTTTGATTCTCTTTGCTCATATTTCGTGTCACTCGCCAAAGTCTTTGTATGACTGCGTGATCTGCGTCGTATCCTCCCATGTAATGCGACGAACGCGCGAGATCGTCCACGTCCACGCCACCGCCAGAACCTGATATTAACAATCCTAACTCAGCCGGCGTAAAAAGTTTCAGCGTCGACGGACGCACCATCGCTCGAAAGCCTTCGACGAAGGCTGCTGACTGCACGCGAATCTGACCATCGAGTAAATACGCCGCCATTGCGTGTAAATACGAAGGATAATTCTTCTTGTTCACGCGAATGGTTGATCCATTCGGAACCAAATCTACGTATCTTGGACTGTCTGGATTCGCATTTGAGCGATCGAGCGCGACGAAATACAGCTCTAAATCATCAAAGTCGCTCTCGTTGAATCCTTTGAGCATGATGAGATTCCTGTAAACTTCTGGGTCAAACGTGGTCAAATCCGAAAGTGTCGGAGGTTTGCCTCGTAATTTGGAGAGAAAGAAGCCCGCGAGCGGCGCATCTAAAAGAATACCTTCTCCACACGCTTTACCGAGAATGGCTCCTAAATAAAAATAGGAGTACACGAGCCACTTCTCTCTGTCGCTCTCTTCGTTGCTATCGCGCGTAATCATCACATCGTCGTCGTCGTCGTCATCATCATCATCATCATCGTTTCGATCATCGCCAAACTCTGAAAACTGCTTTTCCAACGTATTCGCGTATCTTGGGTTTGGATACAGGGTTCTATCTGGCGTCTCGCAAAAAAGAAAGTTCCCTTCTTTTGGGTCAAACGCCTCTTCTACCGTCGCGCTCAAGAAATCTTTGAACAAACCGCCGCCGTCGACGCCCGCTTCTTCCGCGCCGTGTTCGTTGATAAACTTCACTCGAACATTTCCTTGCAAAGCCTCCACGCATTTACGCATAGCATCTGCAGGATGACTCGAGGAAGCTTGATCGAGAAAGAGTTGCTTAAATCCTTGTCTTAAAACCTTTCCTCTTTCAACGGTGATGTGCATCTTACTGTGTTGCATTCCGTTGATGAACGACAACGCTTCTGAATTCCTCGCGTTCATCGCACTCGCACTCATTCCCAATTCCTGCCGGCGGAATTTCTCAGTCGCGGTGCCAAAAGCGCGGACTCTAACTTCAAACGGTGCCAAACACGAACATTTACTTAAAACATTCGACGCTCTCGATTTCCGCCCACCTTCGCCAAATTCTCGGAGGAAGGAATCTACCGCCGGCGTTAAAAAACCAGAATCCACTCCGCCGCACAGTTCGACGGCATAAAACAACTCCGGTGGAGCGAATTGACGTCGGCCATTGCGGTCGAACAAGTTTTGCAACACAGACGCAGTAGCTTCAATTTGACAATCTTCCGTTCGGACCGCTCGGTAGCTTTTACTGGCGTTCAAACTTCCATTGTTAGTGAACGGCTCTTCCCATAATTGAAACCATAACGTGTTCTTTGCGATTTCGACGAGAAACTTCGATTCATCAATCGTGAGCGGTTTCCCGATGACGTAAAACTCTTCATCGTCAGCCGTTTGGGCGTGCACGGCGTAGATTTCGGAAAAGGCACCCAACTGTTCGCGCCATTTCGGATCGCGAATCGTATCTTTCGGATTTTTAGCGTATTGCGAAGACACGCTGAGCCACAGGTTCCGCATGATATCTGCGCATTGAAACGCAAACGAGGCAAGAAAGAACACGCGATCTTTTCCTCTGAGAACACTTGAAATTCCGAGAATATATTTTGCAATTTTTGCGGTGTTCTGTTCGCTCCTGTCATCTTCTTCTTTGTCTGCGTCGACAGCGCACGCACTCGCCAGTTGCGCGGAAATGATCGATGAAGGCGGATTCCAAAGCGAGGCGAGTTGTCGCTTCAATAAAGGCGGCACTTTAACCGTGTCAAACACAGTACCACCTTTTTTCACCATCGATCCTTTTGCGCGAAGTGGTTTCTCCTCGAAATCCTCGTCGTCACTATCGAATAACGTACTCTTTCCGTTATCGTTTCTAGAAAAGCTCGACGAATACTGGTTTTCGTCTTCGTCCGGCAACGCGGACAGTGGCAACGCATCGACTAATGTGCCGCACGCGTTTGCAAACAGAAGAGCATTTTCACCGTAATACTCATTGTAAATATACTTTCCCTCTCTCCATCCGACACCGAATGTTGGCGATCGAGACCATTCGCAAAGATTTCCCAACATCCACGCGATTCGCGAATACCCCTCCTCTCCAACGTTCGCATCGAGAAGAACGCTACTTGGTGTTGAGAGCGCACGAAGAAAGAGCGTCGCGGGTGCTGCGAAAAATTGTGCATTATCGGCAGAAAGCAGCGGCGGTGGCGAACCCTCCGACTCCGAATCCTCCGACTCCGAATCCCAATCGGGGGAGAACCCAGGGGCGAACCCAAGAACATCGAGATTGCCGAGTAACTTTTGAAAGACCAGAGGGCAAGAGAAAACTTGTACGGCGAACGATTCGCCCCAATTCTTCACCTCTGATGACACTCCAACATCCATTGCATCTCCTTCTTCTTTGCACCTTCCTGCATCTTGTAACGCGACGCGACCAATATCGGTTATTAGTGTGAGCAAACCTCGCGGAGCTGTGAAGATACCAGCGGCATTGATATCAGCCGCATTCCTCAATATATTTTTGACGATGTCGTCGTTGAATGAAACCGCCCCTTTGACGTTCCTCGCTTCGTCTCTCGCGACTTCCCTAATTAGCGCGTGCGACCCCCCCTCCCTGTCATCTCCCCCGTATCCAGTAAGGTATGTGAACGTCAGTGATGCTAATCCACGTTTGATCGCAATACTTTGTGCCGTTCCGTGCACATTGTCACCATTACTATGCGCCTTTCGTTCATCACCTACCGCCCCGCTGCCCAGTCGGAGCAAGCACCATCGCAGCGACCTCGCTAGTATTCTTCTGCGTACCCTCAATTGAGCGTCGTCAATGTTGGGTGACTCGCCGCCTTCTCCATACAACCAAGCTGGAAGCACCGCCTTCAGAACTTTACGCATCGTCTCCATATCCTGCAAGTAACAATTACTTCTGATGCCATCTCGAAGCTCATCTATCGTCCCATCTTCATCCATCCTCTCCTCGTCGTCGCCAGAATTGCTCGAAGGCGTCGACGAAGAAGCGTAAAAGGTCAATCGCCGCAAATACCCAAACGCGGCGCGCGAATACTTTTCATCCGCTTCCAAATACGAAAAATGCTCTTTGCACTCTTCGCAACCATACAGATGATCCGTCGACGCCGACGACGATAAACACTTCGCGCACATTTCACCGTACACTTTCGCACCTTCACCACCACCATTTTCTCTCTCTCTTTCCTCTTCCACTCTCATCCGTTGCTTCGCCACTCTCAGCGCCGTGACGCTCCTCCAGTGTTTCTGTACCACCAAAGCTGCTTTCATCTCCACTCGCGCGCGATGTCGCTGTTCTCGTTCCCGTTTCGCCCGCGTCAGCGTTTCTTCTTTCGTCAACGAATTCCTACTCCCAGAACTCGTCGTGGGACCACCACGATTTCCCTCGACCCTGCTCAAACCCATCGTCGTCTCCGACGGCGCATTTCTCGCGCTCCTCCTCGAGGGTGTTCCTCCGACGCCGCTTTCACCAAAACCACCACTTTTTTTCCCGGACAAATCAATCTTCTTCTGCCTCGTCGAGTTGCCATCGAACGAGTGCAACCCAGGGATAAACGACATAATGAGTATATATTATTTGCGCGTTTGCTCTCTCTCTCTTTCTCTCTCTCTCTCTCGTTCGTTCTCTCTCTCTCTCTCTCTCGTCGTCCGTAAAGTGTTGTGTGGTGCGCAGAAAGAAGTTTCGAAATTCAGATGCGTTTTTTTTTGCAAGCGACATATTTAGGGTTTTGTATACAGTTAGGGTTGAGGTACAACAAAGTCACCTCACTCTTACGCGTTGTGGGAACAACGCTTCGAGACTTCAGATGACGACGAGTGAGAAGACAACCAAGAAGGGAGAAAACGACGAGCACACAAAAAACGACGACGACGATTCTAAAGAAGAGAGAAAAGAGTTTATGAGAGAAAAAGAAGACAGATATGAAAATCCGATGCCTCCGTTTTCGATCAAATCCCCTACCGAATGGGGGACGAACGACTTACCGTCGATGAGGAAGGAACTGCGAATGCAATTACAGTTGGCGATAAAAGCGACGCGAGAGAAAGGAACAACGAGAGAAGAAGAAGATAAAGAAGAGAATAAAAAAGGAGAAAAAGAGAAAGAAGAGCGTAAAAATGAGGATGAAATCGGAACGCTGGCGAACGCTTTGGAAGGTTTAGTCGCCGTCGCGGATGGGAATTTATCCTTACTGATTACGGGAGATGCAAAATTCGCATCCACGCGATTCGCGTTCGAGTGCATCGAAAAGATGGACCCGCAAAGGGTGAGCGTGACAATCGCGCCGGGGTTTACAAATACGCGAGAGTTTGACGTGATTATAATTTTCGTGGACAGCGAGAGAGTGCTAGAAGTTGTGGAGGAGACGAAGCTGGTCGTCAAGAGGGTCGGGTCCGAGAACGTGTTCATAGCGGCGTTCGTGAAGGAGGATGCGGAGGAGGAGGGAGAAGGAGGCGAGGAGGAGGAAGGAGAGGCGGAAGGAGAGGCGGAAGGAGAGATGCGAGCGGCTTTGGAAAGCGTGCGGAGTAGCGATTTGGGTGTGATGCCGTCGTCGTCTATGCCGACGGCAGAGGAGGACGAAGAGTATAGCGACGCACAGATTGAGATTTTACGAAACGCGCGAGGGACGAAGAGGGACGTGGAGAAGAACGCGGCGTCGATACCGGAATTGAGCTCGAGAGACGTAATTACGGAGTTTGAAAGGCAAACTTTAGCGATAGAACCGATAGAAATGAGGGAGACGACGACATCGACGACGAAAATGATGAACTCGCCGAAAAAGTCTCCAAAGGGTGGCGGACAATCGCCGATGAAAATATCTTTCCCGAGCGACGAAGGCAACGAAGACGCTAAGCAAGAGCTATTCTTGCGCGCGGAAGCGTTGTTATGGAACATAGCGCTGAGTAGCGGCATCGATCCATCCAACGCGTGCGCGTTTGAACACGGAGGGAAGAACAATACTACTAAGAATATAATGACGTTCCATCGACGAGAGCAAATAGAGTGGGTGAAGGAAATCGAACGCGCGTTGGAGAAGATTGAAGAGGCGAGGTTGAGGCAAGTAAAGAGTCAGTTAGCGAATGTGTACGTGGAAGCGAGCGGATTGGACGCGGTAGAGGTTGGGTTGATCTCGCCGGAAAAGAGAGGGAAGAGAGAAAATCTCGAGTAAACAACACAAAACGTTCTTTGACGAAAGGTCATCTATTATTACTATTATCACTATTGCTACTCCTATCGCTGCGCTTGTGCTATTATAAAGACGCTATATTGCTAATTTTTGTTCTTCGCGCAAAGTACTGAACGCGACGCGTCTCGCGCCGCCGACGCCTTTATCGCCGTACATTGCGAATATGTACGAAAATTCCAAATCAGAGCACGCTTCAAAGAGCTTGAAAATGCCCGGTTTCAACCGCTCGCGAATGGAGGAGAAGATTTCGTTGTTCTTTTCGTCGCCGGTGGTACTCTCAATTTTTCGGTTCTCGGAAGTGGCGGTGACGCTCGCGATGACTTCAGCTAAGATGTGCGCGCAGTAAAATTGTTTCAATCCGCTCGCTTTACACGCGACGAGGCTTTTCGAGAGACTCGAGGCGCACCGAATGAAAGCGTCGTGATGTTCAATTTTAGTTGAAGACATTGAGGCCCATTGGCGCAACACGTCCACTAAATGCGCAATCGTCGCGGTGATGATATTTGTCGATCGTTTCAATTGTTCTTTGCGATGATACAAAGTTGCGGTGACGATGTCGCAACACAACACGAAGGAATCGAAATCGGTTTCTTGCGTTTCAAGAAGCGCGCCGCTGAATGCCCGGGCGGAAACGTGAGCGATTCTACCGACAACTCTGGCGCTGAGTGCACACTCGTAATCGCCTTTTGCTACGATGTTGCATAAAATAGCCAGCGATCGCCGTCGGTTTAAACATCGACTATCCTTGTTGAGATGGGGTTCGCACGCGTGGAGCAAACTATCGACGAGTGCTTCATTCTTTTCGTCGTCGAAGGTTTTCCGCCAAGCGAATTTTGAGCAACTGGTAAAAACTTCGAGCATCCAAAATGTAGGATGCAAGCGTTGGTTTTGCGCCGAGAGGAGAGCGTTGTCGTCGACGCCTCTGATGAACGCGTTCCTCGCGAGCGAATCTTCCCTGTGCAATCTGTCCACAGCAAACTGCACTGCGAACCGCCGCGCTTCTTTACTCGATGATTCAAACATCATTCGTAAACATTTTGTTCTTTCACGATGTAACTCGTTCAAAACCATCTCCGCGCCTTTAACTGTGTGACTGCTGCTGAAATGTTGAAAATTCTTCAGCAACGCGTTGAAAACAATCGTAAACGCTTCCGTCTCGAACGCAATTCCAGGCGATGCGAGCAGAGAAAGGCACCCACACAGATATGTCATTGCTTTTGTGTTTGTATTCAAATCACCTTTGAGTTCCTCCTTCACGAAGCACAATGCGCGGTCCAAGTGCGAGGCGACCGAATCGCTCGAGGTGCGCGTGAGATCTTTCATCACCGCGGAAGAAGGAGATAAAGACGAGAATATTTTAGCTCGCGCGTGTAGACTGTGCCCCAATCCTGCCAAGATGAAACCAAAACATACCGACATCGCGTGCGTGCTGGCATCACTTTCTTTTAACTTCACCACGAGAGACTCGAACAATTCTTCCCTCTTTTTGAATTTTTGCACCCACGCCGCCATAGCTTCATCATCGTTTCCGTCGCACGTATCGTCGCGCGTCTGTTTACACGCGACCGCTAAAGTCATGGCATCTTCAAAACACATATTTTTAGCGTTAGTTCTCGATAGCTGAAACAAATTTTCGTCTTCGTCCTTTACAGAATATGAAGCACTCGCGTATTCTTCGAGGTACGAAAGCCACGCACTCTCGGGAATCGAATCTTCAATTTTACCCAGAGCCTCTCTCGTGCTTTCGCGATGAGGCCACTCGGAAGGTGATAAATCTTCCTCTATTTTCCTCGCATCTACTGCAGAGCGCACTCGTAATATTGTCTTCAACGATGATGGCGCTTTTCTTTTGTTTGCAAGCTTCGAGACAATCTCCTCAGCCGCTATCGCGACTGCTTCCATAGACGCAAAGAAACGACCCACGATTTCCTTCTCGTCCGTCACTTTGCGACGAGAGAATAAAGAGTTCATCTGCAATTCCAACGCCTCCATAGCGTCGACCAATGTTCTCTCCATATTCGTAGTAGATTCGTTCAACCATTCGCGAAGCGCATCAATCCAAAGCGTCGCCGAAACTAAATCATCGACGAGAGCGTCAAATTTTCTGTGTTTTATCCTCGACCCGAAATACCTCTTTGCTTGATCTGTAGATGCACGCGGGATCCATGTGCTTGAATACTGGTGTAACAAGTCATATCTCATATCAGTTCCGGCGTCCTTTTTGTTCTCGTCGGTCAAAATGCATTCGATAATTTCCCAAGCCTTATCGTTCGAGACGTTGTCGTTCGAGAGCGCTTGCATCGCGCACGGGAAGATCGAAATGAAATCGTCCGTCGTTCTCAACTCTCGCACGTGTTCAATAAATTGATCAAAGAGCGCGCGGTTGTTCATCAGTACATCTCCAACGACAGGAGAAATCGCCATGGCATCGTATATCGCCCAATCTTGAGGTACATTTCGTCCAAGTTTATCGCATTGCTCCAGCGTGAACGAGTCCAACATCCCCTTGTGGATGCTTTTCACGACCATTCCAAACGTAGTTAAAAGCCTCGTCGATTTCTGCATTCCCAAAATCTTCACGCATACCTCAAAAAGCTCTTCGCGCTGACCTTCGAGCATACTCGAAGTGTGAGATTCTAATGCTTTCAAAACCAGTTCCGAGCGGAAGAGCGCGTTCATGCCGCACAGTTCATCTTCGCTCTCATTGGGAACACGCTCGAATGCGTGTCCAACGCAATCGACAAATTCTGCGAGTTTACGCCGCGTCGCAAACGCCGCCAAGAAGTTCAGCAGAAACGTATACGCCGTCGTGCCATTCATACCTACGCGCGAGATGCAACCAGTTGCTCTTTTTTCGAGTAAACGAAAATCGACGGAGAGAATGGCATCCAAGACATTGGCGTAATTCATCGTCTTCTCATACTTTCGCCCGTCGAAACATTCCACGAGAAAGGACTCGATGGCCACCTTTGGAGGATTACTATCGTCGTAGGCTTCGTAAACGTCCTCTTTTGTTTTTAACGCGCGCAAGAGATGCACGATGTGCGTTCCTTTTTCTTTCGACGACGCACTCGTAACACCACCGAACAGTTTCGAAAACACCTCTCTCATATCTCTCAGCGCTTTCTCTGTAATCTTCTTCGTTATCGCCGCGTTTCTCTTTCGCTCTTTCGACGCGCAGAATTCTTGAAAGAACCACGGCGCGAACCGTATCGCGTGCGAATCCTTTGCGGTCGTGATGCGTTTGGCAAAGTGCAGAATGAACGCCGGTATTTGCTGATTCGTTTTTGTTTTATCTTCCTCCGGTACACTGGTGTCGTCGTCGCCTCCCTTCTTTCGCTTCTCGCCTCGTTTTCGTTTCTTACCGGCGTCCTCTTTTATTTTTTCAAACGCGTCTGGGTAATATCGCAAAACAGATTCTCTCGCCACCGTCAAACGCATCGCGCTTTCAATCAGTCTCCCCAACTCTGCGTTGTCGTTCGTACCCGCCGAAAGCAACACGTCAACAAACTCTTTCGTCACGTTCTGCTGCTTCTCCGCACTCGAACTCGCCGCCAACGTTGTCGACGCACCATTACTCCCATCGTCTCTATTCCTAATGTTCAAATCCTTTCTCCTCAACTGTCTCGCGCACAACCTCAAACTCGCTTCGCGCATCTCCGGAAACCGCTCAAAAGCCACCACGCACATCTCCGTGCACGCGCCCAATGAAGGCGCGTACTTGGACGCCGATAACACGTTCGAAAGCGCATCCGAACATTTCGAGAGCACCGATGCATTCCTGCCACAGCCGTCACCATCCACCGCGAAGAGCTTCATGCTTTCGCTAAAACATTTCACCATCCGATTCGCGTTTGCCGGATTAAAAGATACCGCCTTTTCTTCCGCGGTTCTCTTTTCCCCGACGAACGAAAAGCTCTCCTCGTCTGAATCGTCGTCGTCGTTCTCGCCACTGTCGCGGCGGTTGTCAGTCGTCGTCGTCTCTTCTCCTCGGCGCAGGCAA
>JACLAB010013076.1_pt1 | contig 24387 bp, 16 predicted proteins | sample 8027921 | NCBI WGS metagenome assembly JACLAB01 (sample SAMN15725117, study PRJNA655200) | protist metagenome | isolation source: fluorescence activated cell sorting (FACS) single amplified genomes of... | place: USA: West Boothbay Harbor, Gulf of Maine | collected 2000-07-19
CGCTGGACGGGAGCGACGCAAATAACATCTGACCGAGGTCCTCACCGCGCAATACTCCACCCTCGATACGCGAATCGAAGAAAACCTCCTTAATACGAGCGAGCACATCCTTCACGGCATCCTGTTTGACCAAAGCCACTGCGCAACCTCCCCAACCGGCCCCGGTGAGACGCGCGCCGACAGCCCCCGCCGACTTGAACGCCTCAACGAGCTCGTCAAGCTCCTTGCAGGAGCACTCATACAACTCTTTGCACGACTTGTGGCTCGCATCCATCAGCTCACCGAGCCTGTTGAGGGAAGGCATATCCTTGCACTCGTCCACGAACTTATGTACGCGCGCCGCTTCTGAGTAGACATGAACAGCCCTATCGTGCAGCTTGAATCCAGTGGTGTTGTGCTTCAACACCAACAAAGAAGCTTCGGAACCCGCAAAAAGCGTCTCGAGAGACTGTCCTAGTATTTCTTTCAGCTCCGCTGCGGTGTACGCTTCAGCATGCAGATGCTTAGTCACCGTTTTTTCGGCCTCTTCCAGGCTCCCGATCAGCTTTTGCACTTCACTCAGAGTCGAGTATCCGAGAGCTTCTGCTTGCGAGACGCCAAGTTTCATAGTGAGGACAATCGACGCGAGTCTGCACTCGACGACTCTGAGGTTGTATCTGTCGTGCGCCGTCACAGCCTTTTGCGAGACTGCCAAACAGTTACCAATCAGAAACGCCGCACCTTCAGGCAGTTTCACGTCCGAGGCACGAACGGGATTGAAATCTACTAACTTAGCAACACCCCTCTCCCCCATAATACTGATAGCTTGATCCATACCTCCAGATTGCGTCCCGCTGTGCCTCTCGCACTTACACGTGAAGTCAGCGACTTCGGGCTTTGTGAACGAGAGCTCGTGCGCAGCCATCACAGCGACAGAGGTGGCGCAAGTCAGCGCAGACGAGCTGCTAAGTCCACTACCCTGAGGAACAACACCGTCGACAATCATGCGCATGCCCACGGCGCTGGGTGCGTCCCGCTTCGCCTCTTTGAGAAAGTCGAAGACCCCTTTGTACCCGCACAACACATAATTGGTCCAGTGATGGCTTGAGGTGTCCACCGCTTGGTCAGGGTCGACGGTAAACTCCTTCGCCGTGTATTTGGGGTCCGTGTTCGACACAAGAAGCTTGTCGGAGCTGCGGTCCACTTTAATGGCCACGATTGTATCCAACGCGATGGCCATGGGGAGCACGCTGTATCCCTCGTAGTCGATGTGCTCACCAATCAGGTTCACTCGTCCCGGAGAACGCGCTAACAGATCTGGTTTCTCCCCGTGGGTCTCTGTGAAGGCCGCCGCGAGCTTGGCGTATCGCTCCTCGACATCGCTAGTCTCCGGACCGTACACGTCCTTTATATTGCCGAAGACAGGGATCGTCGACATGATTGGTGTCCTCGAGAGGCGTGTGTCCGAAAGACTGCCGGCTAGTCCGGCACCTCGTCACGTCAAAAATGCCGATTGTAATCCGCGAACCGGAAACGCGTGCGCGGCTTCATCCAAAAAAAATCAAACAAGTCAAACGCGTGAAAAAAAACGAGCTCACCCTCTGAATCTAAGAGCCTTCTTCGTTGCGCAGAGTCGGGGGGCGCAACCGTGCTGAGGCCACGGTGCTGGATATGATGACACCATCGTCGTCTGGTACCAGAATGCATCATTTCGACGACGATGATTCTCCCCAGCCTTCGCGGGACGATGGATTGACGGTGGAGGAGATGATCTCCCTGCACGTCGGAGAGATAGGCAAAGCGCAAGTGAGGCACTTTGTGTTGTCGTCCGTGGCTTGGGTGCCCGCCGTGTTCATGACCTTAATGTCTGTGTTTACTGAAAGAGACCCCGCATGGCGCTGTGTTGCCCCTGATGGATGTGAGGATCGTGCTTTTTGTAGCCTGAACGACAAAGATTGGGAGTGGGTCTCCAAGTCGGCCTCCATCCGGTCGGAGTGGAATCTCGTCTGTGGTGATGCTTGGAAAGTCTCGTCAGCTGACTCGATGTTCTTCGCGGGCTTCTTTTTTGGAGCGGGGTTGATAGGACAGCTAGCAGATCTTCGAGGACGTAAACCTGCTATGTACCTATCACTCGTGATCGGGGGGTTAGGATCGGTGATAAGTGCTGCTGTATCCAGTTTCTGGCCGTACTTTTGGAGCAAGAGTATCATCGGCTTTGGTTGTGGTGGCGTCGGCGTGGCATCGTTCGTTCTCAGCATAGAACCCCTCGGTGCTAAGTGGCGCTCTCGTTTGGGTATCGCCACTCAGTACTGGTGGGCGTCGGGCATTGTCCTGATGTCATGCGTCGCCATGGGTATCACGGAGTGGCGCGCGTATACGATCTTTGTTGTCGTCTCGGTGGCATTATACTGCGTCGTCAGCGCGCCGCTTCTGAAAGAATCACCGAAGTGGCTACTGATTGCTGGAAAATCGGACAAAGCTCTCGAGGTCCTTACAGCCCTCGCCAAGGGAAACGGACAAGATATACCTTTGCAAGGCTTACCCCGTCTCAAGAGGCCTACAACATCTTCAGCGAGCTCAATGAGCATCGCGGCGGTACTTCCTTACCCCGCACTTCGCATACGTCTTTTTGCCATGGCCTTTGTCTTCTTCGTGAACAGCGCAGTGTATTATGGGTTGTCGCTGAATGTTGGCTCGCTCGGCGGGTCGATCTATCTCAACAATATTCTTTCAGCTCTCGTCGAAATGGTCTCATACGCTTTCGCCCAGGTTTCGGTAGAGAAGGTGGGGAGGAAGCACACGCTGATGTTCCTACTGACCGTCGCCGGCTTTGGGTGTCTTGTGAGCGGGTTTTCGACGGGGGGCGCACAGATTGCTGTTGCGTTGGTTGGCCGGTTCGGAATCGCAGCGTCCTTCAACATGATTTTTCTGTATACCACAGAGCTTTTCCCCACTGTCGTGAGAAGTGCAGCCTTGGGGACTTGCTCTCTTGTCGCGAGGCTCGGAGGCATCATCGCGCCGCAAATAATTCTCCTTCAAACGGTGAGCCCTTCGCTTCCGTTCATCGTGTTCGGTGGGGCTTCAGCAGCAGCGTGCTTTGCAACGACTTTTTTGGCAGAGACCAAAGGAGTGATCATGCAAGATACTATTGAAGGCGCTGCTAGGCAGGCGCAGGCGACATCAGGCAGCAACTTCTACCAGCTTAGCGCAGAGGACTTCGAGGGGGATGAGGAGACGCTCACGAACAGAGACTACTAGCTAGCTCTAGCAATTCATAGAAGAAAGACAAAGTAGCCACGTAGAAAAAAAGGTCGGAGAGAATCGAACGACCGCGAAAGTAGTCTTGTTTGTACGGTAAGACTTCATAAATAGACAGAACAACCCTCACGAACCAAAAAATCACATCTCCTTTTTCGTCGACTGACGAATCGTCATCAACGACGATCGCTCTAATTTCAAAAGCGCCATCAAAGTTATCAGCAAGGTAAGCGCACCGCTGAAAATATGTATGGCGGTATGAATTTTTGACGTCACGATTGTGAGCGCACAAGTTCCGCACATCAGCAACAAAAGGCGCTTTCGAGGCATGATCGCAGGCAAGAACGCCTCGGATGTCCACGAGAATCGAATGAAACGAATGTAACAAAGCGTGTATGAGATGCGTATCGACATCGCAAAACAGTTTGCCACGACGAGGCCGAGAGGACCGATATATTCTTGCAAGACAAGAGATACAACGACGTTAAATACCGAAGTAATCTGCGAGGTAGGAAGAATGCGTGTCAGCGCTGAGGATTCAAACACATAAAGGCGATGTTAACTTACCAAGAGCACTATGTTGGCTGACGCGAGCTCATTCGGATTCATCACGGCATGCGCGTAAGCTTCTGTTATACCGTTCACTGCTAGGAATAAGATCATAACTGCGAAGCCACCTGCAAGAGAAAATCGTTATGATGTCAGAAAGCTTTCACAATGACGAAGAAGATCATGTATTCTTACCTAGAGTAGTAGTCGCTCCAGGGGCATTTGCCCATCGGTCGCCATATAATATATTGAGTGCCAAATGACAATATTGTGGACCGTGCAAAGCCGACAATAATCCAAGAACGACAGCGATTTTCATCAAGGAGTTGAATTTTCTGCGCGCAATAAGAATTCCGTGAGTAAAATGTTCTTGAACTCGCTTTTGAATTCGTCGTTCGTACCTTCGCTCGTCTTCATTGGCTGTTTTCTTCTTATGGCGTTCATCCGTGTTTTCACCTGCGAACATCAGGAACGCAGCCTCCTGTATTCGAGTCAATCACGTCTTAAGTCAGTATACATTCCAAAGTTTACGGAAAAGGGAGTGTGTCGTACCTCAAATGGCTGGAGAACAATGCGCACGAATAGCGCTCCGAGGGCTGAGACCAGCGCATAAACCCCTTGTTCGTCTGCACTTCCTGCCCACATCAATACTCCCTTCTCCCCTTCAGATAGTAAAAGTTTCCACACCGCCTGCAGGATACACGAACGATGAGTTCATGACAGTATAGATGTGTCAGAGCATAGGATTGCGCGCACAGGTAAAGGCGTGTTCATGTACATCGGTGAAATCGTCGAAACTCGAGCGTACCTGTAGTGTAAAGGTCCCCAACAGCGTAAGCGTTCCCCACGATATCGAGCTTCTCCCGAGCATCAAGTCGATTCCTTCCCCTACAAACCCCCACTGTGCTGCGGCGAACATCAGCCAGACACATGTACCGTATGCGAGCTGACCGAAAGCGAAAGCGAGAGGAACCGTGATCCCCGTCGCGGGCCTTGTGACCAAGACAAACGTGACGAAACTTCGAGTGATCGTTGCGATCGTCTCCGTCGCAAGCCTGAGCTTAAACTTCGAGCGCCTCTGTGCCCTGATGTAGAAAGGCTCTGCGAAGAGTTCTAAGAAAGCTGCGAGACCGTACAGCGCTACAGCTTGTGCATAAGGATCAGCCTTGGTGAGCCCCTTTGCAAAAAACACCGTGGTCGGAACCCCCGCCGATAAAAGTGCACCGAGAGGCACCACAAGCCAGCTGGCAGCCTCTGCTCGCGTGGGTTGGGAAGTTCGATGGTCAGTATGACACACCCATAGCGTGAGTATATCCGAGTATATATATGCTTGCGCAAACGTACCTTGGCTGCTATCTTCTGTGGCCTTTGTATCTCGCATGAGCGCGCGGCGGAACCCCTCTCTGCTCGTTAAGATTACTGTTGACAGAAGCTGGAAGTGCACAGTCGGAACGCCGAACTCCTCGGGAGTCAGTCGTCGAGCTACCATGGCATTTACGATAAACGGTAGCAACCTCGATACGGCTTGCGTCACTGCGAACGGAGATGTAGGATGAGAGAAATGGATGAGTAACGAGTCCTTGCAAAAAGTGGATTCAGAGTTTTCTCGTGCCGACTTTGTCTCTCCGCGCGCTCGACAGAAACGCGGGTTCTCGGGAAGCCTGTGGTTGTGAGAGTTGAGACAAACGCCTTCATACTTACGAAATAAATATGCATATCCGGCGAGGAAACCCCCTTGCCCCCCTTGAACCTTCGCGCGGGACATCGTGCGAGCCTTCCCTGCGGTGGCGGATTTCTTTTTTTTTTCGTCGTCACAGTTGGTTTTTCCTATGTTCGTCGGGTAGTGGTCGCCCACCCTCTACTCTACTGAGGCCGAGTGAATGTGAAGTGGGTTTCAGACGATCCTATCAAGGCACTACTCCGTAAATGAAAACACACTCACAACAATGTGCGTGTCCAAGGCGCATCCGCGACAACGGTCGCCGTGACCTAACCCTTTGTGAGGATCGGAAGTGGTTCTCCTTGCTTTTTGATTTTCTCTGAGCTCGCTCAAGCCCCTTTTTGCACTTTGCGAAAGAATAATGTTTCCACTTGACCCAACCAAGACTTGGGTTTCCCGATCCAAGCGGCGTGCGGTCGCGAAGCTGCCAAAAATTCCTTCACTCCACTCCTCTGTGCGGCGTGTCGCATCTCTGTGCCTTCATGCCAAGCACTGAGGGAGCATGAAAGAGGCAGACAAAAGGTTGAGCCTGCGGGCTCAGACGAAAGGGTCGAGTGGAGGAGACATCAAATCGCCAGCCGCTCGTCACTGTGTGTTTCTTCGAGACGCCGCACTGAAGATGGCTCCGGAGATGCCGCAGGTAGCCGCCGACCTCATGTCCTCGGCGCAGTCCGTCGCAAGGGAAAACAACCTCCCTCGCTCTCTACTTAAGGGGGTTCTTTGTTGCACGGCATGCTCGTATCCGGCGGAACGCGGTGCGCAGTCCCAGCAGTCAAGCTATCAGCAGTGTCGGGTCTGCGCGTTCGCACCGAGGATGCGTCGGCGGGGAAATCGCGCCCGCGCTGCGGCAGACCTTCCGCCGGAAAAGAAGCCGAGCGTGAATCGTAGAGATAGAGAAACAGTCCGACGAGACGTAGCAAAGTAGTAGATATAACGAAACGTAGAATAGCTAGTAGTTTATCGGTATCACACGTTGACCGCGGTGCTGTTGGTCGATCCAGTGCCGATGAGGCGCTCGCCCTCGTCTTCCCCGTCGTCGTCGTACAGGTCACCGCCGCGCCACATCTCCTTCAACTCTCCACGGCAGTGCGCGTATCCCACGGTACCCCCCAACACGGTGGGCACGAGGTAACACAGGGCAGGCTGACCTCCCTGTCCTCCGACCTCGAAGTATAGCGCCATGAACGTCAGTAACAGACCCGCGATGTACGCCGCGATCGACGGCACAAGGTAGTTCACGCGCGGCCGTCCCGACTCAACTTTCCTGTTGTCGAACAAATGGTTGTGCACGATGAGCAAGCCCGGCAAGATGACGTCGCCGTATCCGAGCATCGAGAAGTCCCCAGCAGAGCCACCTAGACGAGGGAACAGGAACAACATCGGCAAGGACTCGTGCTTTTCACCGCCCTTGGCCACCTTCACCATCACGCTCTCGTTTCCAAACAGATGGGGTTGGACGTACACCCAGAAGATGTCGTAGCACATGGCACCCATCAGAAGCATCGAACCCACCTTCAGGTTAGGCAAATGCACCAGACGCAGCACGTTCACGAGGAATGACATCCCCATGATATCCTGCAGGACCCATGCCCAGTCCGCACCTTGGTTGAGGAGCCAGACCAGGACGGTCGCCATCGCGAGACCCACGCTGGGAACGGACACGGCGTTGACCGTGCCGAACACGGGCAGGTCGACGTCTTGCGACATCGACTTGAAGCTCGAGTCGATCGCCGCAAAGAACAGGGCGGTCAGACCTTGCACCGCGGCGAAGCAGAAAACGCCCTTGATGATGATGAAAACCCAGTGTTGCATGGTGAAGAAGATGATGAGGAGAACCACCGACGCGAAAACGACAAAGTACGCCGCGCTCGATTCGGTGATCTCCAGCCCCTCCAGGCCGCTTCCTCGCGCCGCTTCGGCGCGACCGCCGCCGCGGTCGGAATCCGTTTCGTCCTTCTTGAAGTGTGCCGTCTGGTCAGACAACGACCACACCGCACCGAACACAATGGTCAAAGAAGCCATCGCGAGAAGCGCGGTCGACGCGGTGAGATCTACGGTTCCCTTGAGCTTCAACTCGGTGAGCGTGACCGTGACGCCGCCGGCTGCAATATCCTGCTCCAACTGCGCTCCATCTTCCTCGAGCACTTGCATGACGGGAATGCTCACGCTCGAGTCTCCCGCGCACGACATGGGGCTCAGTTCTTCTTCGTCGCTCACCACAATCACGGCAACCGCGCCCGCGTCCTGCGCGATCATGGCCTTCTCGATGTAGGCGCATTCTCCGCGCCACAGCAGCACGGCTTTGCCGGCGACTTCCGCGATGGGTTCGCAGGCGTTCCTGTCGGAAGCCACAACGAGGGTAATGGGGTCATGGCTCCCCTTCGGACCCTCGTCCACGGTCGAGCCGAAGAACGCTAGCAAGCCGAGGTACGTCCTGCTCGTCTCCCTCTCGCTGCTCGCCTCCACGATGGAGACGCCCACGGGAATCGAGCGCGTTTGGCAGGGCTCGCCGGTGGCCTGTGCGGTCGCCGACGCCGCGCAGAACGCCACGATGAGCAGGGCGAAGAGAGACCGCGCCGCGCTCCGACGTGACGCCATGATGCCGATTCCGAACCGCCTCGACGGTCGCGCCCCTCGCTGTGCCTGCCGCCGTCTCGCGCGCGCCAACACGCGCTCTCCCAGGAAGCCGCGGCTCGGTTTTTTCCAGAGAAAAATTCGCCAAGGGGGTGTTGAGAGACTTGACGTTCCCGCTGAAATTAATCTCACGGCACCCGAGCGATGGTTGGGCCGCCCCTGGTATCGAAGAAATCCAGATATTTTTTGACTTCCGTTTCTGGTTCGGTTTTCTCTCATTTTCCATTGGCTCGCGTTTTACAAAATCTCGTTTACCCAAATAAGAGACTGTGACTTCATTGATATGCATATCACGGATACACCCACGATTGGCTGAGGTGGCGGTTTAAGAGGTTCCAGAAGCTCTCTGATCCAGAAGATTTTTTTTGGTTTTCAAGCGGAGTACTCGTGGGAAAGGGGGGGGGGCGCGCCCTATCCAGCCACAGCTCGACGCGCGGTGTGCGCGGTTCCGGACATCGACTTCGTGCGTAGTCCCGAGCGATACACGAAGAAGCGACTCGCACCCAGCGGGCCGACGCGCGTGTACGACCGCGGCCGGTCACGAGAGAGGCGCGGACCCTTCGCGACTCTTCGAACGCGTTTTTTACGCGCCATTTCTGTGTCGGGGAGGGGTCCTTCGCTTCCTCGTCGCAGAGCTCCACGTCGCGTAAGGACGCGCGTGTGGCCTCAGACTCCTTCACCCGAGGGTTGTCTTTGAGCAGGGCTCGTTTTCGTGGCGACTTCTCTGCACGCGTTCGTCGTCTCGCTCCGCAGTAGGACGCGCGCCCGACGGTCCGTGAATCTTCCGTGTGCAACGAGCCCCGCGCTTCAAGATGCAGCGCGAGCAGCGGGGGTCGGCGCAGGCCTCGGACGGCGAGGATCGGTACAACGGAGGCGTCAGTGTTTCCGGAAACTCTTACGGCTACGCGCAACAGCAGGTGCGTTGCGAACCCTCCGCGTCTTCCAGCTCGCGCGAGATGTCCCGCGAACACCCGACTCGTTTCGTCACCCGTTGCGTCACCCACTCTTATCCTTGGTAGATGTGCTTACCGATTATTCTGACTCGTTTTCACACGCGCAGCAGCAGGGATATTACTACCAGGACGCGAGGCAGCAAGGACAGGGCCCGCACCAATATTCCGACTCGGGGGGTTATCCCTCGCATCAAGCGTACCAGCAGCAGCTCGCGTACGCGGGGATGCAGCAGTCCGCCTCTCAGCCGTACTGGTACTCGGCTCCGTACGGCGAAGGCGCGAACGGCGGCGGCGGCGCGCAGGCGAACGCCCAGGAGGGCGGCGTGGCTGTTCGAGACCGGGACGTCAAGACCCAACGTAGAAAGGAGGCCAACCGCGAGTCCGCGAGGCGCTCCAAACAACGTAAGAAGGAAGAAAGCGAGCTCCTGTCGACCAAAGCGCAGGAGTTGGTGCGCGAGAGCACGTCCCTTCGCGCTGAGTTGGAGAAGGTACAGAAGCAGGCGAACAAGCTGTACGACGAGAACTTGGCGCTCAGGAGTCAGGTGACAAAGGCGGGCGGCTCGCTCCCTCCTCCTCTTCCCCCTGTGGTGCCGGTCAAGCTCCCTCCCCCGATTAAGCTTCCCGCGTCGCTCTTCAAGGACATCATGGGAACGCCCCAGCCGGTGAAGAAGGAAGAGGCGCCTGCGACGAACGCGTCGGGCGCGGGTGCCAAGGAGGATGCCAAGGAGGAGAGGGAAAAGAAAAGGCAAAAGACTGCCGCGGCGAAGACTTTGGCGGCGTCGGCGCCCGCCAACGGACGCTCGCTCGACCAGGGAGGTATCGACCTTCCCGGTCTTCTCGAGAACGAGCTTAACGCCGGCGAGGCCAACGCCGAGCAGTTCGTGCAGCTGTCGGCGCCGGCGTACGAGGGGAATGGGAACTCGGGGGGGGGCATGCTCATGAGCGAGGCAATCGTGTCTTTCCGCGAGCCGGAAAGAGACGCTCTTTTCCCCAACAACACGTCTCTCGACGAGCTGGAGATGATGGGGGGCGACCTTCGCGGGGGGGCTCACTATCCCAATGGGAAGAACGGCGCGGCCGTGGACGAGGACGAGGAATTCAACTTCATTCGCCGCACTGAACTCGGGCAAGGAGGATAAACGCACCAGAGGTGCGTCGCAAGAACATTCGCATTTACATACGGCGCGCACGCGCGCGAATCGCAGCTGCGCTCCCGTGCGGGAGCAGACTTTTTGTATCTTTAGAATATATAATCCAAATGAGAAAGTCACTAGATCGTACATTACACAAGTCACTCCTACAGCTTCGACGCTCCCGCTTCGTCCATGAGCCAAACGATGTCCCCGGTCACCAGGGAAGCCGGGACGAACGAGTCGCCGCTAGACGAACTCTTCTTGATGATGGTCGCCGCCATCTCCGCTTTGCCTTCGCCGACGGCGGTGAAGCACTTCGACTTCGCCGCATTCACCACCGGCAGAGAAAACGTGATTCGCTCAGGCGGAGGCTTGGGTGAGTCTGAAATCGGCAATATCCAAGGTTCCGTCACACTGAGAAGAGCGTGGTCGGGAAATAGTGAACATATATGACCGTCGGGGCCGAAGCCGAGGAGCAGCAAGTCAAAAACGGGGAGCCCGGCGCCCGAGATCGGAAGAATTTCACGCGACAACGACTTCAATCTCGCATCATACTCTTCAGCGCACGCTTTTGCAGCACCAGCGTTCTGCGGACATAAACTCTCATCGATCGCATACAGCTGAGTAGAAGGGATGGGCACTTCACCGAGGAGAGCCTTCACGGCGCCCCCGAAGTTGCTGTCGGGGTCGCTGTGAGGCACACATCGCTCGTCCACCCAGAACACGTGCCAGTTACTCCAGTCTACATCCTGCTTGCCTTTCAAACCCCCGAGCAGGTTTATCAGAGAGCCACCTGCAACTGCGACGGCGAACGACCCGCGCTCTTTGATTGCCTCCTCAGCCGCTTTCATGGTGAGGTCGGCCAGCGCATCCGCCACTTGAGACGACTCAGGAAATATCTTGGGGCCGTCTGCACTTGAGCTCCCCATTCTCGTTCTAGCCCGGGTGGTGCCTCGCGCCCTGTTGTCTGAGCGCTTGGTGGCTCGTAATGAGTTGGTTCGCTGCAATACAGACGGCGATGAAGCTGCCGATGACGCACAAGACCACATATTCGTGCGTCGCACAGTGGCGAGCCGCGGCAAAGAAATATCTATCTTGTTGTTGCACTTTTGGGCGCCGACTGCCCGACGCCCGACTCGGCCAAGACTTTTGAACCAGCAGAACCGCCGTTGCTTGTGCCAAATAAGGCTTTCTCACGACGCCGGACGTAGTACCTCAGCCGCGCGTCTGGCTGTGAAAGCGGAGGTTATTGAAGGCGGAGTTTGTCAGGGAGCACACCCTTTTGGCGAATATGTGCTGCCCGTACTAGGTGACATGCGAGAAACACCGGCGATGCTGCCCTTGCCAGAGGGCATTCGGCTTTCACTCAGTGAGGCGACTCGACTGAATGATGCCGACCTTCTCAGACGGGCTCACGCGGACATACTCGTTTCCCTCGCTGGCTCTCCACAGGAGCGAGTCGGAAGGGACATTCTGGTTCTTTGCGCAGAGACAGCGGTGAAGGTACGTCTCCAGTCGTATTCGCTCGCGCATCCGCTTGCGACGCTCATGGCCGCGGTTCGGTCAACTCACACTTTTCCCGTCCTCGTGCTTCCCTCGAAACAGCTCCGCGCGACGTCGATCGCGACGAACGCTCTCGAGCTGTACTTTCTCGAGTCATCGGAACCAAAGCTCAGAGATGGAGAGGGAAACGCTCTTGAGCTGAAGGACCAGTTCGTATGCCGGGCTTGGTATGCCAAAGCACTGCTCCACGCCATCGGGTGCGAAGGACAGACCGGCCGCTCTCTCGTTGTTGGCACGCTCGATGCTCTCGGATTTCTCCTCACGGGACTCAAGCTCGCTCTTTCAGACCGGCGGTATCTATTTTTGGTCTTCGACGCCAGCGTGCACTATGCCGTGATCTCCCGACCCTTACAGAAGACTGGAACTCGACGGCAGCTCGTAGAATCCTCGACCCTCGTCGCTGAGGGCTTGGAAAGTATCGCGGGCCACGAAGCATGGCGCGCCCATTTTCTGCGCTTGCACGCGCTGTGCCTCAGCGACGCGGACAAAAACGACGAGGCACTGCAGGTGGCGTCGAAAGCGTATGATCTGTGCAAAGAAACTGTTCCAGAGCTTTCGGATACCATGGTGAAGCTGAAGTCGCACATCGGCGCGTTGAGTGGGAAAAAGGAGGGCGGTGACGGCGCGGACGGCGCTGCGGCGCTCGTTCAGTTCGTCCGCTCTGGGGCGTGCAAGGACGTGGCGGAAGTTGAGTCCACTCTGAAAGAAGCTTGGGCGCAAGTCGATCCAGCGGCAAGCAGCGAAGGTGAAGCCGTGAACCAGCCCGTAGAGGGCGTAGACATGAACTCAGTGGCTTATATCGGGTGGATAGCAGCGCAGCATCAGCTACGAGAGCTGGCTGACTGGTGCGTGCGTCGCGCGGGAGCCTCAGAATCTACGCTTGCGCGCGCGCGCAGCGCGCTGACTTCTCATCTCTTGGCGCTCGACGAACTGGGTGAAAAGAAGGGATCGCTCCACCCCTCAGCTATCGAAGTGCACAAAACGGTGGTCAATCGAACCGACGAAGAACTTTCGTCGTTTCTTCGGCTACAAGATAGCAGCGGCGTACAGGACGCGTGCCAACTTATCTGGACAGCGAGTTTGCCGCTACTTCAACCCAGCCTTCGGCACAGCCTCACTCGAGTTTTCGCATCTGCGTCGAGCGCGCTCGAATCTGTGGGATCGACACTGAATAGGCTTCGCGCCGCCTTACACCTGGAGCTGGCACACTGTTACGTCGCGGAGGACAATTTGAAGGAGGCACATGCGCACGTCTCCAAGGGCCTCACACTAGATTACACGGCCACGGACGCGGAGGTTGAACGCACTGGATACGAGCGCCCTTTGGATCGATATCTTGTCCCGCTGGAACACGCGCTGAAAATTAAAGGTGGTTTCCACGATGATAAAGAGAGCGTCGAAGACCAAGTTCTGCTTCTCACGGAGTTGGCGCGTGAAGCCAAGAGTTACAGGAGCGGCGCTAACCTCCTACAAGACGCGTTTGACCGTTTGTCGACACTGGATAAACTCCTGCCGTATCCCGTGAAGGACGAACCCGCCGCTGATGTTGATGAGCAGGAAGGGGACGCTCCAGAACCTGAGGCGGAGGCAGAGACAGATGTTGTCACGAGCGATGCACCGGACGATGGTCTCGACGCGGAGACTGTCAGGCGGCGTGCGACTGCTCGTTTGAACTTGTGGGCAAACATGTGCAAAACCGCGGCTGACGCGAGGTTGTACCCACTCGCCCACAGCTGCGCCGCGAATGTTTTTGGTGTCACTGGATGGGACGCTGTTCGCGATAACGAGACCATCGTCCTGCAGATCGAGGTCAACTACGTGGACGGGGCGACTTGCGCTGCCATGTTAAAAGCAAAGGGTGCACCTGTTTTACCTCCTCCGGAAGTAAACGTCGACGGTACCAGCGGTGATTTGGAAGTCGATTTGCAGAACGGCGCATCTGCAGCTTTCCTTCGATCCGCGCGCCTCGGTACGAGCCTCAACGAAAGCTGGGCTGTCATGAACGCCGCGACACACGCGTGGAACACATATATCGACGCCATTAAAAACCATCAATACGCTGAGATGCTAGCTGTCTCGGCTCCTCTTCTTGAAGAGCTCAAGAAGCTCGAGAATTGCGACCCGGCATTACTTGGAAGTTACGCACACCTCGTCGCTTCCGGATTTGAGCACAAAGCGTACTTGGTTGCTAACTCTCGACCCAAGGAAATCACTGAAACTCCCGCGGCAGATGATGGCGGAGAGCAGGCGTCATCTGCCGAGGTAGAAACGCCTGCCAAACCGGAGGGCGAGACAGAGGAAACTCGAGTCGTCGATTACGACGCGCTTTGCGCGGAGTTCGCTTCGCGCGTGTTGGAGGACTCCGATGACCTGAATCAGGCCATCGCGACTTGTGAGTCTGCACTGACCCATGTCGATGAGACCAGTACTCGAAGATTGTCTGCTATGCTTGCACGACTGCAGGTTTCCGCAGGAAGTGCGAGTGTCGTCACCATTGAAGACGATGTCGTGGCGCAAGTGGCCGCCATGATCCCGCAGATCACCAAAGGCGACGTGAAGGAAGGCGGCGAAATCTTGTCACGCGCGATCGGGCTTCTCCGCCCGGAAGGTGCGAGCATCGCCGGCGATGTCGAGATTTGGGCCAGACTCGGGCAGGCTGGACTCGCCATCAAATCGTTCGGCGCTGCGATTGACTGCTGCGAACAAGCTTCGGCTTTGGGGAAGGCACTGGATGGGAGTGCGTCTCCCCAGAGTTTGTACTGGAGCGGCGTCGCGGCGTGCGCGTACGGAAACAGCGTCGTCGGTTTGGTTCGACCCGCGCAGCAAGACGAGTCGGTGCTGAACACCTTGAAGCAGAAAGCGTTTGAGCGATTCGTCGAAGCCGCGAAATTCGGTCGACGTGCGAACCGTGGTGATATCGTCTGCTACGCTGCGAAATGCTTCTGGAACGCGGGTACGAGCTTCATGGGTTCGGCTTCGGCGCGAAGAATCCTCATCAAGCCGCTGGAAGTGATTCTTGAGGCGGCGCGCGCCGCGAAGGTGAGCGATTACAAGTTCCTGCAGTCCGCGTACGTGCTTTTGTTCGATTGCCTGATGGACGCGTCCGAGTGGGAAAAAGGCACGAAACAAGTCCAAGCTGCTTTCAAGGTGTTGCCGAGTAACGAGCACAAGCCCCTGTGGGAGTACAAAGTCATGTTCCTGTCTTCCGTCGGGAAGAGCGTCGACGAGGACATCAGCATCATCTCCGAGTACGACGAGGAAATGCAGGCAAAGATTTGGACGGTTTTGGCGGCGCAAGCAACCGTGCCGTTTGATGCGATGCGGGCGCACCGCAAAGCGATCGACGTGCTAAAAGATAAGCCTGCCGTGCAAATTGAGTACATCGCTCACTTTGCGGAGTGGCTGCACACCAGCAGTGGCCAACCCGCGTCAGATGCTGAAGATACTCTGCTCTCCGCGGTGGACGTTTTGCTCGCCATCGACGGCGAGGATGACGCGACAGCGACGATGTTCGGGACGAAGCAGATTTGCTCAGCGATTCGGGTCTTCTTGATGCTGAGCAAAATCTCGGGTGACAACGATGTTCGAACCGACCACCTACTCATGGCACAACAATATGCGGTGCGGTTGTTGCGTGAGTGCATGACCAAGGCTTCTGAAGGAACGCCTCTGCCGGAAACCGCGGAGGACTGGGCGCACTTCACGTTCTCGGAGGCGACGTACGACTCGATTCGCAAAAACGTCGGGCCGTTTGAGATCACCGTCGAATCTGTGGGAAGGCCGGAACTGCTCCACGCGTACCTCGAATATCTCTGCTCCGCGCTGGAAACTCGCAGTATGCACGTGCAGTGTCTCCCGCTGTGTCAGCTGGGGCTACTCATCGCGAAGCTTGCCGCCGAAAACGAGGCGCTGGTCGCCGTGTACCGCTTGAAGCTCGCCGCGCTGTGCGACGCGTTGCTGCTGCGCACCGCTTGTACCTTGCACGAAGCGCTCGCCGGTCCTCTGGACTTATCCGACGCGGAGGCGAAGCAGGGCCGACTGGAAGTCAAGCGGGCTGACGCGTTGACAACGCAATCGGGTGATGAACATCAACCCGAAGAAGCGTCGACGTCCAAGCTGCTGCGTCCTCTCGCGCTGCGCGATTACTGGCTGGCGCGAGGCGCGTACCTGGTGCGGCGCGGCGCGTTTTCGGCTGCGTCGACGCTGCTGCAAGAGACGGTCGTGCACGCGCACGCGCACGGCGATGGCGAAACGGAGGCATGGGCGTACCTTTACCTCGCGAAGTGCGCATCGTCCGTAAACAAACCCGTGGACGCCATTCGACTTCAGCTTCGTGGGCAGACGCGCGCCGGCGACGTCGCCTTTTGGGGAGAAAACCTCGCGGATTACGCGAAGGACAAATTGAACACTCGAGACGGTCAACTCTCGGCGAAGGATTCATTGCTCACCGCCTTGAAGCTGCTACGGAATCGCCTCGTGTTCGCGGGTCGCGGCGAATCTCTGGACACGAAAATGGTGTTGGCTGACCTTCACGTCGAGCTTTCCAACGTGTTACAAGTCGAGATGCAGCAAATCCTGACTCTCGGAGGACGGCCGGACGCCCTTTTTGACGGCGCGATGCGAGCAGTCTCGGAAGCGATCACCATTCTGCGGACGTGCGGCAGCAGCATGAACCTGGTCAAATCGTTGCTATCTTTGGCAGAGCTGATGTACAAGGACCCATCCATGGCCGATGACCTTCGTCCCACGCTGAAAACCATCACGAGCATCGTCAGTGAGGCTGAGGTTCAGGCTGAAGAAATCCTCGCGATCGCTTGCGAGGGGTCCGTGAATCCGCTTCGAAGTTCTCTTCCCGCTGCGAGACTGCTCGCCGCCGTGAAGAGCGCGAAAGCTCTATGTCTTCTGGAGCTAGCCAAGGCAGACCGCGCGTTTGATAACTTTGACAAGCAGCAAAACCGGCCTGCCTTTCCGACGATGCAGGGTGCGGATGCATCAGCGATCCTTGCATTCCTGGACGACAGCGTTCCTGAGTCGTTCGACGTCGCGCTCGGTTCCGCGGAGCAAGCCGTTGTTGCAGCATCGGAGGCGGTGAACCTTCACAAAAAGAGCGACGGCAGCGTCGATTCACTTTATTTATTGGGTGACGCGCTGCTCGCTGTTTACAACACGCAAATCAAAACTGAAGCGTGGAAGGAACCTCCCCCTCCAATAATCTCACCCGTACCGAGCGGTGATGATGCCGAGGGTGAAGCGGTCGAGTCAGATGAGAAAGCGGTCGCCGAGGCGGATGCCGCGGAAGGCGAAGACAAAGAAGAGCATCCCGACGACCCGGCAGAAAACACGTCAGAGGACTCTCGCGTTGAAGAGAGCAGCGACACAGAAGAAGTCACTTCTGTTGCACACCCCGAGTTCGCACCCGATATGACGAAGACCCGTGCTATCCGAGCCCTCGAGCAGTCCATTGACGTCGGCTTGAAGACGGCGAAGTATGATTCGGTCTCGAAGGCGGCGCTGTGTCTCGCGCATGCCTACGGGAGCGCGGAGCCGGGGAACGCCGCGGCCGCCCTCGCGCTTTCGCAGTCGTGTAAAGTTGCTGAGCTGCAGCTCTCCATCTTCACTTCAGCGACTGACGACCATGATATTGAGGCGTTACTGATCCGAAACAAGCGATTGTTGGAGGCGACGCTCGGGGACCCAGCCGCGAGCAAGTACAGCGCTTCTCTCCTCGATCGACTGGATTCGTCTTCCCAGGCTTGGAGATCAATTCAGATCGACCCTGGCCAATGCATGGCCTCTCCTCCCTCGCTACCCGAGGACCTTTCTGTTTTCTCGTTGCAGTGGATCCACGGGCAAGGCGACGAAACGTTCTTGGCGATCGGCTGCCACAATGCCGACGCTGGTCGCGCTGGAGCGCACGTCGCGCGTGCCGACGCGACACAGCTCTCCGCCGCGTTGTCTTTGGTGAGCAACTTCAAGTTATCCGAAGAAAAGCGCGTGTCGGGCGCCGCCGCCGCTGAAGGACATTCGGTCACGTCCGGCTGGGGTGAGGTTTGCGATGCGATGAAGTTCGTGCTTTCGCCCGTCTTGTCGGCATGGAAGTCGTTTCTGGGCGGCGAGGGCGCGAAAGGAAAGAAAGTCGTCCTTCTGGTGGACGAGATCCTCTCGCCGCTTCCGCTGGAAGCGCTGAACTTCCTTGCCGACGCGGCGGCGGTGTCGCGCGACTTCTCGATGCACATCCTCCTCAGACGCCTCACCGACGCGTCATCTCGGGGCGACGTGTCCCTCAGTGGGGTGACGTACCTCGTGGACTTGCGGAACGAAGACGAAGGCGAGGACGGAGCGATACCGACCGCGTTTGCGGCGATGAAAGAGCGGTTCGGCGCCGACTGGCACGGCGCGCAGGGCTCGTCGGACGGCGTTCCCGGCGAAGGCGAGTGCCAGCGCGTGCTGAGCAGCGCGAGGGGCGCGCTGATGTATTTCGGACACGGACGGTTCATGTCTTACGTCCCGCCGCCGGCGATCGCCTGCCTTGATATGACGCAGTGCCGCCTCGCCCTTCTGGCGTGCAATACCACCAACGAAGCCGCGCGCGCGGCGCAGACGAGACTGGACAACAGGAAGAGCGAGGGAGAGAAGCGCTTGGAAGACCCGTTCCGGACGGCGGCGCTGCTCTCGATGCGCGGCGTGGAAACGATCGTGTTGCCTGTCATGCCTTGCACGCCCACGGGGAACAGCGAGACGATCACCGCGTTGCTGGGCGCGAACCAGGCTCTCGAGGCAGATGCTCCTCAAGTCGACGTCGCGAGCGCCGTGTGGAACGCGGACAAGCCGAAGGCGACTGCGCCACCGGAAGACGCAGGAGAAGCTGAGGAGGCGGAAGGAGACGCCGAAGCGGCGGACGACTCGGGCGACGCGAAAGAAGAGCTTCCTTACCGCCGATACGTCGTGTGGGGCTTGCCTTCGATCAAAATACGCGCCTGACGCGAAAGGAAGCAGGGAGAAAACGCGGGTGCGAGGGACGACCGACGTCACGAGCGAGACGGTTAAGATAGGATTGATTAGCCCAACCGTTTGCACCAAAGTTTTCAACTAACGACACGAAGCTTTTTCGCTTTACTGCTTCTCAAGGCGCTCCTTGAGAACGTCCATGACGGCCCCGAAGTCCTCCTTGACCAGCACCGGGGGGTTCGCGTACTTGCCCACGATGTTTTCGATCTCACCGGAGTGGTATGCCACCTTGCTCTGCGCGAACTTAAGGCCGTGCGCAGTGCTGATCACCACGGTGCGGTCATCCGGGCCGATCGTCTGGTTCGCCCGGAGCTTCTTGAGCGCCGCCAGCGCCACACCGGTGTGGGGGCAGTTGAACATGCCCGTGAGGTCCGCCTCCGCGGCAGCGTCCATAAGTTCCTCCTCGGTGGCCTCCTCCACGAGACCGTTGGTCTCCTTCAGGGCGTAGATTGCGCGGTCGATGGACACGGGGTCGCCAATCTGGATGGCGGACGCGAAGGTGGGTTCCGCCTTGATCGCCTCAAAGTTCTCAAATCCGTTCTTGTACGCGCGGTACAAGGGGTTGGCGTTAGCCGCCTGCGCGACAACCATACGGGGGAGCTTGTCAACCAGCCCGAGATCCTTGCACATCTTGAAACCCTTGAAGAAGGCGTACACGTTGCCGAGGTTGCCGCCGGGGATGATGACGTAGTCGGGCACCTGCCAGTCGAACTGCTGCAGAATCTCGATCGCGGCGGTTTTCTGGCCCTCTAGGCGGAGCGAGTTGAGGGAGTTCGCCAGGTAAATGGGGAGCTCCGCGGTGACCTCGCGGATCAGGCGCATGCAGCCGTCGAAGTCGGTGTCGATGGACATCACCAGCGAGCCGTTCGCGATGGGCTGCACGAGCTGCGCGAGCGAGATCTTGTCGGCGGGCAGGAACACGATGGAGGGGATGCCCGCGGCGGCGGCGTACGCCGAGAGCGCCGCCGAGGTGTCGCCGGTGGAGGCACACCCCACGGCAGCCAGGGGCTTACCCTGCCTGCGCATGTGGTTCACCTGCGAGACGAGCGCCGTCATGCCGAGATCCTTGAACGAGCCGGTGTGGCTGTTTCCGCACTGCTTCACCCAGAGGTCCTTCATGCCGAGGTTCTCGCGGCCGTAGCGGTCGGCCCAGAAGAGGTTGGAGTTACCCTCGAACATCGAGACGATGTCCTCGTCGGGGATGCCGGGGAGCACCCACTCCTTCTTGGACCACACGCCGGAGCCGTAGGGCCACACGGTTTTGCCGACGCGCTCGTCGAACAGCGCCTTCCAGTACTCGGGGGGATAGATGGCGAGCGCCTCCATGTCGTGCTGGACGTCGAGGAGACCGCCGGACTGGGACCTGTAGATGACCTCATCCAGGGAGTATTCCTCGCTGGAGTCGCCAGCGAAAGGAACGTACTTGGCGTTGAATAGGGAGTTCTTCTCCAGGGGAGCTGAGACGCGTGGAGGGAGGGAGGGAAGATGTCAGGGCGCGACAGGGTGTTTCGGAATCGATCGCGAGCAGGTTTTCGGCGAGCAGGGTTTTGTGTTGAATGAGACGTGTCCCATCGGGGATCGAGCGAGGGAATGTCGGGGGTGTACGCACCACGGCGACCGGCCTGCTCGCGAATGCTACCCTCCGCCGCGCGAACGGCGACGTTCACCTTGCGGGGCTGCACGCGGGCGCCAGCGGCGGGCACACGCTGGGAGATCGACCTGGAGCTCATGGCGCGCGCGGTGGGGCCACGTACGCCGGCGGGCGCGAAGGGGGTGGTGAGGGCGGCCATGTGGTGCTGAGCGCGGTCGAGGGCGACACGCGGTGGTTAGACCGAAGAAGTGGAGAAGAGCGAGACTCTTTCCGACTTCAAGACAGCGCGATGGCTGGTACAGACGCGTCCGCAAGTGGCCGCGGCGGCCGTGGCGGCCGCGCTATCCGAGAAAACCTTTTCAAGGAACAGATCCGGTGACGAGGACATCAGAATATCCGGGGTTTTCAATGGTTCACAAACCCGAAAATTGCGAAAACAAGTCGACGCGTTTTTAGGGGTCACAAGCAAGACTGCTGGAAGAAGTCCGTCTGTTAGCTTTGATATTTCGCATCCACTCCTCGCGCGTCTGGTGCGATGACAACGCTCCGTTCGATGATCCGAGCGGGCCGGCGGATCGGGCTCGCGCGGCACGCGGCGACGATCGGCGAGGCGTACCACGGCGTCGCGTCCGTCCCGGCCGCCGCGGCTCGCGGGCTCGCCTCCTCCGCCGCGGGACCGGCGGCGGTCCGATCGGCGAGATCTCGCGTGGCGTCCTTCGAGGCGTTCGCGCGTTCGGGCGCGGTGTCTTCCCGCGCGTTCAGCGCGGAGGGGGAGAAGAAGGACGACGCCGAGGAAGAGGTGGACGAGGGCGAGGGCGGCGGCGAGGGCGACGAGGAGACGGAGAAGCTCCGCGCCGAGCTCGGCGAGCGGGACGCGCAGGTGAAGGATCTGAACGACAAGCTCCTGCGCACGCTGGCGGACATGGAGAACCTGCGCGAGCGGACGCGGCGGCAAGCCGAGGCGGCGGAGAAGTTCGCCATCCAGGGGTTCTGCAAGGACCTGCTGGACGTCGCGGACAACCTGGGTAGGGCGGTGTCCACGGTGGAAGTGGGCGAAGACGCCGACGCGACGAAGACGGCGGCGACGCTCGAGTCGCTGCACGAGGGCGTGCTGATGGTGGAGAAGCAGCTCGCGTCGACGCTCGCGAAGCACGGCGTGGAGAAGTACGACCCCACGGGAGAGCCCTTCGACGCGAACGACCACATGGCGCTGTTTAACGTGCCTCTGGTGGAAGGCGCGGAGGCGGGGACCGTCGCCGCGGTCACCAAGGCGGGGTACAGGCTGCACGACCGCGTCATCAGGGCGGCGGAGGTTGGTGTGTATCAGGCGTGAGCTTTTTTTCGGAAACGAGACGCGTCTCGTATCGTCACGCGTCGCGCGCGCGTCGGGAGCGTCTACCCGTCCGTATGTTCGTCCGTTCGTTCGCACGTCCACGCGCGCGCGTCGTGTATACGCGCGTGCTACGTCAGCGGCGAACGTAACCCCGTGGGCGCGAACTCCAGAGCCGTCAGAGCCGTCCTTCCCGTCCCGCCGCGATCCTCGAACGCGCGTCCCCTCGCCGCCCGCGCGACGTCCCGGTCGCGGTCGTCGCGAAGCCTCGCGACGGCATCTCGCAGATCCGGGAGCGCCGCGAACGACGGGTTCGTCTGCAGCGTCGCGATGGTCGCCGCCAGCTCCCGGCGCACGTTCGGTACCGCGTCGTCCGCGGACATGACCAGAAGCGGCACGAGCTCCTCGATGACGACGCGCGGGTCGACCACCGCGGAGAAAGCGCCGCACATCTGGACGTACGCCTGGCGGTCTGTCCAGCCCGGGTTCGTCGCCATGCGCTTGAGGTCCGACACCGTCTTCCCGACCCCGCCCTCGCGCCACGTCGCCGCCGGTCCGTGCGCGGTGTTGCGCAGCACCACGCCCAGGCACCCAACAGCCTTCGCGCGCACAGCGTGCGCGGGGTCGCGCAGCAGGCGCAGCGCGAGCGGCAGGACGATTTTCTCGTTGTCGCGTTGCGAGACGAACCCCGAGAGCGCGTCGAGTTGCTCGGCCAGCGCGCGACGGAGCCTCCAGTTCCCCACCGCGTCGCCGCGCGCGCCCCCCGGCTCGCCGATCCCGGCGATCGAGCGCAGATGCCGCGTCCTGGCTTCCGGGGGAACTTCGCGCACGAACGCGGCGAGGTTGCTCACGGCTCCGAACCGCACTTCGTCGGTGTCCTTAAGCGTCTCCTCGAAGATCGGAGACAGGTCCGCGTCCGCCGCGTCGTCGCCTAGGATCTTCGCGACTTCGTGCAGCGAGCACGCCACGGTTCGGCGCACGCGCCACTGTACGCTATCCGCGAGCGTCGCGTGCGCTTCCCTGATTTCATGCCACCGCGCACGCCCGATGGCGAGCGCCACGCCGGGCAGGTTGAACGCGCACGCGAGCTGCAGTCCCCCGCCAGAGCTCTGCCCGGAGCTCTGCCCGGACTCGGCGCGCGCCGCGCTCGCGAAGTGGTCCACGAGCGACGCCGACGCGCGCTCGCCGCCGAGCGCCGAGATGAGCGGGCCGAGGTGCTCGAGCATCGCGGCGCGCACCTGGTAGCTCACGTCGTTGGCGAGAAACTCGAACAGGTCCGCGACGAGCGCTTCGAACGCGCCGCTCGTGACACTCGCGGACATCGAGGTGAGCGTCTCCGCGACGGCGCGCCGCACGGACCACACGTCGTCGCGCGCGAGCGCGCGAAACGCGGGCTCGAGCGTCGCCTCGGCGTCCTCGTTCCGCGCCGCGGCGCCGACCGCGGCGACCGCGCGCGCCGTCGCCTCTCGAACCTGGAACTGATCGTCCCCGGCGAGCGTGACGAGCAGCGGCGCGAGTCGCGAGGCGGACACCTCCGGTCCCAGAACCTTCGCGAGCGAGCCGAGTATCCGCGCCCCGGAGACGCGGATCTCCTCCTCCTCGCACGTCGCGAGGTTGGCGATCTGCGTCAGCAGGAGCTCGCGCGCGTCGTGGCCCTCGAGGAGACCGGCGACGGAGGCCACGGCGTCTTCCGCCGCGGACACCACGCCGTCCACGTCGTCCTCGACGAGCAGAAACGCCACGCACAGCAGGCCGGTGTACACCTCGTCCTCCTGTCGCGTGCGCGACTCCCGAAGCGCCTCCGCGAGCACGCCGAGCTGCTCCGCGACCAACTGCCGCACGTCGCCGTCGTCGTCCTGCGCGAGCTCCTCGACGAGGTCCAGCGGGAACGTCTCCTCGCCAACGCGCATTGCACGCCTGCACACATCGCCCAGGCTTCGCACGTGGAAGTGACGTTGCACCGAGACGGTACACGAGCGGCAGTACTGCGCGCAGAGCTCGAGCTCCGTCAGCCCGTCCGCGGCGTACTCATCCGCCGCCGACTTCGCCTCGTCCACGTACTTCTCGTTCACGTCTGGATCGAACGCCACCGAGTCGCTCATCATCCCTGTTCCCGTGCTCGTCGTGCTCACTTCCCTCCTCGCGCCTGCTCCATCGGCGCCGACCCTCGCACACGCCCGCGGCGTGTTTGTGGAAAGCAGAGCAAGGTTGCCTGCCTTTTCACGCCCGGGAAAAAGCCGACGCAGCAGGCAGGTCGGGGAAACCGGGAAAGCCAGGTCTGTGGTCTGTGACTCAAGATCACACGGCCTACAATGTACTTTTGCCCTCGGTTCCTTTTTTGGCTTTTCGCGGACGAGGGAGTCGCGAATGTCCGACCAAAGGCAATTGTGATTGCGTCGCGGGAGGCATACCATCGAGCGCGCGCGACGACGCACGTGTCTCCGACGCGAGTTTCTGCACGTGAGGGCGTCAGAGACGGTTGACGGTCTGGTTCGGCTGACACCCGCGGCTCTTCACGCGGGCGGCACCGGACGCCGAGGCTCGATCGATCGAGGCAACCGTAATCGCGCACGGGCCGCGGAATCGTTGTTGACCGGGTCTCTCACCTCCTGCGACAGAGATGGTGGCCGCAAGGGTACGTCGCACACACCGCGCGATCGACCCTGCGA